>Ga0315271_10001233_pt1 | contig 15370 bp, 9 predicted proteins | sample C3_top_MG_FD_204664 | JGI IMG/M metagenome (GOLD analysis project Ga0315271, IMG submission 204664) | Sediment microbial communities from Yellowstone Lake, YNP, Wyoming, USA - C3_top | ecosystem: Environmental > Aquatic > Freshwater > Lake > Sediment | place: USA: Wyoming | collected 2017-08-01 | reverse complement strand
CGCCGGACCAGGCGTTGACCGAGCGGGTTGCGGTGGCGCCCCAGGTGAGCAGGGCGCGGGCGCCGGGCGTGCCCACGCCGGTGGCGTGGGTGGTGTCGGTGTTGGAGGGCGGCAGCGCGTGGCACTCCCTGCAGGCGATGGCCACGTGCGCCATGACGCCGGCGCCGAGGTGGGCCTTGTGGGCGCCGACGCCGCCCGAGGTGGCGGCCACCTGGCCGGCCGTGTCCATGCTGTTGGTACCGGTGACGCCCGGGGCCGCGGCCACCAGGTTGTTGGTCAGGGTCACGCCGGCCACCGACAGCGCGCCGTGGCAGGAGGTGCAGCCCGAGGTGACCTTGCTCACCACGCCGTCGACGTGGGTGGCGGCCGCCACCGTGGTGGTGGTGTAGCCGACGTGGCAGGTGGCGCAGGTCAGGTTCTGCGGGTGCGGGTGGGCCGGAGGATCCCCGTGGCACGAGGTGCAGGCGAGCTTCGTGATCGCCCCGTTGCCCCAGCCGATGGGGTTGGCCCCGCTGCCGCCCGTGAAGCTTCCGTGGCAGTAGGTGGAGGAGCAGTTCTGGGTGACCAGGTCGTAGCTCGGGCTTGCGCCTCCGATGGTGGAGAGGCCGCCCCAGGTGACCGGCGCGTAGCCGTGCGGCCCGCTCGAGCTCGGAACCACGTGGCAGTTCCCGCAGGCGAGCGGGGTGGAGAAGGCGGGCGCGGAACCCTGGAAGACGTGGGCGAGGTGGGCGCCCACCTTGTTGCCCGCCGAAGCGCCCAGGATGTCCACCGGAGGTGCCGCGTTCACGAGCGTGTCGGCGCCAGGGAGCGGACCGCGCAGGGCGTTGCCGTGGCAGGCGGTGCAGCCGGCCACGGAGACCTCGAGGACGCCGTTGAGGTGCGTCGCCTTGTTGACGGTGGTCCTGGTGTAGCCGGTGTGGCAGACCGAGCAGTCGGTGTTGGACTGCGGGTGGCTGCCGCCGGGAAGCATTGCCGACGCGCCCGTCCCGACGCCGTGGCAGGAGTTGCAGGTGAGGCCGCCGCTGGCGGTCCAGGTGACCACCGCCTTCCCGCCGTTCTTGAACTGGCCGTGGCAGTAAGTCGAGGCGCAGCTGCCGGCGGTCGAGCCGTACCCGGCCGATCCGGAGCCGGTGTAGGCCGGCGCGACCACCTCGTTGCTGAAGGCGACCCCCGCACCACGCGCCAGGGAGCCCCAGGTGAGCGTCGCTCGGGCGCCGTTGGTCCCCACGCCAGTGGCGTGCGCGATGTCGGTGTTGGTCGCGGGGAGCGCGTGGCACTCCGTGCAGGCCAGCACGGAGGAGCGGTAGGTGGTGTTGGAGAGGTGCGCGGCGTGGGCGCCGACGCCGGGGGCGGAGATGGCGTTGGTGCCGGTGGTGTCGCCCGAGGTGGCCAGGGCCCCCTCGCCCGGTGCCGCGGCCACCAGGTTGTTGGTCAAGGTCACGCCGGCGGCGGCGCGATCGCCGTGGCAGGCGGTGCAGCCGCCGACCACCAGCGTGGTGCTGCCGTTGACGTGGGTGGCGCGCGCCGCGCCCGTGACGGCGGCCTGGTCGTAGCCGGCGCCGTGGCAGTTGGCGCAGGCGGTGTTGCGCGGGTGGCTCTGGTTGGCGCCCGCCGAGAGCGGCGGCGCGGCGTGGCAGGAACCGCAGGCCACCTGCCCCACGCCGGCCGTCCAGTTCGGGTTCCGGTTGGCGCCGCCGGCGGCGGCGAGCGAGGCACCGTGGCAGTAGTTGGTGCAGGTAGGGGCGGCTTCCCAGGTGCCGATCGGCAGGGTGCCGGCGCTCGGGGTCGGGACCACGCCGGCGGCGATGGCGGCGCCGGTCCAGGCCATGTCGACCTGGTCGTTGGCGTGGCGCATGGTGGACGGGGCGACGTGGCAGGTGGCGCAGCCGTAGCCGGCGGCGACCAGGTTGGCGGCCGAGACGTGGGCCTGGTGGGCGCCGACCTTCGGGCCGGTGGTGGCGCCGGTGGAGGCGTAGGGCGGCGCGGCGTTGCCGGCCTGGCCACCGTGGCAGCTGCTGCAGCTGGTCGCGGCCGGGTCGATCTGGCCGTTGACATGCGTGGAGACGTTGACCGAGGAGGACGTGTAGCCGGGGTGGCACTGGCCGCAGGTGGCGTTGTTGGGATGCCAGGTGCCGGGACGGAGCGCCGAGTGGCAGGTTCCGCAGGCGGCCTCGGGCGGACCGCTCACCCAGTTCGGATTGACCTTGGAGCCGCCGCCCGCCAGCGTGATGCCGTGGCAGTAGTTGGTGCAGGTCGGGTTGGCCTCCCAGCTCGCCAGCAGGTTCCCCTCGGCCGGGGTCGGGACTGCGGCGCGGGCCCTGGCGAGCGCGCCCCAGCCGATGGCGACGCTGCCGTCGGCGTGGTCGGCGTTGGTCGGCAGGACCGCGCCATGGCACTCGGTGCACTGGATCTGGATCGCCAGCGCGCCGTTGCTGCTGCTGGCCGGGTTGATGTGGGCCAGGTGAGCGCCCACGGCCGGGGAACTGGAGGTCAGCTCGCGCTGCGTGCCAATGGGCGGGGCGGCCTGGTTGGCCCGGAGCGGCGGGTTGCCGGCCAGCGCGAAGGCGGTATCGGCCGCCCGGTTGCCGTCGCCGTGGCAGAAGGTGCACTCGGTCAGCCAGCTGGCGTGGCCGGCGGCGGCGTGGCAGGTGGTGCAGGAGGGGGTCGAACCGACCCCGCCGAAGGTCGGGCCATGGCAGGTCTTGCAGGCGTTGAGCCCCTGCAGCGCCTGCGGTCCGTGCGCGGCCGGGTCGGAGTAGCCGGCCGGGTGGACGTCGGTGTCGGTCCGGCCGTTGACGTGCAAGCCGCCGGTGACGTTGATGGTCCCGCCGGCGCTGACGGTGCCGGGGTGGCACTGGGCGCACTGCGTGGCCTGGGTGATGGCGACGCCGACCTGGTCGCTGGCCGGGTGGGGCGCGGGCGGGTTGGCGATGAAGTGGCAGCTGCCGCAGGCGCCGGCCGTGGTGCTGGTCCAGCTCGGGGTGGTGTTGCTGCCGCCGGCCAGGCCGCCACCGTGGCACCAGGTGGCCGAGCAGCTGCCGCCGGCGTATGAGGGATTCAGGCCGCCGGTGTTGACGATGTTGTTGGTCCCGGTGGCCCACTGGATGACCGGCTGGCCGTGCGGGCCGCCGCTGATGGGGACCTTGTGGCACTCGGAGCAGGCGAACCGCTGCGAGATGCGCGAGCCGAGCGACGCCACCGTGGAGACGTGGCGGAGGTGGGCGCCGACCTTGGCGCCGGTGGTGGCGCCGGTCGAGTCACTGGGCGGAGCCCAGGAGGCCTGCGCGTTGGACTCGCCGCGGTTGGCATCACCGTGGCAGGCGGTGCAGCCCTTCGACTCGATGGTCCCGTTGATGTGGGTGCCGCTGGCGGTGTTGATGGTCCCGTCGGCCAGCACGGTGTCGGGGTGGCAGGTGGCGCAGGCGGTCGGCAGCAGGCCGGGCGCGTGGTCGGGCGGCGCGCCGGTGGTGTTGGGGTTCGAGGGGTTGACGGTGGCGTCGCCATGGCAGGAGCCACAGGTGAAGCCGGTGCTGCCCCAGGTCGGCGAGGGGGCGATGACGTTGCCGCTGCTGGCGCCGCTCATCGAGCCGCCGGCGGCGCCGAGGTTGGCGCCGTGGCAATAGACGGTGCAGCTACCGCCCTTGCCCGGCGCCGGGGACGGGTTGAAGCTGGCGCTGAATGCGCCGCCCTGGTTGGCCCGCGAGCCGAAGGTCACCTCGGCGCGCCCGTCGGGGTCGGGCGTGCCGTCGGCCTTGATGATGTGTCCGGCCTCGGCGATGCGGGCCGGCACCTTGTGGCACTCCTCGCAGGCGACCTGGCGACCGGCCAGGTGGGCGGTGTGGGCGCCGACCGCCCCGCCCGTCTGCGAGCCGGCCAGGTCGTTGGGCGGCGCGCCGCTCGGGTCGCCGTTGGCGCCGCCGTGGCACCCGAGGCAGCCGGCCGGGCCGGACGGGTTGAGCGGCGTGACACGCGCCTTGTCGCAGCCGGAGAGTGAAATCGCGGCGGCAGCGAATGCGATGGCAAGCGGAACGAGACGGCGCATGGGCGGCGACCTCGTACCGCCCTCCAACGACACTTGAGAGCGGCACATGAAAACGTGTGCCCCATCGTGCCGAGCCCGTCAGGAGTCTGTATTGACGTCGATCAATACCGGGTGAGAATATCCAGAATCAACAGCCATTTGCGGCATTTGACCCAACAGAATCGATGGGACGAGCAGTGAATCTGGTGGGCAGATGTAGGGCGATGAACGACCCAACAGGGGATGGCGCGCACGCAGGTCCCACCCCCGATCCGCCAGGCCGCGCGCCGGCGCTAGAGCTTGTTCGGCCCCGGCGTCTCGGAGAGCAGCCCATCCGGATGGTCCTCGAGCCTCTGCTTGCGAGCCTGTTCGACGAACCACTCCATGGGCCGCTCGGTCTGGTCCCTGAACGTGTCGAGCGACGCATCGCGCTGGCGGGCGGCGTCCTCGCTCCCCTGCGAGACCAGGATCTCGTCGACCACCTGCGGGCAGGAGGCGACCGAGCCGGGGCGGGCCTCGATCTCCTCGCGGATGCTCGGCTCGGCCGGAGGCGCCTTGGCGGTGAGCATCTTCAGGTCGATGGAGAAGTTCACGTAGGTCTCGAGCATCCGGAAGATGGCCGAGTCGCCCATGCCCCCGACCGGCCGCTCGTCGGGGAGCGGCGAGACCTTGCCGCCCTCCAGCTTGGCGCGCCCCACGATCTCGCAGCCGCGCCCGTCATCGGCGGTGTAGCCGAGGTTGTCGGTGATGACCGCCAGCACGGTCGGGACGTTGGCGAGGTCCCAGTGCGCCATGAGGCCGACCTTGCCGTCGGGGAGCGGCTCCAACGTGTCGATGTCCATGGCCAGCACGCGCGACCAGGGCGGCACCGGGCGGATCCGGTCGCGGGGGGGCAGCCCCTTGACGAGGCGGCGAAGCGGATCGTCGAAGAGGTTGGTGGCGGTCTCGGCCTCGCCGAGCACGTTGACGCAGTGGGAGGACGGGACGCCGAGCACCTCCTCCACCAGGGCGTAGTAGTCGTCGCGGGTGACCGTCCCGAAGCGCCCGCGGTAGCCGCCGCCGTCGCAGATGCGGCTGCCGGGCGGCAGGGTGAAGGTCCACTTCTTCCGCTTGCAGGCCTGGAAGAAGTAGACGTAGGCCGAGGTGGCCCCGATGATCGCCACCGGCACGCCGCTGGCCTCAGCCTCGCGCAGCGCCTTCAGGAGGCCGGCGATGTCGATGCCGGTCCGCTTCAGCAGGAACTGGCTGTCGGGCGTGCCGAAGTGGGTGCGGGTCTGCTCCATGCCGATGGCCATCCCCATCGACGGCGCCATCTCCGGGCTGGGGGCGAGGATGAGGATGCGGCAGCGCTTCCCCTCCTCGAAGTCGGGGAAGAGGTAGGCGCCGGTCATCCGCTTGTTGGCCCCGAAGACCAGCCTCTTGCCCTCCTCGTCGCGGAAGATCCGGCCGCGCTGCGTGAGGCTGGTGGTGCCGCCGGTGAGGCAGCCCATGACGGCCTTCTCCAGCGGGAAGGAGGCCACCAGGTGGGTCTTGAACATGTCGTTGTAGACCAGCGGGATGTCCTGCCAGCGCGACACGTCGCCGGGGCGCACCTTCTTCACGTCGCAGAACTCGCGGAAGATCGGGTTCACCTCGTAGTGGAGGGCGAACATCCGCAGGCAGGAGCCGTTGAAGCCCGGCACCTCGGCGTCGACGCCGGCGGCGATGTAGCCGAGCACCTCCTCAGTGAGCTGGTGACGCTCGAGGGCGTGGCCGGTCAGCGTGGTGGGGGGAGTCGTCATGTCCGTCTCCTCTGCACGAAAGAAGCCGGCCGGGTCGGCCCGCTACCGCGGTCACCGCACGGGCCTAGCCGGCCAGGGTGGCGCCGGGGCCGGAGATGGCCTGCTTCAGGCGCACCTCCTGCTTGGAGATCTTCCACTTCTCGTAGGCGATCTTCATCCCCACCCGGACCGGCAGCTGGTTCATGAGCGAGAGGATGTGGGCGTGCGGGAAGCCCGAGGCCGGGACCTTGAACATGTGCTTCCAGATGCGACCCAGCGCCAGCAGCTCGAGCGAGGTCTCGTAGAAGCGCTCCTCCCGGACCTCCGGCGTCATGCGCGGATCGGGGTGCTCGAAGAGCGCGTAGGCGCCGGTGTAGTACTCCCAGCCGAGCTCCTTGTAGAGATAGGGCTCGTACTCCTTGGCGAGATCGGTGCCGGGGTACGGCACCGCCAGCGAGGGGTGCATGGAGACCCCGAGCCGATCAGCCAGGTCCACGGCCCGCTTGTAGTCCTCCAGCGAGTCGGCGCGCGAGCCGAGCATGAAGAAGAGGGAGACGTCGATGCCGTGGTCCTTGAGCGTCTTGACGGCCCGTTCGCGGTCGATGCCCACCTTGCGGTCGGCCTTGTACTCCTCCAGGCCGTGGTCGGTGATCGACTCCCACCCCACCCAGACCGTGAGCATGCCGCACTCGCGGGCCGCCTTGAGCATGCGCGAGCCCTCGGGCGAGAGGACCGGGGCCAGGCTGCCGAAGCCCATCCACTTCTTCTTGCTCCCCTTGAGCGCCGTGAAGAGGTCGATGGCCCGCTGGGTCTTGCCGAGCCACCAGATGTTCTCGTCGCCGTTGATGTACATCTTGCCCGGCATGGCGGCCACGTCGCGCACCACGTCGTCGATGGGGCGCATGCGGATGCGCGAGCCGAAGACCTTCCGCACCGTGCAGAAGCTGCAGGGATAGGGACAGCCTCGCGCCGTGTTGACGATGCGGAAGTCGTGGCCGTGCTTGAGCATGCCGTAGAGCGGCGTGGGGAGCCCCTCCAGCGGCAGCTGCTCGCCCTCGTAACGGGGCCTCATGGCCCCGGCCTTGAAGTCGGCCAGGACGGTGGGCCAGACCGACTCGGCCTCGCCGGTCACCACCGCGTCGGCGTGGCGCCCGGCCTCCTCGGGCATGGCGGTGACGTGCATGCCGCCGACCACCACCTTGATGCCGCGGGCGCGCAGCTTGTCGGCGATCTTGTAGCCGCCCACCGAGGTCGGCGTCAGCAGGCTGATGGCGGCGAGATCGCACTCCAGCGTGTCGAAGACGTCGGGCGTGGCGCTGGCGCTGTAGAGCTCGATCTCGATGTCCGGGTCGGCCTGGCGGGTGAGCGCCGCCAGGTACTCGAGGATGGGCGGCGCCACCGGCGTCCAGCCAAACGGCAGCGGTGGCTTGATGATGCAGAGCTTCAACCTGACTCCTCGTTCCCCCCTGCGGAGCGCGGATCGTACTCGATGCGAAATGGAGAGGGGGAGCGGCTTTCCGGTAAACGAATTTACTCAGGGCCGCTTCGACGGAGCGGCGGATCAGAGCGGTTCGACGACCCAGCGCAGCTGCGGCCCGTCCTTCACCCCGTAGGCCACCGACCTGCCGTCGGCCGTGAACTGCGGCTGGAAGACCTGCTGGTAGGCCGGGTGCTGGCGCACGGTCTTCCCGGTGGCGTCGGCCACCACCACGAAGCGCTTGCCGTCCTGGCGCGCCCGGTAGACCAGGAGCCGACCGTCCGGGCTGAAGCGCGGCGCCACCGCCCGGTCGAAGGTCGGCCCCTCCCGCCCGCCCGCCACCAGGAACCAGCGGTCCTTTCGCTGCGCCACGTAGGCGAAGGTGTTCCCGTCGCCCGACCAGCTGAGCGACTCGGCCGACTCCACCGGCGCCCCGTCCTTCTCTCCCTGGGCGAAGGCCTGGTGAAGGACGACGGAGCCTCCCGAGAGCATGATCAGCCCCAGCGCCTTCCTCCCCGGACGGATCACCGGGTGACCGAACACCTCGCCGGCCTGGAGCGGCTCCTCCTGCTCGTCGAGCACGGCCAGCCGCTGTCCACCCCGCTCCGCCAGGTAGGCGAGCGGGGCGCCGCCGCGACCCAGCACCGGGGTCCAGATGGCGTCATAGACCGGTCCACGCCGCGCCCGGTCGGGCCGGTCGAAGGCCACCGCCAGCGCCCGCCCCTTCTGCCCGCTCGCGGCGATGGCGGCGATGCCCGACCGGTCGTCGCTGGAGCGCAGGTCGGCGGCCAGCGGTTCGACCACCTGTGGCGAGCCAAAGGCGAGGTCGCTCACCACCAGCCGGCCGAAGCCCCGGTCGTCGGTGTCGGCGATGAAGGCGATCCGGCTCGAGTCGGCGCTGAACTCGGGGCCCTGGTAGGGCGTCCTGGACGGCCCGCTCACCGTGCCGTCCACGACCAGGTGCCAGGCCTCTCCGGCCCTGGCCTGGTAGGCCAGGTGGGTGCCGTCGGGGCTGAATACCGGTCCCTGCAGCTCGGCGTAGCCCTTCCCCTCCACCCCGTCGACGACCATCCGCCAGCTCCCGTCGGCGAGCGCCGCGTGGGCGCTGCGTCGGCCGTCGGGCGAGAGGGCGATCTGGCCCACGGCGGCGTAGGCCTTTCCGGCCCGGCCGTTCAGGACCACCCGGGAGGCGCCGCCCTCCTGGTCGACCCAGGCCACGGCGCCCCCGCGCTCGGCGAAGAAGAACTCGCGCTCCGCCTCGGCGGCGAGGGTGGCGAGGAGGGCGGGCCTGTCGGCGACGGCCAGGGCCGCCGGCGGCGCACCGACCGCTGGCCCGGTCATGCCGCAGCGGCAGCCCGAGACCGAGAGCCAGAGGCCGCAGGCCGCTGCCAGGTACCGGTGGTGGGGGTTCATGGCGGCACCGCCCTAGAGGTGCTCGACCCGGAAGCCCTTGTGGAAGGTCTCGACCGAGAACGGGATGCCCCAGTAGCTGACGATCATCACCACCACCGCCGCCAGCGCGTACCAGGCCAGCCGCCGCCCGCGCCACCCCATGGTGATGCGCAGGTGGAGGTAGATGCCGTAGACCAGCCAGGAGACCAGCGACCAGACCTCGACCGGGTCCCAGTTCCAGTAGCTCCCCTTGGCCTGGTCGGCCCAGAGCGCCCCGGTCACGATCATCAGGCCGTACATGATGAAGCCGGCGGCGACGAAGCGGTAGGCGAGCCGGTCCAGGTCCGAGGGGGCCGGGAGCCGGTCGTAGATGCCGCCCGAGCGGTGCTCCTTGAGGAGGAACATACCGGCCAGGCCGGCGGCGATCATCACCGAGGCGAAGCCGATGGAGGCGCCAACGATGTGGGCCCAGAGCCAGCCGCTCTGCAGCGCCGGAGCCAGCTGGGAGCCGGTGGCCTCCCGCAGCGTGCCGGCCCACCCGATCAGCACGAACACCGCCGGGACCACGAAGACGCCGAGCGGCCGGACCTTGCGGGTGGTGGCCTGGACCAGCAGGTAGAGGGCCATTGCCATGAAGGTTCCGAGGGCGAGCGACTCGGAGATGGAGATGAAGGGTGTCACGGCGCTGGAGACCCAGCGCAGGGCGATGCTGGCGGTGTGCGCGGCGAAGCCGAGCACGGCCGTGGCCAGCCCCGCCGTGACCAGCTTCTCCTTCTCGGCGATGAAGCCGAAGACGTAGGCGAAGGCGCTCACCCCGTAGCAGCCGACCGCGCACCAGAAAAGCACCTGTTCGACGTTCATGTGATCCCCCTCGGCTCGGTCGTGGCCGGGCGCTCACCGGCCGCGGCCCGTTTCTCTCGCTTCGCGTCCTGCCAGATGCGCCCGGCGAAGGTCATGGTCATGCCGGCCAGGCCGGCCCAGAGGCTGGTGAGGATGACCATGAGGCCGGGATCATGGCGGACCGTCATGCCGACCCAGTATCGCACCTCGCGCGCTTCCAGCCTGTAGGCGCCTGCGTCGAAGGTGCCCCCCACCGCCACCTTGCCGGAGGCGGCCGGCTTCTCCTGGCCCGCGGCGCCCTCCGGGGGCCAGGTGAAGAACTCCACCTGGCCGGCCCGGTCCTGCGCCTGGTCCGGCACGTACCCCACCTGGAGCAGGATCGCGGCCCGGTCCGGTGGCGGCGGGAAAGGGAAGGAGCCGGGCTCCTTCGAGTTGCCGGTGGTGTAGAGGTAGGACCCCTCTCCATGCTTGAGGCTCTGGAGCGGGACCATGGCCCCGTACTGCTCCTGCCCCAGCCGATCATGGAGCACGACGCCGACCGAGTAGCCCTCCTTGGCCACCAGGTAGCGCACGCCCCCGTGGTCGAGGTTCTGCGTCATGTAGATGGTGGCGGTGGCCTTCGCCGCCCCTTCACCGACCGTGATCTCATAGGCGACCCGCTTCTCCTGGCCGTCCACCAGGTAGCCGCGGTGCATCCTGACCAGGGTGGTCTCGCCGCGCAGCCGGGCGAAGTCGAAGAACCGCCCCAGCTCGATGGTGTCGTAGCTGGCCGGGTCGCCGTTCGGCAAGGTCTCGCCCTCGGTGAGCCGCAGCACGCCCTTGAAGTGGAACAAGCTGTTGAAGACCACCCCGCCCAGCATGGCCATGAAGCTGACGTGGAAGAGGATCATTCCGACCGATATGAGGGTGAGCCTGCGCCCCCAGATGCGGCCGAAGAAGGTGAGTCCCGAGCTCATCGCCAGCAGCGACAGCAGCCCGTTGAACCAGAGCGTGTTGAAGATGAGCCGCCAGGCCGGCTCCGGCGTGAAGACGGTGACCCCGACCACGCAGCAGGCCAGCACGGCGATGAGCAGCGCGATGGCGAGCCGCGGCGAGGAGATCACCAGGAAGGCGCGCCGCCCCGGGCCAGGCGGAGGCCGCTTGCCGGTGAGCGGCGGCTGGGCGTCGGGGGTCGTCATCGGTGCGGGCCACCTTCCGAGCGGGCGCTCCACCTGCCGGGGGGACAGGCTCGGCGCGGTGACCCTCATACTCCGCCACCCGGGGATGGGCCAGTACCGCCCGCGGCCGGGAGACCCTCCTCGGGCCGGGGCGGCCTACTCGTCGACCCGCACCACCCCGAGCTTGATGGCGAACCGCACCAGCTCGGTGCGGTTGTGCAGGCCGAGCTTCTCCATCACGTGTTCACGATGGGTCATGGCCGTCTTGACGCTGATGCCGAGCACGTCGGCCACCTCCTTGTTGCTCTTCCCGTCGGCCACCAGCTTGAGCACCTGCTTCTCGCGATCGGTCAGCCCCTCGTAGGGATCGGCCTGCCCGGGGGTGACCGGCCCGCCCTCCGACATGGCCACGCGCGCCACGGCCGGATCCAGCACCAGCCCGCCCTTGTGGACGGCGCGGATGGCCCCGGCCAGCTCGGAGCCGGCCGAGCGCTTGAGCACGTAGCCGGAGACCCCGGCCTTGAGCAGCCGCCGCACGTACTCCCGGTCATCATACTGGGAGAGGATGAGGATGCGGGCGCGGCGCCCCTGCTTCTTCAGCTCGAGGCTGGTCTCGATGCCGCCCAGCCCGGGCATGGCGATGTCCATCAGCACCACGTCGGGATCGAGCCTCTCCACGGCCGCCAGCGCCTCCTGGCCGTCGCTCGCCTCCCCCACCACCTCGAGGTCCTCGTGCGGCTTGAGCAGCGCACGGACCCCTTCGCGCAAGATGGCGTGGTCGTCGACGATGAGGATGCGGATGGCGCTCATGAGTGCTCCTCGGAGAGCGGGACGCGGACCTCGACGCGGGTCCCGGCGCCGGGGGTGGAGTCGAAGCGGGCGTGGCCGCCCAGCAGGTCGGCGCGCTCCTGGATACCGAGCAGCCCCCAGTGCGGCCGCCCCTCGCGCCGCGCCACCCCCGCCAGGTCGAAGCCCTGGCCGTCGTCCTCGACGTCGATGCAGAGCATCCGTCCCTCGCTGCGAAGCTCCACCAGCACGTGCGAGGCCTGGGCGTGGCGCGCCACGTTGCTGAGCGCCTCCTGGCAGATGCGGAAGAGCGCGGTGTCGAGCTCGGGCGTGAGCGCGGGCAGCTCGCCGAACTCGCAGCGCACCGCCACCCCGCGGGCGCCCAGCGTGCGATCGGCGTACCAGCGGACCGCCGAGGCCAGGCCGAGGTCGTCGAGCACCGAGGGGCGCAGGTCGAGGATGAGCCGGTGGACGTCGTCGAGGGCCCGGGTCGCCAGCGCGCGCAGCTCCTCCAGCGCCGGGACCTTGCCGGCCCGGACCGCCTCGCCGGCCTGGTCGACGCGCATCAGCAGCGCCGCCAGCGCCTGGGTGGTCTCGTCGTGAAGCTCGCGGGCCACCCGCTTGCGCTCGTCCTCCTGCGCGGTGATCACCTTGCGCAGCAGCTCGCCGCGGGCCACCTCGCGCTCCCGCAGCGCCTCGTTGGCCTGGTTGAGGTCGCGGGTCCGCTCCTCCACCCGCCCCTCAAGCTCCTGGTTGGCGCGCTCCACGCGCCCCACCAGCTCCTGCAGGGAGCGGCGCATGGTGTCGAGCGCCTGGCCGAGGTGCCCCACCTCGTCCTGCCCCAGCTCGGGGATGGGCCAGTCGAGCTGGCCGGAGGCGATGCGCTGGGCCTCGGCGGTGAGGATCGCCAGCGGCTGGGTGACGCTGCGGGCCGCCCCCCAGGCGAAGACGGCCGAGAGCGTGATCTGCGCCAGCAGCCCGACGCCCACCGCGGCCCAGGGGAGCGCCCCCTCGGTCGGCGAGGCCTCGGCGGCGTCCTGCCGGACCACCAGCCCCCAGGGGGCGCTGGCCAGCGGGGAGTAGGTCAGCAGCTCGCCGGGGCGCGAGCGCTCGCCGCGCTCGGCGTGGCAGTCGTCGCAGCGTCCCGAGTAGCCGGCCCTGGCCTTCACCAGCCGGGCCAGGTTGACGCTGCACTCGCTGCGCTGGCCGGCCAGGCGCTGCTCGGTCGAGGCGATGATCAGCCCCTCGGCGTCGACCAGGTCGGCCCGCCCGCCCTGCCCCTGGCGGAGGCGCCGCAGCATCTTGTGGAAGTCGCGCCGGCTCGGGTCGAAGGTCCCGCCGGCCACGCCCACCACCACGCCGGAGAGGTCGCGCACCGGCACCAGCTCGTGGATCAGCGGGCCACGAACGTCCACCTGCAGGCCGGAGAGGCGCGGCAGCCCGGAGGCGAGCACCTCGTCCACCAGCTGGATGGCGGCCCCGGGCGCGGCGGAGACCCGACCGTGCGGCTCCTCGGCCACCACCTGCCGTCTCGCGTCGAGCAGGAAGATCGCCTCGCGGTGCCTGAAGTGGCCGTAGGCGTCCCGCACCACCTTCTGCAGCAGCGCCGGGTCGGCCTCCTCGAGGCGACCGCCGATGCCGGCCGCGAGCCGCTGGAGCAGCTCGAGATCGCTGGTCAGCTCCTCGTCGAAGTGGGCCGCCACCGTCTCGGCGGCCTGGACGCGGGCCGCCTGGAGCCGTCCATCGAGGTCGCGCAGCCAGTACCAGCAGACCATGGAGATGACCAGCAGCGGGAAGAAGATCCCGACGGCCATCAGGAAGTAGACGCGGCGGCGCAGCGCCCAGCCGCCACCGCCACCGGCGCCGGCCCAGTCCCCTGCCCCCGGGCCGCTCATGGCGCCCCCCGCCGGTGGGCGCTGCGGGCGATGCGGAAGAGCTCCTCGACGTCGCCGCGGGTGCGCAGGACCATCCGGCAGCCGTCCCGCTCCCAGCTGAGCTGCTGCCAGACCTCGCCGCCGATGGTCCGCCGCACCAGCCGCGCGGGCCGGCCGGCCACCGTGGCCGGCGAGGAGCCGAGCTCGCTCCCGGGGGGATCGAACTCGGGCGGGAGCGGGGCGCCCGGCGTGGTGACGTGCAGCAGCTGGAGCTGGGCCCCGCCGCCCCGGGCCGGATCCAGGAAGGTGAGTTCGACGGCGCCGCCCTTTCCGCCGGAGATGCGGATGCGCCCCGGTGGCCAGCCGAGGTGGGACGGGAAGTAGGAGGGCAGCGCCAGCCCGGCGCCGAGATGGCGCTCGGCCTCCTCGATGCTGGCCACCGTCCGCACCTCGCGCGGCTCCCCGGCCAGCCAGCCGGGCAGCGCCCCGAGCGCGGCCAGCATCACCGCGCTGGCCGCCACCACCCAGCCGAGCGCGGCCAGCAGGCGGACCAGCTCGGGCCCCGGGGCGACGCGGGTTGGTGTGGAGGTGGTCATGTGACGAAGTAGAGCAGACCCGACATCGAGGAGGCGGCCAGGCCGAGCCGCAGCCAGGGGAAGGGCAGCGGCTCCGGCGCCGGCGCCAGCAGCGCCCTGACGCGCCGCTCCAGGTCATGGCTCCGGGCGCGGCGAAGCGTCCCGGCCAGGGCCCCGCCGAAGACCAGCGTGCGCCGGTCGTCCTCCCCGCCTGTGGCCCGGTGGAGCTTGAGGAGCGCACTGGCCAGCGCGATCCGGTCGGCCCCCAGCTCGACGCTGCGCTCGTCGGCGAGCCGCTCGGCGTCGCGCGCCAGCGCCCGCGCCAGCACCTGGAAGGTCGGGTTGAGGCACATGACGCAGCGCAGGCCGAGCATCACCCAGCTCCGTGCCGGATCGCGCCGGGCCAGGTGGGCCAGCTCGTGGGCCAGGGCGGCGCGCAGCTCACCCGCGTCGAGCAGGTCGAGGGTACCCCGGGTGATGAAGACGGACGGTCGCCGGACGCCGGAGCAGAAGAGGCCCGGCATCGGGCGGTCGAGGTAGACGACGGACGGCGCCTTTCCGCCCCGCAGCGGCGCCAGGGCGGCCTGGAGCGCGGCCGCGTGGGCCGGGGCGGGCCGGGAGGGCGCGGGCCGGCCGCGGCGGAGCATCCGCGCCAGGGAGAGCAGGTCGATGCCGAGCAGCAGCAGGCCGAGCCCCGCCAGCGAGAAGAAGAAGAGGCGGTAGAGGTCGATCCCGAGGAAGGCGACGTCGCCCCAGCGGCGGCCCGACAGCAGCGCCATGTCGCGGAAGGCCAGGTCGTCCCGGTGCGGGAAGAGCAGGACCAGCGCCGGGAAAACCAGCAGCGGGTAGGCGAGCGCCAGCAGCCGCAGGGCGATCCGCTGTGCCGGATGGCGGACGTCCCAGCTCCGCGCCAGCGCCTCGACGAACAGGGCCGCCACCAGCGAGTGGAAGAGGCCCTGCGCAAGGAGGTCAGCCGTGGGGACGATCGGAGCCATGGTCGGGCGCGGAATGCCCGAGCAGCTCCTCCACCGGACGCCCCTCGATGCGGGCCAGCTCCAGTGGATGCTCGTGCACCATCCGCTCCCGGCTGATCTTACCCGTGAACATCGACGGGTCGAAGGGGAAGACGTCGGGATTGAGGTGGGCGTTGAAGATGTGCCAGATGGTGATGACGAAGAAGGCCATCAGCCCCTCGTTGGAGTGAGCCACCTTGGCCGCCGGGATGATCTGGCCGGGCACCAGCTGGGCGAAGGCCACCGGAAAGAAGAGCACGAAGCCGGTCGCCACCATGATGATGTTGCCGAAGACCAGCCCCCAGTACTCGAACTTCTGCTTGTAGTCGTACCGGTCGTACCTGGGGTGCCGGTTGGTCATCCCCAGGTAGAACTTGAGCTGGAGGACGGCGTCGTCGAAGTCCTGGCGCACCGGGGCCATCGTGAAGCCGACCTTCTTCGACCACATGGTGATGGCGGCGTTGGCGAAGTGGAC
>Ga0315271_10001231_pt1 | contig 15397 bp, 12 predicted proteins | sample C3_top_MG_FD_204664 | JGI IMG/M metagenome (GOLD analysis project Ga0315271, IMG submission 204664) | Sediment microbial communities from Yellowstone Lake, YNP, Wyoming, USA - C3_top | ecosystem: Environmental > Aquatic > Freshwater > Lake > Sediment | place: USA: Wyoming | collected 2017-08-01 | reverse complement strand
ATCACGAACCATTATTCCCCGGAGTCTTAACTCCTTCCACATCCTGGATGAGTCAGGCACCTTTACCAAAACGAAACTGGTTTGGGTAGGAAATGTCTTTAATCCCAGGCCGTTAAGCTCTCGCGATAACTCCTTTTTAATCCTGACCACAGCCTCCCGCACCAGGCGGGGATGTTCACATTCAGACAAGGCCGCCAAACCCACCGCTTCCACATGGGAACTCAACGATTCAGGCATACGGCTATTTTCAATCTGTTCCAGCAACTCTTCCGGACCCAGGGCATATCCCACCCTGACGGGCCAGAGCGCAAATGCCTTGGTGAAGGAACGAAGCAGGACTACATTGCCGAGTTTCAGAAGTGGCAGAGTATCCCAGGGAGTCTCCGCAAAGTCTAAACAAGCCTCATCCACCAGGAGTAAACCCGGCTTTGCCGCCACAGCCAAACGATGAATTTCCGGTGAACCCAAATAGACCCCGGTCGGATTATTTGGATTACAAACCACCGATAATTCCGGACGGTAATTCAAAATGCCATCAATCACCGATTCCATGTCCCAAAGAAATCCGTCCCTCTCCCTGGCAATAAACAATTTTGATTCAGCCCCGACACCGGCAACAGCGCGCGCATACTCCTCAAAGGTAGGCACCAAAATAGCCGCCTTTTTCCCCGGACCTAAAAAAGCCCGGGCAATCAAATAAATTAGTTCCATCGAACCCCTGCCCGGAAGCACTAACCGGGAAGGAATTGCCAGCCGCGCGGCTATCGCCTCGCGCAACCTGCCATATCCCGGCACAACGGATGAATGCACCGGACCAAGGGCCTGAATCACTGCTGGAGGCGTTGGCAAGGGGGCGGCGTTAAGAGAAAGGTCCAGCGGTGGTTCAGACGTCATTGAATTCAGGCCGGTACCGGACCAGTCCGGATTTATTTCCCAGACATCCCGGGATAATTTCGACCGCCATGAATGCCGCATCGGGGACATCCGCCGTGAACTTAAGGCCAAACCTCGATGCCGGGACAAACCCGAACCGGGGATAGTATTCCGGATGGCCGAGGACAAAAACCGCCTGAACCCCTCTGGCGGGGCATTCCGATAGAGCAAACCTTACCAAGGCCGAGCCCACACCCTGGCGCTGGAACGCCGGCAGGACCGCGACCGGTCCCAGGCCCACCGCATTTATCATTCCATCCACAGATACAGGGCTCAGCAGAAGGTGCCCGATAATGCCTTCCCTGTTCTCGGCCACCAGCGACAATGATATTCCACCAGCATCACGCAGGGTATCCACCAGATTGGCCTCAGCGGGAGTAAGAAATGCCGAGGCATTTACCCCATGGATACCTGACACATCACCGTCACACTCGCTCCTGACCACCACCGACATGTCGCTCAGGGCCAGAGCCAGGTTTCCTCGCCCGCTTCCGGTCCGACATCGACCCCCATTGCCCGCAAACGGTGGCAGTGCGCGGTCAGGCGGTTCTGGAATTCAGGCCAGTCACGGTCATTTGCCGGCGACCAGGCAACCTCAGAAAGGGCGCACAGCCGTGGGAAAACTTTCTGCTCAACAGTCTCCTGCGGGGTATATTCAGTCCAAATCAATCCCTCTGTCCCCAGAACATGCTTAATCAGGTTCGCCGGCATCCCCGGGGGAACCGGGTCGAACATCAATACCCGCCGGGTGCTAAAGAATTTCGGGTCATAGTCAAAATACACATGGCTGTACGGGGAGACGATAACATCGCTCCCGGCCCGGGCCGCCCGGTCGGCATGCTGATGCCCGCGCCACGCCTGCACAATAGTTCCCGGAGGCGCTCCGCCCTCAAGAATTTCGTCCCATGCAATTACTGTCTTCCCGCGCTTCCTCAGCCATTTGGCCATCCGGCCCACAAACCAGGTCTGCAGAGCGAAGGCGTCCTTCAATCCCTCTTTCTTCATGCGGGCCTGGCACTTGGGACACTCATTCCAGCGGTCCTTCGGACATTCATCCGCACCAATATGTATCCATTGCCCCGGGAAGAGTTCAAGAACCTCGGCCAAGACACCTTCAAGAAACTCGAACACCTTGTCATTGCCCGCACAGAAAACATCCTTATAAACGCCCCATTCTGTCCCGACGTTAAACGGGCCTCCGGTGCACGACAATTCAGGATAGGCAGCCAGCACCCCCTGGGTATGCCCGGGCATTTCGATTTCCGGAACTATAGTTACATAACGCTCAGAAGCATAGGCAACAATCTCCCTGATATCAGCCTTGGAGTAGAACCCGCCATACCTCCCGCCTTTTCCATCATCACGCCACGCCGATATTTCCGTGAGTTTCGGATAGCGTTCGATTTCTATTCTCCATCCCTGGTCCTCGGTCAGATGCCAGTGGAGGCGGTTTAGCTTATGAAAAGCGAGCAGGTCGATTACCTTTTTAACGAAGTCCTTTTCCATGAAATGGCGGGCACAATCCAGGTGAAATCCCCGCCATGGAAACCTTGGCCGGTCCGATATCAGGGTGCATGGCATCTCCCCGCCGGCGTAATACTGGAGCAATGTTTGAACGCCATAAAACAACCCATGTGAATGGGCCGCCCTTACAGTTACCGACTCCGGTTTGGCCTCCAAAATATAGCCCTCTTCCCCGGCATCCTTCATCTCCCGGTCCAATTGAAGCGACACTGTCCCAACAGGCGGAGCAATCATCCTCAATTCAGATATCGGCAATGCCGGACCCGGCGCCGCCATCCGGACGGCAAGATATTCAGCTATCCTTCTGGCCTCCATTGAACCCGGCTCCACGAAAATCCGGGATTCCTTGAGGAGTCGAAATATCCCTTCCCGCCTTTCCAGGCTCATCGGCCGCGGCAAAAGACTGGGCCGCTTAGCTGCTTCCGGGTCGGGCTTAGTCCAGCTAGGCCAGATTAACTCCATGAGGATTAAATGAGCCGCCGGGAGACAGCGTCCCAATCAATCACATTCCACCAGGCTCCGACAAAATCTGCCCGGCGGTTCTGATACTTGAGGTAATAGGCATGCTCCCAGACATCCACCACCAAAAGCGGGGTCATTCCCTCACTCAAAGGGCAGTCCTGATTGGGCCGGGATATAACCTCAAGTTTTCCCTTATTAATGACAAGCCATCCCCAACCGCTTCCAAACTGGCCCACAGCCGCCTTGGTGAGAGCTTCCTTGAAAGAATCGAAGGAGCCAAATGCGCCGTTGATTGCATCGGCAACCTTGCCGGCAGGCTGGCCACCACCGCCCGGTTTCATGCCCAGCCAATAGAAGTTGTGGTTCCAAACTCCCCCACCCATATTGCGGACCCCAGTCCGGATTGACTCAGGCACCCGGCCCAAATCCTTTAGAAGTTCATCCAGCGGCTTTGCTGCCAAATCCGGGGCTGACTCCAGCGCCTTATTCAGGTTGGTTACATAGGTCTGGTGATGCTTACCGTGGTGGATTTCCATCGTCTGCTTGTCCAAATGAGGCTCCAGGGCATCATATCCCCAGGGCAGTTTAATCAGTTCGTGTGCCATTATCAGTCCCTCCTGTTATCAATTTTAAGTCGTATCCCATGCTACACCCAAAACAACGGTGTTTTCATGCAGACAATTATGTTCGATAATGTCATCCATATATGAACATATCCAACTACGAAACTGAAGTGATGGGCCAGCCCGAAGCTCTTACCAATTTGCTGAAGGCGTATTCCGCGGCTGATACCCCGATTTCCCGGCTCGACCAGTTTCTAAAAGGTCGGCGGCCCTCGTCGGTTGTATTCATTGGGATGGGTACTTCCTGTTTCGCCCCCCAAACAGCAGTCTGTATGCTGGCTGAAGCGGGCATCCCATCCCGTTCAGTGGACGCCGGAGAATTCCTCCATTACCTCCAAGGCTCCATTGAAGAAACCGCCCTCATCGTTATCGTTTCCCAGTCTGGTGAAAGTGTTGAATTGAAAATTATCGCGGAAACCTTGAAGCGCCCCTATATCGCCATTACCAATACCCTGGAAAGCACCCTGGCGCGCCACGCGGGAGCCGTTCTGCCCATGGTGGGAGGGGTTGAAAAAAGCACCACAAACCGGACTTTCACCAACACCATCGCCGCCTGCCTGATCTTGGCGGGAAAACTGGCCGGCAGGGACTCCTCAGCCATCTTCAAAGCCCTCGACCCCGTCCCCGGCGCCATGCAGGGATTTCTCGAAGGCTGGAGGAACTTCATGACCCCGGTAGCCACCTTTTTTGGAGACCCTCCGCACTTCGACCTGGTCGGCAGGGGTCCTTCGATGGCCTGCGTCATGCAGGGCGGATTAATCCTGCGTGAACTGGCCCACCTGCAGGGAGGGGTTTATACGACCGGCAACTTCCGTCACGGAATGGTTCCCAGCATGAAAAGAGGCGGAATGTTGATCGCCATATCGCCATCAGGGAAAACTGCCGACCTTAACCGCGGCCTGGTTGATGATGTAATCGCCCTGGGAGCGAAGGCCATCATGATTACCGACCGGAATGAAAAACCTGTCCCCGGATTAATGCATGTCCGGATTCCGGAAGTGGGCGAACAATACTCTCCCCTGCTGTCCATCCTGCCGATTGAATTACTCGGAGTACTTTCAGCAGAGAGCCGGAACATGGATCCGGGCGGGGATATCGCCAAAATAACTACGAAGGAATAACCGGACGACAGATAATCCGCCTAATCGCGGCCCAAAATATCCCTCTTTACTTAACGAATACCCTGAAGAGATTGAGGGCGAGTTTTTTTGCCAGCAGTTTAGGGTTGAAAAATCGGAGCATGTCCAGTAACCGACGCGGGCGCCGAAGCGCCCATTTCAGGTATGTGGAAAGGATTAGGAGCGGAAAATTCTCTTTCGCCAGCCCCGCCGGAGTGTAATTCCGGATTCCATCCGAGTAACTTGCCGGGAGAAAGCCGTCGACAATTTCACCATTGGACACCAGTTCGTTATAAACAGGTGTTCCCGGCAAAGGCTGGAAGTTATTCAGGTAGAAGAAATCAAAACCGGTCTCCGTGGCGACCCGGAAGGTGGCCTGGATATCCTCCCTGGTTTCCCCCGGGTAACCAATAATGAAAAATGCCTGCACATAAAGCCCGGCTTCCTTTAGCTCCCTAACCACACCCGGCAATGTTTCCAGGTCGAAATCCTTGTGCATAGCCGCCAGTGTCCGGGGTGAACCGCTTTCCGGTGCGACAACAACACTGCGCCAGCCGGCCTGTTTCATCAGCAACCAAAGTTCCTTGTCCCCCCGCTGCATCCTGATTCCATTCGGCGTCCCGAATCCCACCCCCTTAAGCCCCATATCAATGACCGCCCGGCAGAACTCCTTTGCCCATGCTGTGTCATAGGTAAAATTGTCATCCACTAAATTAAACCAGCGTATCCCCTTTTCCTCGTAAAGCTGGCGGATGAGGGCTGTCAAATATGGAATGGAATGCTTTCTAATGATTTTTCCATTCATCATGGGGGCAGTGCAGAATGAACACCGATAGGGACAGCCTCGGGTGGCCAGAATAGGGGCATTACGGGGTTCCGGGCAGTGCAGCCGGTATCCCTGCCGGAGGTAACCTTCCAGATTCATGAAGTCGTAGTCCGGCGGGGCGATGGAGTCTAAATCGTTCACCCGTTCCATCTCATTCATGGCGACCTCGCCCCCGGGTTTGCGCCAGACCAGACCTTTTACGCTGGAAAAATCAGGTGCGGATTTCTCCAATTCCGTCAGAAATAACGGAAATGACAGTTCCACCTCTCCCCGGAACAGGTAGTCCACCGCGTGATCCGCGATGACCCGGTCAAAATAGACCGTGGCATGGGGACCGCCCAGGACGGTCTTAGCCCGGGGCGCAAATTCCCGCACTGCCGCCAAAATAGTTCCCACAGAACGGAACATGGAAGACCACGACGAAACGCCGACAACATCCGGATTAAATTCCCTGAGAAAGTCCCGGAATTGACTGGAAGAGCCATCAACACTGCGGAGGGCGCAATCAAAAATACGGACATCATGCTCGCCCGCCGGAAGATTGCTTTTAAGGTAGCCCAATGGCAGGGGCATCGTATACATCGTGTCAAACGGCGGCCAAACCAGTGCGACTTTCATTTTAATTGCCTCATTGTCCCAATCTTCTGAGACACATGACAACCTTATTTATGGGAGGATATTTTATCGGGCGATTGAAAACTGGAGACTTTCTATTTAAGTAAATAACATCACCGCTATTGGAAATAAGGCCTCACCGCAAACTTAGCGCCCAGTCCCTCCGCAATTTGGCGGGCTTTTTCCAGATCCACCCCCGGCACTCCCACAACCGTGGCGACCACGACCGGGATTTTCCCGACACAGGCTTTTATAAAATCCTGCACAGCTATCCACGCTTCCGGACCGGCTTCCGGCCGGACCAGTTTCATGTATGTCGCCTCATCATGGGCGTCAAGGGAAACAGATACCTGGTCTATCACTTTTGCGAGTTCAGGAACGATATCCCGCCCGTTAAACAGGCTTCCATGTCCGTTGGTATTAAGCCGGATGCGGGCTCCCCTCCCTTTCAGGATGCGGGCTGATTCAACCAGTTCGGCCAGCCGCATTGTCGGCTCGCCATATCCGCAGAATACAATCTCCCCCCAGCGCGAAACATCCCCCGCCGACGACACAACGGCCTCAACGGTAGGTTCCTGCGCTGCAGTGAGCCTAAGGCTGAGTCCACGGAAATCAGCGGTTGTTTCACGGGTACAAAAAGCGCATTTGGCTGTACACCGGTTGGTAAGGTTCACATATAAATTTCCCTTGAAGTCATAGGAAACCACCGGCTGCCTTTTTCCGCGGACAAACAATTTCATCCCATTCTCCCGGGTCCTTTTACCGACTTCCTCAACCTTCATACCCAGGGCCTTGGCAACTTCAGCGGCAACATGGGTAATAAAGGCAGGTTCATTCCGCTTTCCCCGGACAGGCTGGGGCGCCAAATAAGGCGCGTCGGTTTCCAACAGGATGCGGTCAAGGGGCATCCGCACCAGCATGTTCCGCATGATGTCATTCTTTGGAAAGGTAACTGTTCCCCCAACGCCCAGATGGAATCCCGCATTCACCACCGCGCGCACCAACACCTCATCGGCTTCGGCGCAATGGAAAACCCCTCCTGGACTTCCCTCACCAACCGCCCCCTCCTCTTCTAGTATGCGCAGAACCTCCAGGCCCGCCTTGCGGGAATGGATTACCAATGGAAGGCGGTGCTTCAATGCCAGCCTGACCTGGGCACGAAAAACCGGCTCCTGAATCTCCCGGGGAGGGTTCGGATGAAAGGCGTCTAACCCGCACTCACCGACCGCACAAGCCCCACCGCCTGCCAGAATAGAGTCCAATTCATTTTCCCATCCCGGCGCGACATTACCGGCAGATTCGGGGTGAACTCCAACAGCTGCAAGCACCCGGGACCGGGAGCGGGCAATGGCGATATTTTTGACACTGTCAGCAAGATCGGTTGAGGCGGACAGGATCCAGGTAACCTCCGCCTCATCAGCGCGCTTAATCAGCCCCGCAATATCACCTTCGTAGGCGGGATCACACAAGTGGGCATGGGTATCGAAGAACATGAGAAAGATTATAGAGGAGTTGTCAGTTTTAAGTAGTAAGTAATAAGTGGTAAGTCAGAGGGGAATAAGGCAAGAAGCTGTCAGCATTCAGCTATCAGCTTTCAGCCAATCGGGGAAGTAATATTTTTACTATCTGGCTGATAACTGAAAGCTGAGAGCTGATAACTAAACTGCTGGTCCCAACAGGCAGATACCCCTACTTGGCTGGTTTCTTCGTATCTATCCGGGGAAACAACGGATCTCCTGCCGTAAGCGTAAATATTTCCGGCAAAGATGCCCGCTTAACCGGACCAGGCGGGAGTACATCCGTGAGTCCCAGCTGGGCGCGTAACTTCATTGCGGCATCAGGAATGAACACCAACAGCGGCCAGGATGCCGCTTCCAGCACCTCCAAAACCTGACCTAATATCCTCTCCTGCTCATCCTTTTCCTTCTTCCATGGCGCCTCTGTATCCAGGAATTTATTGGCAGACCCAACCAACTCCCAAATATCGGCTAGGGCCTGCTGGAATTGCGGCAGGGCCAGCCCATCATTGGCCAGAGTGATAAAGGCGGCCTGGGTAAAAGTAAGGCTTTCGGCTTTCGCGGCTTCCCTGACCCGGGAGGCGCGCCCCTCCCAGCGTTTAATGAATTCGCCTTCCCACGGCGAGGAGGCCGGACGCTTCACCCTGCCCTCCAGATAACGGAAGGCCATTGAGATGGTGCGATGCACCAGATTGCCAAAATCATTGGCCAAATCCGAGTTATACCTTTCAATAAACCGCTTGCGGGAAAAATCGCCGTCCACCCCAAATTCTATTTCCCTCAGCAGGAAATACCGGACTGAATCCAGCGAGAATTCCCGGGAAAATTCCCGGGGATCCACGACATTCCCCTTTGACTTGGACATCTTGTCGCCCTCAACAGTCCACCATCCATGCACAACGACCTTGCGCGGAAGCGGAATACCGGCGGCCATCAGCATTGCCGGCCACAGCAGGGCATGAAAACGGATTATTTCCTTGGCCATGACATGGATTACGGAATCCCAATGGCCCCAGCGCTCCCCCTTTCCGGGATATCCCGCCCCCGTAAGGTAGTTAATAAGCGCGTCAAACCAGACATAAATGACATGATTGGGATCGCCTGGAACGGGGAATCCCCAACCTACCTTGGTCCGGGAGATTGATATGTCACGCAAACCCTCCCGCAGGATTCCACGAACCTCGTTGAACCGGGTCTCGGGATATACAAACCTTTCCTCGGCCGGTTTTGCCAGTTCACCCTCAAACAAGCGGTCGAGCTCGCCCTGATATCCGGACAAGTGGAAAAAATATGTTTCCTCTTTAAGCTTTTCGGCAGGTGTCCCATGAATCGGGCAGTTTCCCGCCTCCAATTCACCCTCGGCAAAATACGCCTCACACTTTGCACAATACCAGCCGGTATATTCCCCTTTGTAGATATTTGGCTTCCCATCCGGGGCTTGGCGCGATGCCACCGCCTTCCAAAACGCCTCAGTGGCAATTCGATGCCTTTCCTCGGTGGTCCGGATGAAATCATCATTGGTAATACCCAATTCCCTGAAAAATGCGATATCTTCCGATGCAATCCGGTCGCACCATTCCTGCGGACTTGTTCCGCTGGCCTTTGCCACCTTCTCGATATTCCCGCCGTGCTCATCCAGTCCGGTCAGGTAGAAAACATCGTCACCCCTTAACCGGTGCCAGCGCGCCAGAACATCACAGGCCATTGAGGTGTAGGTATGGCCCAAATGGGCCGGTGCATTCGAATAATAGATGGGAGTCGTTACCATGAACTTACCGGGCATATGCGCCCTCCTTGAACAGGAGCGATATTTCCGCCCCCATGGAATCGATAAGGGTCCTGTCGGCATTACGGCGATGGCGTTGGCGACCCCTCGCCACCGCATCAAGGGCGGATACCCATATGTCCGCCTTATCCGGCTCATTCCGCAGCCGCTCCCCGCACACCCGCTCCAAACCGTCGAGCAGCCCGGATATTTCACCTGATTCCTTGCTTAAATCCTTGGACCATCCGCAAATCCCGGCAAGATCAAACTTGGATGCCATCACAAGAAAACTTTCAGCCATACCAATTGATTCCATCAGATCTTTGGGGTCGCGATCCACCTGCCCCATCATGAATGCGGCTTCCCTGGCACCCCCGGTTCCGGAACGCTGAAGCAACGATTCCACCGCCGTGCGCGAAAGCAGGTTAAACCGGATATCCTGGCATCGGGAACGGATTGTGGATAGAAGCCGTCCGGGTTCGGAGCAAAGCAGCAGCCACACTGTGCGGGGAGGCGGTTCCTCGAGCATCTTAAGAAAATGATTCGCCGCCGCGCTGTTCATCAAATGCACATCCTCAAAAATGAATACTTTGTAATGGCTCGGGCTCGCGGTAAGGGTCGAACGCTTAATCGCTTCTCCAACAGTTTCCTTGTGAAACGATCCTTCCCGCTTCTCTTCCCTTATCTCCTTGCGCTTCCCCGCATCATCCTCATCATCCCCCGGCTCGACAAACATGCAGTCCGGGAACGAATTTGAGGCAAAGGCCCGGCAAGGTCCGCATTCACCACAGGTCGATCCGGGAATCATCGAATTCGCACAGTTAATGGCCCGGGCAAATGCCAGCGCCGTTGTTCTTTTTCCTGTGCCCGACGGTCCACTAAACAGGTATGAATGGCCTATCTTTTTGCTGGCTATTGCCTTGGTAAGCAGGCCGATCGCATGAGTCTGCCCAATAATGTCGGAAAGATTCACAGGAGTCCCCGCACTTTAAGCGTCGCCAATACAAGCCGTTCAACCATATACGCCACCTTCTCTTTTGAAGCTCCAGCCGGAACAACCCGGAATCGTCCTCCGGACCCGCCAGCCAAATTAAGAAATGCCTTTCGAATCCTGGCATGGAATGCCAGTTTTTCGCTGTCGATGCGGTTCATCTTGCCCCTTCTTTTGACCCGGTCAAGGCCGATTCCAGGCGGCATATCAAGTAGTATTGTCAGCTCGGGATAGCACTCACCCGTGGCGACCTGGTCAAGATTGTCGACCAGTTCCACTCCGAGTCCGCGCCCAATACCCTGATAGGCCCGCGTGGAATCGCTATAGCGGTCACAAATTACAACAGCCCCGGAAACCAGGGCGGGAAGAATTACCTCGCTTACATGCTGGGCGCGGTCAGCCTCGAAAAGAAACAACTCAGCCACTTTGCCTACCCGCCCGCCCGGAGCCAAAAGGATTTTACGGATGGCCCGCCCCATCGAAGTTCCACCCGGTTCAGCAGTGGTTACAACCCGTAACCCCCGGTTACGCAAATTGGCAGCAAGTATCCTCGCCTGGGTCGATTTTCCACATCCCTCGATGCCTTCGAAGGAAATAAAAACGCCCCGGCGCTGATAATTAGCCTTAAATTTATGTTTCATGGTCTTTCGTAAATTCCAACACAATTGTATACTACTTCCCGAGGAACCAACCGGACGGTCGCTGTGCCCCGTTTTGCGGACGCACAGAGGAAAGTCCGGGCTCCCAGGGCAGGATGGTTGCTAACGACAACCGGCCGTGAGGCCAGGGAAAGTGCCACAGAAAATATACCGCCAGTTTCCGCAAGGAAACCGGTAAGGGTGAAAAGGGGAGGTAAGAGCTCACCGCCCCGGTGGTGACACCGGGGGCAGGGTAAACCCCATCTGGAGCAAGACTCGAATGGAGCGCGGACTGCCCGTCCTTAGCTCCCGGTAGTCGCAAGAGGCTTGTGGCGACACAAGTCCCAGAGAAATGACCGTCGGTCGCCCGCAAGGGCGATTCACAGAACCCGGCTTATAGGTTGGTTCCTCATGAAATTATAATCAGTAAGGGGGGAGCAATATGGTTTTCAGGTGTGTGCTTGCCACGATGGCACTCTCCATATCCGCTTTGGCCTCCGATATTCAGTCTCCTCTGGATGTCAATGGAAAAATCATGGTTATTGACCGGTCAACAGAAAACCGGATTTCCCTGTTCCCTGACAAGCCCGGATTTCGCGAAGCCCGATTATTCCGCCTCGAAGACGGTTCTTACACCCTGGAAATCGCCCTGGATTCGGGCAACAATCTGCTTCGCGACCGAATTTCCATGAGCGCCACCTCAGTGGAAGCCTTCCGGATACAGGTGAGTGAAAAGATTGCCCGCCTTTTCCCGCAGTCTTCGCTCGACCAGAAGGGGCGTAACCGCCTCATCAACGGAATACGGGTACTATCGGTCGGCTTCTATGGCTGGGCCCTTCCCGCCTCCTTCAATGTCCAGAACGGCGGAGTCGCAGGCGGGATGTATCTGGTAACCGCGGGGACCGGATTCTTCCTTCCTCTTTGGATGTCGCGCAACTACCCCATAACCGAGGGCTCCGCCGAACTCGCGCTCTATGGCGGATACAACGGGATTGCCCACGCCATCCTCCTGCAAACCTCATTCATGACCTGGGAACGCCTGCACTCCCAAACGGTGGTCGCAACCTCCATGGCCATGAGCATGGCCGAGGCCTATTACCTGTACCGTGCCGGACTTGGATACGGAATCAGCGGAGGCCAGGGTCGGACAATGGCAGCAGCAGGTGAATTCGGACTTGGCATCGGTCTCGCTACCGCCTTCTCCGCCGGCGCCTCCGGGGACCAGCGTTCCTCCCGGGCCTTTGGACTTTGCGGACTGGCAGGCTCAGGGCTGGGATTCTGGGCCGGCCAAAAACTTTCCGCGGCACAAAGCTACTCGCCGGGTGATGCCTCGCTTTTCAGGTTCATCGGGGGGCTCGGGGCATATACCTCCGTATCAGCCCTGAAGGCGTCCGGAATAGGCGGGGAAAAGGCGCTGGTAAACGCCGGGGTTATCGGGGCTGTTTCCGGCCTGGCTTTCGGCCACTGGCTCACTTCAGACCGCGATATCTCCGAGGGACAGGCCTTCCTCCTCGGGCTCGGTGCCACATCAGGCGGATTGTTCGGACTGGGTGTCGCCTACATCGCCCGCCCCAACAACTTCAACAACAGAATGTTCCATGCCGCCAGTGCCATCGGCGCAACCACCGGGCTTGGTATCACCTGGCGGATAATCCGCGATGACCTGCCGTCAGCTTCGCCCCCTGCCGGGATAGGATTACGGACTCACCCGCTAAATCTGCTGTCTGCACAGCCGGCCCCCCTCATCACCATCGAAGCACGCATCTAAACCGCTGAAATTGCGGGGATTCCATGACACATGGAGTCCCTGAATGTTAAGATTATGCCAACATGACCCCCGGAAAATCGAGCATATTATCGGGAATTCGTCCCACCGGCCCCCTCCATGTTGGCCATCTTCTGGGGGCCCTGACCAACTGGGTAGCCCTGCAGGACAAGTACGACTGCCATTTCATGATTGCCGACTGGCATGCACTGACAACCAATTATGCGGATACCTCGAATATCGCCGAGTATTGCCGGGAAAATACGGCGTGCCTCCTCGCCGCCGGACTCGATCCCGCCCGGTGTGTGATTTTTAAGCAGTCCGATGTTCCCGAGCATGCCGAACTTCATGTCCTGCTTTCTATGATTACCCCGGTGCCCTGGCTGGAGCGTGTTCCCTCCTACAAAGAGATGCAGGAACAGTTGACCAACCGGGACCTGACCACCTACGGTTTCCTTGGATACCCGGTTTTACAGGCGGCTGACATCCTGATTTATAAAGCCTCCTTTGTCCCTGTTGGCGAGGATCAGGTGGCGCACCTGGAACTGACCCGCGAGATAGCGCGGCGGTTCAATCATCTTTATGGGGAAGTATTTCCCGAACCCCAGCCCCTGCTCACCTCAACTCCCCGCTTGCCCGGAGCTGACCGGCGAAAAATGAGCAAGAGCTACGGCAATTCAATTGAATTGGGATTAAATAAGGATCAGGTAGCCGCCAAAGTTAAGGAGATGTACACCGATCCGCTCAAGCTGCGCATGGGCGATGCCGGTCACCCCGATGATTGCGTGGTCTTCGCCTTCCATAAAGCCTTTAATGCATCGGCTCTGCCCGAGGTGGAACGCACCTGCCGTGACGGTTCACGCGGATGCTCCATATGTAAAAAGGAAATGCTTGACCACATGTGGGAACGGATGCGCCCGGTCCAGGAAAAAAGGGCGGCCCTTCTGGCAGACCCGGCCAAGCTTGATGCAATCCTTCAAGAAGGGGCGGAACGGGCCCGCACCGTGGCGAAAAAATCCATTCAGGAGGTTCGGACCGCATTGAAGCTGGTATCACCATGACAACCGCGGCGGAACTCCGCATACACCTCCCCGCATTCGAGGGACCACTCGACCTCCTGTTTTTCCTCATACGCAAACACGAGCTGGATATCTCCGAAATATCACTTGCCAGCATATCCGATGAATTTGTCGCATTTGTGGAATCCGACCGTGAGCTGGATCTCGCTGCAGCCGGTTCCTTCATTGCCACAGCGGCGACACTGATGTTCCTTAAATCCAAATGGCTCCTCCCCCCCGAGGAAACAACCGGCGAAGCCCCGGAGCAGGAAGAAGAAGCGGAAAAGCTCATCAACCGGCTGGAGGATTACCAGAAACTCCGTGATTTTGCGCAGTCTCTGGCCGGCCTGGAAGGCCGGGCGCGCGCCTCTTTCCCCCGCCCTCTCACCACGGAACTTGCCAGACGGCTTGAGGAAATTGCGGAATCTGAACCCCATATCGACATGACTACATTCGAGCTTCTGAAGGCCATCAAAAGGGTGCAGGAATTCGCCTTTCCGGTGCCCCGGGATGTAGTCAAGGACGAAATACCCCTTGATGAAAAGATCCGCGAACTTACCGGCATTATGCGCAACCAAATCAGGGTCAGCCTGTCCACCCTTCTCAAATCATCGAGGTCGGTCCTCGAAGCGGTGGTCTTTTTCCTGGCAGCACTGGAACTGTCCAAGCAACGCTTCCTGCGGATAACCCAGGATTCTAATTTCGACGAAATCAAGCTTTCACTCCGGCGTGACGCCACTCCAGCCACGGATATTTCCCGGAGCAACTGAAACTATGCCAAGAATTCCCGCTAATCCGGAAGAAGCCGCATCAGGGGAACGGGCACTGGCCAAAAAGCCGCGCACTAAACCCGTTAAACACCGCTCCAAATCAACATATTCACTCATCGAACTTAAGCGGCTTCTGGAGGCCGTTTTATTCGCCGCCGACCGCCCTGTTCCAGTTGAAACGCTTTGTTCCGTCCTTTCAAATTCCCCTGAAGAGGACATCAGGAAGGCTCTTGGAGAAATGTCCCACGAGTACGAGGAAAGCGGACGCAGTTTTGTCCTCCGTGAACTTGCTGGAGGCTTCCTATTCCTGACCCATCCCGCCTTCGAACCCTGGGTTCGCAAACTTTACCGGGGCCGGTTGACTATGCGCCTTTCCCGCTCCGCCCTCGAAACAATCGCCGTAATCGCCTACCGCCAACCGGTGGCCAAGCAAACAATCGAAATCATCCGCGGAGTCAATGTTGACGCCGTTCTCCACACCCTATTGGACAGGAAGCTGATCAGGATAACTGGACGGGAGGAAAAACCCGGACGACCCCTCCTCTATGGGACATCACGGGAATTCCTCATGTATCTGGGGTTAAACGACCTTAATGAATTGCCGGAAATGGAAGAAATGAAAGCCATCCTGGAGGCACAGGAACTGCCGGCAACCCAGACCGCCGTGGCAGGACCATTCGCAGCGGTTGGCCCTTTTGCCGGAAGCGAAACGCCTCCAGTGGAAGAAGGCATCATCATCGACGCCCCAGCAGAGGCAGGTATAGAGGCTGTTGCCGATACTGCCACCAGCGA
>Ga0315271_10001230_pt1 | contig 15397 bp, 10 predicted proteins | sample C3_top_MG_FD_204664 | JGI IMG/M metagenome (GOLD analysis project Ga0315271, IMG submission 204664) | Sediment microbial communities from Yellowstone Lake, YNP, Wyoming, USA - C3_top | ecosystem: Environmental > Aquatic > Freshwater > Lake > Sediment | place: USA: Wyoming | collected 2017-08-01 | reverse complement strand
TCGAACGGATCGATTTCGCCTTCTTCGACCAGCAAAGTGTTGTCGCCCAGGTAGGGCGCGACCTTCGGCAGGTCGAGGCCGGCCGTGAAATTCGCGCCTTCGGCAAACACCACCGCGCAGCGCGCGTCGGGTTCGTACTCGTAACGGGTGTAGGCCTGCGCCATGCCGCGCAGCATGACCGGTGTGAAGCCGTTCAGCTTCGCCGGCCGGTCGATGCCGATCAGCAACAGCCCGTCGCGCAATTGCGTCGTGATGCGGCCGTCGGCCGGGTCGGTTTGCTCTGTCATTTGGTTTCCACTACTGCGCCACTCTATATCTGTCGCGCAACTCGCGCTTGAGCACCTTGCCGATCGCGCTGCGCGGCAGGGATTCGACCAGTTCGACCGCGGCGAGCCGCTGCGTCTTGCCGAGCCGGCTGTTGGTCCACTCGAGCAGCGTGTTCGACAGTTGCGGGTCCCGCCGTTTCGCCACAACGAAGGCAACCGGGGTTTCGCCCCAGCGCTCGGAGGGCACGCCGACGACGGCGGCCTCGGCCACATCGGCATGGCCGCGCAGCACCGCTTCGAGATCGCTTGGATAGACGTTGAAGCCGCCCGAGATGATCATGTCCTTCTTGCGATCCATCAGAATCAGAAATCCGTCCTCGTCGAAACGGCCGATGTCGCCGGTGCGGATGAAGCGCTTGCCGGTTGCGTCATGCCACTCGGCTTGCGCTGTCTTGGCGGGCTGGTTGTGATAACCGGTCATGATGCCTTCCGAGTGTCCTACAACCTCGCCGGTCGCCCCGCGCGGCAGTTCGCGCCCCTGCTCGTCGATCAGCCTGATGTCGTGGCCCGGCGCCGGGCAACCGACCGTGTGCAGCTTGTCCGGATGCAATGTCGCCTCCAGCACGCAGGTGCCGCCGCCCTCGGTCATGCCGTAGTACTCGATCAGGCGGCCCGGCCAGCGCTTCAGGATGTCGGCCTTCAGAGCAGCGGCGAATGGCGCGCTGGTGCAGAACTTGGCGCGAAAACGGGTCAAATCGTAGCGGCCGAATTCCGCCAGCGCCATGATGCGCGAATACTGCACCGGCACCAGCATCGCCGTCGTGGCACGGTACTTCTGCGCCAGCTGCAGAAATTGCGTCGCATCGAATTTCGCCATCAGCACCACGACCCCGCCCACCGCCAGGGTCGGCAGGAAACTCACCAGCGTGGTGTTCGAGTAAAGCGGCGTCGACACGATGGTGACCGAGTCCGGCTTGTAGTCATAGTCGAAAGCGCGCTGCCATTGCCGCCAGCGCATCCGGTTCGATTGCTCGATGCCTTTCGGCGTGCCGGTCGTACCGGATGAATAGATCAGATTGAATGGCGCGTCCGGCTCGGCCACAACGGCGGCCGGCACGGCGCCGGCCGCGACCAGCCAGTTCTGAAATGACGTCCCGGCAGCGGCGTCATCGAGTGAAATCCACTCTGCGGCAATGCGATCGCGCACCGGCCCCAGTGCTTTCGCGACGCACGCATCGACGAACAGCAGCGGCGCGCCGGCGTCGTTGACCATGCTTGCGATGCTTGCCGGCGTCGAAGACGGCGCCAGCGGCGCCACGGCAACGCCGGCGCGCAACGCGCCGAGAAATACCGCGGCGTACTCGATCGAAGTTCCGGCGCAGATCGCGATCGCCTGTTTCGGTTTCACCCGCTCGCGCTGCAGTGACGCCGCAATGCGATCCGCCAGTTCATCGAGCCCCCGATAGTCGAGCGAGCGCGCATCCTGCCTCAGGGCAATGTGCCCTGGCCGCTGAGCGGCATGCAGGCGGATCAGCTTCGGCAGCGTGCGGAAATCCTGCGCAAGAACTTCTTCTATGGTCGTCGAGTCGGTCATTCGGAACCCCGCCAGCTCGAACGCTCTGCCGGTCTGCGCCTGTTGTTAGGCCGCGGTAAGCCTGACTTTGCTGACTATGCCCAGATTTACGGACTGCTTGGCCTGTCAAAGATCATGGTTGTATTGCAGTGCCAGCCAACTCTCCGCAGAGCGGCCGAGAGCCTAGGAAAGGCGCAATAATAGTGCCAAACAAAGGCGTGTCCGTCTTTAAACTCGAACGTTATGCGCCGGTTCCCATTTATAGCGTGTTGCGCGGCACGCAACAAGGCCTGACTTAACCTGCATTATTCATGAATACTATGAAAGTACCCGACAGTGTCTCAGCAACCATTCGGAGTTCGTGAATCATCCAGGCTGGAAAGAACTCTCTGCTACCTGAAAGGGTACTCCGACGTGCTACGCACGTAGGGTATCTGCTACCTCCTGTTCAAGTTTTGGTTTCATTGGTTTGCTCCAATAAGGACAAAAGGCATTTGAACAGGAGATAGCGGATACCCTACGTGCGTAGCACGTCGGAGTACCCTTTCAGGAAGCTGAGAACGCCTAGCCTGCATTAGTCATGAATACTATGAAAGCACCCGACAGTGTGTCAGCAACCATTCGGGGTTCGTGAATCATCCAGGTTAAAGCTTCAGGCGGCGGTCAGCCGCCAGAGTGAGGTTACTTCGGCAGCCCGCGCCTCGTGCAGCGGATCGCTGGCATCCGACGCCTTGGGATGCCGCGGCTTGGCGTGGATTCGGTCCACGACCCTCAGGCCGCCACGCTCGAACGCGGCCAACAGGTCAGCGCGTGAGCGCAAGCCCAGGTGCTCGGCAAAGTCGGACAGAATGAGCCAGCCCTCGCCGCCCGGCACGAGATGAGCCGACAAGGCACTCAGGAATCCCAGCAGCATGCGGCTGTCCTCGTCGTACACCGCGGATTCAAGCGAAGAGCCGGGCCGCGCCGGCAGCCACGGCGGGTTGCACACCACGAGGGATGCTCGGCCCTCGGGAAAAAGATCGGCGTGCACCACCTCGACCTGCCCGGTCACGCCGAGCCGAGTGAGGTTTTCACGCGCGCAGACCAGTGCGCGCGGGTCTTGATCTGTAGCCACGATATGTTCGATTTGGCGACGCGCCAACACGGCAGCAAGCACACCGGTGCCCGTGCCGATGTCGAAGGCCACGAACCTCGTCTGCCCGGTTACAGGCAAGGCAGCCGTGGCGACCAGGCTCACATATTCCCCCCGTACCGGAGAAAACACGCCGTAATGCGGATGAATACGGTTGTTCGGCGCATCACCAAGCGCTGGAATCTCAACACCCTTTTTGCGCCACTCGTGCGCGCCGATTATCCCCAACAGCTCGCGCAGGGAGGCCACCGAGGGGCCCGCAGCCGCGCCGACTGGGCCCCAGGCTTCCGCGCAGGCTTGTCGCGCATCGGGGGCACGACGCAGCGCAATACCGTAGTCTGCGTTAAAGGGAATCAGCAGCAAGCCCAGAATGCGCGCCCGCTGCGACTGGGCCTGACGATATTGGTGAAAGGTGTCGGCGGGAGATACCGCACGGGTAGATTCCTTCGCTGACTTTCTTTGCTTGCGTGCGGGCGTTTTATCGGCGCGCCGCGCCATTGCCTGCAGCAACTGCGTGGCGTTGTGAAAATCGCCGCGCCAGAGCAAAGCCGTGCCTTCACACGCCAGTCGATAGGCCGTGTCAGCCGTGGTGGTATCGTCAGCCAGCGTGACCCGCCTGGGCGGTGGCGCGCCACGTTCCGAGCGCCAGAGCACCGAAAAATCTTTACCCGCCTCGGTCCAGTGGATGCTGGGCAGTGGGCTGTCGAAGGGTTCGGTACTGAGACGGGGACGTGAAACTGGCATCGGCCTGGTAAGACGCAAAGAAGTGACACAAGCAGCTTGATGCAAAACTATCCGAGGAGCGTTTTTCTGTCATTCCCGCGTCGGCGGGAATCCAGAAGTGTTCGATTTTCTTGTCAGCGTGTTTCTGGGCTTCCGCCTTCGCGGTTCACACACCATTGATTCCAAGGTGCAGACGCTCGGAGGCGTATCGGATCACTGCGGCCGCATCCAGGTGAGTCCCGGCAAGTCCGACGTGGCCGTCCGGGCGCAAGAGGTAGAAAGAGGGTTGCGGGATCTGTGCGCGCGCGAGTTCCCGGTCGTTGGCAGCATCGCTTGGAACCTCGTGGATGCGCAACAAGTCGCCTAGCCCTGGCACCCCGTCCGCAGGTGCGGGTTGCCCGATCGCGATCAAATTGAAACGCGTGTCGTCGAGTCTTGCAAAGAGGTTTTCGGTAGGACTGTTCGGTTGGAACCTGAGCCGCAGCCACGGAAAACGATCGCCTGCACGCGGCGCGGAGTCACGCAGGCCAGCCAGCGTTTCCGATAGAGCGCTTTGCGGGTACCGGATCCCGGTCTGGGAGATGGTTCGAAATGCGAACAAGCGAATCCTGTCGAGGCTCATCGCAAAAGCCATGATCTTTGCCAACACTCGCGTGCGAAACAAACCAGCCAGCCAGTTGTCGGAGACGAGCAGCGAGAAAGCCCGGTCGGTCGTGCTCAACAGCCGCCGAGCGACGGGCAAGCGTTCGTGCTCGTAGGAGTCGAGCAGAGCCGCACCTGCGCCGCCTGACACAACGAGCGCGAGCTTCCACGCAAGGTTGTACGCATCCTGCAGACCGGTGTTCATGCCTTGCGCGCCCACCGGACTGTGTATATGTGCCGCGTCGCCGAGCAGGAAGCAGCGGCGGTCACGAAAGCGCGCAGCGCAGCGGTGGTGGATGCGGTAGGTGGAGAACCAGCTGCACTCCTTGAAGGACATTGCCGTGCCCATTTCCTGGCGCACCGAGGCAATCACGTCCTCAAACTTCAGATCGTGTCGTTCCCGCAGATGCGTGGGCAGGATACCGACGAGTCGCCAGTGATCGGCCCCTCGCATCGGGAACAGCAGGTGAAATCCTTCGCGCCACAAATAGACGTTGAGTTCGTCGGGCATCATCGACCCCGTCACCTGAATATCGGCAACGAAGAAAACATGCTCGTAAGGCGCACCCTCAAAGGCGATCCCGCTCAGTTCGCGCACCGCGCTGCGCGCGCCATCGCATCCCGCAACCCACGCGGCCGTGACTTCGCCGATCGTGCCGTCCGGGTATTTGAGACTTGCCCTGAACTGGTTGGCGTCCTGCGCGAGGCCGACGAGTTCCGTGTTCCACTGCACGGCCGTGCCCCGATCCCGCAGGGCGTCGCCCAGCAGGCGTTCGTTGTCGTCCTGGCCGAGGATCAGAAGAAAGGGATACGGACTTAGATCGCGCCCGATGTCACCCAACGGAATGCGCGCCGTGCGCCGCCCCTGGACCCACAGGTTGGCGCCGGTGGCGCGCTTGCCGAGTCTGAGCGCCGGCTCGACGATGCCAAGTTGCGCGTAGATCTCCAGGGTGCGTGCCTGCACCCCCAGCGCCCGTGTCTGCAGAGATGGGCCTGCGTGCCGGTCGATGACCAGCGCGCGCACGCCGCGCCGAGCGAGTTGATTCGCCAGCATCAGCCCCGTCGGGCCGGCTCCGACTACGAGAACGTCAGCATCCATATTCTGCGGGCAATTCTCCGCCTCACGCGTTAGGCAAGCTGCGCACTACGCAATTTGGCGAGTCCGGTTGGGCGTCATTTGTACAACATCATCCAGAGAAACAGGAAGCCCGTGGCGAGCCCAAGAACCCCCGCGAACCAAACCAATTTGCGCGTTCTGAGCCGAAGGATCTCCACAGCCCTCACGAGTTGGGCGTTCTGCTCTGCGAGGGATTTGACAAGTTCTGCGGATGTCACAGCCTGGCGCGCAATTTCCGCCGTTCTCGCCTCAAGAACCAAAAACCGGGCTTCAATGGCAGAGAGTTGATCGGAATGAGTCGAAGATGATTCGCCAGATTGCTCGTTAGCAGGTGAAGGCTGTTTCTGCGTTCGAGTAACGCTGCTCCATAACTTTTTTGTACTCTCCACAAGCGATGGAGCAGCGGTGACCACTTCCTTCCAGGGAATTGCCTTGAATGCCGCTGCAAGCCAGGGTATCGCCATAATTTCACTCGCCTGAGATGTCATGTTGGTTTCACGGCCCTGAGCTGGTAGCCGACGCGCGGAAAGTGAACATGGACCGTTCCGGCGCGCGCGTCGCTGCGGCGCAGGCTGTAACGCGTGCGGGTGGCGGCAACCAGTTCGCCTTCGGTCGGCTCCAGCCCGAAGCTTTCAGCGGTGATGGTGACGCGGCTTCCGAGCGCGATGCCGTGATCGTCCTGGAATACCTCATTCTCAACGCCGGCCGGCTTGGATTGCGCCGCCACGGCGAGCGCGGCCAGAGCGTCGGACATCTCCATGCCGCCGTGGCCGAAGGCTGCCATGCGGTCCATCCAGGCGGAGAGGCTGGGCGTGGCATCGAAAATCCCGGCCAGCGGCGCAATGCGCTTGGTAAACCAGAGCGCGTGGTAGCAGGAAAAATCGGCCAGGCTGGGCTGCTGGCCCATCACATAGGGTTGGTTATCCACCATGCTCGCAATCCGGCGCAGATACGACTTATAGGTTGAGGTCGCGTCGCCCGGGTGCATGCGGCTCGCACCGGCGCGCATTTTGGCGCGGTCCTCCGCGAATGCTTTGGCGGCTTCGGGTGCGTCGCCCTGGAATATGAACGCGGCACCAGGCGGACTGAAGCCATAGCCCATCGCCGCCCAGAACAATGTGGAGTCCGCCCACTGCGCGACCACTCTGACCGCGCCGTTGCTGTCTTGCGGATAGAGGCTGGGCGACGGCTGGCGATGCTCCAGCACGTCGCAGATCAGCGCGGTGTCGCAATAAATGTCCGCACCGACTTGCAGCACCGGAGTGCGCCGGTAGCCCCCCGTTAGCGCCACCACATCGGGCTTGGGCATCGTGCGCGGAATGATGACCGACTTCCATGCCAGTTGCTTGTAGCCGAGGACCAGGCGGATTTTTTCGGAAAACGGCGACAAGGGGTAATGATGGAGGATCAAATCAGGCATGGCGGGTCCTTTCAGCGTATGGCCGGCATGCGTGCGAATAATTTCACGCGCTGCCCTGGGCGAAAACTCAGTCTCGGCGCAGGTCCGAGGAGGGGAACTTTAACACTTGTCGGCGGCAGGGGGCCGCGCCTCTGCGTCTCAGTAGTTCGCCTTGAACGGAATCACGCCGCGCACGCCGCCGCGCGGGTTGGGCACCTCGCCCTTGTACCTCGGAATTACATGTCTGTGCGCGTGCCAGACCCCTTGCTGCTCGCTCACATCCCCACGGACCATGCAAGAAACAGGACTTGACCCCCGTCTCTCGCACAGAAAGATGCGCAGGACGGTGCCCTGCGAGGCCGAGTCCGTTTGCAGGAAGGGCCCACGCCGCGCCCCTTGCAGGAATAGGCGATCAGGAAATCGTGCTGGCACTCGTCACAGTAGCGCACCGACGGCGCGCCGGAATCACGGGCTTCTCACCCTGACCGGACGGCGTAGTGGAATTCACAAAGGCCTCTTGCATACCTATCCCCGAAAACCCGCCGCGTGGTGGCTGCCATCGCAGAAGGGCTTGTTCTTCGACTGGCCGCAGCGGCACAGCGCGAAGCGATCTTGCGACGCCCCCTCGCACCAGGCCACCGCACTCAGCCCGACGCCGCCTTCGACTTCGTAGGGACCGTCGCGTGCGATGCGGATCGCCGGCGCGTGCTGCGGGTGCGACCCGATACGACCCGCGACCGCATAGCGCAGCGCGCCCGAGGGGCATTGCCGGACGACCTCGATGATGCGCTGCGTATCGGCGCGGTCGGGCGCGATCCAGGGTTTCTCGCTCTTGCGAAACACCTCGGGCAAGTTCTTCGCGCACTTCTCCGACGCCGAGCAGACGAGGCGGTTGAACAGCACCGTGATCTGCGCGCCGCGGTACTCGGTCGCACCGTCCGGCGTTCGATCGGGCGACACGGCACTGGTGAATCCGCTCGCGTTGTGGCTGCCGTCGCAGATTGGTTTGTTCTTCGACGCGCCGCAGCGGCACAAGGCCAGCGTCGGCCTTGTTGCCACGGCGACACCGTCCGCCCACTGGAGGCGCTGCAGGCCGCTGACGAGCAGCGGACCGTTCTCGCTTGGCGCGATCGACGGGCTGGCACCGACAGCGGGCACGCCACGTTGCGCAATGCGTCCGGTCAGGCGCAGGCCGTCGCGGATGTTGAGCCCCATCAGCGTCAGGTTGACCAGGCCAGCCACCAGTTCGATCGCCTGGACGGCGTAGAAGGTGGCCGTGAACTGCCCCTTGGCGGCCAGGTTGGCGAGGTAGAACGCGCAGGGTATGAGCACGAGCATGCCGTTCGGCCCGATGACCATCATGCGACGCTTCTTGGCCAAGGCCAGCAAATCGGTGCGGCTGCCCAGTAGCTTGAACCCGGTGCCGCCGGCCGCGGCCAGCGATGGCACCAGCACCAGCATGCCCCACAGAACCGCATGCTTGACCGCGGTGACGGTCTCGTGGCTGCCGAACAGCTCGGACCCGACGGTCGATGACCAGAACGTCAGGATGCACAGAAAGCCGATGACACCGGCTGCGGCATGAATTCTCGGGATCATAAGCAAAGGATAGGAAATCCAAAAAGGGCCTTTATCAGCGAATCTCTCAATTCAACGCGACATTTGGGAGTATCCCACGCTGGCCATTGTAGTCAATCGCCGATTTAGCACGGGCAAGTGTCAGAAGCCGCCCGAAAAACCAACCGAATCGCGCTCCCAGCAGAGGGGGGGCAGAGGGGGAGCAGAGGGGCAGCAGAGGGGCAGCAGAGGGGGAGCAGAGGGGGAGCCGAGGGGATCAGGCCTATCCAAGTAGCATCGCGCCTGCAATAATTTTACGTCACGGCGCGTGGGGACAGACGCGGAGACATCCTTGATGAGGACGAAGACCGGCGACTATATCTTTCCATCTCGCGAAAAATAGGGTCAGGCATGGCATACTGCGTTATTGCTGCACTATATCGAGCCTGACTGCGTCACCCCTCACAGACGGCCGCGGATCATTTCAGCCCGCTTCATGATCTTCTCGCGCAGATCCACGCGTTCGACTTTGGCAGCGGCATCGGCCGGTTTTTCAGTCATCGGCTCGATCTTCAGGGATGCGAGCTTGCGCACGAGTTTGCGCATGGCGCGAGACTCATCCGACAAGTATTCGCTCGCGCGCAAGTGGATGAAATGCCAGCCCAGCCTCTCGAGCGTGAGCTGACGTTCCATCCTTGAGAGGATCGCGGTCTCCGAGACAATCCTGTCTCCCTCGCACGAGATGACCGCCTTCGTGCCGGTGTCGCCTTCGATCATGAAATCGACTTCGAACTCACCGACCCGGTACTTGGGTTGCGCGCCATAGCCAAGCTCGACCAGCCTTTCATTCAGCGATTTCTCGAAGGCAGAGTCGAATTTGACGCTCGGCCGCTGGCCGGTCTTCGGCGCCCCCGAGTGTTGCTCCACGTGTGAAATGAGCCTGAGTCTCAGATCGCCTTTCTTCAGGTCACGTGTCGGGTCCATCGAATAGACGACCCACAACTGGTCCCGCGCGCGGCTTGTCGCCACGTTGTAGACCCGTTTCCATTCATCCGAGCCTCTGAGGGTCATCACTTCGCCGTTGCGCGCGGAGTCCACCAGCGACAGAAGGATCACGTCTCTTTCATCACCTTGGAACTGCGACGCATTGCCGCACAGAATTCTTCTGCGCCCATATTCCGCGGCGCTCAGGCGTCGCCTCAGGATCGAATCGATCTTGACCGCCTGCTCCGTTCCGACCATGCAGATCGCGCCGAACGTGCAGCCGTCGTATTCCTCGAGGCGGCACATCGCCGTGATCAGCGACGCCACTTCCAGGGCTTCCGTTTCGTTCGTCTTGCTCTCGGTTGACGCTCCTTCCACGCGATGCGCGATCAGGTTCGGATAGACCTGGCTCGTGGATGCCTCTCTCAGCGGAAGAATTTCGCCGCCGTAGCAGAGCTGATTGCTGAACTCGATGATCGCCGGCACACACCGGAAATGCTCGATGAGGCGAATGATCCCGCCAAAGGCCTGCCGCGCCAGATCGTAGACCGACGTCCTGCCATCGTAGAGCTGCTTGTTCGGGATTCCCTCCAGGAACTCCTCGATCAGCCCTTGCACCCGACCCGCCTCGACTCCCACGGCGTACGGACTCACCTGTTCATGATCGCCGATGACGACGACCTTCTTGCCCAGAGCAAAGGCGGCAAGCCCCAACACGTCGCACTGGCTCGCCTCGTCGACGATGACCACGTCGAAATGGGTGGTGCCCAGCTCGAAGCTTTCAAGCGCTTCGGAAATCGGCATGATCCATACGGGCACTGCCTGGTGGCACTCCAGGAGGGTCTTCCTCGCCTCCTCCTTGAACTTGCCGACGAACTTGCCGGTGCCTTTTCCGATTTTCCGGTAAAGCCCCAGCCAACCATTCAAGGCTTGCTGTTGCTTCAACCCGGTTCTTTCAACCTGGGCCCGCCATGCCAGCTTTTCGACATACATGGCGTTGACTTTTTGCAGTTTCTCGGTGACGACGGCAAGCCGGTCCTCGAGTTTTTCGATATCCGTCCCAGCAAGGCTCAGCAGTTTCTGCACCAACTGCCGATGCGCCCATGCCTTGTTCAGGCTCCCGGGAGCGTCCTCCGTGGCATGCCCAGACTCGCGCTGAGCGATCGCTTCTGCCCAGCGCGGAGCCGCTGCCGAAAGCTCTTGCAAGAGCGTGTTCCGCTCTTCATACGCCGGTTTCAGCTCGAGAACCCGCGCCAGCCGCTTCCAGGCTTTGTCGTACGCGTCGTAGTCGATCGCCTTGAAAGCCAGCTCCAGGGTTTTCAACAGCGTGCGCGACGCTTCCCTCGGCTCAACCGCCCGAATCGTACTGAGCCATTGACCGCGCTTGCCCTTCATGTCCTTCAGTTCCAGGTTTTCCACCTGTTTGCTGCAAATCGGAATCAACTGATCGCGAATCAGATGCACGATCCGCGCGGCTTCGGCCGCCTGTTGCGGCTTAAGGGGCAGGCGATGGAACAGCATCTCCCACTTGAGCCCGACTTCGGTCACTTCCTTTTTGAGCGGGCCCCATTGTTCATCCATCCACTTGACGGCCTTTTCGAGCTTGACGCCATAGATGGACATGGTTTCTTCCGGCTTGGGACCCATATCCTGGGCGACAGGGGCCGCCAAGACCTCCATCTGTCGGTCCCAGCGCTTGCACAGTTTGTCGCGCATCAGGCCGATTTCCACCAAGTGCAGCACCGCTTCGAAGTGCTCGATCTCCTTGAGCTCGCCTTGATCGGTTTTGGCTTCTTGCGCGAGCTTGTTCCACTCCGGGTGGAACAGCGAAGTGAGCTTTTTGAATCTCTTCGGCGATTTCAGGTGCTGGATGATCTCCTGCAAGATCCTGATCTGATCCTGCGCTGAAAGCTTTGACGCAATGGAGGGGCCGAGCCGAATGACGAGCTTTTCCTTCTTGCCGATCTCATCCCTCGAGGTTTTGATCAGGTCGATGAGCTCGATCCAGGAATCGGCGCGATCCCCGCGCTCGGCGCCCGCCTGAAGACACGCCACGAACCACGGCGCGTCAAGCTCCAGGCCCTCGACGGCGTCGACGAGGTGATGCTTGAGCCGCTCGAGCGCGACCACGCCGACCTCGTCGTGCTCCCAATATTGCTTGCTCTCTTCAGGGATTCTCTTGTCGAGGGTCTTGAATTCGTCGAAATATCTGATGAATTCCTTGGTCGAGGGCAATTGGTCGAGAACCGGCAGCGGGCCCGACAGGAGCGCATTGTCTTCATCGGTCAGCTGGAAATTGATTCGATAGAGTTTCTCGATCTCGTGCTCACTGAGAGGGCACTTGGACGATTCGGAGACCGGGCCCGGCAGCCATCCGTGGTTCTCGCGCTCGCGCGCGACGCGCCTGCCCAACTCGGACGGCAGCACCTGTTCGCCATCGAACTCCACGCGCCGGTACTCCACCAGCGCCGATTCATGAAGCTTCTGCCGCAGCTGGTCCGATTCCTTCACCAGCTCCACGCGCGAGACATCGATCTGCGCAATCTCCGCATCGAGTTTGCCGACGCTGGTCTTGGCGAGATAGTTGATGATCCCGGTGATGGATTCCTCAAGCTCCTTGGAGCTGTCGTCATCGCCATGCAGCACACTCACGCAAAGCGACCTCAGGCTCGGGGCCACCTTGTCCTTGACGACCCGCAAGGCTTTCGAAGTGTGACTCGTCACCAGGATGCGTTGCCGTTTGGCCAGCAGATGCCCGATGAGGTTGGCAATGGTGTGCGTCTTGCCGGTTCCCGGAGGCCCCTGCACCATGACGGTGTCTTTCGTCTCCAGTTCCTGAATGACCCGCTGCTGCTCCGGATTCGCGTGTTTCGTCAGCAACAGATTGATCGATTGCGCCGCAGCGCCGCCCCCATTCTTCGCTGCTTGCTCGCTCGGGGTTTCTTCCCTGCCGACAAGCCTCAAAAAGGCCTCCGGCAGCCCGGCCAGATCCGGGAGCTTCTGGATGTACGACTCGAGCGCCTCGAAGTAGCCGTGGCCGCGATAACCCAGAAAGAAGCAGGGGCCGCGATAGATGCATGGCGCGTCGTCGGACTCGATTTGCGCGATCGACTCGCCATAAAGGCCGTCCGGCCAGAATTTGTGGATGAAACTCTTGAAGAACTGGCTCGTGGCATCCGTGTCCAGCGGATGAACCGAACCCCCGGCGATTTGGTCGCGCAACTGCTGGATGGCCTTGCCCTCGATCCCCGCGTACCTCAGCAGAGGCGTGTAGAGCTCGGGGCCCTGCGGCGATTCCTTGATGAGAAATTCCGGCACCGAAGGATTGAACACCAGCTCCACGCGCTGAAGCAGAATCGGGTGATGGATCAGTCCTTCCGGTCTCTTGATTCTCAGGATTCCATCGGCGACGAAGAGCTGAAGCGTTTCGGATTCCCGCTGGAATTTTCCGTAGAGATCGAACAGGTCCAGAAAGACGTTGAGGGCATCACGCAGACCCTTCTCCGACTTTTCCCATTCGCGCTTCTGGTCTTCCCATTTCTCGAAGGCCTCGACTCGTTCCGGCGACTCATCGAACAGCTCGGTGATCTCCTCGCCCTCGACATCCGTGCGCTGCCGTCTGGCGTACAGCTCCGGTTCAACGCCGAATTGCTCCCAGCCTGACTTGAGCCACTTTTCGATGGCGATGGAGGGCTTGGGGCAAGCAGATTCAGCCGGACGCGCGACCTTGATGACGAATCCCGAAGTCGCGTCTCCGCGCTGAACGGACGGGTAGCGTGGTACGGCCTCGTAGCTGACCATCCAGTCGTAGCGGGCCATGTCGACCAGAGGCGGGGACCTGACTTGATGCAGTTCCTGCAGGAAGCGGAATATGCGGCGTATCTTGTCGTGATCTTTTGCGGAGGCGCTCATGGGCGTCGATGGATTCCCTGAATTCTTCAGCCCGCAATCTCCAATTTCTGATGGCAGAGAGCGGCTATTGCGCTGACCAATTCACACTCAGGGATTCTGTTTCCTTTTGGTTATAGGCCGTAACAAAGCATCCGTTCCTGTCAGTCTGCTGCTGAATAGCGCACGCCGGGATGCTGGAACGGCGTACGCACCAAGTCCGCAACGGTGCCGGGCATTCTGGCTCTCCATCAGATCGAATCCCGCCAGGCTTATCTTGGGCAGGCCCTGGCTTTCCAGGCGCAGGCACACTGCGCGCACCTGATTGGCCACCACCGGCAGCGCACCGCCGCCCCCGGCGAACTTGTGCGCCACGTTCTTCTGCTGCAGCGAGCTGATAATCAAGCCGCCGTCGCGGTCAAAGAAGTTGGCGTAGAGGACGCGGGAATCGCGGGTCTGGCCCCAGATCCAGGCGCCGGCGAGCAGCGCGATCATTGCGGCCACGCCGAGCATTGCGCCAAGCTGCGGGCTCCCGAGGGCCGCGAGCTGTTGCGCGCGGACGCAGGAGGCCGCGGGCGCAACTACTGACATGGTGCCCCGTCGGCGTATTTCAGTCCGGCGTCGGTGAGCTCATCGAGTTGCATTGGCACTGCCTTCGCGTTGCATCAGATAGAGCCGATTATGGGCAACGCGCGTCGGGTCAATCGTGCAAGAAGAGGGTGTTTTAGGGCGCTTATTCCGACCCCATGCGAGCGCTACCGGGTGCTAATCTTCGAACCGATCAGCCGGCATCGGCCGCCTGGCTCGTACCAGAATTTCAACTCATGGACTCTCGCACGCATGATCTACTTGCTATAGAGCCACCATGCACCGCAAAGATACACAAGGTGGGTGGCGTCGATGGTGGGGATATAGGGGATACGCAAACCGAATACTTGCAATACGGCACTGCCGAGCAAGATGAGCAGGCCAAAGCCTATAATCCGTTGTATGAGTGCGGCGATGTGCGAGAGCACTTGATTGGCGTTGATTCTCATGGTGGCTTCCTTATTTCTGATTTGCGCCCAAGGCGTCAATGGAATGGGCGATGTAATTCAGTCCGACGCCGGCGAACTCATCGAGTTGCATTGGCATTGCCTCCACCTTGCGTCAGACGCAGGCAATTATGGGCAACGCGCGCCGAGTCAATCGTGCAAGAAGAGGGCGTTTTAGGGTGCTTATTCCGACCCGATGCGAGCGCTGGCGGGTGCTAATCATCGAACCGATGAGCCGGCACACGGTCGCCTGGCTCGTACAAAGCAACTCAGAAAGTTGGCGTCGGACCATCCATCGGTGATGTCCCACCTTGAAGTCCGCGACATTGCCAGAACCGCATGGCATGCTGAGCGTGGCAAGATCGATCAGGCGATAGCGATCAGGCGGCTCCTGGATGTTGCGATAGCCACCGTGTTCCCGTTCCGTAAGGTGACGCACCGCGCCGGCGCGCACCAGGTTCAGATCGATGTAAACAAAGCGGGAAACTGGGCCAGGCACGCAATAGTGCGTTACTTATCCAATAAACCACGCCTCCGTGGCCCGGAACGGGAGGGTGTCCGGCCAGGGATAGGGCATGAATCGAAGCCCACGAAGTCCGACCGCCGCGAAGGTAGACCCCAAAAAAAAAGAAGGCAGGTTGCCCTGCCTTCTCGTCGTTTACCTGCCTGAATCGGATTGATGCGGATTCAGTTCGGACTCCGTTACTGGGCCGGCTGGGGTGCTGGCGCCTTCTTTGTCTTCTTGGAGGACTTCTTGGTGCTCCCAGCGGGGGCCGGCTTGGTCATATCGCCACCGGACTTCGCCGCGCCTTCTTCCACGGCACGGCCGGGCTTGGTCGAGGCTCCACCGGACTTCACCGTACTGTCTTCAATGGCGCGTGCCGGCTTGCCCGTGTTGCCACCGGACTTCACCGTGCTGTCTTCAATGGCACGGCCGGGCTTGTTCGAGGCTCCGGCTGACTTCACCGCGCTGTCTTCAATGGCGCGTGCCGGTTTGCCCGTGTTGCCACCGGACTTCACCGCACTGTCTTCGATAGCACGGGCCGGTTTGGTCGAGACGCCACCTGATTTCACGTCGTCGG
>Ga0315271_10001229_pt1 | contig 15403 bp, 10 predicted proteins | sample C3_top_MG_FD_204664 | JGI IMG/M metagenome (GOLD analysis project Ga0315271, IMG submission 204664) | Sediment microbial communities from Yellowstone Lake, YNP, Wyoming, USA - C3_top | ecosystem: Environmental > Aquatic > Freshwater > Lake > Sediment | place: USA: Wyoming | collected 2017-08-01 | reverse complement strand
TTCAGGCGGCGGCGAAGCGTGGCGAGTGGCGCCGGCGCGGCCGTTCCGGCCTCCACTGCCACCCACGCCCGCGCCGCGGGCGGGGCCGCGCACAGCGCCTGCGTCGTCCGGCGGTACGGCCGGAACCACAGCTCCATTTCCTTCTCCGGATCGGCGCCGTCGAGCGCCACCGCTCCCGCGCGGAAACCCGCGAGGACGAGCTCGTTCGCGAGCTCGAGGCGGTCCGCCGTCGCCGGCGCAAGCGGGCCGGGAGGGACGACGACGAGAAGATCGTGCGGGACGGCGGGACGGTCGTCCGGAAGGATCCACTCGAACGTACCGGCGTCGCGCACGGCGCCGAGGTCGTTCCGGCGGTTGAACTCCCGGATCTCCTTGTCGTGCGCGGCCCGCCAGCGGCCCATCAGGATCTCCATGTTGCGGGCCGTGCGCTCGCTGCCGTCCGTGAAGCTCCCGCCGTGCCGGTGGTGGATCCAGACGTCGTCCGCGACGACGCAGCGGCGGCCCGCGGCGCGCGCGCGGTAGTGGAGGTCCGTCTCCTCGCAGTAGCCGCGTCCGAAAATCGTGTCGAAGACGCCGAGCGACGTGATCAGGTCGCGCTTGACGAGGAGGCAGAAGCCCACGACCGTGACGGCGTCGGGGTAGCGCGCCGGGCTCGTCCGGCCCACGCGCCGGCCGAAGGAGAACACGTCCTCGCCCTCGGGGAGCCTCACGGAGAGGTTCACGGCGCCGTTCGAGAGCGGCGTCGCGAGGCCGATCGCAGGGTCCTTCTCGCAGCCCGCGACCATCCGCTCGAGCGCGCCTTCCGTGAGCAGCGTGTCGCTGTTCAGGAGGCAGACCCACGGCGCGTCCGAGAAAAGGAGGCCGCGGTTCGCGGACTCGACGAAACCGAGATTCGGCTCGTTTTCGAGGAGGACGATTCCATCCTCGGCCCGCAGGAAGGCGGTCGTCGCCTCGTCGCTTGCATCGTTCACGACGACGACGCGCGCCCACGGGGGCGCGAATCGCTTCACGCTCGCGAGGCACGCCCGCGTCGAGCGCAGCGCGTTGTAGACGGGGATCACGAGGTCGCAGCGGACCCCGGAAGACGACGCCGTCATTTCCGCAGGCGCTCCTTCAGGCGCCACCACGGCGTGAAGAAGCGCCACACGCGCGACCGGTAGATCTCCTCGAGCGTCGCGTCGCGCTTGGCGAGCTCGGCGCGGAGGTGGCTGTTCTGGACGGCGAGCGACTGCTCGCGCGTCGCGGACTCCTCGCGGAACCGCCGGGCGTCCTCGTGAGCCGCCGCGAGCGCGGCCTCGAAAACGCGGCGGACGTCCTTCACCTCGGCCTCCACGCGCGCGTATTCGCCGACGAGGAATTTCTCGCGGCCCTGCGCGGCGTCGAGATCGCCGATGGCCCGATCCACGAACGCGATCATCCCGTCGGGTGTGACACGGGCGGCGTGCTTGGCGTAGAGGCGGCGGCGCGCCTCCTGCGCGGCGGGAGAGCCCCACGGCACCAGCTCCGTGACGTTCGATCCCGCACGGACACGGTAGACGGCCGTCACCTCGGCCACGTGGACGACAGGCGCGAGACGCGCGAGCCGGATCAGGAAGTCCCAGTCCTCGAAGAGGTCGAACGCCGGGTCGAAGTCTCCGGCCGCGTCCGCGAGCGCGCGCTCGTGGCCGACGCCGATGAGGGGCGTCTCGTTCTTGAGGAGGAGGCGGGCCGCGTCGAGCGGGCGGTCGTACGTCGTGATCGTGCCCGCGTCGCGCCACGCGCCGTCAGCGCCCATTTCCTGACGCACCTGCCGGACGGACGTGTGGGCCGCCCGCGCGCCCGCGGCGCGCGCGGCCTCGAGCGCGGCGAGATGGCCGGGGAGGAAGACGTCGTCGTCGTCGAGGTACGCGACCCAGCCTCCGCGGGCCGCGGCGAGCCCCGCGTTGAGCGCCCGCGTGCGGCCTCCCGGGGCCGGCGGGACGACGACGCGGAGCCCGACGCCGGGTGGACGCGCGAGCAGCGCCTCGGGAAGGGGCCCGCCGTCGTTCACGAGGACCGTCTCGAAGTCCCGGAACGTCTGCGCGCGCAGGCTCGCGAGCGCCTCGGCGAGGAGGTCGGTGCGGTCCTTCGTGCGCAGGATGACGGACACCCGCGGACTGGGTTGTGCGGCGTCCACGGAGGGAGTTTAAGCTCCCGGGGTGACCTCCGACGAGCTTCCGGACGAGCGCGCCCTCGTGCCCTACGAGGCGTCGCGCTTCGACGCGCGCCGCGTTCTCGTCCTCGCACCGCACCCGGACGACGAGGTCTTCGGCTGCGGGGGCGCGCTCGCGGACCTCGCGTCGCGCGGCGCGACGATCGACGTCCTCCTCGTGACGGACGGGGCCGCAGGCGCCTCGGACGAAGCGGGGCGCCGCGCGATCTCGGCACGGCGGGCGGACGAATCGCGGGCGGCTCTCGTGCTCCTCGGCGGCGGCGCCGTGCACGAGGGCGGCCTGCCGGACCGCGGTCTCGGCAGCCGGGCGAATGATCTCGAGGGCCTCGTCGCGCTCTGGCTCGCACAGGCGGCGCCGGACGTCGTCTTTTGCCCCTCTCCGGTCGAGACGCACCCCGACCACCGCGCGGTCGCGTACGCGCTCCTCGCCGTCGCCCGGCGCTCCGCGCAGGATCCCGCCGCGGCGGCGCTCGCGCGCGCGACGGTCGCGTTCTTCGAGGTCTCGCAGCCGTTCCGGCCGAACTTCCTCGTGGACATAACGCCGGTCCTCGAGCGCAAGCGGAAGGCCGTCCTTGCCTTCGCTTCCCAGGCCGCCGAGCGCGACTACGCGTCCTTCGTCGACGGGCTGAACGCGTTCCGGACCATGACGCTCCCGGCTCGGGTCGCGGCGGCCGAGGCCTACGCCGTGTTCCCGGGGGCGCTCCTGGCCGAACCCGCGGCCGTTCTGGGCGCCCTCCTGCCCGTAGGCCCGCGGGCGCCCATGGGGCTGCGGGAGCGCTTCGGAGTCCTCTTCTCGGGACGCCTGCCCTGAGTCGGGTAGCGGACCTATGATGGAAGGACGCCGAACCCCTTGCCGGTCCGTCCGGCGGGGGGGACGGGGGCTCGGCAAGGGAGTTGCTTTGGAGGGACTGGGGGCCGCGCCAGGGGCCTCCCGGGAGTCATGAAAATGCGTCAGAACATCCTTCCCCGCGCTCTTCGTAGGGCCAGCCTCTTCGGCGCCCTGGCGTTCGCTGGGGCTTCTCTCGTTCTCGCCCCGGCAGCGCTCGCGCAGAGAGGCGGCGGCGGCGGTGGCGGCGGCAGCCACGGCGGTGGCGGCGGCGGTGGCAGCCACGGCGGAGGAGGCGGCGGCGGCAGCCGCGGCGGTGGCGGTGGCGGTGGCCATGTGAGCGGCGGCGGGAGTCGCGGCGGTGGCGGCGGTTCGTACGCCGCGCCTCGCGGCGGTGGAGGCTCGTATTCGGGCGGTGGTCGCAGCGGTGGCTCGTACTCGGGCGGCCGCGGATGGACGACTCACCCCTCCGGCACTCACTACTCGGCCAGCGGTGCGCGCCACGCCGGAGGCCATCCGGCTCCGCCGCGCGGCGGCCACGGCGGCGGCTACTACGGCGGACACTACGGCGGCTATCGCCCGTACTACCCTTACTGGGGCTGGGCGGGCTGGGGTTGGGGCTGGGGCTGGGGCTATGCGCCGTACTGGTCCACGTGGTGGTGGGGCGGTCCCTGGGGCGGCTCGAGCTACTACGTCGCGCCGGACTACGTGGCCGGCGGCAGCGTCGGCGTCGGCGTTCGCCAGGGCCGGTACGCGATCGTCAAGACGGACGTGTCGCCTCAGGAAGCGCAGGTCTACCTGGACGGCAAGTACGTCGGCTCGGCCGACGACTTCGACGGCTACCCCGACTTCCTCTATCTCGGGCCGGGCAAGTACCAGCTCGAGTTCCGCATGCCGAACTACATGACGTACGCGACCGAGCTCGACGTAACGGCCGGCCAGCAGATCAAGATCGAGGAGAAGCTCAAGCTCGAGCCCGGCAAGAGCGCACTCGACGCGTTCCCGCCGGAGAGCAAGGGCACGCCGCTCGGGCGCGTGTTCACGAAGGGCGCCTCGGCGTCCGCAACGGCCGCGCCGCGCGGCGACGACGGTTGGAGCGACGGCAACGCGGCGCCGTCATGGCGCGAGGCCACGGACGAAGAGCGCACGGACGTGCGCGTCGCGCCGCCGCCTTCGCGTGCGACGAACCGCGGGCGAATCAAGTTCCGCGTGATGCCGGACGACGCGGCCGTCTACATGGACGACAAGTACCTCGGCGCGGCCGACGACCTCGCGGCGAACGCGCGCGGCATCATCGCCGAGCCCGGCACGCACACGATCACCGTCACGCGCCCCGGCTACAAGAGCAGGACCGTGGAGGTCACGGCGCGCGCCGGCTCTCCGGTGGACGTCGTCATCGAGCTCGATAAGTAACGCCCGCCGCGCAGGCGGCCAGCGGTAGAAGGCCCGGGAAACCGGGCCCTCTTGATTTCTGACGCAGGCCCCGCCGCCTCGAGTCGCCGCGCGGACCGTACAATCGAACTGCTTGAGTCACGATTCGTTGGATGATCTCCGGACGGACCTGGAGCGGACGCGCGCGGATCTTGCGTCGGCGCGCGCGCGAATCGCCATGATGGAGATGAGCGTCTTCTGGAAGCTCCGGAACGCGTGGTGGGCGTTCAAGAAGCTGTTCCAGGCGCGGGACTCCGCGGTGGGTCCTTCGCCGCAGAATCGAAGCGTCGAGTGGCACATGCCGGCGCGGGACCTGCCTCTCGATCCCGACCCGACCGGCGGGCGCTTCACCGGCAAGCGGGTTCTCTTCCTCCTCCCGGTCGCCGAGCGGGGGGGAGGCGCGAACATCGTCCTCCGGGAGGCCCTCGCGATGCGGTCGATGGGAGTCGACGCGCGCGTCGTCAACCTGCGCTCGTTCGAGGACGCGTTCCGCCGCGCGTACGCCGATTCCCGGGTTCCGGTCGCGTTCGCTACGCCCCCCGAGATGGCGGACCTCGCCCGCGGATTCGACGCCGTCGTCGCGACGGCGAACCGTTCGGTCGAGTGGCTCCTGCCGCTCGCGGGCGTCCCGGGCGGCCCCGTCCTCGGCTACTACGTCCAGGACTTCGAACCCTACTTCTACGACGAGGGCTCGGCGGGCCATGCGCACGCCTTCGCCTCGTACACGCTCGTGCCGGGCCTCGTCCGATTCGCGAAGACCGGGTGGAACGCGCGGGAAGTCGAGACGCGCTGCGGGGTCCCGTGCGCCGTCGTCGGGCCCAGCCTCGACACGACGATCTTCCGGCCGCTCGGCGGCGGGAGGCCGCCCGCGCCGCCCGTTCGGATCTCGGCGATGATCCGGCCCAGCTCGCCGCGCCGCCAGCCGGAGCTCACGCTCCGCGCGTTCGACCGCATCCACGAACGCTTCGGGGATTCGGTCGAGTTCACGCTCTTCGGCGTCGCCCCGGACGACGCCGCGTTCCGCCGGATGTCGAAGGCGTTTCCGCACCGCCACCTCGGCGTTGCGAGCGACGAGAGGCTCGCGGAGCTCTTCAACGAGACGCACGTCTTCGCGGACTTCTCGACGTACCAGGCGATGGGGCTGACGGCGATGGAGGCGATGGCGTGCGGCGCAGCCGTGATCCTGCCGGCGGCGGGGGGCGCGTCGAGCTTCGCCGCGGACGGCCGCAACGCCCTCATCGTCGACACGGCCCGGAGCGAGGCGTGCGAGGAAGCGCTCGTGCGCCTCGTGGAGGAACGCGGCCTCGCCGCGCGGCTCGGCGCAGCCGCGCGAGCCGACATGGAGCGGTTCCGGCCCGAAGTTGCGGCCGCGAAAATCCTCGAATGCCTCCTCGCGCCGGGAAGCCTCAGCGCGGGCGCTTCCGGGCCAGCAGCTTGATCGCGGTCGCGCGCGTGCGGTCAGGGGCAAGGCCTTCGCGGACGTCGCCCGAGACGAGAGCGAGGACGTCGCGCCAGGCCGGGACGAGGATCGGCCCGAACTTTTCGAGCGCCGCCCAGACCATCGGCTGAAGCGGGAACCGGAAGGCGCACGCGACGAGCTCGACGTCGAGGCCGAGCTCCCCGGCGAGGCGGCGGAGGCCGTCGGCGTCGTAACCCGGCCGGACGTGGCCGTGGTTGCGCCGCTCGGTCTCGCAGAGCGCGGCGTCTTTCTGCTCGGCAGGCGACGCGAAGGGGAGCTGAAGATAGAGCGAGCCCCCCGGCGCGAGCAGCTCCGCCATCGCGCGCGCCACCGTTCGGTCGTCCTCGATGTGCTCGAGACACTCGATGGAGTAGATGAAATCCGCCTTCGGCAGAGTCGCCTGGAACGCGGGGTCGAGCAGGTCGCCCGTGAGAAAGCGGAGGTTCGGAAGGTCGCGCTCGACCCAGGGATCGCGCAGGTCGACTCCGGTCACGTCGAGCGTCGGGCGCGTGCGGGCGAGAAACGCCTCGTGCAGGCCGCCCCCGCTTCCGACCGAAAGCACGCGCGTCACGCCAGGGCTGCGGTCGAGGGCATCCGCGAGGTGCGCCCAGCGGAAGAGCCCCAGCCCCCAGTCGAGTTGAAGCAGCTCGCGCCCGAGGCTCTCTTCGTCGGTGGGCTTGCGGCCCGGAGCCGGCGGTGATTCGGGCGCAAGGGCCGGGGTCGTCGGGCGGAGGGCCCTCCGCAGGACTTCGAGGAGCGTCATGCGTGGCACCTCATGGCGGGCTCGCCGCCAACCCGACTTCCTTTCGCCTCAGGAGGAGCCCCCCGAGTTCGGGGCGGTCGACGGGCTCGTAGTCGGACTCGAGGAAGCGGTGGATGCAGGCCGCATAGTCCTTCCACGGAAAGTACCCCCAGATGACCGCCTCCTGAATGGCCACGAAGCGCGGGCGACGCGCCTTCAGCTGCTCGCACGTGCTCGGCCTCTCGGGGTGTTCCGCCTCCCAGGCCGACTGCCACGGAAGGAAGAAAACGGAGTCCGTCGCGGGACGCCTTCGCGCCTCGAGGTAGACGATGGGCGCCGTGGGGAACGCGGCGATCCTCTCGCCGGGGTCCGTATGCGCCTCCACGTAGCGCGCGACGTGCCACCACGCTCCTTCCGCGAACACCCGGTCCTTCTCGCCAAAAAAGAACGACTCGTGGCGGACCACTTTGATGGCTGCGGGCAGGATGGCCGCGGCGAGGAGGGCGATGGCGATCTTCGAGACGCGAGGGCCGGCAGCCCACGGAACGAGAACGGCTGCGGCCGCCGCCGTGACGTAAAGCGGGACCGAACGAAAATCCCCACCCCGCATCCTGAGGAAAAGGACCGTCAGGACGACGAGGAGCGCGAGTCCAAAGGCGCGCCCGCGCCCCGACCGGCGCCGTCCAAACTCGTACGCCGCCGCGGTGAGCAGGGTGGTCGTGACGACGACGAAAGGCAGGAGAAGGGCATCGATCCTTCGCTCGAGCGCTTGCGGGACAGCGAGTGCGAGGTAGCGATGCCAGTCCCGGAACGTCTCGGGTACGAGGGACGCAGGGCCGCGGAGAGGACCGAGGAAGCGGGCGTAAACGTTCGAATTGAATCGGAAAACTTCCTCGAGAAACCCATGCAGATCAGCGAAACGCACGAGCCAGGCCCCGAGGACAAGGCCGACGGTCGCCAGGCCGACGACGAACGCCGCTCCGAGCGAGGACCGGCGGCCCTTCCGGCTCGCGACGACCGAGAGCACAAAGCCGAGCGCGACGGGGAAGGCGGCCAGCGGCGAGCCGGCCAGCGCGAGCGCGGCCGCAGCCCCGGCGCACAGAGCGTCGAAGGTGGTCGGCTCCTCGCCGAGGGAAAGCGGGAGGGGCAGAAGGACGAAAAACGCGGCGAACGCAATTCCCCAGAAGACGTCGTCCAGGACGAAGTGCCCCCAGATGACCGGCGCGAGCGCCGACGCGATGACGAGGAAGGAAGCACCGGCGAGCCTCCCGGCGACCGGACGGCGCCGACCGCTGGGTCCGAACGCGATCGCAAGCGAGAGGAGCGCATACGCGGCCCACGGCGCGACCCGGAAGTGCGCCGGACGGACATTCGGGGACACGACCGCGATCGCATGCGAGACCATGACTGCGAGAGGCATGTGGTGAGAGAAAACACTGCCGTAGAGCGTGTCTCCTCTGCTCACGAGCCAACCCGTGGTCGTCTCGACAGACTCGTCGACGAACTCGAAGAAATTGCGAACCCGGTAGAAGCGCCAGGCGCTCGCCACGAGCGCGAGGAGAAGGACGAGCGTCGCGACAGCTCGCCGCCGCCGCGAGTCCCCGGCGGAGATCGCCACCGCTCTCACAGTCCGAGAGCGTACGCTTCGGTCGCGAGGCGGACGTTGCGGCGCGAGTCTGCGAGGCTTCCCGCGAGCGCGAGCGCGCCCTCGGCGGCATCCAGCAGCCGCGCGCCGGGCGCGGCGCCGAGGCGTGCGAGGTCCTGGAAGCGCTCGCGGAAGACGACGTGCGCTCCCGCGGGGTCGACGGTCGCGGCCGACGCGTCGCGGAGAAGCTGCCCGAGGAGCTGGAGGCGCCGCCCGGCCTCGGCGGCGTCGTCGGCGGAGACGAGGGCCGCAAGCGCGAGCGCCCACGAGCGCGAGCGCGAGAGGTAAACGCCCGAGACCGCCTCGAGGAGCGCGTCCCGCGTCGCGCGCGCCTCGGCGAGGTCCAGCGTCGCCGCCTCGTCCGCGTCGTGCGGCACGAAGGCGGCTCGCGCCTCGGCGTCCTCGGGGGCCATCCCGCGTGCCACGAGGGCTTCGATGGTTTCGGCGCGCGTCGACCCGGGCAGCGGCTGGAGCGTGACGCGCGAGAGGATCGTCGGGGGCAGGAGGCGCGGCCGCGTCGCCGTCAGGAGGAAGCGCGTCTTCTTCGGCGGCTCCTCGAGAATCTTCAGGAGCGCGCTGAACGCCGCGGGCTCGGTCCGGTCCACGTCGAGAAAGACGACGGCGCGCATGGCCGCCTCGTAGGGAAGGCGCGTGGAGTCGGCGGCGACCGCCCGAACGAGCGCTGTCGGGATACTCGTCTCCTTCGTCTCGCCCTCCTCGAAATGAGGAGCGTTCACGCGCCGCCGGCGCTCGGGCGCGGCGACCATGAGGTCGGGGTGCTCCCGGCGGAAGACGCGCCGCGCCGCGTTCGACTCGGGATCGAAGCCGCGCCCGCAGATCGTCGCGGCGGCTTCCTCGAGTGCGGCGGCCTCCAGGCGCTTCGAACCGGGGCCCGCGAGGAGGACGACGGGCGCGCCGCTCACTTGCGCCTCCGGGATTTGAAGAGAAGAGAGAGATTTTTTTCGAGTGAAAGAAAGACGGAGTCGACGGGGCGCGATGCGTCGATGACGACGAACCTTCCTGGCTCCTTGCGGGCTCGACGCAGGTATGCGCCCCTTACCCTTTCATGGAAATCTCTATCTTCTTCTTCGAATCTGTCATACGACGCGCCCCGGCGCTGCGCGACGCGCGCGAGGGCCGCCTCGACGGGCAGGTCGAAGAGGTACGTCCGGTCCGGGTCGCGGTGGCACCACGTCTCGTGGAGCTCGTCGACTCTCTTTTCCCCGAGTCCCCGTCCGGCGCCCTGGTAGGCGCGCGAGGCGTCCGTGTAGCGGTCGCAGAGGACGTGCGTGCCGGCGGCGAGAGCGGGCTCGATCATCGTCTGCAGGTGGTGGCGCCGGTCGGCCATCATGAGGAGAAGCTCGGCCCCCGCGTCGATGTGGCCCTTCGAATGGAGGAGGGCGCCCCGAAGGAGCTTCCCGAGCTCCGTGCCGCCGGGGTTCCGGGTCGCGAGGACCGGCAGGCCCCTCGCCTCCATCCATGCGGCCGCCCGGGTGATCTGCGTGGTCTTGCCGGAGCCTTCGATGCCCTCGAAGGTGACGAAAAGGCCCCGCGGGGCGGACCGGCGTCGGCGGATCACGGCGCGGATTCTCACACGCGCCGGGGCGGGTCCGTCCCGGAACCCCTCTGGCACGCCGTTCGTATACTGACCGCGAGAATGTCGTCTTCGTCGCCGGCTCTCCGCAACGTTTCGGGTGCCGTCGACGCCCCGCGCCTTAAGCGCCGGCACCTTCCGCTCGTCGCCGTGGGCCTCATGGGGGCGCTCCTCGCCCTCCTGTCGGTCGTGGACATGTTCCTGCCGAAGGCTTACGACGGCGTCGTGCCGGACCCCTACTCGGTGGGCGGCATCCTCGTGCGCGACCTCGTCCCCGGAGGCGCGGCGGAGCGGGCGGGCCTGAAGTCCGGCGACGTGATCCTCGGGATCGGCCACCGGATGCTCAACAAGGCGACCGACGCGCCCCCGGAGCTCCTCCGGCACAAGGTCGGCGAGAAGGTCGACTACCTCGTCCGCCGCGGCGGGAACGTGTTCGAGACGAAGGTCTCCCTGACGCCGTTCCGGCTCGGGTCGGCCACGTACTACTACTTCGTCTTTCTCGGCCTCCTCTTCTTCGCGCTGGGCGTCTTCGTCGTGGCGCGCCGGCCGGACGACTCCGCGGTGCAGGTCTTCTACGTCCTGTGCATCCTCTTCATGGAGTTCTTCGTCTGCCGGCTGCGCCCGTCGAGCTACTACTGGATCGACTACGTCGTCCAGATCGCAGGCACGCTCGCGCTGTTCCTGCTGCCGGCCGTCTTCCTCCACTTCTTCCTGCTCTTCCCCGAGAAGAAGACGTTCCGGTTCGCGGACCGCCGCCCCGGCCAGCCGGCGGCGCCGCCCGCGCTCGAGGCGCTGCAGCGGTTCCTGAACGGGTCGCCTCTTCTCCTCGCGATCCTCTACTCGCTCCCGCCGGTCCTCTACGTCCTCCAGATGGCGGGTTACCGCTACGGCGGGCCCCGCCGCCTCATCTACGGCGCGCCGACGCTGAACTGGATCCTCCTCGCGGACTACCTGATCCTCGGGCTCCTCGCGCTCGCGCACACGTGGTGGACGAACTCCGACCGCACGGCGCGCCGCCCGATCCTCGTCCTCCTCCTCGGCACGGTCGCCGGCATCGTCCCGTTCGTCGTCTTCGCCGTCTTCTTCCCGTCGCTCTTCCGCGAGGACCGCTTCCTCCTGTGGGGCGTCGTCCCGATGGCGCTCATCCCGCTGACGTTCGCGTACGCGATCGTGCGGTTCCGGCTCTTCGACGTGCAGGTCATCGTGCGCAAATCGCTCGTCTACGCGGTCCTCACGGCCGTCGTGACGGGGATGTACGCGCTCGCCGTCGTCGCGGGCAACGCGATCGTCTCGAACGTCTCGTCCACGACGGTCTTCTCGTCGCCCGCCTTCGCGTTCGGATTCGGCCTCGTCGTCGTCCTCCTTTTCGACCCGCTGCGCCGCCGCATGCAGAAGGTGGTCGACCGTGTCTTCTTCCGCGACCGCGCCGATTTCCAGACGGCGCTCCTCGAGATGAGCCGCTCGGTCGTCTCGCAGCTCGAGCGCCCGAAGCTGCGCGAGCTGCTCACGTTGCGCACGGCCGATCTCCTGCGCCTCGAGCGCCTCGAGCTCCTCCTGCCGCGGAGCGAGGACGGCGCCTTCACCGAGCCCGCGGCCGCGGCCGCAGGCGTCCAGCCGCTGCCCATGGGCGCGGTCCTGCCGCAGCGGCTTGCCGAACGCGGCGCTCCGATCCGTCTCTCCGACGCGGACGACGGAGGGCTCGACCTCGCCTCGCGGCGCTTCGTGGAGGCGCAGCGCGCGCGCGGAATCGGCGTCGTCCTCCCGCTCGCCACGCACGGCAAGCTCCTCGGCTTCCTCGCGGTCGGGAAGAAGCTCTCCGAGGAGGAGCTCTCGCGCGAGGATCTCGACCACCTCCTCACGATCGCGAACCAGGGCGCCCTCGGCCTCGAGGCCGCGGGCCTCCACGAGGAGCTCACGCGCCGGGCCGAGGTCGAACGCGACCTCGACATCGCGCGCGACATCCAGACGAGCCTCTTTCCGCGCGAGCTCCCGCGCGTCCCCGGCGTCGAGTTCTTCGGCGTGAGCCGGCCGGCGCGCGTCGTCGGCGGCGATTTCTACGACTTCCTCGACGTGGACTCCCGCCCGGACGGGCGGCTCGCGCTCGTCCTCGGCGACGTGTCCGGCAAGTCGATCCCGGCGTCGCTCCTCATGGTCGCCGCCAAGGAGATCGTGAACGCGCGCGCGATGGCCGACCCGGACCCGTCCGCGGTCTTCCTGGCGTCGAACCGGAGGCTCTACGAGATCAAGCGGCGCATGTTCGTCTCGCTGTCGTACTTCCTGCTCGACCCGAAGGCGCTCGCGATGACGTACGCGTTCGCCGGCCAGCCGACGCCCCTCCTTGTCAAGCCCGGCTCCGGGATCGCGGCCGAGATCCCGTCCCCGGCCTCGCGGCTGCCCCTCGGCGCTTTCCGGGACACGGTCTACGATGCGGTGTCCCTGTACCTGTCCCGGGGGGACCTCCTGCTCTTCTACACGGACGGCCTGAACGAGGCGATGTCGGCCGAAATGACACCTTACGGGGACGAGCGCCTGAAGGCGTCGCTCGTGCGCCACGCCCGCAGGTCCCTGCCCGACCTCGCCGACGAGCTGCTCGAGGACGTCCGGCAGTTCACCCACGGGGCCGAGCAGTACGACGACATCACATTCGTCCTGATGCGGGTGACCTGAGAACCAACGGGCCGCCGGCGCGTATCATGGAAAAGGGCCTCCCCATGGGCCCCCCGGAGGCACCATGGCCCCTCGCCGTATCCGCGTCCTGCCGCTCGTCCTGGCCCTCGCGGGCCTCGCGGCGGCGGGGACCGCGGCGGCGTTCCTGATCCGCCAGAACCGGGACGTCACGACGTCGTCGGATCAGGCGTACCGGGCCTACCACGCGGGCGTCGAGAACGACCTGAAGATGTACGAGCGCGAGGCGATGTCCTCGTACGCCGAGGCGCTCCGGTACGACCCCCACTTCGTGATGGCGACTCTCCGCCTCGCCGACAAGATGCGCGGGCGGGACCCCGAGCGCGCCGCGTCGCTCCTCGCGAGCGCGGGCCGGTACCGCGACGACCTCACGGACCGCGAGAAGCTCATGCTCCGCATCTACGAGGAGCGCTGGGGCAAGCGCGACCTCAAGGTCCTCGAGTCCCTCTACGACGAGTACCAGAGCCGCTTCCCGAAGGACCCCGAGGGCTATCAGATGCGGGCCGCGTTCCTCGCGAACAACGGCCGGATGCCCGAGGCGATCGGGGAGTACGAGCGCCTGATCGCCGTGAATCCGAACTACGCGATCGCCTACAACACGCTGGGTTACCACTGGGCGGGCAAGGGCGAGAACGCGAAGGCCGAGGACTACCTGAAACGCTACCGGTACCTCGCGTCCGACCAGGCGAACCCGTACGACTCGCTCGGCGAGTTCTACGTTTTCGCGGGCCGGTACGACGAGGCCGAGGAGAATCTCCGCAAGGCGATCGCGATCAAGGACGATTTCTACGCGGCCTGGGGCCACCTCGGGACGGTCGAGGCGGGCCGCGGGAACCCCGTGAAGGCCGCCGGGTACTTCCGCAAGGGGAGCGAGAACGCGCCGAACCCGTATGTCCGGTTCGACTTCCGCTTCCTCTCGGCCATGTGCCTCGTGGACGCGGGCCGGCCGGACGACGCCGTGAAGGACCAGGACTCGGCCTCGGCCGAGATCGCCTCGATGGCGCCGGGTCCGGAATCCCAGAAGCTGAAGGCGATCGACGGGATCCGCCGGGCGGGGCTGCTCGGGAGGATCGGGCGCACGGCCGAGGCCGAGGCGGCCCTCGCAGCTGCGGATCTCAAGGTGCTCACGGACCCGAAGGAGCCGAAGTCCCAGGAGATGGTCGAGCGCCAGCTCAACCTGATCCGCGGCGTCATCGCGATGGGCGCCGGGCGCGACGCCGAGGCCGTGGCGCTGCTCCGGAGCTCACTCGAGGACAAGCAGAACAAGGGCTTCGCCTCGTCGGACTACTACCCCCCAAACACGTTCGCGCGCCTCGCGCTCGCGACGTCTCTCGGTCGTCTGGGCCGCGCGGAAGAAGCCGTGCAGGCGCTCGCGCCGATCCTAGAGAAGAATCCCCGCTTCTTCCCCGCGCTGCAGTCCCTCGCCCGAGCCCAGGGCAAGGAGCTTCCGGCCCCGATCGTGGCCGCGGTCCGGGCGGAGAGCGCTTCCTGACCTCGTGAGCGTCCCGCGGCCTCCCGCGCGCGACCTCGAAGCGTTCGCGCTCAAGAAAAAGGTTCTGCGCCTCGAGACCCTCTACGACGTGAGCCGTTCGCTCACGTCCGCCTCCGACGAGCGGGCGCTCCTCGAGGAGATCCTCGCGCGCGCCGTGCCCGTCCTCGACGCGGGCCGCGGCTTCGCGGCGGCCTTCGAGGACGCCACCGGAGCGGGCGCCGTCGCCTCCGTCGGCCTCGAGCCCGCGCCCACGCCGCTCGACGTCGCGTCCGACCCGTTCGTCCTCGACCTCGCGCGCGCGAAGGCGCCGCTGGCGCGGGCGGGGGAGACGGTTTTCGGCCGCCCGGCCGGCAGCGTCGCGGGCGTCCCGCTCGTCTCCGGCGACCGCGTGCTCGGCGTCCTCGTCGTCCTCGAGCGCGAGGCGCGCGGCGGCGACGCGGCCGCCTTCGACGAGGAGGACCGCCGGTTCCTCGGTTCGCTCGCGGCCCTCGCGGCGCCGGCGCTCGAGGGGAGCCGCCGCTTCCGGGCCCTCGCCGCCGACCTCGACCGCCTGCGCGAGGAGAACCGCTCGCTCAAGGGCACGACCGCCGTCGACGAGCTCCTCGTCGGCGACTCGCCTGCGATGCGCCGCGCCAAGGAGCTCATCGCGCGCGCGGCGGCGTCCCGCGTCAACGTCCTCATCACGGGGGAGAGCGGCACCGGCAAGGAGCTGGCGGCGCGCCTCCTCCACACGGGCTCCCCGCGCCGGGACGGTGCGTTCCTGGCCCTGAACTGCGCCGCGATGCCCGAGGGCCTCCTCGAGAGCGAGCTGTTCGGCATCGAGAAGGGCGTCGCGACGGGCGTCGACGGGCGGCCGGGAAAGTTCGAGCTCGCGAGCGGCGGCACGATGTTTCTGGACGAGATCGGCGACACGCCGCTCGCGATCCAGGCCAAGCTCCTGCGCGTTCTGCAGGAGCGCGAGATCGAGCGCGTGGGCGGGCGCGCGCGCCTGAGCGTGGACGTGCGCGTCCTGTCCGCGACGCACCAGAGCCTGCCGGACATGATCCGCCAGGGCCGCTTCCGCGAGGATCTCTTCTACCGGCTGCGCGTCGTCGAGATCGCCATGCCCGCGCTACGCGAGAGGCGCGAGGACATCCCGCGGCTCGCGGGCCACTTCCTCGCGCGCATCGCGGCGCGCGACGGCCGCCGGCCGCCCACGCTCTCGCGCGACGCCGTGAAGGCGCTCCTCGACTACGAGTTCCCCGGCAACGTGCGCGAGCTCGAGAACCTGCTCGAGGGCGCCGCGGCGCTCGTCGCGGGCGACGCGATCGAGGCGGCCGACCTGCAGTTCGGCATCGC
>Ga0315271_10001227_pt1 | contig 15414 bp, 10 predicted proteins | sample C3_top_MG_FD_204664 | JGI IMG/M metagenome (GOLD analysis project Ga0315271, IMG submission 204664) | Sediment microbial communities from Yellowstone Lake, YNP, Wyoming, USA - C3_top | ecosystem: Environmental > Aquatic > Freshwater > Lake > Sediment | place: USA: Wyoming | collected 2017-08-01 | reverse complement strand
GTCGGGCACATGTGGAAGCTCGACAACGGCCACAACCTGCAGGGCTTCGTCTTCCCGCGCCTCTCGGTGGACATCTGCACGAGCACCTGCAGCGGCACGCAGGGGGTCTTGAACGCGGATGTCGGCGCCAGCTACGACATCACGAAGTCGATGGCGGTCCGTGCGGCGTTCACCTTCGGCGGCGTCGGCACCGGCGAAAGCCAGGGCGGCTTCGGCGTGAGCCTCGCGATCAAGACGAAGTAGGGGGAGGGCAGGGTTCAGGGTTCAGGGTTCCGGGTGCAGGGAGCGACCAGGTGGCGCGTAGCGCCGATCCTCCCCTGAACCCGGTACCCTGACCCCTGAACCCTGTCGTTACAACATCCCCAACACCATCTCCGCCGATCGCTCCGACGCGCCGAGCCCTGAACGAACCAGTTCTCTGGCCGCGCTCCCGGCGGACTCGGCGGCCTTCGTGCTGAGCCACGACACGAGGTGTGCCTCCAGTTGCTCCACGTTCGCCGCCGTCGCGCCGCCGCCGCACGCCAGCAGCAGTCTGGCGTCCCGGCTCTTCGCGTAGCGCGGGCCGAAGAGCACTGGCGCCCCGAAGGCGGCGGGCTCGAGCACCGAGTGCAATCCGGCGGCGTGGAAGCCGCCGCCGACGTATGCCGCGGTCGCGAGCGCGTACAGGTCGCCGAGCACGCCGATCCGGTCCACCAGAATGACGTCCGCATCCAGCGCCCCCGCGGCGTCGAGCCGCGCGAGCGGGATCCCCGCGCTCGCCGCCCAACGCTCCACGCTCGCGAGATGCTCCGCCGATACCTCATGCGGCGCGATGACCAGCCGCGCGCCGGGTACCTGCGCGCGCACGCGGACCCACGCTTCGCCGAGCGGACCCTCATCGGCCGGCCAGGTGGAACCGGCGACGAGCGTCGGCCGCGCCGACGCGAAGGGCGCGAGCAGTGCGCTCCGGCGGTCGGTGGCGCGCGCGCGCGCCCACACCTGGTCGTAGCGCGTGTCCCCGGTCACCCGGATCGCTTCCGCGCGCGCGCCGAGCGCAGTGAGGCGGTCGCCATCGCCGCCGTCGATGGCGCCGATCCGCTCCAGGCGCGCGTACGCATCGTGCAGCAGCGCGCGCGCGAACGGAGAGCCGCGTCCCGAGCCCTCGCTCATCGTCGCACTCGTGAGCGCGAGGTGCACGCCCCGCGCCGCGGCCTCGCGCGTCAGCGTCGGCCAGACATCGAGCTTGGAGAAGACCAGCGCCTGTGGGCGGATCGCGTCGAGCATCGCGCGCGCGTCGCCGGTGGTGTCGAAGGGGAGATAGTCGGCGCCATCCACCGGCAGCGAATGCGCGAACTGCTCGGCGCTCGGCGAGAAGAAGGTGTACGCGAGCTGGAGCTCCGGCCGGAGCCGGCGCATCGCCTCGAGCACGGGGCGGGCCTGCAGGCCCTCGCCCACCGATGGAGCGTGCATCCAGACGAGATCGCGCGCCGGGTCGCGGTGGTGACGGGCCCACTCGGCCCAGCGGGCCGTGACGTCGCGCCGCGCGGCGAAGCTGCGGCGCGTCTTGCCGCCGCCCGCCGGGACGAGCCGTGCGCCGATCCGCGCCGCACGCGCCGTCCCTTCGTAGAGCAGCGCGACGAGCGGATGCACGCGCGCCGGGCTACGGCTGCTTCGGGCCGGGCGGCGCGGCGGCGATCGCCGCGTCGATCGCCCGGCGGAAGTTGGCGACCGGCTGCGCGCCCTCGATCATCTCGCCGCCGATGATGAACGTCGGCGTGGACGACACGCCGGCGGCGCGCGCGCGGTCCAGATCCCCCTCGATCACCGGGCGCACCACGCCGGACTTGATGCAGGCGCGCATCTTCGCGACGTCCACGCCGGAACGGGCGGCGAGCGACTCGAAGGCGGGCGCCGGATCGGGCATCGTCTCCCACTGCGCCTGCGCGTCGAAGAGGGCATCGTGCATCTGCCAGAACCTGCCCTGTGCCGCGGCGCACATCGCCGCTTCGGCGGCCGGCATCGCGTTCATGTGCTTGCCGAGGGGAAAGTTGATGTACGCCAGTCGCACCTTGCCGGCGTCCACGTACTCGCGCTTGAGCGCCGCGTAGGTGGAGTCATGCCACATTTTGCAGAAGGGGCACTGGAAGTCGCTCACCTCCACGACCCAGATCGGCGCGGTGGGGCGCCCCATGATCCGGGCCTGGTCGGCGGCGGCGCCTTCGACAGTCTGCTTGGGCGCTTCCGCAGGCGCCGCGGCGGGGGGCTTCTCCTTGGACTGGCAGGCAGCGGCGGCGAGGAGCGCCGCGAGCGCGATAGGGCGACGGAACGTGATCATCGATCCTCAGAAGGCGGTTTCCACCCGGCGCAGCGTATTGGTGCGCCGGTCGAGCAGATAAGTATAGCCTTCCCGCGACACGATGGCGGAGGCGAAGCCGAGCCCGCGCGCGAGTCCGATGGTGACCGTCGATCCGTGGCGGAACTCGGCGACGTACACGCCCTCGGGGCCGGCGGCGACGAACATCCGGTCGCCATCGAGGGACACATCGTAGGCGAAGCGGGCGACGGTCCAGGGGCGCCCCGCTTTCGGATGCGCCGGGTCGCTCACGTCATAGAGGCGCACGCCGGCGGTTCCTACCGCCACGGCGACGCGGTTCTTGAGCGCCGCGACGCGGCGCGCGCCGCCGTCGATCGGCGCCGCTCCCAGGCGCGCGAGGGAATCGCCGGTGATCCGCAGGCCGACGAGCTGCTCATCCGTGACCACCCAGAGCAGCGCGCGCTCGGCGTCGAGGGCGATGGCGCGCACCGGCGCACCGACCGAGATCCCGGGCCAGGGCTCCGTGCTGTCGGCGGTGACGGGGGTCATGCTCACCCGGTCCCCGCTCGCCCAGAAGATCATCCCCGGCGTGGTGACGACCGCGGCGATGCTGCCTTCGTTCACGAGGACGCCGCGTCCGCGGTGGGGCGGGAAGATGTAGAGCCCATTGGCCGAACCCAGCGCGAGCCACTCGCTGTGGGGCGCGATGTCGAGCGTCGCGATGCCGATGATCCCCGCCGCGCGCGAGCCGGTGGGGAGGAGGCTCGCGCCGGAGAAGAAGAGCTGCACGCCTTCGGTTCCGCCGACGGCGACCGTCGTGTCGTTGGACGCGAGGGTGACCGGCTCGCCGTCGAGCTCGACCGAGATGCTCCGGGGGCTGATCGGGCGGACGCCGCGGAACTGGGCACGGTGGAGATCATCGTACTGTCGTCCGATGAGCCAGCCGGCGACGCCGCCGAGGAGTGCGCCGGCGGCGGTGACACTGTACGCCGGGGGGTTCTGAGTGGCACCGAGGGCGAGGCCCGCGACGCCGCCGAAGATGATGCCCAGGTAGGCGTAGCTCTTGGCTCGCGGGGTGCGGTTCTCCTCCTTGAGGACCGAGTCCTGTTGCTGCGCTCGGGCCGGGGGGGTGATGGCCGCGAGGGTCAGGAGGGCGGCGAGGGCGACGCCGGGCCGGGTGTGCCGGTGCGCTCGGCGGGCGGGGGCTGGGAGGGAAGGGGCTGCCAGGAGGGGCACTGTGGTGGCCAGGCCGAGGGGTCGAGCGGGGTCAGGGTTAACCGCGAAGCGGTAGTATAGTAGCGGGGGGCGCATCGGGGATGTTCGGGGGCTCTGCGGTGGGGGAAAGGGGGCGGTGTGGGTGAGACTCTTCTTGACACCCCCTGGGGGGATTCCTATACTCTCGATTGTATAGGCCCATTTTGGGTCATCCGGGCACTGTGTCACAGCTGTCCGGCGGTCGTGTCCCCGTTGTTGTTCGCGGGACATTCCCCGAACCCTGGAGGTGCGCCGAAAGGCAATCTTGGTTCGCCCGTCGCGACGCGAATGCGCGCGGCATGGTTCCCACGGTATGGATCGTCGATCCACACGTCCATCGGAACGCAGTTGAAAGGAGGAAGCATGGGACGTCTTGTCAGGTCAGTACTCGCGATCGCTTGCGCCTTGGTTGTGCTGCCGGCGGTTTCGGCGGCGCAGGAAGGGGCCACGATCAGCGGGCGCGTCACGAGCGAGGGCGGTGCGCCGCTCAACTCGGCCAGCGTGTTCCTTGAGGGAATGAACGTCGGAACATTGACGAAGGAAGATGGCCGGTACTCGTTCGTCGTTCCCGCCGCCCGCGTGAAGGGGCAGCAGGTCCAGATCACGGCTCGCTTGATCGGTTATCGCCAGAAGTCGGCGACGATCGCGCTCGCGGCCGGTGCGCTCACGCAGGATTTCGTTCTCGCGGCCAACCCGCTCCGCCTCGGCGAAGTCGTGGTGACGGGCGCGGGCACGACCAGCACGCGCGAGAAGTCGGGCGTGACGGTCAGCCAGGTCGACACGACGATGATCACGAATTCGAACGCGAACAACATCGTCAACGCGATCGCCGGCAAGTCGCCGAACGTGAACATCACGTCGCAGTCCGGTGATCCGGGCGCGTCGGCGTACATCCGGATCCGTGGCGTGCGTTCGCTGTCCGGCGATGCGCAGCCGTTGTTCGTCGTGGACGGTGTGCCGATCGACAATTCGACGATCTCGACCACCGGCACGACGGGTGGCACGGTCGCTCCGAATCGTGCGTCGGACATCAATCCGAACGACATCGAGTCGATGGAGATCCTGAAGGGTTCGGCGGCGGCGGCCATTTACGGTGCCGCGGCGTCGAACGGCGCGGTGCTCATCACCACCAAGTCCGGCAAGTCCGGCGCCACGCGCTTCTCCTTCAATTCGACCCTCCAGCTCGACGATGTGAACAAGTCGATCCCGCTCCAGACCACCTACGGTCAGGGCTCGCGCGGCGTGAACGCGGTCTGCGCGGCGGCGGGTTGCCGCCTCACGAGCGCGTCCTTCGGCGCGGCGATCGCGACCGGGACGCCGACGTACAGTCATTTCGACGAACTGTTCCGCCAGGGTGATTCGTGGGACAACAACCTCTCGATCACGGGCGGCAACGACCGGACGACGTTCTTCGCGTCGATCGGCTATCTGAACCAGCAGGGCGTCATCACCGGGCCGAACAACTGGTACGATGCGGCCAAGGTGCGTGTGAAGGCGTCGCAGCGTCTGGGTGACCGCGTCAACATCAGCGGCAACCTGGCGTACGTCGATGCGAAGGGTCAGTTCGTTCAGCGCGGTTCGAACGTGTCCGGCCTGCTCCTGGGCGGCGCGCGTACCTCGCCGAACTTCAACAACCTGCCCTACCTGGATACGCTGACGGGGCTGCACCGCTCGTACCGCTATCCGCAGCCGACGCCGACGTCCACGAACGTGGGCCGCGGCTACGACAACCCGTTCTTCGTGCTCAACGAGGACCCCGCGCAGGCGGAAGTCAATCGCGTGTTCGGTAACGTGTCCCTCGACTGGGAGATCAACGACTGGCTGTCCCTCAAGGACAACCTGGGCGGCGACTACTACAACGACCAGCGGCTCGAAGCGCTGGCGCTGACGTCGTCGTCGTTCCCGACCGGGCTCGTGACGGTCGGCAACAACTCGATCTACAATCTCGACAACTACCTGATCCTGACGGGCCAGAAGACCTTCAACCCGAACTTCAGCGGTACGCTGGCGCTCGGGACGGAGATCACCTCCGGCCGCGTGACCCAGAACTACACGCAGGGCCAGACGCTGCTGGCGCCGAAGCCCTACACGATCCCGAACACGGTCACGTACATCCCGACCAGCTACAACTCGCTCGTGCATACGCTGTCCTACTATGCGCATGCCACGGCCGACCTGTACAACCAGCTGTACCTGACCCTCGGTGTCCGTCGCGACGGGTTCTCGACGTTCGGCGGCAGCTCCCCGTGGGCGTGGTACCCGCAGGGCGCGATCTCGTGGAACTTCACGAACGCCCTGGGCAACACCGAGCAGAAGGGTCTGCTGAGCTACGGCAAGGTCCGCGCGGCGTACGGTCAGACGGGTCAGTCGCCCGCCCCCTACGCGACGCAGACGGTGCTCAACACCGGTTCGGGCTGCTCCTTCGGCACGGGCTACGGTGATTGCATGAGCGCGACGCAGGCTGGCTTCGGCGGTCTCTACTCGTCGTCGACGCTGGGCAACAACAACCTGCTCCCCGAGCGGCAGACGGAGACCGAGGTCGGCATGGACTTCGGCTTCTTCAATCAGATGATGGACGCCGGCGTGACGTGGTACCAGAACATCGCGACCGACGTCATCCAGGCGCTGCCGATCCCGCCGTCCACCGGCGCGTCCAGCGCCCTTTCCAACTCGGCGACGATCCACAACACCGGTTGGGAAGTGACGGCCAATGTCCGCCCGGTCACCACGGCGAAGCTGTCGATGGAGTTCGGCGTGACGTGGGGTCAGAACTTCACGACGGCGACGAACCTGGGTGGAGCGGAATACGTCTCGACCTACGCGCAGTGGGGCGGCTCGTTCTCGGGCGCCTACGGTGCGATGCAGATCAACCAGGGGCTGATCCTCCGCGGACTCGACTTCATCCGTTGCGGCCACGGCCTCGAGGATGTCACCGATCCGACGATCGCGGCCGCCTGTGCCGGCGCGCCGAAGAACGCGCTCTACATCGACGCGTCGGGCTTCCCGCTCGCCGATCCGACGGAGCAGGTCGTCGCGAACCCGAATCCGAGCTGGACCGGCGGCTTCCGGGGCAACATCCGCTACGAGAAGTGGACCTTCAACTTCCAGGTCGACCACAAGCAGGGCGGCCAGGTCTGGAACGGCACGAAGGGCGCGCTCACCAACTTCGGCACCCACAAGGCGACCGAGATCCGCGGTGAGTCCTTCACCTTCGGCACGGACTGGCTCGCCGGTCCGGTGGTCGGCCCCGGCGCTGGCACGGCCGTGGTGCTCGACCAGAGCTGGTTCCAGGGCCTCGGCTCGGGCTTCGGCCCGGTGTCCGCTCAGTTCATCGAGGAAGGCACCTACACCAAGCTCCGCGAGATCGGCGTCCAGTACACGTTCGACGGACGCTGGGTCACGCACAGCGTGGGTCTGAGCAGCATCGACCTCCGCGTCGCCGGCCGCAACCTGTACACCTGGACGAACTATGACGGCATCGATCCCGAGACCAACCTCGGCGGCGCCGGCAATACCCTCCAGGGCATTGACTACTTCAACAGCCCGCAGACGAGGTCGTTCGTGATCTCGATCGGCCTGAACCGCTAGGAGACCCCCAGGTGAAAAAGCTCATCAAGATCGCTCTCGGCGCCGCGCTGCCGGTGTTCCTGGCAGCCGGTTGCAGCGACTACCTGAAGGGGGGGATGCTCACAAACAATCCCAACAGCCCCGTTCAGGGTAGCGCGTCGAACGCCCAGTTGTTCGTGTCGATCCAGACCAACAACTTCATTTTCCAGGAAGGAGACATGGGCCGCGCGACGGCTCAGTGGATGCAGCAGCTGATCGGCGTGCAGCGCCAACAGGTGACCATCTACAATTACTCCGGGATCACCAACGCCTCGTATGACGGCGAGTTCCAGCGCCCGTACGGCGGCGGCGGCCTGCTCGACCTTCGGACCCTCGAAGCGAGCACGCTGGCGAACAATGACCTCAAGTACCTCGGGGTCGCGCAGATCATGGAAGCGTGGATGATCGGGACGACGGCCGACGTGTGGGGCGATATCCCCTACTCGCAGGCCGCGAACTACGCCACGTATCCGACGCCGCAGCTGGATGCCCAGGCGGATGTCTACACCGCGGTCGAGACACTGCTCGACCAGGCGCTCACGAACCTTGCCGGCGCCGGAGCTGGGCCGGGTACTGCCGATCTCGTGTACGGCGGCAATATCGCGAAGTGGACGGCTCTCGCCCACACGCTCAAGGCGCGCTTCTACCTGCACCAGGCCGAGGTCAGTGCGTCGAACTACGCGCTGGCGCTCGCTCAGGCCAACCAGGGGATCGCCGCGAACACTGGTGACTACCTCGCCTACCATGTGGCGGGTCTCCAGCTCTCGATGAATACCTGGTACCAGTTCATGGATGCGAACGGCGGCACGGGCCGCGCTGGTGACCTGGTCGCCGCAGTGGGCGCGGTCCACAGCACGCTCTGGGACACGCTGAGCACCCGTGCCGATCCGCGCTTCGCCGAGTACTTCGACGTCGCGAACACGGGTGGTGGCGAGATGAGTGCGTACCGGCTCTCCGGTGGGTACCGTCAGCCGCTCGTCACGTACAACGAGAACCTGCTCATCATCGCCGAGGCGACGTTGGGCAGCGGCGGGACTGCCGCCGCGGCACTGACGGCGCTCAACGCCGAGCAGACCGCGTGGAACACGGCCACGACGTGGCACACCGCTCGCGCTGTGCCGCTCTCGGCGACTGCGACGGTGCACGACATCATGACCGAGAAGTGGATCACCCTGTTCCAGAACATCGAGTCGTGGAACGACTGGAAGCGTACCTGCCAGCCGAACCTCACCCCGGTGTCTACGCTGGCGCAGTTCGGCAACAGGATCCCGTCGCGCATGTTCTATGGCGCGTCGGAGGAGAACACCAATCCCAACATCCCGCCCGTTGGGACGGCTCCGAATGGCGCGTTCAACTCGAACGACCCGAACGCTTGCTGATCGGGGGCTGACGAGACATTCGTAGTCGCTGGGGAAAGTTCGGCAGCCCGGCCCGGAACGTTCGGGCCGGGCTGTCGTACATCAGGGATGGGGATCCACGTACATTCTCTTAGCGGCCCGCCCTGTGCCTTGACGGGGCGCCGTCAGTGAGGCGAACTTGATATGTCTCAATTACATACAGAGGGTTTAATGCGCGTTCTGCCGGTCGCTGTCATCGCCGTCTTCGCCGCCATGCTGAGCGGCTGCTACACCTACGGCCCGCTCCAGAGCACCGCGCCGGAACTCGGGAAGCCAATGCGGGTCACCCTCACCCTCACGGGTGGCGACTCGCTCGCGCGCTGGCTCGGACCGAACGTCGCCACCGTGGACGGCCGGCTCATCCAGAACACCGCGACCGCCTACGAGATCGGCGTCACCTCGGTCGTCATGCACAGCGGCATGGAGCAGTACTGGAAGGGGGAGACGGTCACCCTCCCGAAGCCGCTCATCGCGTCGGTGCAGGAGCGCACGTTCTCCTGGGGGAAGACGGGGCTCCTCGCCGGCATCGTGATCGTCACGGTCGCCGCGCTCCAGCAGTCGGGGGCGATCGGCGGCAGCCAGAATCATGGCGGCGTGACGAACCCCAACTGAGTGTCTCCCGACCGCGCGCGTGCGGCACCCCATGTTGTGACCTCGGAGGCGGTTCGCCAATCTGTATTGGTGGCCCTTTCGCCAGCGGTTCCCGCTTCCAGATCCATCTCTGATCGTGGAGGATTCATGCGCACGATGCGGTCGGGTGTCCTGATCGTCGCCGGCGCGCTCGCGCTGATGCTCGGCGGCGCCGTGTCCCTCGCGGCGCAGGATCCGACCCCCGCCCCCAGCACGCCGCCGGCATACCCGGTGACGCTGCGCTATGGCACCGGGCTCATCGACGTCCCGGTGGCGTGGGTCTCCCCGAACTCCGGCGAGATCTTCCTCGGCATCTCGGCCCTCAACCTCCCCGCCTGCGGCGATCCGTGCGGGCTGAGCACCTCCGAGAAGTGGAACACGAACCTCACGCTCGAGACCCACTGGATCAAGAAGTTCACCGTGGGCTTCTCGCTCTACAGCAATAATCCCGAGTGGGGCTTCTATGGGCAGTATCTCGCCCTCACGGAAGACCCGGCCAGCTCCTGGAAGCCCTCGGTCGCCGTCGGCTTCCGCAACCTCGGCCCCTACACGCACGAAGAGCGGCTGCTCATCGGGCATGACGTGAACGTCGATTCGGGGGGCGGCACCACGCCGGTCGATCCGAACTGGTCGAAGGGCTTCCACACCGCGCCCACCTTCTACGCCACGGCCACCAAGAACTGGGCGGTCGGCAAGACGGGTTGGTTCGGCGCGACCATCGGCTTCGGCAATGGGCTCTTCAGCGAGAACGGCGGCCTCGGGAACGCCTACAACGACAAGGGCACGATCGTGCAGGGGCTCTTCCTCGGCGGCCGGTATGCCTTCAAGCCGAGCGAGAACACCGCGCTCGATTTCCTGCTGGAGAACAACGGCTTCGACTGGAACGCGGGCGCCGTCTTCAACTGGCGCGGCATCTTCGCCGGGCTCTACGCCACCGAGATCGAGGAAGGGGCGAAGTCGCCGTCGCACGGCGCGATGTACACGACGTACAACTACACGAAGTTCAGTCTCGCCTTCGGGCTCAATACGAACGTCTTCGTCGCGTCGAAGGGTTCGACGATGCGGGCGCGCGTGAGCGAGCTGCAGAAGCAGGAGGCGCAGCTGAACGCCGAGATCGCCGCGCGCGAACAGAAGATCACGCAGCTCGAGGAGCAGCTCCGGAAGGCGCAGGCGGGGGAGCTCGCCGAGACGGCGAAGCGGCGCGAGGCGCTCGACGCGCAGATCCAGGAGGAGAAGGAAGCGATCAAGAAGGCCCAGGAACGGCTCGAGCAGTTGCAGGGCGGTCAGAAGCCGCCGGCGACGCCGCCATCCGGCGGCACGCCGCAGCGCTAACCACAGGGCACGCACGATGCGGATGATCCCGAGACCGATGGCGGCCTGCGCCGCGACGATGGCGATCCTCGCCCTGGGCGGAGGCGCATCGCGGGCGTCGGCGCAGCAGTCGTACCCGCAGACGCTCTACTGGGGCGCCGGGCTGATCGACATCCCGGTCGCGTGGATCGCGCCGGTGTCCGGCGACTTCGCGCTCTCCATGTCCGGCCAGACCTTCAACAGCGCGCAGGCATCGCCGCAGCTCGCCGCGCTCGACGGGTTCAACACCAACGGCTCGCTCGCCCTCTCCTTCTGGGGACGCATGGAGGTCGGCTTCTCCATCTACTCGAACAATCCGGAATGGGGGCTCTTCGCGAGCGGGCTCGTCCTGAACGAGGAGGACTACCGGGTCAAGTCCGGCGCCGACCACTGGATCCCCAGCATCTCGCTCGGCGTCCGGAACGTCGGGCCGTATACGCACGTGGACCGCTACACCATCGGCTACGAGCTCTTCCCCGGCCCCCCGGGAGGGCCGGCGGTGCAGCACGAGCCCGATTCGCTCCACCAGAACTTCAAGACGGCGATGACCCTCTACGGTGTCGCCACGAAGTCGTTCCAACTGCACGAGATCAAGAACAGCTGGGGGCGCACGAACCTCAGTGTCTCGCTCGGCTTCGGCAACGGGCTCTTCTCGGATGACGGCGGGCTTGGCAAGGCGTACTCGAACCAGTCCACGGGCGGCTTCTTCGGCGGCCTGAAGGTGGACACCTACCCGAACGCGAACAGCACGCTCTCGTTCATGCTCGAGCAGAACGCCTGGCAGTGGAACATGGGCGCCTCGTATGACTGGCGCGGGCTGCGGCTCGGGCTCTACTGGATGAACCTCGCTCCCGGCGCGGCCGACACCGGCGCGGCGGCGCAGCTCTACAACTACAGCAAGTTCGCCTTCACGCTCTCCTGGTCCAGCAACGTGCTCGGCGTGGTGCAGGGGGACTTCCTGCAGCAGCAGGAGACACAGCTCACGCGCCAGGTGCAGGCGCTGCAGAAGGAGATCGGGGTGCGGCAGCAGAAGATCGCGTCGCTGCAGCTCGAGATCCAGCGCTACGAGGCGCAGAACCTGCTCGAGCTCGAGCAGCGTCGCGCCGCCGCGGAGCAGGCGCTCCGCCAGGAGAAGGAGGCGCTGAAGCAGCTCGAGGACCGGCTGCAGAAACTCGAGCAGAACGCCCCGCCATCCAAGCCGCCGCAGTGAGCGGCCCCTTTCGCGTGCCGACCATGAACCTCTCGCGAGCGTTGCGTCTGCTCGTCGTCGCGCTGCTGATCCCCGCCGCGCTGCCCGCGCAGGAGACCGACTCGGCGGCGATGCAGCGCGCCTACGACCAGCGCCGCGCCGAGCTGCTCAAGGACCTGCAGGACACGCAGGACTCGCTCGGACAGGTGCGGGCGCAGCGCGTGCGCCTCGAGGCGCGCATCGACAACGTGCTCGCCCAGTCCACGGTGGAGCGCGCCGAAGGGCTGCTGCTGAGCGGCGATCTGAACGCCCTCCTCCAGCTCGACGCCCTCCTCTCGCAGTCGCAGGCGAACATGTCCGCGCAGCGGGACCGGATGCTCGCCCTCGGCGACGCGGTGCGGAAGCGTTCGGGCGCCGTGCTCGTGGTCTTCTTCCGTGCCGACTCGGCCCCGGCGAACACCGTGACCGAGGCCATGATCCAGGTCGACAATCAGGCGAGCGGAGCGCATCAGTACTCGGCGCAGGGAGGCCTCGCGCTCCAGCATGGCGCCGTGGATGAGCTCTACCGCGGCGAAGTGCTTCCCACCGTCCACACGGTGGCGATCACGGCGACGTATGGCGGCCAGCCGGTGAGCGGCGCGCTCAATGTGCAGACGACGGCGAGCCTGGTCACCTACGTGCAATTCAGCCTCAAGGACGGTCAGGTGGCGGCGTCCACCTGGACGAGCCAGGGCACCACGCCCTGACCTCCCGGCCTGTGTCCATGCTCTTCCGGGCGCTCGCCCTCGCCGTGCTCGTGGCCGGAGCGCCGCTCGCGGCGCAGCAGCCCGCGCCGGCGGCGCCCACGCCCGCGGCCAAGAAGCCCGCCAAGAAGGCGGCGGCCAAGAAGCCGGCCGCGCCAGCAGCCGACACGGCGTCGCAGATCACCGTGACCGGCTCCGGCACGACGCTGATCACGGCCGTCGTCCCCGCACCCGACCAGTCGCGCGGCGTGGACGCCGAGCTGCGTGCGGCGCTCTTCGACATCGTTTCCGACCGGCCGCTCACGGCGCTCAGCCGGCTCCAGTGGCTCGCGTCGTCCACGACGGCGCTCTCGGCCAAGCCGGCCGAGGGGCAGCGCACGCGCGAGGATCTGCTGTTCCTGCTCGCCGAGTCCTACTACCGATTGGGACTCAGCGTCTCCTTCCGCACGACGGCGCAGCAGTTGCTCAAGCTCGCGCCGGCGGGCCGCTACGTGCCGATCGTACAGCTGCAGCTGATGCTCGACGCCTACCGCCGCGGTGATTACGCGGCGGCGCATACGCTCGCCTCGAAAACGGCGGACTCCCCCGATCCGGCGCTCACGCAGTTCGTGGCCGGCCTCGCGTTCTACCAGATGGGAGAGTTCAAGAACGCGCGCGAACAGTTCGCGCGGATCATCGCCGCCGGCAACCAGGCGTACCTGCCGTACGCGCGCTACATGGACGTGCTCGCATCGATGGGCGGCGATCCGGCGCGCGCGGGGATGGCCTTCGATTCGCTGCAGTCGCTCGTCACGTCGTCCAGCGGTCCCTTCGGCGACCAGGTGAAGCTCGCCGCGGCGCAGCTCGCCTTCCAGGGCGGGCAGTACCAGGCGGCGGCGGATGTGGCGGCGCAGGTCTCTCCGGATGGCGGGCTCCTTCCCGAAGCGGTGCTGGCGCGCGCGTGGGCGCTCTACCGCGCGGGCCAGGCCGACTCCTCGGCGGCGCTCTTCAGCCAGTACGCCGGGACGTGGCCGCTCCTCCCCGGGCGCGACGAGTCGCGGTTGATGCACGGGCAGATCCTCCTCGAGCAGAAGCAGGCGGCCGCGGCGGGGGATCAGTTCGCGCAGACGTCGGATTCGCTCGGCGCCGAGATCGCGGCGATCCAGTCGCGCATGAACGCCGTGCTGGCGCAGGCGTCGCGCGCGCTCGTGACGGCGCGTTCGGCGGGGGCGGCCTATCTGCGCGACGCCGAGTCCGGGAAGGCGATCGATCTCGCCCCCGACGCGGGGGCGGAGGGGAGCGTGCTCGTGACCGCCTTCGGGGGCGTTCCGGCGCCGCTCTTCCCGGACAGCGCGGCCCCGGGCGTGGTGACGTTCAAGGGGGTGCAGGGCCGCTTCGCGGCGATGGAGCCGGCGCTCCCGGCGGACGTGCCGCAGCGCATCTTCTACCTGCCGGCGTCGTCACCCAAGGCGTACCCGCAGTTCGTGGAGAGCGACCAGGCGCTGCTCGCGGCGGACCTCGCGGCGGCGACGGCGCAGTACCGGCTGCGGCTCGCGCTCGGCGACCGCGCGATGCGCATCGCGGCCCTCCGGAACTTCCAGCGCCTGATCGTCGAGGGCAACGCGAACCTCGTCGAGATGAACAAGCAGATCGCGGAGACGCAGGATTCGCTCGACCGGATGTCGAAGCGTCTCGTCACCGCGCGGCAGATCCTGCGCGAGGCGATGGAACGGCAAACGGCGTTGACGGCGAAGATGGCGCGGCTGAACATCGCCAAGCTCGACAGCCTCAAGCACTCGCTCGGCTCGACCGCCGACTCGTCGGACCTCGATGTGATCGACAGCGAGATCGCCACCGCGAACCTCTATCTGCAGCTCGCGGACACGGTCCGGTTCGGCGCCGACACGACGATCAAGCGGCACCCGGTGTTCGTGCTCCGCGACTCGCTCGCATCGCGGGTGGTGCAGGCGCGGGCGCTGTCGGTGCAGGGGCAGCAGATCCTCGTGGTGAACGCGGCGTTGGTGACGGTGGAGCTCGCGCGCCTCGAGGGTTCGGAGAGCGAGCCGACCCGGGTCGCGCGGCAGGAGCTGTCGGCGGCGGAGCAGCGCCGCGCGGCCGCCGAGGCACAGATGGTGTCGCTGCTCGACGGCGAGCTGCGCGCGCGGGCGGCGCAGATGGTGGAGTCGCTCAAGCGGAGCCGCGAGGCGGCCGATTACGGTTCCGCGAGCGCGGCCTTCTTCGTGGCGATCGAGGCGAAGGCGGCGCAGGGCGGCGCCGCGCCGTCGGCGCCCGCCCCGGCGCCGGAGCAGCAGCGATGACCGCCCGCCGCCTGGTCCTGCTCGTGCTCGCCGCCGTTGCGGCCGCCGCGCCGCGCGCCGCGGCGCAGGGCGCACCGCCGGCCCGGTTGGCGAGCGCCCGAACGGGAGCGCCGCTCGATGTCGCCATCGAGAAGCTGACGACCTTCGTGAACACCTATCCGCAGAGCACGCTCCGCCCCGAGGCGCTCTACCAGCTCGGCGAACTGCTGATCCGCCGCGCCGATGAGCAGTTCGCCGCCGCGCAGCGCGATGCCGCGCAGAGTGCGAACGCCCCCGACCGGCCGGACTTCGCGCCCGCGATCGCCCGCTACCGCGAACTGATCGCGAAGTACCCGAAGTTCGACCGCATCGACGCCGCGGCGTACACGCTCGGCACGCTGCTCAGCGTGGACCAGAGCTACGCGGACGCGGCGAAGATGTTCTCGATGGTGACCGTGCTCCCGGCGTCGCACTTCCGGCCCGAGGCGTTCTTCCGGTTGGGCGACGCCGACTTCGAGCTCGCGACCAAGGCGCGCGGCGATGCGCGGCGCTCGCTCTTCGTGCAGGCGGCCACCGCCTACGACAGCGCGACGCACACCGCGCCCGCCGGCGGCGACATCTATTACCTGGCGCTCTACAAGCTCGGCTGGAGTTACTACAATCAGGCGACCAAGCA
>Ga0315271_10001226_pt1 | contig 15415 bp, 14 predicted proteins | sample C3_top_MG_FD_204664 | JGI IMG/M metagenome (GOLD analysis project Ga0315271, IMG submission 204664) | Sediment microbial communities from Yellowstone Lake, YNP, Wyoming, USA - C3_top | ecosystem: Environmental > Aquatic > Freshwater > Lake > Sediment | place: USA: Wyoming | collected 2017-08-01 | reverse complement strand
CCCATGCCGCCATGCACCTGTACACCGAGCGACGCCACGTCGATGCCCGTCTCGGTGAGCCAACCCTTGACCACCGGAATCATCAGCTCGACGAAGGCGAGGTTGCGCTTCCGTTCGATCTCGTCCGGGTGCCGCAACGCCGCGTCGTGGGCGGCTGCCACCGTGTAGCCAAGCGCACGCATCGCCTCGATCTGCGACTTCATCAGCATCAGCATGCGGCGGATGTCGGGGTGACGAATGATCGGCACACCACCCTCGGAACCTTCGAGCGCGCGGCCCTGCACGCGATCTTTGGCATAGGCCAGCGCCTGCTGGTAGGCCCGCTCGGCCAGCGCCAGGCCTTCGAGGCCGACAGCAAAGCGCGCCGCGTTCATCATGATGAACATGTACTTCAGGCCTTCGTTGGCCTTGCCAATGAGGTAGCCGGTCGCGCCGCCTTTGTCGCCGTAGGCCATCACTGCAGTCGGGCTGGCATGGATGCCGAGCTTGTGTTCAATTGACACGCACCATGCGTCGTTGCGCGCACCGAGCGAGCCGTCATCATTGACCATGAACTTGGGTACGATGAACAGCGAGATGCCCTTCACGCCCGCCGGCGCATCCGGCAGCCGGGCGAGGACAAGGTGGATGATGTTCTCCGCCATGTCATGCTCGCCGTAGGTGATGAAAATTTTCTGGCCGAAAATCCTGTAACTGCCGTCGACCTGCGGCTCGGCGCGCGAGCGAATGGCCGCGAGGTCGGACCCGGCCTGTGGCTCCGTGAGGTTCATGGTGCCCGTCCATTTGCCGGCAATCATGCTCGGCAGGAACTTGTCCTTCTGTGCATCCGACCCGCACAACTCCAGCGCCTCGATGGCGCCCAGCGTCAGCAGCGGGCACAGCGAGAAGGCCATGTTGGAGGCCTTCCACATTTCCTGAACCGCCGCGCCCACCAGTTTTGGCAGCCCCTGCCCGCCATGCTCGGGACTGCAGGCCAAGCCATTCCAGCCGTTGTCAATGAACTGGGTGTAGGCCGCCTTGAATCCAGGCGGCATGGTCACACTGCCGTCGCTCCATACGGCGCCATCGCGGTCACCAACCGCGTTCAGCGGCGCCAGCACGCCACCGGCAAACTTGGCTGCCTCTTCGAGGATGGCATCGACCATGTCCGCCGTTGCCTCCTCGTAGCCCGGCAACTGCGCCACGCGATCAATCCCAGCCAACTCCTTGAGTACGAACTGCATGTCACGCAGCGGAGCGATGTAATCGGTCATGGTGCCTCCTGAAGGGCCGCCCCGAAGGGCTTACCGGGGAATTCGCGGAGCATCGCTTCGCGCCTGCGTAGCCGGCCAGCCGTGCAAAGTTGGCCGTGGGGCGCAGCGCCCCCCGTGGGGGCAGCGAACACGGTGAGCGTGAGGGCCATTATTTCTCCTTGTACGCTCAAATTGCGGTGGTCAATTCGGGGACGATCTGGAACAGGTCGCCCACCAAACCATAATCGGCGACCTGAAAAATCGGCGCATCGGGATCCTTGTTGATGGCGACGATCACCTTGCTGTCCTTCATGCCGGCCAGGTGCTGGATGGCGCCGGATATGCCGATGGCAATGTAGAGCTGCGGCGCGACTATCTTGCCGGTCTGGCCGACCTGGTAGTCGTTGGGCACAAAACCGGCATCCACCGCCGCGCGCGAGGCACCGAGCGCCGCGCCCAGTTTGTCGGCCAGCGGCTCCAGCAGCGCGTGGAAATTTTCACCCGAGGCCAAGCCGCGCCCGCCCGAGACAATGACCTTGGCGGCAGCGAGTTCCGGTCGCGTCGATTTTGTCAGCTCGCGACCGACGAGCTTCGACAATCCGAGGTCGACGCCGGCAGAAATGGTCTCGACGGGTGCATTGCCGCCCTGCTCCGCCGCCGCGTCAAAAGCGGTGGTGCGCACGGTGATGACCTTCACCGCGTCCGCGGACTTGACCGTCGCCAGTGCGTTGCCGGCGTAAATGGGCCGCACAAATGTCGAAAATGAGGAGTCGGCGGACTCAATCGCAACGATGTCGGAGATCTGCGCCACATCGAGCAGTGCCGCGACACGCGGCAGCACGTTCTTGCCGAAGGTGGTGGCCGGGGCGAGGATGTGACCATATCCGGTCACGTTGCCATGCACCAGCGCCGCAAGGTTCTCGGCACCGTGCTCGGCATGGTGTGGTGCATCGGCAAGCAGCACTTTGCTAACGCCGCCAATTCGCGCCGCCGCCTGCGCCACGGCAATGCAGGCACTGCCGGCAACGAGAACATGGATGTCGGCACCAAGCCTGCCGGCGGCAGTGATGGTGTTGAGCGTCGCGGACTTGAGCGCGGTGTTGTCGTGTTCGGCGATTACAAGCGTAGCCATGATCAAATCACCTTCGCTTCGGTCTTCAATTTCGCCACCAGTTCGGCGACATCGGCCACCTTCACGCCGGCCTTGCGCTTCTCCGGCTCGACCACCCTGAGCGTGGTCAGGCGCGGTGTGACGTCAACACCGAGATCAGCGGGCTTGAAGACATCAAGCTGCTTCTTCTTGGCCTTCATGATGTTGGGCAGCGTGGCGTAGCGCGGTTCGTTCAGGCGCAAGTCGGTACTGACCACCGCCGGCAGCGGCACGTCCAGCGTCTCCAGACCACCGTCGACTTCGCGGGTGACCGTGGCGCGGCCCGCGGCGATCACCACCTTGGACGCAAAGGTCGCCTGCGGCCAGCCGAGCAGCGCGGCGAGCATCTGACCGGTCTGGTTGGCGTCGTCATCGATGGCCTGCTTGCCGAGGATCACCAGTTGCGGCGCCTCCTTGCCGACCAGCGCCACGAGCAGCTTGGCCACCGCCAGGGGCTGCAATTCCGCATCCGTCTCGACCAGGATGGCGCGATCTGCACCCAGCGCCATCGCGGTGCGCAGGGTTTCCTGGCAGGCGCTTGCCCCACAGCTCACGGCCACGATTTCACTGGCAATGCCGGCCTCCTTGAGGCGGATGGCCGCTTCGACGGCGATTTCGTCGAAAGGATTCATGGCCATCTTGACGTTGGCGAGATCAACACCCGAGCCGTCAGGTTTGACCCGAATCCTGACGTTGTAATCGACAACGCGCTTTACCGGCACAAGAATTTTCAAAGCAGCCTCCAGAGACCAGGGTTCATTATCGGCGATTCCCCGTCAGCCGACCATGCAATGCGCGCAACTCGCCAACAATGCCGCGGCGGAAGGCCAGCACGCAAACGACGAATATCACGCCCATGATGACGGTGACAAGCGAACCCACCTTGTCAGCCAGTTCATCCTGTAACAGGACAATGATGCTGGCGCCGACCACGGGGCCGAGGACCGTACCCATACCACCGAGCAGGGTCATCAGCACCACCTCGCCCGACGTGTTCCAGTGCGCATCGGTGAGCGTGGCAAACTTGAAGACCAGTACCTTGGTGGCACCGGCCAGCCCGGCAAGACCGGCGGAGATGACAAACGCAAGCAGCTTGTATTTTGCGACATCGTAGCCGAGCGAAACTGCCCTCGCCTCGTTTTCGCGAATGGCCTTGAGAATCTGGCCGAAGGGAGAATGAATGGTGCGATGGATGAGCCAGAAGCCGAAAATGAAAACCGCAAGTACGAAGTAGTAAAGATTGAGATCCTCGTCGAGGTCGACCAGGCCGAACAAGCTCCCGCGTGGCACGCCTTGCAGGCCATCCTCGGCACCAGTGAACGGCATTTGCACGAAGACGAAATAGAGCATCTGTGCCAGGGCCAGGGTGATCATTGCGAAATAAATTCCCTGACGGCGGATGGCCAGGCTGCCGATAACCCACCCCAGCGCCGCTGCCGCCGCGCTCCCCAGCAGCAAGCCCAGTGGCGCCGGGACACCCCAGACTTTCAGCGCATGACCAGCAATGTAGGCGGCGACACCGAAGAAGGCGGCATGTCCGAAGGACAAGAGGCCGGTATAGCCGAGCAGCAGATTGAAGGCACAAGCAAACAGCGCGAAGCACAGCACCTTCATCAACAACACCGGATAGAGGGCAAAGGGCGCAGCCAGCAGCAGCAGGAAGGCGGCGAGGTAGCCGAACGCGGTGCGGCTCATCTTTCCTTGCCGAACAAACCGGCCGGGCGCACCAGCAGCACCACGACCATGATGACGAACACTACTGTGGCAGAGGCCTCGGGGTAGAAGACCTTGGCCAGGCCTTCAATCACGCCGAGCATGAGGCCGGTGACGATGGAGCCGAGGATCGAGCCCATGCCGCCGATGACCACCACCGCGAACACGACGATGATGAGGTTGGAGCCCATCAGCGGACTGACCTGCATGGCCGGTGCCGCCAGCACGCCGGCAAAGCCCGCCAATGCCACGCCAAAGCCGTAGGTCAGCGTAACCATCAGCGGCACGTTGATGCCGAAGGCCTGCGTCAGTTGCGGGTTTTCGGTAGCCGCCCGCAGGTAGGCGCCGAGCCGCGTTTTTTCGATCAGGTACCAGGTGGAAAAACACACCGCGAGGGAAACCAGAATCACCCAGACGCGATACTTGGGCAGGAACATGAAACCGAGGTTGATCGCGCCGGACAGTTCTTCGGGTATGGAATAGGGCAGACCGGATACACCATACTGGTCACGAAAAAATCCTTCAAGGATCAGCGCCAGGCCGAAGGTCAGCAGCAGGCCGTAGAGGTGGTCAAGTCGATAGAGCCAGCGCAGCATGGTGCGCTCGATGACTATTCCCAGCAATCCCACGACCGGTGGCACCAGCAGCAGCGACCACCAGTAGCCAATGCCAAGGTGTTCGAGGCCAACCCACGCCAGAATTGCGCCAGTCATGTAAAGCGCGCCATGGGCAAAGTTGATGATATTCAGCATGCCGAAAATTACCGCCAGGCCAAGGCTGAGCACGGCGTAAAACGAGCCGTTCACCAGGCCCAGCATCAGCTGGCCCATCAGTGCCTGGATCGGGATGCCGAAAATTTCACTCATGAACTATCGTCGCGACGGCGCGAGAACACTCCCGCGCCGTCGCTGCGAGTTACTTCTTGACCAGCGGGCAATGGGAAAGGGCCAATGGCTGGAATGCGTCGTTGCCGGCAACCACGCCCTTGATGGTGTAGTAGTCCCATGGATATTTCGACTCCGCCGGCTTCTTCACCTGCATAAGGTACATGTCATGCACCATGCGGCCGTCGACGCGGATCTTGCCGCCCTTGGCGAAGAAATCGTTGATGGGCAACTCCTTCATCTTTTTCATGACCTCGGCCGCATCATCGGTGCCGGCCGCCGTGATCGCCTTGAGGTAAGTGGTTACGGCCGAATAGTCACCCGCCTGCACCATGGTTGGCATGCGCTTGGCTTTTTCGAAGAAGCGCTTGCTGAACTTGCGCGTCTCGTCGTCCTTGTCCCAGTAAAAACCGGAGGTCAGCAGCATGCCCTGCGTGGTCTGCAGGCCGAGTGAATGGATGTCGGTGATGAACATCAGCAACCCGGCCAGGCTCTGGCTTTTGGTGACGCCAAACTCGCTGGCCACCTTGATCGAATTGATGGTGTCGCCACCGGCATTGGCCAGGCCGATAATCTTGGCCTTCGAGGCCTGTGCCTGCAGCAAGTAGGATGAAAAGTCCGAGGCATTGAGGGGATGGCGAACGGAACCGAGGATCTTGCCACCGTTGGCCTTGATGACATCGGATGCATCCTTCTCCAGTGACTGGCCGAAGGCGTAATCCGCAGTGAGGAAGTACCAGGTATTGCCGCCATTCTTGACAATGGCCTTGCCGGCGACGTTGGCCAGCGAGTAAGTATCGTAGGCGTAGTGGACAGTGTTGGGCGTGCAGTCCTGATCGGTGAGCCGGGTCGATCCCGCGCCGACGACCATGAGGACGCGCTTTTTCTCCTGCGTCACCTTGGCAACCGCCAGTGCCACGCCGGAATTGAGCACGTCGGTGACCATGTCGACGCCTTCGGTGTCGTACCACTCACGAACCTTGTTCGAACCGACGTCTGCCTTGTTCTGGTGGTCGGCATAGACCATCTTGATGTCGAACTTGGGCTTGTGTTGTGCCTTGAAATCATCGATTGCCATCTGCACGGCAATTACCGCGCCCTGGCCGCCGAGGTCAGAGTACACGCCGGACATGTCGGTAAGAACGCCGATTTTGACGACGTCGCCGGATATCTTTCCCTTGGCCTGTGCCAAGGCACCGCCACTCATGCCGACTGCTGCGGGAACCATCGCTGCCGCGACGGCCATGCGAACAAAACTGACTTTCATGGTGATTCCTCCGTGTGTTGTTGTTCCATCCATGCCTATCCGGTACGCGCCATCAAACACCCAGATACTGTTGCAGCAACGCCTTCTTGGACTCGATGTCACCCTGCTCCACCTGTTCTGCGATGCGGCCATGTTCGACGACATACATGCGATCCGACAGCGGCGCGGCGAAGCGGAAATTCTGCTCGACCAGCAGGATGGTAAAGCCCTTTTCTTTCAGGTGGCTGATGGTGTCGAACAGCTTGCGCACGATCACCGGCGCCAGGCCTTCGGAAATTTCGTCAAGCAACAGCAACCGTGCCCCGCTGCGCAGTATGCGCGCCATCGCCAGCATCTGCTGCTCCCCGCCCGAGAGCCGCATTCCGGGGCTGTTGCGACGCTCGGCCAGGTTGGGGAACATGGCGTAGATTTCTTCCAGGCGCATGCCCTCACTGCCCACGGTCGGCGGCAGCAACAGGTTCTCCTCACAGCTGAGGCTGGCGTAGATGCCCCGCTCTTCAGGGCAATAACCGACGCCCAGCCGCGCGATGGCGTGGCTTGCCATGGCAATGGTTTCACGACCGTTGAGCATTACCGAACCGGCACGGCGCCCGGTCAATCCAAGGATGGCGCGCAAGGTCGTGGTGCGGCCCGCACCGTTGCGCCCGAGCAGCGCCACACACTCGCCGCGGTTCACCACGAAATCCATGCCATGCAGGATGTGCGACTCGCCGTAAAAAGCGTGCAGGCCGGTGACGCGCAGGTATTCGGTTTTCATGCCGGCTCACCCGGACCGGCCAACACCCCATCCGCCGCACCCATATAGGCTCCGATCACTGCCGGATTGGACGACACCTCGGCATAGCTGCCCTCGGCCAGAACCGCGCCACGCGCCAGCACGGTGATCGTGTCGGAGATACCGGCCACCACCTTCATGTTGTGCTCGACCATCAGCACGGTGCGATTGGCGGCAACCTGCTTGATCAGTGCCATGACGCGAGCCACGTCCTCATGACCCATGCCCTGTGTCGGTTCATCCAGCAGCATCAGCTCCGGATCCAGCGCCAGCGTCGTGGCAATTTCCAGCGCACGCTTGCTGCCATAGGGAAGCTCGACCGCCAGCGCCGTGGCGTGGTCGCGCAAACCGACCTGTTCAAGCAAGTCCAGTGCGCGTGTATCAAGTGCCGCCAGGCTGCGGCCAGAGCGCCAGAACTGGAAGGATGTACCGAGCTTGCGTTGCAAGGCGATACGTACGTTTTCAAGCACGGTCAGGTGCGGAAATACGGCCGAAATCTGGAAGGAGCGAACAATGCCGCGCCGCGCCACCTGCGCCGGCTGCTCCCGCGTAATGTCAATGCCGTTGTAGCGAATGCGACCGCGTGTCGGCTCGAGAAATTTTGTCAGCAGGTTGAAGCAGGTGGTCTTGCCGGCACCGTTGGGGCCGATCAGCGCATGGATATGACCACGGCGCACGCACAGCGAGACATCGGCAACTGCAACAAACCCCTTGAACTCCTTTGCCAATCCCTCAGTTGCCAGAATGACATCTGCATCTATCCCGGCGACCATCAGACATCCACCTTGGACCGGTCCTTGATGCGACGCAGGACAAGCACATGCCCCACCGCCGACCATTGGCGAACTTCATCGCTCAGCGCCGCAGCCGTAAGGGGCGACGAGTCCAGCCATTCCCCATCAATCGCAAGCTCAAAATCCCTGCCACGCAGCGCCACCGACAGCGGCGGTTCAGGCGGCTTGGTGCGGGTTCGGTGCAACAGGGCGGCAGTGCGCAGCGCAAAAATAAGGCGCCAGTCGTTGGCACCGTCGTGCATGCCGCTGACCCGTTCCAGTTTGCCGCGATGGCCAAGGACCACGCGCGACAGGCGCTGCTGTTCGCGCCGCGAAAAGCCCGGCATGTCGGCGTTGGCCAATATGTAGGCGCTGTGCTTGTGATAGCTGGAGTGCGCTACCGAGATGCCGACTTCGTGCAAACGCGCCGCCCATGAAACCATCTGCAGGTCAGCCTCATCCGCGTCCATCTGCTGCAGCAGGCGCACTGCCGACTGGCCGACGCGCTCGGCCTGGCCGAGATCCACTTCGTAGCGCCGCATGAATTGCAGGACGGTCGCCTCGCGCAAATCCTCGTGGTGATAGCGGCCGAGCAGATCGTAGAGTACGCCGAGACGAAGGGCGCCGTCGGAGAACTCCATGCGCTCGATGCCCAGTTCCTTGAAGGCGGCCGACATGATTGCCAACCCTCCCGGCAGAACCGGTATGCGGTCGGCACGCAGGCCTTCCATCGCCAGCTTGCTCGCATCGCCAGCTTCGATCAGCCGGCGGCGCAACTCGGCCAGGCCGTCGCGGGTGATGCCGCGCTCGGACAGGCCGTTGAGTTCGAGGATATCGACAATGGCTTTGGTGGTTCCAGAGGACCCTATGGCCTCCTCCCAACCGGTCTCGCGATAGGCATGGGCGATGGTCTGCAATTCCTGCCGCGCCGCGAGTTCCGCCTCCTTCATGGACCGCTTGTCGACGCGACCCTCGGGGAAAAAACGCATGCTGAAGCTGACACAGCCCATGTAGAGCGACTCAAGTTGCAGCGGCTGGAAATTCTTGCCGATGATGAACTCGGTCGAACCGCCGCCAACGTCCATCACCAGTTGCTGTACCGCCGGATTGGGCATGGCGTGGGCGACGCCGACGTAGATCAGCCGTGCCTCCTCGCGACCGGCAATGACCTCAATGGGGAAGCCGAGCGCGGCTTCCGCCATGGGCAAAAAAACATCGGCATTCTTGGCCACGCGCAAGGTGTTGGTGGCCACGGCGCGCACTGCACCGGGAGCAAAACCGCGCAGGCGCTCGCCGAAGCGCGACAGCGCGGCCAGCGCTCGCGTCTGCGATGCGCCATCAAGCATTTTTTCCGGCGTCAGCCCGCCGGCCAGCCGCACCGCTTCCTTCAGGCCATCGAGCGGATAGATCTGGCTGCCCACCACACGCCCGACCTGCAGGCGAAAACTGTTCGATCCCAGGTCGACGGCGGCGATCAATTCATATTCCACGGCGGCATTGGGAGAAGTGGCTGGTGTGATCGATTCTACCAGCCCGGTATGTCATGACGGCGCCGCGAAACTGTCATACCATTGACGGATGAACAAGACCATTTCCAGTCGGCGTTTCCCGGCCAAGCATTTCATCAATCGCGAATTATCGCTGCTCGCCTTCAACCGCCGCGTGCTGTCCCAAGCCGGCGACGAAGGCGTGCCGCTGCTGGAACGCCTGCGCTTCTTGTGCATCGTTGCCAGCAACCTCGATGAATTCTTCGAGATCCGCGTCGCCGGACTCAAGGAGCAGATCAAGATGGGCAGCCTGGCCGCCAGTTCCGACGGCATGACAGCCCAGGAAACCTTCGCCCAGGTGTACGTCGAGGCGCACCAACTGGTGGCCGACCAGTACGAACTGCTCAACAAGAACATCCTGCCGGCGCTGGCGAAGGAAGGCATCGTTTTTTTCCGCCGCACCCACTGGTCGCCGGAACAGAATGATTGGATTCGCGACTATTTCCTGCGCGAGGTGATGCCGGTACTGACACCGATCGGACTGGATCCGGCACATCCATTTCCGCGCGTGCTCAACAAGAGCCTCAACTTCGCCGTCGAACTGGAAGGCCGCGATGCCTTCGGACGCAGTTCCGGAGCCGCCATCGTGCAGGCACCGCGCGCCCTGCCGCGCGTGATCCAGTTGCCCAAGGAATTGACCGGCGTGGATGACGGCTTCGTCTTCCTCTCCTCGATCATGCACCAGAACGTGCATGAGCTTTTTGCCGGCATGAACGTGCTGGGCTGCTACCAGTTCCGGGTAACACGCAATTCCGACCTGTTCGTCGACGACGAAGAAGTGAAAAATTTGCGCACCACGCTGCAGGGCGAACTGCCGCAGCGCCATTTCGGCGACGCCGTGCGGCTCGAAGTTGCCGACAACTGCTCCGAGGTCATGGCGGAGTTTTTGCTGCAACAGTTCAGCCTGACACGCACCGACCTTTATCGTGTGCCCGGCCTCGTGACACTGATGCGTCTGATGTCGGTGCCCGACCGCGTCAATCGTCCCGATCTCAAATACCCGCTGTTCCAGCCCGGCGTGCCGAAGAGCGTCTCGCGCCACTACGACATTTTCGAAACACTGCGACGCCAGGACATCCTGCTCCACCATCCCTTCCAGTCATTTACGCCAGTGATCGACCTCATCGAACAGGCCTCTAACGACCCCCAGGTCGTTGCCATCAAGATGACGGTGTATCGCACCGGTACCGACTCGGCCGTGACCGAACACCTGCTGCGCGCGGCGCAAAAGGGCAAGGAAGTCACCGCCGTGGTGGAACTGATGGCGCGCTTCGACGAGGAAGCCAACCTCAGCATCGCGACCCGCCTCGAAGAGGTTGGCGCCCACGTCGTGTACGGGGTGTTTGGCTACAAGACCCACGCCAAAATGCTCATGGTGGTACGGCGCGAGGATGGTGGATTCCGCCGTTACGTCCATCTGGGTACCGGCAACTACCACCCGCGCACCACGCGGCTCTATACCGACTTCGGGTTGATCACCAGCAACGAGGAAATGGCCAGCGACGTCAACGAGGTATTCAAGCAGCTCACCGGCCTGGGCAAGGCCAGTGAACTCCACCATCTGCTGCAGGCGCCATTCACGTTGCAATCCGGCATGCTGAATTTGATCCGTGCTGAAACTGAAGCAGCCAAGGCCGGCCGCAAGGCGCAGATAATTGCCAAGATGAACGCCATCCTCGAACAAGAGGTAATCGAGGCCTTATACGAGGCAAGCCAGGCCGGTGTAGTAATCGACCTCATCGTGCGCGGCGTCTGTGCGCTGCGCCCCGGCGTCAAGGGGCTTTCGGAGAACATCCGCGTGCGCTCGGTGATCGGCCGCTTCCTTGAACACTCGCGCATCTTCTATTTTCACGCCGACGGCGCCGAGAAACTCTACATGGGCAGTGCCGACTGGATGGAGCGAAATTTTTTCCGCCGCATCGAAACCTGCTTTCCGGTGCTCGACGCCAAACTCAAGCGCCGCGTCATCCGCGAAGGCCTCAAACCCTACCTCGTCGACAACTGCCAGGCCTGGGAGATGGACGCCAAAGGTGCCTATCACCGCAAGCCCTCGCGCGCCGCGCGCAACGCCGCGCAGGAAGTACTGCTGGCGGAACTGGGGACCGCCGGTTAGATTAGACCCGCCTCCTCCCGGTCCCCGGCCCACGGCTGGCTTTGCACAGCCAGCCGGCTTTGGCGGCGCAAAGCAATGCTTTGCGAAACCCCGCCCTTGCCCTCACGGAGGGAGTGACTGATTGGCTCGCTACGCTCGATTACTCAAGAGCAGCTTCGTGGCAAGGATAGTCGCGGATGCTCGCTCCGCGAGCGTACCATCTCGCCTTGAGGCGGCTCTGCGGCGAGACTCCATCGGCACAGCGCTCCGAATCGGCAGTATTGACACCGGGCCGTCCCAAGTCAATACGGCACGCGCGCGGAGCGCGCATCCGCCAAGACAAATGCAACGGCAGTTCCCCGTGATAGACGAGCGTAGCGAGGTAGCAGGCTCCCCACTCCATGGAGAGGGGCCGGGGGAGAGAACCTTATCTACCCGGCCCGCGCCCTATCCACGTTGAGGGCGCAGCGGAAGGGCGGCGACTTTTCCATGAGAACGGCCAGCGCGTAGGCTGCTGGTGGGCGAATATTCACAACGACCATTTCGACACCGGATATCCGGCAAATCGCGCTGACTCGACACAGCCATTCAAAGTACAGCTTGTCGATCACGGCCACGCTTTTCAAATCGTAGAGCAGCTGACGAGCGCGCATCTGCTGCATCGACTTGGCCAAGGGCACCACCATGTCATCCTGCTGACTGGGGTCGAGCGCCTCCGCCGGCTCCAGCAGCACACTGCCGGCGCCCAACGACGTCAAATGCATCCCGGGGAGTTGCATTGTCAGGCGGACCCGATCAGCGGTTGTCGGCCGCCGCGGAAACCGTCACCCCGAGCAGGCGAAATGCCTCCTTCAAACCATCCGACAAGGTCGAGCGCGTTGCCACCATGGACAGGTCGATGTTCAGGCTGGTGATGGCGCGGGCAATTTCCGGGCGGATGCCGGTGAGGATGGCCGAGGCGCCCATCAGGCCGACAGCGCGGATCATCTGGATCAGGTGGTGTGAAACCTGCGAGTCGATCGCCTGAACGCCGGTGACATCAATAACGACAACGCGGGCGCGGTCAGCCTCGATGCGCGACAGCATCTTCTCCATTACGATCATTGTGCGTGACGAATCCAGGGTGCCAATGATCGGCAGGGTCAGCACACCATCCCATATCTCGGTGATCGGGGTCGAAGTGTGACGCAGTTCTTCCTGCTGCGCCAGGATGGTACTTTCCTTCTCTGTCAGGTAGACATGGAAAACGTCGAGCACGATGTCATTGAAGACGTTGGCCAGCAACAGCAGGATGTGGCGCGACTCGTCGAAGGTCAACCCCGAATCCACTTCCAGCATTTCGATGAAGACGCTTTGCAGGAACTGCACGTAGCGCACAAACTCGTCGAGCGTGCCGCCGCGCACCAGGATTTGCTGCGACAGGTTCTTGAAGAACTGCATCAGCGCCTTGAACTCGTGGCCGCGTCGATCGATGTGATCTCCCGCCTGCAGCAGGATGGTGAACAGCTCCAGGAACTCGAGCGAGTAGTCGTTGATTTCCTCAATCGACAGCAGGTTGCTCTGGCCGAATATCTTCGCCCCGCGGCTCTCGATCATTTCCGAGACTGTGGCGACACGGGTCATCAGCTGCTCGATCAGCAATTGGTTGACGGACTTTGCGGGCGTTTCCTTTTTTGCCATTTTTATTCTCCCGATATTTCAGCTGTCTATTGGTGCGTTGGGGTCGATGCGCGGTGTAGTTCTCACCACGAATATTGATTTGTCGTCATTATTGCGCGTAATGGTATTCCCGAGCAGGAATGCTATCAATTGCGGATGGGCCCGCCACAGCGACGGAAACTGGTCAATGGACCAATTGCGGCGCAGGCCATCGGAGGCGGTCAGCAGCAGGGCCTGCGGCGGAAAGGCAAGTTCAAGTTGCTCGCCGGTACGATGATCGTGGCCAAGCACGCCTGGGGCAAAGTTCACTGCGCGCCGCTCGCCATTGCAAATTATGTACGCTGCCATGTCGCCCACGCCGCAGATGCGAATTTTCTGCGCCTCGATGTCAGCTTCGGCAGCGATGGCCACTGCGCCGCGACCACCACGCAAATGCGTCGACAGGCGATCAAGGATTCCGTCCAGCGGGGTAACGCTGTCGAGCACGCCACCGGCCTTGGCCACCGCTTCCGCTGCCGGTTGCCCGTGGCCCAGTCCGTCCAGGTGCAACCAGCGCGCACCGTGACGACCCACCATGGGATAAATGGCGTCGCCGTTGAATGTATCGTCCTGGTAGGCCCGCAGGAACGTTCCTGTCTGGCAGAGCTGCGGCTTGGGTTTCCCCTTGGCATAGAGTCGCGCCCAGACCGCCAGGCCGTGCCATGGCCCGTCGCTACCCAGGTTTTCGGGGACCGTGTAAAAGCCGCTTTCCATCGCCAGCCGCGCAACTGCACCCAATCCCTTGCCCATGGTACCGGCAGTCGTGTAACCATCACGCATGGCTGCCGGCAGGTTGGGAATGCCCGGGCCGAAATCCAGCGCAAAGATGTCCAGTGACGGATTTTCACCGTTGCTCTCCCACACCTGCATCAAGCCATGTCCACCGGCATGCTTGACATGGTTGGTGATCAACTCGTTGGAGATCAGTTCAATGCGTTCGCGCGCTGGATCGGAAAAGCCCATGCGACGGGATACCGCCCGCAGCTTCGAGCGCACCAACACCTGGCTGGCACCGCTGTTGATGGCTTGATCAAGGAGTAGTTTCATTCCTGAGTTGCAGCAGCCGTTGCCGGCGGCAGATCGTCTTCCGTGGCATATTGGCCGCGGCCGCGATGCTTGGCTTCGTAAAGCGCGGCATCGGCGCGCGCCACCAACGTCGCAACGGTATCCGTACCGCGCAACTGGGCGATGCCGATGCTGACCTTGCGCGACATCCCATCGAGGACGCGGCCGGCAATGATCCCGCCGACATGCAAGTCGCCAAAGACGATGATGGCGAACTCATCACCCCCCATGCGGCACGGCAGATCGACGTGCTCGCGCACCGCGACGCGCATTGCGCCGGCCATTTTTTTGAGGTATTCGTCCCCGTACTGGTGGCCGTAGGTGTCGTTAACCTGCTTGAAGTGGTCAAGGTCGCACAACAGCAGGCTCATGGTTTCATGCTGTCGCTCGCAGCGCAGCCAGGCATCGCGCAGGCGGGTGTCGTAGGCGCCGCGATTGAACAGCCCGGTCAATGCGTCGGTCTCTGCCTGGCGGATCGACTCTTCGAGTTCGGTCTTGCGGCGTTCCAGTACTCTTTCCATTTCGGCCATCTGCTCGGCTGCGGTGGCCATGAAGCGCCCCAGATCATCATTGATCTGGCGGTTGCGCATCCTGAGCAGTTCCGAGTCTGAGGTCTCGCTGGCAAGACGCAGTCGTTCCGCCAATTGATCGAGATCCTTGCCCAGTGCCGACTCGGGGAGCGGTACCACCAGGACGCGCTGTGCTTCCCAATCCAGGAACAGTCGCGTGCCATCAAGGACAAGTCGCACTTCGACGGTTTGAGTTGCCACGGCGCAGCTCAAACGCAATTTCTCCATGATCTGCGCCACCTGCAGCGAGGCGGCAAAGACGTTGCCACCGAGTTCGCCGACGGCGTCAAGGACAAAGCGAGCCAAACGCTGCCGATCCGGCTCCACGAACAACGACAGGGACAGCAACGTCCGTGCGCTGTCGGCTTGCTGCAGCAGTGGTTCCTCGCTCACACCCATTTCCGCCTTGTCCATGGCATTTGTATGCCCATTATGACGCAAAGCGAGTTCCGCGCGGAGACATCACGCACGGCTAACTGCCAGCACACCCGGCACTTCACTGATCAAGGTCAGCATCCGCGGCAACTGGCTGGTGCCGGCGAGCTCGACGGTAAAGGCCATGCGCGCGACGCCCATGCGCGACTGCGTCTGCACTGCCGTGACATTGACCTTCTCCCGTGACAGGACTTCGGATATATCGCGCAGCAAAC
>Ga0315271_10001225_pt1 | contig 15420 bp, 13 predicted proteins | sample C3_top_MG_FD_204664 | JGI IMG/M metagenome (GOLD analysis project Ga0315271, IMG submission 204664) | Sediment microbial communities from Yellowstone Lake, YNP, Wyoming, USA - C3_top | ecosystem: Environmental > Aquatic > Freshwater > Lake > Sediment | place: USA: Wyoming | collected 2017-08-01 | reverse complement strand
GTCAGCTGGCCGGTGCGCGGCATGAGCTGCATGAGCCCGAGCGCGCCAGCCTCGGAGCGCGCGTCGCTGACAAATGCACTTTCCTGGCGCAGCACGCCGTACACCCAGTCGGGCTCGATGTTGTTGCGCTGTGCATTGGCCTCGACCATGTCGCGGTACAACATCGGGAAACGCAGCTCAAGATCGTCGAGGTTATCGGACTTGCTGGCCGTGAGAATCGCGCGGTCGTGCCAGCCCCATTGGCGCGCCAGCACCGCGGCCACCGCCAAATCGCGGTTGTTCATGTGGCTCGTGATCCAGGTCCACTGACGACGCGCCGCGATGGTGTCACCGAGCGTAAACAGCTCTTTTGCCATCTGGATACCGGGACGCGCGAGCGTGGCGCTCACCTCCTCCGGGCTGGCCTGCATGCTCATGTGCTGCATGGCGTATGGCTGACCGACGCGGTCGGCGGCCATGAAACCATAATAACTGCGTTCCTTGGCCAGCGCGCGGTAGAGAATCTTCGCTTGTTTCTCCTCACCGCTGCGCTCCAGCATGCGCGCCTTCCAGTAGCGCCACTCGCCTTCCTTCTGTTCCGGTTCGGGCAGCAGGGCAAGGAAGCGCAGACCGGTCTGCCATTCGCCATTGCGAATCGCCGCGCGCACCCGCCACTGGCGCAGGGTCTCGTCGCTCGCATCCGCCGATGCCGCCGACAACCATTCGACCGCGCGCGGGTGGTGCGCCTGGGCGGCAAGAATTCCGACCCAGCGCAGCACGTACTTTTCGTCCTCGCCGAAGAACTTGTAGCGTTCCTTGAGTGTCTCCCACAGGCGCATGGCCTCGTCCGGATCAGTGTAGGCGAGGCGCACCACGCCGTGCCGGATGATACTGCGCGCCACCGGCGTCTCCACCGGATAGCGCAGGTGCAGCAGTTCCTGCTGTGGCTGGCGATGCATCGCCAACCAGCGTTGCACCCACACGCGCTCGGATGGCTCAAGATACCGGCCCAGGCCCTCGGCGAGCGTCAGGTTGCGTTTCTCCATGGCAATCTGGATGCGCGCCCAAACCATGTCCGCAGTCATGTGCCCAGCCTTGCGCCATGCCTCGAACACTGGCTCGCACGCCGCCGGCAGGCGGCTGCCGGTGAGCCACAGCTTACCGGCTTCATTCATCAGGCCGGACTGCTCCTGGCTCACCTTGATGAGGTACATGAGGCGCTGGCAGTTGAGCTCGTTGTCCGGTTCGATGTCGCGGAATTCGGCGATGAACGTATTCCAGTCACCGCGCTCGGTGAGCAGCTTGAGCCACTTCTTGCGCAGTTGGTCGCTCACCACCGCTTCCGGATTGCGCTCAAGGAAGTCGTGCAGTTTCGACGCGGGTGTGGTGGCGATGTGGTCTTTTAGGAGTTCGTAGTCGAGGTACGGCTGCAGGGCGTAGCCGTTGAGACCGTCGCGCAACTTCTGGAAGCGCGCCTGGTCGCCAGCGCGCAGCGCCGCGAGCGCCTGCGTGTATTGCTGACGCTGCTTCTCCTCGACCGCCTGTTCCCGACGCGGACTCAACAGCACGTTCCCGACGCGTTCTGCCTCGCCCGTCCTTGGGGTCGTACCGACGCCATCCCTGGCGTCGTCTTCACCAGGCGCGGCCACAGCCGCCTGCTGGCCAAGGGCCACAAGCAGGACAAGCGGGAACAGGACGCGGACAGATCGTGGGGTCATAAGAATTGTTATTAAGTATAGATGGCGCTACGGTAGTTACGTCTATTTCTTTGCGGCTTTCTGACCTATGGCAATCGCTACCCAGAATCCGGCAACCGGTGAAACACTCAAGACCTTTCTGGCGCTGGACAATACGCAGGTTGATACCGTCCTGCAACAGGTGCGCACGGCGAGCATCGGCTGGGCCGCGACGCCGATCGCCGAACGCGCTGACTGTCTTAAGCGTGCCGCGCAACAACTGCGCGCACAGCGCGACCGCTACGCTGCCCTCGCTACCCTCGAAATGGGCAAGCCGATCCGCGAGGCGCGCGCCGAGGTGGAGAAATGCGCCACTGGCTGCGAGTTCTACGCGCACAATGTTGAACGCTGCCTCGCAGACGAAGTTATCGCCACCGACGCCGGTAACAGCTATGTTGCTTACCAGCCGCTCGGCACGCTGCTCGCGATCATGCCGTGGAACTTCCCGTTCTGGCAGGCGTTCCGCGCCGCCGCCCCGGCACTCGCGGCCGGCAACACCGTGCTGCTCAAGCACGCCTCGAATGTGCCACAGTGTGCGCTCGCGATCGAAGAAATCTTCCAGGCGAGTTTCCCGGCGAATGTGCTACGCACCCTGCTCATTGGCCCGGAGCAGGCCGAGACTTTGATCGCCGATGCGCGCATCCACGCCGTCACGCTCACCGGCAGCGAAGCCGCCGGCCGGCGCATCGCTGCCGCGGCAGGCTCGCAGCTCAAGAAATCCGTGCTCGAGCTCGGCGGCTCCGATGCCTTCGTGGTGTTGGCCGACGCCGACCTCGACGAAGCCGCGCGCCTGGCGGTGGCCTCGCGCTTCCTGAATGGCGGCCAGTCCTGCATCGCCGCCAAGCGCATCATCCTGGTGGAATCCATTGCTGAAGATTTTCTGGCGCGCTTTAAGCAAAGACTCGCGCAACTCAAGCAGGGCGATCCGACACACGAGGACACCGATCTCGGCCCGATGGCACGCGCCGACCTGCGCGACGCCCTTCACCAACAGGTGGCCGAGTCTGTTATCAAAGGCGCCGTGCCGCTCATGGGCTGCAAACCGGTTGCGGGTCCGGGCTATTACTATCAGGTCTCGCTCCTCGATAAGGTGCGGCCCGGCATGCCGGCCTACGAAGACGAACTGTTCGGTCCGGTCGCAGCCGTGATCCACGCGAAGGATGAAGCCGACGCACTGCGTATTGCCAATGACAGCCGCTTTGGTTTAGGTGGCAGTGTCTGCACGCGCGACTCGAAACGCGGTGAATTTCTTGCACGCGCAATTCACTGCGGACAGGCATTTGTGAACGGCATGGTGAAAAGCGACCCGCGCCTGCCGTTCGGCGGCGTCAAAGCATCGGGCTATGGCCGCGAGCTGGCGTTACACGGCATTCGTGAGTTCGTTAACATCAAAACAATCTGGATCAAATAGCGGAAAAAAGAAAAGCGCCCGGAGGCGCTTTTCTTTACAGCCTACTGATTGCCGTTGGTGCAGCGATTACTTCTTCTTCGCTTCCGGGCACTTCACTTCTTTGCCATCTACCTTGACCATGTCGCCAGGCTTTTTGCCCTTGCAGGCTTTGGCCGTGGCATCGCTGCCAGCGAAGCTGACGCTGGTGGCGGCGAGGCCGCCGGCAAAACCGAGGACCATCAGAACGGCGAGAATTTTGCTCTTCATGTGTTGCTCCTCCTACGAGTAGTGAAACTATCGCTCTGACACTGGAATGATAGCCACCCCGTGTCATCGCCATTCTGGCGTGCAAGCCGTATGCCACGCCCGTATAGAATATGATCAGCTAATAAGATCAGATGGTTATAAACGGGCAAAGCAAAAATGGCTGTGCCCCAGCATAAAATGGAGCTACATAAAATGTAGCGGCCATCACGTCTTGAAAGGACTTCTTACGGGTCCAGAAGCTGCAATCAGTTAACAGAACAGCGCTTGATAACTACCCCGTGACTCACCCAATGTTCCCACGGCGGATCTTCGGTGCCCTGTCCTGACGGGTACGCACGACAACCACCGTGCAAATAGCCTGCGCCGCGACAACCGCGGAGACACTGCCGAGATGCTGGCGCCAAGCCGAACTGCCGCGCGCGCCAATGATGACCTGATCGATGAGGTGCCGGCGCACATAATCCACGATGGTCTGTGCCGGGTCGCCCGGCAGCACCTGGAACACCATGCGTTGCGGCGCAAGATGAAGTGGCTGCGCCCAGTTGCGCATGCCGACCTGCCGCTCGATATCCAGGGAGGACGCATTGTCCGCGCGACCGGACGCCCGCGTTTCCCTCGACACCACGGACAGACAGGTGAAGAAACTGTGTGGCTCGCTCTTCGCCAGACGCCGCACCGCGCGGCGCAGGGCTTCGCCGAGCGCGTCCGAATAATGGGTCAGATCGAGCGCGACCAGCACATGCGGACTGCTGGTCAGTCGCGAGTACGGCTTTTTCGGAATTTCCTCATCGAACTTCTGGAACAGTGAGCGCATCCACCAGCGCGTCCTCTGCCCGAGCCCCGGTGGAAAGATACGGTGTCCGCGCCGACCCACCGTTACACTCTCCGGATGCGCGAGCAGGTAAGCGACTTGCTTGGCCGTCGGCGGACGGCGCTCCGGGCGCACATGCAGGCAACGCAGGATAATTTCCTGCAACCACGGCGGGACGTCGGGATTGTGGCAACGCGGTGGCAAGGGTGGCTGCACCAGACGCTTCTTCAGCGACAGCAGGTTGGGCCGGCCGAACGGAAAATGACCAGTGGCCAGCTGATAAAGGATGGCGCCAATCGCGTAGATGTCGCTGCGTGAATCGGTGCGCACATGATGCAATTGCTCGGGCGCGATATAGGGTGTGGTGCCTTCTTCCTCGCCGAACGCGGCATCGTGCAGGTCCGGCAGCGCGGTGTGATGCGCGAGACCGAAATCGACCAGCACCATGTCGCCGTTGGCGCGGTTGCGCACGTTTGCCGGATTGAGATCGAAATGGATGACGTTCTGGTGGTGCAGTGCTTGCACCGCGCGACACAGACGCGCACCGAGATCGCAGACCTCCGCCGTGCTGACGGGCGCGCGACGCGCGGCCTGTGCCAGGTCGTCACCGTCAATGCGTTCCATGACCAGATAGGGTCGTTCACGCACATCGCCGGCGGCCACGAATTTTGGCACATGCGGACCGTGCAGGCGCTTGAGGATATTCGTCTCGTTCTCGAACGCCACCAGGCTGGAGAGCGGGTGGTCGGGCCCAAGCCTCGGCGTCTTGAGTAGCAGCGGCGCTTGCCCGCGTGCCGTGTGCACATCGTACAGACGCGACATGCCGCCTTCGAGCCGAAGCTTGCCGACATGGAATCGTCCGATCTGCGCGCCGGGACCGATCGCGGCCGGAACCGATGGACGCTTGGCCCGAGACGGGCGCGCCGCGCGCATGCCTCAGTTTCCCTCAGCCAACCGCTCGGCGAAACGGTGATAGAGACCCGCGGCACGAATTTTATTCCCTGCCGCAAGGTAGTCGTACGGCAAACGGAAGAAGGTCAGTTCACTTACGTCGTCGTCGAAAATCGCATACGAAGCGGTATTGTTGCCATCGCGCGGTTGTCCAACCGAACCAACATTAACAACATAACGGCAGGTGGAGGACAGCGGGATCGGAACGCCTGGCTGCGGATCGAGCTCTCGCAGCGTTCCGCCGGCCGTGCGATAGAAAACCATGGGCACGTGCACATGCCCGATGAAGGTAACCTGCGAATCGGTGGCGGCTAGGCAATCATGGATCTGCTCGAAATGCCGCAGGTATTCCCAACGTTCGGGCGCATGCGCGCTGGCGTGTGCGTAGGTTGCCGCTCCGACCTTGCGTACATACGGCGCCGTCTTGAGCAGATCCAGCTGCGCCGCAGAGAGCCGGTCGCGCGCCCAATCGATCGACTCACGGATTCCCGGAACATTAATGCTGTTCGCATTGAACAACGCTTCGTCGTGATTGCCGCGCACCAGCAACAGATCCGGCAGCGACATGAGCAACGCAAGCGTCGGCGTCGGGTCAGCGCCGTAACCGACACAATCACCCAGACAGGCAAAGTGTGTCGCGCCTTGCGCGCGCGCGTGCGTCACGCACGCCTGCAGGGCTTCGATGTTGCTGTGGATGTCGGAAAAAATCGCTTGCCGCATGACCACCCCGTTTTATCACTTACCTACACAAGGTAGCACGCGGAACGCGCGCAGAAAACACGGCTTGCCGCTACCATGGGGATACGATTCAATGGAACGCGTTTGCCACGGCCCCACACGCCACAGAATGACGGATCCCGTACCCCTCAAACGCAGTCTGTCGCTGCTGCTGCTCACCTTCTACGGACTCGGCACAATTCTCGGCGCCGGTATCTACGTGCTGGTTGGCAAGGTGGCGATGCACGCCGGGCCATATGTGCCGGTGGCATTCCTGGTCGCGGCCCTGCTCACGGTGTTCACCGCGCTGTCATATGCCGAGCTGGCGGCGCGCTATCCAAAAAGCGGCGGCGCGGCGGTGTACGTGCAGGCCGGTTTTCACCGCCAGCGTCTTTCCCTGTTCGTCGGCTTCCTGCTGATTCTCACCGGCATGGTCTCGTCTGCCGCGCTGGTGAACGGCTTCGTCGGCTATCTGCATGTTTTCACGGACACGCCCGCCTGGCTGGTGATCACGCTGCTGGTGCTCGGCATGGGCGCGCTGGCCGCCTGGGGGATCGCCGAATCGGTGACGGCAGCGGCGCTGATCACCGTCATCGAGCTCGGCGGCCTGATTTTCATTCTTGTCGTCACCGGCAACCACCTTGCCGATCTGCCGATACGCTTTCCGGAATTTGTTCCCCCTGCCGATCTGCATGTCTGGAATGGCATCTTCCTTGGCGCATTTCTGGCGTTTTACGCCTTCATCGGCTTCGAGGACATGGTGAATGTCGCCGAGGAAACCAAGGAGCCGATTCGAAATGTGCCGCTTGCGATTCTGTTGGCGCTCGGCATCGCCACCCTGCTCTATATTCTCGTGGCGCTGGCCGCGGTGCTGGCGCTGCCGGCCGATGAACTCGCCCGCACGGAAGCGCCGTTCGCGTTGCTCTACACGCAGGCCACCGGTCGGGCACCAACCGCGATCAGCATTATCAGCCTGTTCGCTGTGGTAAACGGCGCGCTCATCCAGATCATCATGGCCTCACGCGTGTTGTACGGCATGAGCCGCGAGGGCTGGCTGCACGTGGCGCTCGGCAGGGTGCACCCGGTGCGACGCACGCCGCTGCTCGCGACGGCGCTCGTCACACTAAGTGTGCTGGTGCTGGCGCTGTGGCTCCCGCTGGTCACACTCGCCAAGGCCACGAGCTTTATCACGCTCGTCGCGTTCAGCCTCATCAACCTGGCGCTGCTGCGCATCAAGCGCCGCGACCCGCACCCGGCCGGGATGCGCATCTACCCGGTGTGGGTCCCGTGGGCTGGTTTTTTATCGTCGTCCGCGTTTGTGCTCTATCAGCTGGCGACCATGGTGGCGCGATGAACAGAATACTGAACTCAAGTGGCCATGCGTCCTAACCAATAATCTTGGGCTTACAGAAGGTGGGATTGGCTGCTTACGGCCATGAGCGGTCATCGGGAGACCCCATCTAACTAAATAAATCAGCCCCCTTTTCCCAGTCGTCATGCCTCTAAGACCTCCGGTGTGACTGCACCTTCGACCCGAACCACTCGGCCGCTTGCGCAATGATCTCGTCAAGAAAACTGTGGTTAGATTGCGTGGCATCGAGAGCGGACAAGGTGTAAGGCGCGGCCTTTGAAGCATCCTTTATCGAACCGCCAAGATGAAAGATGCTTTGATCAATACGTAGATGACGGTCGTGCTGCTTCGCAGTCACTAAGAACCGATACGTTGCGGGACGCTCAGCAGCGAGTAGTTCAGAAACAGCAATGATCCTGTCTCGCAGATTTTGCGCTCTGCTATCCGACAGGGCCGGGACCATCAGCTTTTCGCTGGTCACTACAGTGATGGAAACGCTTTCGTCGCACCAAGACAGATAGCGGTGGAAGGCTTCAGGACCTAGGTAGGGGTCAAAGAGATCAAGTCTCGACGTGGCAGAGGAACAAATCGAGCGAAGCTTAAGGTATGTCTTGAATGGCGAGTTGGCAGGCAGAATTGCGTCTTGCTCGTCACAAGGCACAGCCCTGATCACCTCTTGAACCCTCCTAAGGTGTTGTGGAAACTTTCCTCGGGCCTCACTGAGCAGTTCTGGGTGCTTGAGCATTCCCAAAAAATCTAAGAAGTGATTTATCTCTCGAAGGATGGAATCCAACTCGCTCTCGAAGCGATGCCTGCCGGGTCGGCAGTACTCGACTGCCTCGGCACGGAATCCCTCCAATTCTTGCTGGAACTGCGATCGTACGTAGGGTATCTGCGGGACTGGATCACTGTCCCCGAAAACGAGTCGACGAATCGGGTCTATCAGAAGACCCATGCTGGTAAGCAATTCTTCTCGTTGTTCAATTCGATTCTTCATGATCGTTCCCGGCTAACGCTGGCTGTAACCGAAGGAAAAAGGGGACAGGGCGGCGATTCCAACGACCGAAGGGAGCGAGGTTGATCGCCGGGTTAGAAACCTTATTTCTCGATTGCGGTAGCATGAGCTGGTTGCGTTGGTTTTTTAACGGGTACGACTTTTTCTTGTTTTACCTCAGTCTTTATGGGCTGTGGTGCGGCTACGATGCGTTGCGAATTATTAGGGCTGCTTACTTGGAACTGAAAGAATGCAAGGACAAGCTGTGCAACAGAGATGGATAATACGACAAGTGTAATGAGGATCATACGGCGTTGTATGAGCAAGTTCTTATCAGCGGTTGCGCTGGCTTCTTGGCTTAAGCGCACTAACAGCGTTGCAAAAGGAAGAAGCGGAAGCCCTGGCATGTGCGAATGCCTGGTAGCGGTACGAACATCATTAAGAATTTCGTTTGTTGGTTTTGTTGGATCTGCGTCAAAGTATGACATAGCGCGGCCTTGGGTTTCTAACGTGAAGCTATGTGGGTACCGGGATCAAATCACAGTTTCAGGTAATGTTTGACAATATTGGGATCTGACCCCCGGTTTTGCGTATGACTTAAGTTCATGCGCGGCGTTCTTTACACACACCCGTGTTTTTGCTGATGTTACGCCAGTCTTGATATAAGACCTTCCGAGATAATTTTCATCATCTCTTTACGGAGGACGATTTCCACCGAAACGTTGAGTTCTTCTGAGAGTCGAGAAGCCGCAGCAGGAAAATCTGAGGAAGTTTTTTCGGCAGTTGTCATAACAATCAACGACAACAACTTTCCCTCTTGACTATAGCGATCGTAGGCAACTCGCAACTGAGTCAACACCGCTGCGCCTATTTCCCCTACATAATTCTTCACCTGCACCACTATTAGCCATGGCAAGCTACCAAAGTAATTCGGTATCTGCACGATCACATCGGCTCCGTATTCTTGTGGACCTCCCACCCACCGGATGTCGGCCCCTGGATAAAGATTTGCGAGAACCATTTTGATAGGTTCTTCCCATTCTGCTGCCTGAAAGCGTGCATCCAATTCAGGTGCGAGGCGCTCTCGGAGGGCATCCGACGCATGAGATAAGGCTGTTTCCCAAGCCCTGTCGAGTCGAGCCTCGCCGGATGTGGCAATCGAAAGGTCAGTCCCGGTTCGATATTCCGCTAAGAGCTGCTCGATGGCCTCATCATACCCGTCAAGATTCCACATCCGCATAGGAGTTCGGAGGGTACTGCGAATGCTGGCGTGCACTTGGTCGGCGTATTTACTGATACCTTGGTCCGTGAGCAAGCGAACCGGCAGAACATGGCCGTAATCTTTCTGAAGCTCGTTAATGTCCTCTGTGGGGGAAAGCGTTAGAGGCTCGTAGTAGTACTCTCCTGTCACTTCTGCAATTAAGAAATAGCCATCTTCCGGGAGATTCGGCACGAGGACCCAATCACCGCGTTGTACGCTATCTTGGGCTGAGGAAAGCATGCGAAGATGTGGCAACACTTCCTTCTGCGTTTCCGATAGACGTTCCCACCACGTTCCACCCTTGACAATTTCTGCTTGAATGAACTCAAGGTCTTGACTTGGATCGTAGCCCCAGCCTTGCCTTAGGCGACCGTCCCGCAGTTCGCTAAGAAGCAGCGATTTATTGTACCGGTCTGTTCTGATGGCCCAGTAACGGCGTTTTTGGCTTGCCATTCTTAGCTCCTTGACCTTCGAAGGCCGAGCGTTTAGCTAACCGTCGCCTGTGCAGCAACCGTTCTGTTGACCCAATTCTTATCTGTTACTCCAGCTATACAATCTTCTTAACTAGAAAATGGTAGGCAGCAACAATTTCCGCATCGAGTTCTCTTTCCATGCCTTTAATTGTGTAATCCTGAATTTTTCCTATTGTGTTGCCAGACCCTAAGAACGAGCCATTTCTTACAATACCATCCTTGACGTTAAACAAAGCCTCACCACTTCCCTTATAGGATCCATTCCTGGTTATTCCATCTTTTACATTACCCAGGGCATTCCCCGATCCTGCGAAAGACCCATTTCGAATCACGCCATCCTTTATGTTCCCTAACGCATTGCCTGATCCAATAAAAGCGCCATCTCTTATGACCCCATCTTTGAAGTTTGCCATCCGAATCCTCCTCTGTATCGACCAGATACCCGCGTCAGTTCAATGTGGTTGCGAACTTTACACCTTTAACAAGAGCAGCCGCACTCCGCCTTGACGCCAGTCAATTCTTGAAGTTTCAGCTAGAGATCAATCACGGATTCGCGTGACGTAGGAACGTCCGCTTCGGGTCGAAAACAGACATTCATCACACCCGCACTCGACTACCGCAACAATCCCCACAGCATGCGTAATCCGAGCAGCGCCACAAACAGCGCAAAGATGCGCCGCAACACCGTCTCCGACAGGCGGTGAGCGAGGCGCGCGCCAAGCGGCGCGGCGGCGGTGCTGGCGACGACAATACCCGCAAACGCCGGCAGCACCACATACCCGAAACTCCACGGCGGCAGGCTGGGCTCGTTCCAACCGGCGATGATGTAGCCGACGGCGCCGCCCACGGCGATGGGCAGACCAATCGCCGCCGACGTGCCGATGGCGCGCTTCACCGGTACGCTGCACCAGGTCATGAACGGCACCGAGAGCGAACCGCCGCCAATGCCGAACAGCGCCGAGGCAAGACCGATGATCGTGCCGGCGAGGTTCATGACGAACAGGCCCGGCAGGCGCGCGTGGGCACGGGTGGTGGTGGTGCCGCGCGAAAACTGCATAGCGATGGCGAACATGAACACCACGAACATCCATTGCAGGGTGCGGCTCGCGAGATGATCGGCAATCGCCGCGCCGAGCAAGGTGCCGACGACAATCGCCGGCGCGAGACGTCGAAAGATCGTCACATCGAGCGTGCCGCGACGATAATGCGCACTGGCCGAAGAAATGGCGGAAAAAATAATCGTCGCGAGCGAGGTGCCGAGCGCCAGCTGCATGATGATCTGCGGATTGATGCCCTGATTCTCGAACACGATCACCAGCACCGGCACGATGAGCGCGCCGCCGCCGATGCCGAGCAGCCCGGCCATGAGGCCGGCGAGCCCGCCCATGGTCAGCAGCGTCAGTAGCTCCATCCTTGTTCCTTGAAGAAAAAATACCCAGCGAGAATGAAACGTACGGGTTTTAATTTCCCCTCACCCTGCCCTCCCCCTGAGGGAGAGGGGATGCAATTCCGTGGCTTCTTTATTCAGCGCGCCGGACCCATCACCTGGCTTGGCAGCCACATGGCGATCTGCGGAAACCATGACAGCAGCGCGATGCCGAACACCATGATGAAAATAAACGGCAGCGTGCCCCAGATGATGCTCCGCATCTTGATATCGGGCGCGATGCCCTGGATCACGAACAGATTCAGCCCGACCGGCGGGTGGATGAGGCCCATCTCCATGAGGATGGTGACGATCACACCGTACCAGATGAGATCAATGCCCAGCACCTTGAGCGACGGCAGGATAATGGGCATGACCATGAGAATGATCGCGACCGGCGGCAGGAAGAAGCCGAGGATCACCATGAATACGCAGCTCCACAGGAAGAATTGCCACTGGCCGAGGCCGAGCGACACCAGCCAGCCGGCGGTCTTCTGCGTTACGCCGAGGTCGCTCATCACGTAGCTGAACAGGAACGAGGCCGCGATGATCATCATAATCATGGTGCTCTCGCGCATGGTGCCGGACAGGATCGCCTTGAGGTCGCTCAGGTGCCAGCAGCCGTAGACGGTCATCACCAGAATCAGCGAGCCAAGCGCGCCGATCGCCGCGACCTCGGAGGGCGTGCCCCAGCCGGTGTACATCGCCAGCATCACGATCGCAATCAGCAGCAGGAACGGCAGCAGCCGCGGCAGGGCACCGAACCGTTCGCGCCAGCTGTAGTGCTCGTCTTCGAGGATCGCGGCGCGCTCTGCGCCCGCACCCAGCGCGGCGAGCGCTTGCTTGTGCTCGAACCGGAACTTGATCACCACCCACGCGGCAAACAGCACCGTGAGCAGGATGCCCGGCCCGATCCCGGCCAGGAACAGCTTGTTGATCGACTGCTCGGTGACGAGGCCATACAGAATAAAGGTGAGGCTGGGCGGAATCAGGATGCCGAGCGTGCCACCGGCCGCAATCAGCCCGGCGGCCAACCCCTCCGAATAGCCGCGTGCGCGCAGCTGTGGAATGCCGGTGCTGCCGATCGCCGAACAGGTGGCCGGGCTCGACCCGCACATGGCCGCAAACACCGAACAGGCAAACACGTTGGCGATGCCGAGTCCGCCGGGAACGCGATGCAGCCAGGCGTTGAGTGAGCCGTACACGTCGGCGCCGGCGCGGGTCTTGCCGACCGCCGCGCCCATCAGCACGAACAGCGGAATGGTCAGCAGCGTGAAGTCATCGAGGCCCTTGAAGAGCTTGTACGCTACCTCGCCGAGGTTGGCGGACGGCATGAACAGCGCCATGAACGACAGCGACGACAGGCCGAGCGCAAAGGCAATCGGCATGCCGGAGAACAGCAGCGCGAATGTCACCACCCCGAACAAGATGCCGATCGTGGCGCTATCCATTCAAGGGAACCTTAGAAATCCCCTCTCCCTTTGGGAGAGGGTTAGGGTGAGGGATGTAAATACGCAAATTAAATATCCCCTCATCCTCGCCTTCTCCCGGAGGGAGAAGGAATGGCCTGTTTTTAGAGACTCCCGCAATGCTACTCGCTCCATTTGGCGATCTCCGGCTCCTGATCGGCGATACCGGTGGCCTTGGGATCACGCAGGTTGGTCAGGAACTGAGTGAGCAGTTGCAGCGACAGCGTGGTCATGCCAAGCGCCATGAGCGCGTACACCGGCCACAGTTTGGGGTCGAACGCGCCATCCAGCCGGTGACCCTCGATCCAGGCGTGATGGGTGAGCTGCCAGGCGTTCCACGCCACGAAGGCGCAGAACACCAGCGACAACAAGTCGCCGAGCAGGAAGCGCCAGTGATTGATGCGCGGCGACAACACATGCTCCAACACTTCGATCGACACATGCCCGCGCCTGAGCTGCGTATAACCGGCGCTCAGGAAAGTCGCCGCGATCAGCGCCAACACCGACAGTGGAATCTCCCAGTCGGTCGGTATGCCGGTGGTGGTGCGGATCACAATGCCGGCGGTGATACCGGCGGCAGCCAGCACCAGCAGCAGCGCCGCGACATAGCCGAGCCCGGTGTTGAGCGCAGCGAGCGCACCGCCCAGGCGCTTGAACGACATGTCAGTTACTTGACCGACAATGCCATGTCGAGCAGCGCCTGGCCGTTCGGGGCCTTCTCGGCGAAATCCTTGTAGGCGCTCTTCTTCGCGATCTCGCGCCAGCGGTTGAACGTGGCCTCGTCCATGTCGACCACTTTCACGCCGGCCTTGGCGTAGACCTCGGCCAGCTTCTGGTCGTCGGCCTTGGCGGCCTCGATGGCGAATTTCTCAAGCGAGACACCGACCTCGGTGAAGATCTTCTGCTGCGCCGGGGTGAGCTTGTTCCAGGTTTCCTTCGAGATCAGCAGCGGCTCGAACATGAACCAGATGGTGCGGTTGCGCGCGCTGGTCACGTACTTGGACTGCTCGTACAGGCGGTAGCTGATGAGCGAGGTGCTCGAGGTCATCGCGGCGTCGAGCACGCCGGAGGACATGCCGGTGTAGATTTCGCTCGACGGCAGGCTCACCACCGAGGCGCCGGCTTCTTTCAGCGCCAGCTCCATGGTGCGGTCGCCGCCGCGGATCTTGAGGCCCTTGGCGTCGTCGGGCGATACCACCGGCTTCGAGTTGCTGGCGATGCCGCCGGCCTGCCATACCCAGGTGATGATCTTGATACCCTTGGCGTCCAGAATCTTTTCCAGTTCCTTGCCGATCGGCGCGTCCTTCCAGCGGTAGGCCTGCTCGTAGCTGATGATGGTCGCCGGCATGAGCGTGAGATTCACTTCCGGCACCTCGCCGCCGCCGTAGGCAAGCGGCAGCACGCTCATGTCGAGCGTGCCCTTGCGCAGCGCCGAGAACTGGGCCGTGGCCTTGACCAGCGAGCCGCTCGGGAATATCTGGAACTTGAGGTCACCCTTGCTGCGCTTCTCGACCTCGGCGGCAAACTTGCGCGCCAGCCGGTCGCGGAAATCGCCGCTCTCGTCGCTCGCCGCCGGGAACTGGTGCGAGATCTTGATCACGGTCTCGGCACGGGCGGCGGTGCCGGTCAGCAGTACGCTCGCGCCGAGCACGAGGCACAAACTCTTGAACAGCGATTTCAGGTCGATCATGGGCGGGATTCCTCACGAATGCGGGTTGAGTTCATGCCGTGCACCATCCGCCCGGTCGGCTCATCCTGCAAGCGACCGACGAGGGGTGACGAACATGCTTGTTCCGGAGCTGGTGTTTGTTGTTTCATACCACATTGCGCTGTTGAACAATTTTTCACAATGTGGGAAGCATGCCACCGGAATCTGGTTGATAATCTGCCCCCACCGACCTGCTGTCAAGAAACAGACAACAATGAAGCCCTACTGCGTTCGTCCTGTATATGAATAACAACTTCTATGCACTGCTGGCCGGGCGCTTTCTGCCGCACGCCGACCGACTGTGCCTCGAAACCCCGGCCGGTGAGCGTTATACCTATGGCGCGCTCGATCACGAATCCGCGCGCTACTCACAGCTGCTTGGCGCGCTCGGCCTCAAACGCGGCGATCGCGTGGCCGTACAAATCGAGAAGTCGCCGGCGGCGTTGTTCTTTTATCTCGCCTGCCTGCGCGCCGGACTGATCTACGTGCCGCTCAACACCGCCTACCGCGACCTCGAACTGGAACACTTTCTCGACGATGCCGAGCCGGCGCTGGTGGTGTGCGCACCGGAACGGCTCGAAGCCATGCGAGCGCTGACTGCCGTACGCGGCATCGCTGCGGTATACAGCCTCGATGCCGCGGGTCGCGGCAGCCTCAGCGAGGCGGCGCGCGTCTGCAATCCGCGCGTGGATATCGAGCCGGTGGGCGGCGATGACATCGCGGTGATTCTCTACACCTCCGGCACCACCGGCCGTCCCAAGGGCGCGATGATCACGCATCGCAATCTTGCGTCGAATGCGACGACGCTGCACCAGGCCTGGGGATTCCGCGACGGCGACGTGCTGCTGCACGCCCTGCCGATTTTTCACATTCACGGCTTGTTCGTC
>Ga0315271_10001224_pt1 | contig 15421 bp, 13 predicted proteins | sample C3_top_MG_FD_204664 | JGI IMG/M metagenome (GOLD analysis project Ga0315271, IMG submission 204664) | Sediment microbial communities from Yellowstone Lake, YNP, Wyoming, USA - C3_top | ecosystem: Environmental > Aquatic > Freshwater > Lake > Sediment | place: USA: Wyoming | collected 2017-08-01 | reverse complement strand
TGACTCCTGGGCGAGTTGCGACACCCTCCGACACCCTCCGACGCCCTCCGACGCCCTCGGGGCCCCGCAGAACGCGGCGGAGGCCTCGGTGCCACGGCGACGGACCCCCATGCCACGGCGACGGACCCCCATGCCACGGCCAGCCGCTGAACGAGTGAACGGTGCGGTGGCCGCGCAGGGTCGCCGCCAGGCGGCTTGGAATCGATGCTCCCAGGGCTCACCCTGTCGAATCCGAGCCGCCCGGCGGCACGAAATCGAGACGCACCGGACAGGAGAACCGCCCAGCGGCTGGCCGGCCCGGTCGGCGCCGCGGCGGGTGCCAGATTGGCGGAACGCGGCGCAGGCTCAGGCGGGGAGCGGGTCCGAGGGACGCCCGCCGCGGTCCGTGCGGATGACGCGTCGGTCCGTGACGATCGCGGTGATCAGTGAGGCCGGCGTCACGTCGAACGCCGGGTTGAGGGTCCGTGTGCCGGCCGGGGCGATGCGCACCCCGCGGATAGACGTGACCTCGTCGGCCGCGCGCTCCTCGATCTCGATCCCGGCGCCGGTCGCCGTCCCAAGATCAACGGTGCTCTCCGGGGCGATCACCAGGAGCGGGACCCCGGCGTAGCGGGCCCCAAGTGCCAGCGAGAAGCTGCCGATCTTGTTCGCCGTGTCGCCGTTGGCCGCGACCCGGTCCGCGCCGATGAACACGATGTCCGCGAGGCCGCGCGCGAGAACCGATGCTGCGGCCCCGTCGGGCAGCAGCCGGAATGGCGCGCGCATCTGCGTGAGCTCCCAGGCGGTGAGGCGCGCGCCCTGGAGGAGCGGTCGCGTCTCGAGCGGCAGGACCTCCTCGAGAACGCCGCGCGCGTGGAGCTCGCCCACCACGCCCAGCGCGGTGCCGCGCTCGACCGCCGCGAGGGCGCCCGTGTTGCAGATCGTCATGACCCGGACCGTGGCGCGGCCCGTGGCCTCGCGCACGAGCGCCTGGGCCAGGTCGGCGCCACGGACTGCGATGGCGGCACAGGACGCGATGTCCTCGTCGCGGATGGCGAGCGCCTCCGCGAGGACGGCACCCGGGCCGTCGCCGAGGCGGGCGAGGGCCCGGTCCGTGCCCCATGCGAGGTTGACGGCGGTCGGGCGCGCGGCCCGGAGGCGGGCGGCGCCATCACGCACGGCGCCCTCATCGGGCAGGCGGGTGGCCAGGAGCGCAACCCCCAGGGCCCCGGCCACGCCCAGCGCCGGCGCGCCGCGGACCGCGAGCCGCACGATCGCGTCGATCAGGACGCCAAGCTCGTTGATCCGGAGCACGACGAGCTCGTCCGGCAGGCGGGTCTGGTCGATGAGGTGGATCTCGTCGTCCACCCAGTCGATGGTGCGAATCACGCCGCCATCTTCGCAGGTGTGGGCCGCGGGCCGGCCGGGTCCCCGGAGCCCCAGTCGGGCGAGATCAGACCAGCACCGCCACCGCCGTCGCGGCCGCGGCCCCCGCGATTCCCCAGGCAACGGCCAGGGTGGTCCAGCCGGCCCGTCCACGCCCCAGCACGGCCGAGACACCGGCGAGAACACCGGCGAGGGTCACCAGCGACAGTCCAAGGACGGACCGTTGCTGGCGGCCGCCCAGGTCGTCGGCGATGTCCACCTGCCGGTTCTGCTCCTTGACCTCGCGCACGATGTCGGCATCGGTTGCCGCGATGAGCCCAGCGGTATAGGCGTCCAGGGGCGCCTTGCCCGACGTGGCCGCGGTGGCCGTGAGCGCCGCCTTGAGCTGCTCGGATGCGGCGACCTGGGCGCCGCCGATCGCGACGGCGCTCTCCCCGCCTGCCGTGGAGCCCGCGATCTCGCGGCTCACCCCGGACATGCCCAGCACCAGGGCCTCCTGCTGTGCGCGGAGCGCGGCGTTGAAGACCAGCGAGCTCGTGGAGAGCTTGGCGGCTGCGTCACCACTGAGGCGCCCCGCCATCACCTGGGCGCGCGTGCCGGCAAGCCCAACGTGCGCCTGCTGCATGGCGAAGGTGGCGGCAAGGATGGCGACGATGCCGATCAGGATGGTGGCCACGCGGTCGAAGGTGCCCTCGCTGCGCCAGCGCGACGCGGTGTCGACCTCGATCATCCCAGCACCTCCACGTAGACCGCGATGGCGACGCCGATGGCGAGGGCGGATGTCCCCAACCCCAGGAGGAGGCGGCGCCTGCCGCCGAAGGGCTGGGCTATGGCCCCGAAGAGCGCCGCAATGCCCAGCGGCAGCAGCGCGATGGTCATGGACGATGCCTTCGCGGCGAGCGCGTCACCCTTCGCCTGGATCGCGTCGGGGTCCAGCGCGATGAGGTCCGGGTTCTCCCCGCGGAGATCTGCCAGGCGCAGGGACAGGTTCAACCCGCCGCCGTCGAGGGCGTACTTCTCCTTGCCCGTGAGGTCGTTGGTGGTGCCCACGGCGGTCAGCAGGCCGGCCTGCGCGTCGGCCTCGAGGGTGAGGGCCTGGGCGCTCGAGCCGGTGGTGGCCGCGGCGGCGGAGCGGAGCTCAGCCTCCTGGAGCCGGGTGCTCATGACCAGGACCGCCTGGGGGACCTCCGACTGGTAGAGGTAGCTGATGTCCTGGAGGGCACCCGCAGAGCGCTGGACCTCCGTCCGCAGCGCGGACTGCCACAGGTCCGTGGCATCACTCGCGATCCCCGTGGAGCGGGCGCCCACGACGGCGGCGATGATCGCGGCAGCGGCGAGGAGGATCGCTACGCCCTTGTGGCTGCCGTCACCGTGCATCTGTTCCGCGAGCGCAGGCGGCGCCTGGTCGTGCACGGCGAAGGTCGGGTAGGCAGCCGCTGGGGGAGCGGCGGGCGGCGGCGAGGCGTAGCCGGGCGGCGACCAGCCGGTAGGTGGAGCCGCGGGCGGCGCGGCAGGGGGCGGCGCGGCAGGGGGCGGCGGCTCCACGGGCGGCGGCATGGCAGGGGGCGGCTCGGCGCGGGGCGCCACCGGCGGCGGTGCGGCGTCCATCGGTCCGTCCATTCGCTTGCTCCTCACTCACTCGCTGCGCAGGGGTGCACGGTACGCAATCAGGGGGGCGGCGCGAGCGGTCAGCCCGCGTGCAGCCGCCGGACGAGGAGCGCGACCGTGAGCCGGCTCCGGAGCTCGCCGTCGAGCGGGCCGCCCAGCAGGGACTCGATCCGCTCGATGCGGTAGGCGACCGTCCGGTTCGCCAGGTGGAGCCGGCGTGCGGTCTCGCGCATGTTCTCGCCGGCGTCGAAGAAGACCTGCAGCGTCTCGACCAGCTCCTCGCCCATGCGCTCGTCGGCGAGCAGCGGCCCCAGCTCCCGGGCCACGGCGATCTCGCCCAGCTCCGGGCTGCCCAGGAGCAGGCGCTCCACGGCCAGGGCCTCGGGATCCGGGATCCAGCCGCGCCTGCCGATCAGCTCCGCGGTCCGCACGGCGTCCACCACGTCCGCGAGCGCCGCAGCGAGCGGGCCCACGCCATCCACGTGCCCCGATCCGATCGCCAGCCAGCGCGTTCGTCCGCCACTGTCCGCCGGGTTGCCGAGCACCCTGTCGAGCACCTCCGGCACACGCCGGAGGACCGCCTGGTCCGCGCCCGCGAGGATCACGACGCGGTCCCGCATGGCCAGGACGGCGGGCAACCGGATCCCCGAACCCGCACCCTCGGCGGCGACGGACGCGGCGCCCAGCAGGTGGCCGATGCGGCTTGCGAGGAGCGCCAGGTCGCCCGAGTCGATGCCCGGGCGGTCGGGGGTCGGGTCCGCCTCGTCGGCCGGCGCCACCACCACCACCCGGTACGACCGGTCCGGGTCGAGCCCGAAGCGCGAGGCGACGCGCCGCGTGCGCCTGAGGCCCGTGGGATCAGCCGTGACCACGCCGAGCAGCTCGTCCAGGGCGGCGCGGCGCGCCTCGGCATCGCGGACCAGGATCTCGCGTTCCGCGGCGCGGTAGCCGTCGGTGACGGCGAGGGACGTGAGCTCGGTCCAGAGCAGGAGCCACTGCCCGAGGTCCGTGAGCACGTCGCGGTCCAGGCGACCGGCCTCCGCCTCGGCGACGCAGCGGTCCCAGATGTGGCGGCGGCCGAAGGCGAGCCGGGCGAGGAACAGGACCAGGCGCTCACCGCTGCGCGCGGCGATGGCGCCCGCGGCCTGCTGCACGCCCACCACCGTGCGGGCGTCGGGCGCCGCGCCGCCGGTCTCGCGGATCGTCCAGGCGTAGAGGTCGTCCAGCGTCGCGGCCTCGATCGGGCGCTCGGGCCGGTCGTCCTGGGGCCCCTGGGCGCGCGCCCGGAGGGAGCCGACGACGACTTCGAGATCCGTCGTGGTCGCGGTCACCGCGTGGAGGAGCAGCCACAGGCGGACGGTCGCGCGGACGTCGGCATACGGCTCGCCCAGGTGCTCGGCGACCTCCGCGGCGAACGCGTCCTCGTCGCCGATGACGCGTGCCACCGTCGCCCGCCAGTCCGTGGTGCGTCCGGCCATGCGGCTCCTCTCGCGCGGCCCGTCTTGCCGCACAGTGGCAACGACCGAGCTGCCAGCTCCCTTGGCGGGTCGCCGACGTTGCGCGCATCATGCCACGATGGCACTTGGCACGCGGGACGGGGACGCGGGACGGCGAGGGGGCCGCCGCCCCAGGGGGACGGGGGGGGACGCGGGACGCTGAGAGGGGACGCGGGACGCTCAGAGGGGACGCGGGGCGGCGAGGGGGCCGCCGTCCCAGGAGTGCTGCGGAGCGCAGGCCCTCAGAGCCAGCTGCGCATCCGAGCCATGTAGTCATCGAACGGGAGTCCGAGCGTGTGCATGACGGCTCGGCTGAAGCCGCGCGCCGAGGGCACCTCCACGACCGCCGCCCGCTCGTAGTCCACCTCGGTGCCCACGAGGTAGGCGACCACGGCAGCAAGCGTCCCTGCGTTGTGCCGGGGCAGCAGCGCCACCTCGGCCTGTGCCTGGAGGAGCATCGCGCGGCGGTCATCGTCGCTCGCGGCCATCACCCGCGTGAGGCGGTCGGGGACGCGGAGGACCGGCGAACCGGCGAGGAGCCCGTCCACGATGGCCACGACCTCGCGGTCGTCGGCCGCGATCCGCCGGAGGCGCATCAGCTTGAGGTTCGCCCCGGTGCAGACACCCGCCGCGCGCGCCACCTCGAGCGGGTCATCGGAGAGGGCGCCCGCCAGCATGACCTTGGCCGCCTCGGAGCGGGAGGTGTACCAGGCCGCCCAGGTGAGGTCGAGGAGCGCGGCGCGACCCTCCCGCGTGAGGCCGTCGATGGCCGACCGGACGGGGTTGATGGCGATGGTCTTGTACTGGAGCGGGAGCGTCATCTTGGCCTCGCGATGAGGCGGGTTCGCGAAGGGATCCGCCTGCGGGATCGATCATCCCGCGTCGGGACCCCGGATCCCATCGCCGCACCGTGCAGACCGGACGCCCTCGGATCTGCACGGTGGCGGCAACGCGCGTGGCGACTACGCCGGGACCCAGTCCCGGACGACCCCCTGCTGCTCGCCGATCGTGATCGATCCACGGCGGTGGGCCTGCACCCAGGCGATGGCCGCACCGGTGTCCAGCCCCGCCTCCCGGAGCAGGCACGCGGCGGTCATCCCGGAGCGGTCGATCCCACCCCGGCACGCGATGGCGACGGACTGCCCGGCCCGGACCCTGGCCAGCAGGTCCTGGACCGCCAGCCGGTAGCTCGCGAGGTCCGTGGGGGTACGCGGGTCCTGGATGGGGTACCGGATCAGCTCGGGCCCGCCCGGTAGGCCGCCCCGAAGCTCCGGCACGGCGCACCGGGCCAGCTCCACGTCCTCGTTGAGCAGGAACAGGACGTCCACGCCAAGCGCACGAAGCCGGGCGGCATCGGCGTCCAGGTCCCGCCAATGCAGTCCCGTCCAGCCGTCCAGCTTCTTCCCGGGCAGGAACGTGATCCCGGCCCGGCCTTGGACGTCCGAGAGCAGGGGCAGCTCTGTGAGCCGGAGGTCGTCCACCCGCAGGGGGCTGGACGTGGACGTCCGGGCACCGGTCGCCTCGACGAGCGCGTCGACCAGCGGCGTCACCACCTCGCGACCCCGCATGCCGCGCCGCCAGGCGACGGGGATGCCGTCCCAGCCCCAGTACGCGCCGGCGAGGCCACCGGCGATCGCGGCCGTCGTGTCCGTGTCGTTGCCGTAGCGGATCGCCCGCCGGATGGTGTCCGCGTAGTCCGACGCACCGGCGAAGGCGTCCCAGGCTGACCAGAAGGCGTCGGTCACGAACCCGCTTCCCCGGCGGTCCGGGTACGCGCGGAGCTCGTCGAGCGCCTCGCGCCTGCCGGGATCGTCGTCCGCGTAGGCTCGTTGGGCCTCGGCCAGCGCCCACTCCAGTGCCTGGGCAGGCCGCTCGCCACGGAGCAGGCCGACGACCGTGACGCAGTAGACGGCGCACGCGACCTGGCAGCGCACGTGGCCGTGGGTGACCCGGGACGCGTCGTGGGCACGGCCGATGAGCTGCGCCGGCGACCAGTTCCGGCCGACGAGCGCCAGTGGCAGGATCCGCATCAGCGACCCGTTCCCGCACGCGTGCTCGTCCGCGGGGCCTGCATCGATGGCGGCAGAGCCCTTCGCGAGCCGGCTGAGTGCCCGTGCGGTGGTGCCGCCGATGTCGAAGGAGCCGTCACCGTCCGGCGTGTACGCACCGCTGCGCTGCCAGTCCAGCGCCCGGCGGCCCTGGTCCTCGGGGTCGAAGCCCGCGTCGAGCAGCGAGTCCAGGAGCGCCAGCATCAGCGCCCCGTCATCGCTCCAGGTGCCTGCCGGCTGGTGGTGGGTCCCGCGCGCGCCGAACTCCACCGACGTGATGTCGCCTGGATCCTTGAACTCGTAAGGAACGCCGATCGCGTCACCCACGAGGTGGCCCCAGGCGGCTCCGGCAAGCCGGCCGGCCAGGATCTCCGGCTCGCTCTTGTGCATGTTCATCGTCCTATCCCCCTTCGTGGTTGCGGGGCCGCAGCCCCAGGCGCTGCTCGATGGCGGCCGTGGCCGTCTCGAGCCGTTGGTCGATGGATCCGCGGAGCTGGATCACCGGCTCCGTTGCGCCGGCCAGCTCGACCTCGAACCGTCGCTGCATCCGCTGCCGCGAGGCGTCCGAGTCGCGCGTCCCGTCCTGGACCCACGGGAAGTCCGCGGCGGTCAGGAACGTCAGGTCATAGCTGCGCCCGCGGGCGATCGCCTCCACCTCGGGAGCGGGACCGCCCAGGTAGTGCTCGTGCCAGAGCGCCGTGGCGAGGGCGTCGGTGTCGCAGAACAGGATCCGGTCGGCCTCGCGGGCCGCCTCGTCCTCCAGCTCCTGCTGCCGGACCGCGATGTGGACGAACTCCTCCGTGGTCCACGCCTCTCCGCTCGCGTCCTTGGGCACGCTGAAGGCACGGCCGTATTCGGCGACCCAGCTCGTGCCGAAGCGTTCCGCCAGGAGCCGCGTCATGGTGGTGGTCCCCGTTGACTCCGCGCCCAGCAGGCGGATCCGACGGGCGTAGTAGGCGCGGACGGCGGGCGAGAGGTGCTCCCAGTGCGCCCACGGGTTCGCGCGGATCGCCGTCGCCGAAATCGGGACGGCGACCCGGTCCGGGTCCACCAGCACATGCCGGGCGCCGAGGCGGACCGCCGTCTCGTCGCCGTACGCCGGTTCGGAGGTGAGCAGCAGGTCGAATCGATCGCGCCCCGTCACCTCGCGGATCGTGGCGGCCCAGCGGTCGTAGGCCGCCGGATCCCCATAGTCCACGCGGTGGTCGGCGGTGCCTGAGCGGACATCGGCCCACGGGAGCATCTCGGCCAGCCACGCGTGCCGCAGGCCCACGGGGATCTCCTCGCGGGAGTTGGCGAGCAGCGCGACCACCACCTCGTCCGCCATGGTGCGGGCGCGCTCGGCGAGATAGCGGTGGCCGGCGTGCGGAGGCAGGAACTTGCCCAGGACCAGCGCGGTGGTCACTACACGACCTCCGGGGCCATCCGGGCGGCCGAAGCCGTCGTCGTTGCGGCGGCCCTCGTCGCCATTGACCGCCGCCAGGCGGCCCAGCCCGCGATCGACAGCCCGATGAACACGAGCTGGACTGCGGCCGTCATCGCCAGGCCCTTCACGAGGTAGATGGCGATGTAGGGAACGTTGACACCGAAGATCCAGACCGGCCACGTCTCGATGAGCTTGCGGGTCAGCAGCAGCTGCGCCACGAGGCTCAGGACCGTGGTCGCGGCGTCCGGGTAGGGGAGCGTGGAGCCGGTGGCGGTGTCGAGGAACAGCCCGAAGCCCGCCGTCGCCGCAACGGTCACAACGACCAGCGCCACCACGAGGCGGCGCGAGGCGCGGGTCACCGGCACGCTGTCCTCGCGTGGGCCGCCGCGCAGCCAGTACCAGCAGCCGTAGAAGCCCAGCACCACGTAGATCACCTGGAGGACGGAGTCCGCGTACAGGCCGGCGCCCGCGAAGAGCGCCAGGAACAGTCCCGAGCTCACGATGCCCACGGGCCAGTTCACGATGTGCTGGCGCACGGTGAGGGCGACGCACGCGATGCCGGTGAGGACCGCGGCGGGCTCCAGGAACGGGGCGAGCGCCGCGAGGTCGAGGCCGCCCACTAGGACACCCCCCGGTCGCCACCGCTGAAGCGGTAGAGGGCGGGTGGCCGGTGGCCGACTCCGGTGAGGACCTCGCCCGTGGCCGTCACGAGGCCGCGGTCCAGGATGGTGCGCCGGAAGCTGTCCTTGTTGAGCTCTCGGCCCAGGATCGCCTGGTGGACGCGGCGCAGGTCGCGGAGGGTGAAGGTCCCGCCCAGGAGCTCGAAGCCGATGGGGGCGTAGGAGAGCTTGCCGCGGATGCGCTCGATGGCCTGCGCGACGATGCTCGCGTGGTCGAAGGCCATCGGCAGCGGGGTGTCGTGATCGTCGACCGGGAGGGCGTCGTCGGACACACGAGCGAGCCGGAGGCCCGCGTCGGCGTGGCGCGCGACCGCCTCCTGGAGACGGGCAGGCTCGACGAGCGCGTAGTAGGCGACGCTGATGACCCGCGTCCGGGGGTCGCGCCCGGGCTCGCCGAAGGTGTACAGCTGCTCGATGAAGATGTCCTCGAGGCCGGTCTTCGTGCGCAGCGCGCGGGCGGCGGTGGCGTCGATGGACTCGTCCATGCCCAGGAAGGTGCCTGGGAGAGCCCACTTGCCCAGCTGGGGCTGCTCGGGGCGGCGGGCGAGGAGGACGTGCAGTTGATCGTCGGCCACGGTGAGCAGCACCACGTCCACGGCCACGGACGGCCGCGGGTAGCGGCTCGCGTCGTAGGCGGCGAGGTAGGACTGCTCGTCGGTGTCGGTGCGCTGCTTCCTGGGCACGATCTGCTCCGTTCCGGCACGTGGTGCTCGTTCGTGGCACCCCGCTAACTTAGATGTATGATGCAGTTATGCATGACGCATCAAAGGCTGTCAAGGGGCTGGTCGGCAGCTCGCCGACGGCGCCGCGTCGGATCGTCGTGATCGGCCGGGCAGGCGCCGGCAAGACGACCGCCGCGCTGGCCCTCGGACAGGCGTTCGGGCTGCCGGTGGTGCACCTGGACCGGTTCGCCTGGAGCCCCGGCTGGACACCGGTGGACGCGGCGACCTTCGAGGAAGCGCAGGCGGCGGCCGTCGCCGGGGAGCGCTGGGTCATCGACGGCGGCTATCTCCGCTCGGCCGGCTGGCCGGCGCGCGTCGCCCGTGCGGACGTGGTTGTCCTCGTCGAGGCGCCGCTCATCGTCTGCCTGTGGCGGATCGCACGGCGCGTGCGCGCGCGACCCCGGGTCCGGCGCCCGGACCTCCCGGACGGGTGTGACGAGGTCCTGACCCCGTCCTTCGTCGGCTGGACGCTGCTGTGGTCCCTGCGCACGCGCCGGCAGCGGCACGCACTGGGGCGGGGGTCCGGTGAGGGCCCGGTCCCCGTCCGGATCATGCGCGGCGAGGACGCGGTCGCCCTGGTCGGCGCGGCCACCGAGGGCCCGCCGGATGCCCACCTGCCCTGACGGGGCCGCCGGATGGGCCCTCGCGCGCCCTCCGTGCGATGGCATCATCCGCGGATGAATCGAACGCCTGCGTCCCCCGGCATCCGTGAACGCCTGAGCTACCGGTTCGACCGGTTCATGGAGCGCGGGACGATCGCGCTCATCGCGGGCCTGTTCGCGATCTCCGTCGTCAGCATCGTCGGCATCGTGCTGGTCCTCGTGCTGCTGCGCGGCGACGACGGCATCCCGGTCTCCGACCTCCTCTGGATGTCGCTACTCCGGACGCTGGACTCCGGGACGATGGGCGGCGATACGGGCAGCGGCACGTTCATGTTCGGGATGCTGGCCGTCACCTTCGCCGGCATCTTCATCATCAGCACGCTCATCGGCATCATGAACAACGGCATCTCGGACAAGCTGGCCGACCTGCGCAAGGGCCGCTCGCGGGTGCTCGAGCGCGACCACGTGCTCATCCTCGGCTGGAGCCAGCAGGTGTTCCCGGTCATCGCCGAGCTGATCGAGGCAGGCGTGAGCCGGCGGCGGACGACGATCGTGGTCCTCGCGGACCGGGATCGGATCGAGATGGAGGAGTCGATCCGGGAGCGGGTCAAGCAGCCGCGGCGCGCTCGCATCGTCTGCCGCTCCGGGCGGCCCACGTCGCTGGCGGATCTCCGGATCGGCAACCCGGACGAGGCGCGGGCCATCGTCATCCTGCAATCCGATGGCGACGACCCGGACGTGAACGTCCTCAAGTCGATCCTGGCGCTCACCGGCCGCCCGGACCGCCGCCCGGAGCCATACCGCATCGTCGCCGAGGTCAAGGACCAGGCCAGCGCGGGCGTCGCCAAGCTGATCGCCGGCGCCGAGGTCAACCTGCTGCTCGCCGACGAGCTGGTGTCGCGGATCGTCGCCCAGACCTGCCGCCAGTCCGGCCTGTCGGCCGTCTACCTCGAGCTGCTCGACTTCGCCGGGCACGAGCTCCATGTCCAGGTCCTGCCCGAGCTGGCGGGCAGCACGTTCGGCGAGGCGGTGACCCGGGTCACGGGCGCAATCCCGGCCGGCATCGTGCACAACGGGCACGCGCAGCTGGCGCCACCACCGTCCACGGTGCTGGGGACGGAGGACAAGCTGGTGCTCCTTGCCGAGGACCACGGGTCCGCACGCGTGGACCGCGTGGCGGCCATCGTTGAGCCGGACGCGATCGTCACCCCGTCCCAGGTGGCCGCGGTTCCCGAGCGCACGCTGATCCTGGGCTGGAACCGGCACGCGCCCATCGTGATCTCGGAGCTGGACAACTACGTCGCGCCGGGGTCCGAGGTCGTGGCGGTGACGGACCTCGACCGTCTCCTGCCCGAGGTTGCGGCGCTCACCGGCCTCGTCAACCTCCGGCTGGAGGCCCGCGTGGCGCCAACCACGCGCCGAGCGGTGCTCGACGCGCTCGACATCCAGTCCTTCAACCACGTCGTGGTGCTGTGCGAGTCCGACGACCGCGACCCCGACATGGCGGATGCCCGGATCCTGCTGACGCTGCTCCACCTGCGCGACATCGGCAGTGCGTGCGGCCGGGAGTTCTCGATCGTGAGCGAGATGCTCGACGAGCGGAACCGGGAGCTGGCCGAGGTGGCCCAGGCCGACGACTTCATCGTCAGCACGCGTGTCCTCTCGCTCCTCCTGGCGCAGATCGCCGAGACGCCGGAGCTCGCGGACGTCTTCCGGGACCTGTTCGACGCCGACGGGGCCGAGGTCTACCTGCGCGAGGCCACGCGGTACGTCCAGGGTGGCCGCGAGATCTCGTTCGCGACGCTCCAGGCCGCCGCCCAGGCCCGCGACGAGGTTGCCCTGGGCTTCCGCCTGACGAGCCAGGCCAGGGACGCGAAGGCCGCCTACGGGGTGGTGCTCAACCCGGGCCGGGACGCGCGGATCACGCTGGTCGAGGGTGACCGCGTGGTGGTGCTGGCGGAGCGGTAGGGGACGGGGCGGACGGCCGGGACGTGGAGCCCCGGCGAAGCCCGCCGAGTCCCGGCGAAGCCCGCTGAGTCCCGGCGAAGCCCGCTGATCAGCCGCGCAGGACGGACAGCGCCCCGGGCTTGACCCAGGCCTCGAGCCCACCGATGGGGTAGCTGTCCCCGTCAACCTGGACGGGCCCGGGTGGCGTCGTCTCCACCACGATGTGCGTGCCGGTCATCCGGGCGCCCGCACCGGACGCGGTCACGCCTGCCGCCTCGGCCGTCATCAGCTCCAGCACGCCGCGGATCCCGCCCACGATCCCGCCCTGGGGCAGGACGAAGACGTGGAGCAGCCCGTCGTCCGGGAGCACCGGCCAGCGCGGCCGGAGGACGCCCGGGATGGCCTCCCCGCAGTTGGCGACGAGCACCACGACGGAGCCGAGCTCCGTGCGGACGCCATCGACCCTGATCACCGTGGGGACAGGCTCCAGGTGGCCGAGCAGGCTGCCGGCGGCGATGAAGTAGGCCGCGACGCCATACCGGCGCTTCATCTCGAGGTCCGTGGCGGCGATGATCCGCGCGTCGAACCCGGTGCCGCAGGCGGCCACGAACGGCGACACCTCGCTGGCAGGGCTGCCGTCCGCCTCCAGGCGCCGGACCTCGCCCAGGTCGTGGGCGGCCGGCCTGCCGGTGGCGATGAAGCCCAGGGCCTTGTCCAGGTTGCGGGGTACGCCGACCGCCGTCGCGTACAGGTTCCCGGTTCCACAGGGCACGATGCCCACCGGCATCGCGGTGTGGCTGAGCGACGCCGAGGCGTCCCGGATGGTGCCGTCACCGCCCGCCAGGACGACCAGCGAGGACCCGTCCTCCACGGCGCGCCCAGCGGCGGCCCGGATGGCCTCGGGCTCCCCGGCCACGATCACCCGGACCTCGTGAATCCCCCGCTCGCCGATCGCCTCCACTGCGCTGCCGGTCACGCGGCGGCGCACCTTGGCGTCCCGGATCCGCGACGCCAGGGGGCTGACGATGAGGGTTGCGTGCTCGATCACGCGTCCATCATGCCGTGTCCGGCCGCCAGGACAGGGGAACGCCCATGGCGCACACCGATCCCTGCCTGACGGCCGGCAGCAGCAGCGTCCGCTAGGCGGCCGGGCGACCGGCCGCCCGCGATGTGCGGAACAGGACCCAGTGCAGGAGTGCGATGTAGACGAAGAGCAGGACGATCACCACGGTGAGGATCGTCATCACCGAGTCGATGGTCGAGGCGATCCCGGCTGCATCGGCCCGGGCCTGCGCAAGCGTCCCCTGGACCTGGTTGATGGCGGAGGCGACGGTGTCGAGCCCGGCCAGGAGCTCGTTGCCCTTGGCGGAGACCGCCGTCGCAAGCTCGCCGATCGCCTGGGACCCCGGCTGGCCCCCGAAGACGCCGCTGAGGGTCGAATCCAGGGCACGGACCTTCGTGTCCAGTGCGGCGAGGGCGTCGATCGGACCCTGTGGGACCGACACGCCCGGGATGAACCGCACGAGGCCCTGGAGCTGGGCGATGGTCGAGGTGATCCCCTCGCGCGCGTCCGAGTAGCCGGACCGGAGCGAGGCGTAGCGGTCGGTGACCGCGCTGATGGCGCCGGACAGGGCGCCGGTGAGGGCGGGGGGCGGGGCCGGGTTGGCGGCGACCGCGTCCGCGGCCTGGACCATGGCCTCCACCCGGGTCTTCACGTCGCCGACCTTGGTCTCCGCCGCCAGGAGGACCGGGTCCGCCCTGGCAAGGCCCGCGTCGACCGTCGCGGCGACGGCGTCCACCTGCCCGATGACCCAGCCGCGCCCCAGGAGGACGCCGACCACCAGGACGATCGACACGATGATGCCGAGGATGCCGACGACCTGGCCGGCGACCTTGACGGGCTTCGGCTTGCCGGCGGGCTTGGGCGCTGCCTCGCCTGTTGACGATTGGGTCTGAACGTCGGTCATCAGGTTCCTCGGGGCTTGGTGGCTTGCCGGCTTCGGCAGCTCGGGCCGCATGCAGCCGCGCAGAGCCTACCCCAGCCGCGCGCCGTTGCTGCAGGCGATCGTGGACTTCCTCGCGCCGATCGCCGGAGTGAGCGACACTTGCGCGCTACCAGCGTCCCGATTCCGAGGTCCCCCGATGGCAGCGCGTCCCGCCGATCCCGTGCCGTTCGCCGGCCACTCGCCGTTCGCGGACCCCTTCCCGCCCGAGCCCGCCGAGGTCGCCCGGGTCGGCGATCTCCTCGCCCGGCTTGCGCCGTCGCTGGACGCCTTCACCGAGGGGCACGCAAGAGCGCCCTTCCCGCCATTCGTGCCGCCCGAAGGGTGGATTCCGTCGGGCCCACTCCCGGACCTGGGTCTCGGCGCCGATGCCACGATCGACGAGCTGGGCGAGCTGGTGGTCAACGGGGCGCGGATCAGCGCACCGGGTTTCCTCGGGTTCATCACCACGGGCGCCTCCACGGTCCCGGCCGCCGCCCAGGCCGCGGTCGCCGTCGCGGGTGGCCAGCGCTACCTCCTCCATGCCTTCAACGCCCTGGAGCACGAGAGCCTGCGCTGGCTGGCCGACCTGTGCGGCCTGCCGGCCGGCGTGGTGGGCGTCTACTCCAGCGGTGGGTCCACGGCGAACCTGGTCGCGCTGGGGTCGGCGCGGCAGGCCGCGCTGGAGCGCCTGGGCGTCGATACCGCCGAGGACGGCCAGCCGGCAGGGTTCCGCGGCCGGATCTACGCCTCGACGCTCGCCCACCGCACCATCCATCGTGCCGCGGCGGTCATCGGCCTGGGCAGGCGCGCCGTGACCGCCATCCCGGTGGACCGTGACGGCCGCATCCGCCTCGACGAGCTGGACGCCGCGATGGCCGCCGACGCGCGCGAGGGGATCACCCCCATCGCCGTGGTGGCCATCGCGGGGACCACGGACACGGGGTCCGTCGACCCGATCGCGCGGGTGGTCGAGGTCGCCCGCCGCCACGGCAGCTGGGTCCACGTGGACGGCGCGTACGGCCTGGTCGCGAACGCCGTCCCGGCGCTCGCCACGCTGTTCGAGGGCATCGCCGAGGCCGACTCCTGGATCGTGGACCCGCACAAGTGGCTGGCCACCGGCGTCGGCGTGGGGGCTACCTTCGTCCGCGACGAGGGGGTCATGACGCGGGCCTTCGCGGAGGGCGACGCGGCGTACCTCGAGGGCTCCTTCCGCGACGATCCCAGCACTGCGGGCTCCCAGTTCGACGTCATGGGGGGCCGCTGGGCGGACCAGGGCCTTGAGCTGTCCGCACCGCCGCGTGGCGTCCTCGTGTGGGCCGTCCTGCGCGAGATCGGCCGCGCCGGGGTCGTGGCCAGGGTGGAGCGGCACGTGGCGTTCGCGCGCGAGGTCGCGGAGCGGGCCCGCGCCCATCCCCGCCTGGAGCTCCTGGTGGAGCCCCAACTCTCGATCGCGTGCTTCCGCTACCGGCCGGCCGACGGCTCGACCGGGGCCGGCGACTCCGACGCGGTCAACCGGGCGATCCTCGACCGGCTCCGCACCGA
>Ga0315271_10001222_pt1 | contig 15423 bp, 17 predicted proteins | sample C3_top_MG_FD_204664 | JGI IMG/M metagenome (GOLD analysis project Ga0315271, IMG submission 204664) | Sediment microbial communities from Yellowstone Lake, YNP, Wyoming, USA - C3_top | ecosystem: Environmental > Aquatic > Freshwater > Lake > Sediment | place: USA: Wyoming | collected 2017-08-01 | reverse complement strand
CAGGCCTACCACGGCCGCGGCGAAGCGTACTTCGCGAACGCGGAGCCCGCGGCGGCGATCGTGTGTTACACCCGGTCGCTCGAACTGGCCCGCGGCATCGGCGACAAGAGTTACGAGTCCGAAAACCTGATGATGATCGGGCACGCATGCGTCGGGACCAGGGGGCTCGGCGACTATCCGCGTGCCACGGCAAACTTCGAGGCGGCGCTCGATATCGCGCGTGCCGCAGACTTGCAGTGGCACTTTGGGCCCACATTGCTCGGGTTAGACCATGTCCGGGCCTGCACGGGACGCTACGGCGAGGCGTGGACCGGTATGCAAAAAACCCTGCACTGGCTTGAGAGTCTCAGGCAGGTGCGCTATCAGCTCATCGCTTACGATTGCATCGGCCATTTGCTGCTCGACCTCGGACTGAACGAACTGGTGGTCGAACAACTTGAGCGCGGACTCGCGCTCGGGCGCGACACCGGCATCCTGTTTTGGCGCGCCGCGATCGAAACACACCTTGCCGTCGCGCGGTCGCGGCTCGGGCAAAAGGTCGACACGCCGGCGCTGCAGACCACGCTCGGAGAAACGCGCCGCACCTCGGAGCGTTACATGATGGTACGGTGTCTTGACGGATTGGCAGAGATCTCGCTCGCCTCAGGCGATGCGAGGCGGTGCCGCGCGTATGCTGACGAACTGCTCGCGATTGCAGAATCGAATGGCCTGCGCGAACTCGAGGCGGTCGCGCGACGTTGGCGCGGTGATGCACTATTCGCGGAAAAGGATTACGTGCAAGCGCAGGAAGAATTGACCCGCGCCGCGGCGCTGGCAGAGGATATCGGCCGCGTGCGACTGCAGATGGACGCCCAGGCCGCGCTGTCACGTCTGCTTGCTGCGCAGGGTCAGAGCGATGCCGCGCAGTACCACGATGCCAAGACGCGCGCGATTGCAGAGGCAATCGAGAAGAGCCTGGAATCCTCAGGGCTCGTGGTACGGTTCCGTATGAACTGACAGCCAGTGTTTTTGCGTGACCAACCAAGCGTTGCGTAGCAACACATCGCTTTTTTCAATGGGTGCCTGGCGGCACAGCTGGTGGGTTACGGCGCAAACTGCGCGCCTAACCTACCCTACAAAAGGGGGCGGAAGGGGCTAATCCGATTTTCTGTTGGATTCCTGGACTCAGCGATGTGGCTGGTCGCGCGATGGATGGCAACGGCAGGACAGGCAATGCTTATGCGATAAACCAGGATCAGGAAATCCCAGAAAATAAATAAATCTAACGGTGTCAGCCCAACCGTGCTTGCGGCCCGTAGCGCTATGCGACCTTTACAGTGTTTCCACGACCCACTTGGTGACGAGAGCGGTGGCGTGGGCGCATTGGGTGCCGCGGGCGTCGTCGAATGCCTTGTATTCGTCGGCGTTCCACATATCGTAGGTGCGGCCGGTGAAACGTTTCTGCAGGTCTTGGCAGGTGATGCCGCCAAACTCCTGGCGAAAGCGTTCCACCAGGTCCTTGCTCTTCTTAAAGTTGTTGATGCCTCGCCCGGCATCCAGCTTGTCGCGGTCGCGGCCAAATTTGGCGCTGATTGCCATCAGCCCGCCGGTGAGAGCTCCGCAGGCGCCATGACCCATGAGGCCCACCGCCACCGGAGAGCCCGTGGCTGGCCTTGATCGTGTTGTCATCCACATAGCCGACGGTTTCTTGAACCGTGGCGAGCACGCATTGCGGGCAACAGCCGTATTCGAGTTCGTATTGCAGCGCTTTGTGGTAGGCCTGTTCTGCCAAGGCCTGTCTTTCTTCATTACCCATGGGCGCCTCCATATTTTAGTAAACGCTTATAAACAACTATACACCTTATGCGTACTTTGCCAAGTGGGGTGCTTACACGGCGAACGATTAATGGTCAGAGCCAATATCAGGATAATCACAGTCGTCTATTGATAAGTTCTCGGGTGATATTGGGCACTGACCCCGTATCACCGCGTTAGGAGGTCCCATGGCGTACGATGAAGGCCTTGCCGAGAGACTCAGGGATCTGTTCGCGGACCACCCCGGCATTACCGAGAAGAAAATGTTCGGTGGTTTGGCGTTCATGTATCGCGGGCACATGCTCGTGGGAATCCTCGGAGATTCGCTCATGGCCCGTGTCGGCCCAACTGAATATGCCGATGCCTTAAAGCGCCCGCACGGTCGGGAAATGGATTTCACCGGGAAACCAATGAAAGGCTATGTCTATGTTGATCCGGCTGGATTCGAGGCCGATACTGACTTGAGCAAGTGGGTTTGGCTTTGCCTCCAGTTGAATGAGTCCTTGCCACCCAAATGATAAGCCCGCCTGGATCACCTCACCTCTCGGGAACCCTGTAGTCGGCAAGCGGCGGCTCAGCGCAGACGTGCATTTCCAGCGAAGTCTTCTCCCAGTGTTCACAATCATAACCAGCTCTGGCGACGGCAGCGTTCGCGTCCCTGTGCGTTACTTGTGTGTGTTATAGTCCATCACTCCATACCACCTGAGGAGTTGATCCGATGGCGTTCAAAAAGAAATTCTCTCCTGCAGCACGCGCAGCCTCCGTGATGAAAGCGATCTCGTCAGCAGAAAAGACCGCCATGCAGGCGGTTGCCGGTTGGGGCAAGACTACCGAGAAAGCGCTCAGCGCTTCCGAAAAGTCTCTTGCCGCGGCATCCAAAAGAGCCGGCCGCATGAAGACGCGCGCCACCAATGCGCTCAAGCGCGTGCAGCGAGCCAAGGCGAAGGAAGTTAAAGCAGTCGCCAGCGATGCCCGCAAAATGGTGCTGACCGAAATGGCCTCTGCACGCGCCACTCTAAAGGCGGCGCGTGAATCGCACGCCGCCTCAAAGGCTGCGCATAAGCTTTACAAGCTGGTCGAAAAGGGTGTGGCGAGCGGTGTGCAGGCGGCGGAGAAAGCCGCACAGCCAAAAAGACTGCGTCGACGCCTCAGGAAAATGATTGCCTGACCCTACAAGCCGCCAACAGGGATGTTGGCGGCTGGCCTATCAGCAGGGTGCAGCCCATCTCAGCTGTCCAGCCACCGCAGCCGTGCCGTTCAACAATTGTGATCTGACATCGCCTTGAGGGTTCGCATATGGCCGTATGGCTTATCCCCGCGCTCAAGACCATTCTGCCGCATATCGGAACAATTCTTGCTGTTGCCGTCCCGGTGTTCACCAAGAAAAATGCCGACGCCGATGCCAATCAGGCACTCCTGCAACAACAAATTACCGAACTTCAATCCGCGGCCTCTCAAAACGCGCTGCACATTAAAGAACTTGCGGCGCAACTGCAAAGCACCGTGGCGGCCCTGGAACACGCCGCATTGATCGCCGAAGCAAGACTCCAGCGTGTATTCCTTGCATGTATTGTGGCAATTTTCCTGTCTGTAACCTCATTTAGCGCCGCAGTGTATTTTATCTTTGCGCCCTTGTAGCTCGTTGCTTGTCTGACCCCGGCTTGTGTCTTGGAAACGGGGGGACCTCACTCTGGCCCGGATTTTGGCTTGGAAGAAGAGGTTAGCTTGCTAAACAGCCGGGCCAAGTCTTGCAACACAATATTCTGGTCGCCTCCATAAAGGCGTATTGTATCTATGCAAGATCGGACCCTGACAGCATGCGATGGCGGTCCAGTTATCGGTAGCGTTATTCATGAAAGGTGAAGCTATGAAACCACGGAATCTGTTCTTGCTTATTGCAGCGGGTTTGATTTTTTCCGCGTCTGCGGCGAGTGCCCAGCAAGGGAACGAGGGCGGCGCTCCTGGCGGTATGGGCGCTATGACGGGGGGTGCACCGGATGACAACATAAGAGCCATGATGGAAGAACCGAATAAAGCCCTGGCCCAGGCATCCGTTCTGTACATGACTGTGTTTACCAAGTCTTTGCATACACAGTCTACGGAAAGACGAGACAAGATTGACAGTCATTACATCAAGGCCGCCTTCGCGGAAATGAAGCGCGCGCACAGCATGATTGAAGGTTTTCAGTCTGCCCATGTACAGACCATGGACGCGCAGATGAAGGACAAGGTCAAAATGATGATGATGAGAATGAACACCAACCTCGCGGAAATCCAGAAACATCTGGACGTCCTCGAGAAGGAAGTGAACGGAAAGCAGGCTCTGGACGTCATCGCCGACCGTACCAGCGCAATCCTGAAACACCTGGACGACATGCCGAAACCAAAGCCGAGCGGGATGGACATGCCGGGTGGTAAACCGATGATGCAATAACGTTGCCGGTTCTCAACACCAGGGATAGCTCAGACCACAGTTATCTGCTGATATAGTTTTTTCGCTGCCGCCGCATCGGTTGCACAGCATCCAGAAGGCTTTGAATCAGGAACTGGTCTCGGGCCGTGAGGATTTCAATGACAGAATAGAAAAGGTGACCGCATGTCAAATCTGCCCTGACCAATCTGGCCGGTAACGAGTTGACAGTGCGGAGGAATCGATGGGTGATTACCATGTCTTCTAGTACATTAGCGGAAACTCCGATCAGATCCCAGGCTGCCTAAATCCCTCAATGGACATCCACCACAAACCCATTGCCCAGCGTATTGAATGGCTGATGGGGCGCGCGCGCCGGCACTCGGAGGCGTTTTCCAGTTCCGAGGCCTTTCTTGCCCGGCAGCGCTATATGGCGCAGCATCCGTCGGCGGTCGCCGCATTCAAGTGCATGGACGGGCGCATCAACCTCTCTGTCGCCACCCACACGCCGCTCGGCATCATCCAGCCATTCCGCAATCTTGGCGGGATGTTCAATCTAGGCTGGCCGCACCTGGGTGAGGTGCTTGCCAATTACGTGCATGACCAGGTCAGTACCGGGCGGCGGGTATTGCTGCTGATCACCTATCACTATTCGAAAAGTGACAAGCAGCGCGGCTGTGCCGGGTTCAACTACGATACCGATGCCGCGCGTGCCCACACCTATGCGATAAAGTCCCAGATTGAGCACGTCTTTGGCGCCGTGCATGGCACGGTCTATCCGATTGTCTGCGGATTCGAAACTGATGAGGACGCGCTCGTGCTGCATGGCTCGAACGGAGACATGCTGGATATATCGCAGCTCGCGGCCCGCGATCAGGATGGATTGCGTCCGCGACTGGAGCAGATTTTTCCGGACATGCCAAGTCAGATCCGCTATGACCTTGAACCGATCGTGCTTGGCAACATGGACCGTATCGTCGAGGTCCGGAATACGGAGCGCACACTGGACGTTGAGCACCGCGAGTGGATGATCTGCGTCGGGCGCGGATTCGATTTCCTGCACATGCCTAACCTTGCGCTCATCATCGGCCCCTACAGTCCCGACCTCGCCGAACCGATCCACCAGGCCGCAGGCATCATTGACGCCAACATGCGCGTCGGCCGCATTCCCGACGATGGTTTCCTGCTATTGGCCTCGGTGCCCTACGCGGAAGTTGGCGTGGACCGTGCCCGCGCCGAACTGAAGTCGCGTTTTCTTTCCCGCTTCGCGGCGGATGTCATACGCGCCAAACACCCGGCGCTCGCTGCCAAGATGCAGGTGCGCACTGCCGTGCTCGACTGGCGTTCGCGCGCACTTGAGACCATTGCTGCCGAGTAGAGACTGAACGCCCCGAATAGCTGGTTCGTAAAGAGGGGCGGGCGGACTAAACAATGATTGTCCTGACAAACCAAGGGAAACTGGGTCGAATTATTCTCAGGCACTTCTGAAACGCCTCGGGGAACGCCGTTATAAGGCCAATCCACGAAGAATGGAGTGAGTCAGGAGCATGAGCCATGCGGGGCTCCCGATGTCTCCAGAGAGCGGCCGCTTTCGGGATAATGCGACCGGCCGTTTATGGCCGCTAACAACAAAAATCCGTATTTCGACCGATAGCAGACCCCCCAAGAATATGCTTTGCTTGCCCGTCATGTAATCGGAGCCTGGACGGACTGATTGCGTAAGATACGCGCGTGCTTGACCTAAAAACGTCCGGCAGACGGAAAATACGGTGGAATCGCTTAATTCTTGATTTGCATCAATGTTTATCTGTTATTCCAGGAGTAATTATTAAATATCAAGAAAGTGTATGAACTTCCTTGTTGGGCTGCTTTAGAGGAATGAAGTCTGTCAAGAACGACATACGCCTCAAGTAAATGCCGGGGCAGAGCAGGAGGCAAAACATGACAAACGAATCGAACCAGATTCCAGTATCCCAGAACCGGAGGGGGGCTGAGCGAAACCACGCAGAATACGTGGAAGGTGAGTCTCTCGTGGAGATGGTCCAGGAAGACTTGATGGCGAGACGAATTTCCATCGATGGTTGCCGCGACATCATTCACTATCTCCGCGATCAGGACGCGCAGACGAGTCAAAGGCTGGAACGCATCCTGGCGGAAAAGGGCCAGCGAGCCGGCGATGCAGCGAATCGCGCGACCAGAATGCAAAAACCGGGTGAGAGAGAAATTATCGCTAATATTGATAGCCAACATTAGAAACAATTCCTCCCTGATCCTGGCTTTGATTTTGACCCGGGTTCTTGGATTTTGTTTGTACTCGCCCTAGCTTTTCAGTGTTGAGCTCTGTGTCGCCTATCAGACCAGGCGCGGCAGCGCGTCAGTACTTTCCGCCATTGTGTTGTCTTCCTGCCGGACGTTTATCGGGCGTGTCCGTCGTGTAATCGGAACCAGGACGAACTGATTGCGTGAGATGCACGCGTGTTTGACCTAAAACACGTCTGGCAGACAGATAATACGGCGGGAACGTCCAATTCTTGATTCTAATCAAAGCTTATCCGTTCTTCTTGGAGTAATTACCAATTAGTGAAGAATGCATAAACTTCCTTGTTTGGCGGCTTTATTGATGCCCGCCGCTTGGATGATGTGGATGAGGGACCCACCATGACCATTGCCGATTTTGTTTTGGTGTTTTGTCCGATTGACAGAATGAGGGCCCCCGTGACGGGCAGAACGGCACGGTGATGGCGAAAGAGGGGTTGAATTTTCTATCCTTTTCTAAATGAGGAGGAATCCCATGAAACGCAGCACGAAGAACCAGGTTGAAGGCAAGTTTCACGAAGCGAAGGGTAAGGTCAAGGAGACCGCCGGAAAACTGATCGATGATCTAGCGTTGGAAGCGGAAGGCAAAGCTGAAAAGATCACCGGCAAGCTTCAAGACAAGATCGGCCAGGTCGAGAAGGTCGTGGGGAAGTAAGAACATGTGGTGAGATGCACGGGCGAGTAAAAGGGGACGGCGGAATTAAACGATCATCCCTCTCGGGAAACCGGGGAAGATTTATTTTCGGCACTCCTGCTAGGTTTAGTAATCGGTACCGTATTCAATCAGGCACACGCGATGCTGTAGGGGCAGGGGAGTCCATATCATTCACTAGATTAACGCTTCGCCAAGTTCAAAAAAAGGAGAAGAAAAATGCTCGAGACCATTGCTGTCATTTTGATTATCCTCTGGCTTATTGGTTTTGTCAGTTCATACACCATGGGCGGACTCATTCATGTCCTCTTGGTCATCGCGATCGTGGTGATTCTGGTTCGTGTCATTCAAGGCCGGCGCCTGTAACGACCCTGAACGGTTCGATGCAGCAGCAACAGGGCCAGAGAGAAATTATCGCGAATATTCGAGATAGCCAACATGAGAAGGAAGCAATTCCTTTCTGACCTGGATTCTTCTATTCTTGGTCGATCGGTGGGTTACGTCGCTGCGCACCGAATCCATTGCACATCTACCCGCACGGTGGTCAAGGGAACACCCCTTGATGAACCATGCGGCATCAGTCTGCGCTAATCGCCGAGCAGCTCTCCGATCGGTTTCAGGTCTTCCACCCGATCGCATATCGCCTTGATGATCATGATGATGGGCACGCCCAGCAATAAACCCCACACGCCCCACAACCATCCCCAGAACAGCACGGCAATGAAAACGACCAGCGGGTTCATCCGGCTTGCCCGGCCGGTTAGCCACGGCGTCAGCAAGTTGCCTTCGAGACTGGTGATGAGCAGCGATACGCCGGCGACCAGAAACGCCATGCTGAATGTTCCGAATTGGAGGAAGGCAACGAGCGATGTGCCGCCGGTAACGATGATCGGACCGAGATAGGGGATGGTATTGAATACCCCGGCGGCGATTCCCCAGATTGCCGCATGCTCCAGGCCGATCCACAGAAACGCGAGCCAGGTCGTCACGCCTACCAGAACGCTGGTGAATACCTGGACTAGCAGATAGCGTTGAATCTGCCCGGTAATTTCATCCATCACCCGGAGGGTGACCTTTTTCTTGCTCAGGGTGGGGCCGGCAATTCTGACCATTTTGCGCCGGAACATGTCACCCGAAACCATAATAAAGTACGCCAGAAACAAAACCATCGTTAGTTGACCGGCAAACCCGATCGCTCCTTTGGTGCCCATCCAAAGGTAGTCTTTGACATTGATTTTAGGCGTTTCGATCTGCACCCGCGTAACGCCGCTCGGTGCGGCGGGTGCCGGCGCGCCTGTCTCGCTCGCCGCTCGCTCGAGAAGGGTGGCGGCTTTTTGCACATGCTCCATCGTGCCTTCGGACGTTCCCCGTTCCTTGAGCAGCGCCAGGCGGAACTTGCGCGCGGCTTCGGGCAGAGTTTCGATCAGCTCGCCAGCATCATCGCTGAGCGAATAAACCGCAGAGCCTGTCCCGCCCACGATCGCGAGCAGCAACACCGCGGCGCCAATGGCACGCGGGATGTGCCATTTTTGCATCAGGTTGACGGGAGCAGAAAGTGCATAGCTGATCATCACACCCAGCATCAGCGGAATGAACACCGCACTGGCCCAGTGCAGTGCGAAGACGACCGCGAGTACCGCCAGCACCACGAGCGAAATACTGTACACATCCACTGGCATGCGCAGTGCCGACGCAGCCGGTTCCAGAGTACCCACCTTTCTTTTGCGACGGTCGCCAGATTTCCTGGGTGAGCGCTTTTTTATCATTCCAGAATCCTCTTTACACGATTGCCAAGTACAGCCCGGCAAAGGGATAGACCATGGGGTCTCCCCTCATAAATTATTGCCTTTCAAGCTGATTGCCAATATCGCTGCTCAAAAAACAGCGCATACATCGCCTGCTTTTAGTCTCTTTTGTAGCGACCAAACTGCGAAGGAACACTGACCATGCCTGCGTTAACCATGTTACACCAGATTGCAGGCTGCGAGCTGTCCGCGGATCCATCTGATTTCCGTCGCGTGCATCACCATCGATTGCGTGCAGAGTCGCAGTGAAGATCACGTCGGATAGAGGAACCGAGAACGATTGCACCAGTAGTGCCATAACGCCAGGAGCATGCGGCGTGGGGAACGCCATGTTTCTCACGATCAATCAATGTGTGTATTATTTGCGTTTAATGCGGTAAGCGCTTGAATTGAGAGGACGCAGGCATGGGAGCACAGTGGAAAACAAAGATCAAGGAAACAGCGGCTGCTGCCAAGGGCCGGATCTTCACCAAGCTATCCAAGGAGATCATGGTCGCCGCGCGCGCTGGCGCCGATCCGGACATGAATCCGCGCTTGCGGATGGCGATGGAACAGGCGAAGAAGGCGTCCGTTCCCAAGGATACCGTCGAACGCGCCATCAAGAAGGGCGCCGGTCTGCTGGACGAAGGTATTGATTACGAGAAGCTCACCTACGAAGGTTTTGCACCGCACCGGGTTCCCGTGATTGTCGAGTGCCTGACGGACAACGTGAACCGCACGGTCACCAGCATTCGCATGTTGTTTCGCAAGGGCCAGCTCGGTACCTCGGGCTCGGTGTCCTGGGATTTTGACTACCTCGGCATGATTGAGGCGACCCCGCAAACCCCCGGCGCCGACCCGGAGGCAGCCGCCATTGAGGCCGGCGCCCGTGATCTGGAACCGGCCGAAAACGGCGCCACACTGTTCTATACCGATCCATCCGAACTGGACACAGTCGCACGCGTCTTGCCAGCGCATGGGTTTACCGTGCAGTCCGCGCAATTGGGTTACCGCCCAAAGAATCCGGTAACGCTGGGCGGCACGGAGCGCGCCGAGGTCGAGGCGTTCCTGGAAGCCATAGATGCCGATGATGATGTGCAGAATGTCTATGCAGGGCTGTCTGAGTAAGGTCGCAGTGTATGGAGTCAGTGCCGAATAGCTGATGAAGCATGCTCTGGCTACCGTCCTGGCCTACCATCAACGCACCAAGCACCACTTCCAGCGCTATGCAGCCGGACCGGCTGGATTGGACTGGAATAGCCAACCGGATCCTTTTCGCAGTTTTAGTGGCAGCTCGCAGCTGGAGTTGCCTTTGCTGGCCGATGCGTTGCCGTCGCTCTATGTCGATCTTTACAGGCCGGGGAAGATCGCTCCGCAAGCGCTGACGTTGCCCAATATCGCCGCTTTGTTTGAACTCTCCTTCGGCTTGTCCGCATGGAAGCAGTACGGCAACGCACGATGGGCGCTGCGTTGCAATCCATCCAGCGGGAATCTGCATCCTACCGAGGTGTACGCGGTTACCGCGGGCTGCGAAGGCATCGAGGATGGTGTGCACCACTATGTGAGCCGCGATCACGTGTTTGAGCAGCGCTGCCACTTCGACAGGGCAAGCAACGGCAGCGAACACGTCGTGCCGCCCGACTCCATTCTGGTGGGACTGTCTTCGATCCATTGGCGCGAAGCCTGGAAATATGGCGAACGCGCCTATCGCTACTGCCAGCACGATGCCGGCCATGCGATCGCCGCCGTCCGCTATGCCTCGGCAACCCTGGGTTGGCAGGCACACCTGCTGACGTCGTGGGGTGACGCAGAGATCGGCTCGATTCTCGGCCTTGACCGTGAAGCAGACTTTGGCGCGGCTGAACGCGAACACCCGGACGCGATGCTGTTGGTGACGGCCCGGCAGTCTGGCTCGGTTGCCGAGGAATTCGCCGCGGGAGCGCCTATGCGCGTTGCCAAGAGCGGCCAATGGCAAGGACGCGCAAATCTGCTTTCCGCGCACCAGCTTGACGACTGGCCAGTGATTGATGAAGTGGCCGGCGCATGCCTGAAGCCCGCGACACAGGAGGCCTGCTGGCCGGCACCCGTGCTGCCAAAGCCGGTGCACAGTGAATGCGAGCACACGGCCGCCACAATTATCCGGCAGCGGCGCAGCGCCCAGGCGTTCGATGGTGTCGGTACGATTTCCGCAAGTGCATTCTACCGCATGCTGGACATGACTCTGCCGCGCCCCGGCGTGCCACCTTGGGACACTATTGAGTGGGAGCCGCGCGTGCATTTGGCACTGTTCGTCCATCGTGTCGACGGTCTTGCGCCGGGGCTCTATCTTTTCCTGCGCAATCCTCAGAGTGAAGCGCCACTGCGCACGGAGTTATCCGCCGAGTTCGAATGGCTGCGCGTGGAAGGGTGCCCCGAGCATTTCTTGCTGTTCCGGCTGGTGGCGGCGGATGCCCGCAATGCTGCGCGCACCTTGTCTTGCCATCAGGATATCGCCGCCGATGGCGCGTTCAGCCTTGGTATGCTGGCTGACTATGCGCCGAGCCTGACCCATGGCCCGTGGATTTACCGCCAGCTGTTCTGGGAAGCCGGCATCCTCGGCCAAGTGCTCTACCTCGAGGCCGAGGCGGCGGGTGTGCAGGGCACGGGCATCGGCTGTTACTTTGACGACGCGGTGCATGACTTGTTCGGTATCAAAGGCGATGCGCTGCAATGCATGTATCATTTTACAGTAGGTGCCGCACTGACCGATAAGCGGTTACAGACGCTGGCGCCTTATCCAGTCGGACGAACGTAGTAGGGCTTCATTCTTGCCAATTCTATTCTTCAATCTGAAGGGCGTGCCCGATGACGAGGCCGAGGAAATCCGCGCCTTGCTGAACAGCAACGGCATTGATTATTACGAAACACCGGCCGGAAATTGGGCGGCGTCAGTACCGGCGATATGGCTGAACGATGAGAGTCAGAGGCCGCAAGCCAGATTGCTCATTGATCAGTACCAGCGCGAGCGGCTGATTCGGGCAAGAGGAGAATATGTGCAATTGCAAAATGAAGGTAAACATCGAACGATCATTGACCTTATCCGGGAGAATCCGATCCGGTTTATCGTCTATTTGGCGGCGATCGCCGCCGTGGTCTATTTTTCCACGAAACCGTTTATGGATATCGGGAAATAACGGCCTGAATATTTGTGTGTTTGCGTGAGCGACGGTGTCAGGCCGCTCATTCCAGTAAGGGCGAGATTAAAAGAGATGGAAGGATTAAACTTTACTATATCCATCCTGCCCGGCAGGTTGGGCATGTTGTTTGCGGTGTCTGGCCATAGGCGAACGGTCGCCTACCGGCACGGGGATTAAGTCCGATGACAAGCAATAGTCAGAAAGTCCGGTTCTTCCGCGAGCACATTCCGTCATTCGAGTGCATACCCGGGTGTCACGATTGCTGTGGCCCGGTCACCACCTCGAGCGAAGAGATGGCAAGGCTACCGGTCAAAAGCGACGCGCAACATGCAGCAGCGCTTGTCGATCTCAGCTGCCCGCACCTTGGTGAGCATGGATGCCAGGTCTACGCCGAACGTCCGCTGATCTGCCGCCTGTTCGGTACGACGCCACGACTCGCCTGTCCGAATGGCAGGCGGCCTGAGGTGATGATTGATCCGCGTATCGAACGGCAGATTTATCGTTATTTTGCCGAGACGCGCCAAGTGCTGGTTTAATCTTACGAAAAAGCGGTTAGCCGCAGATGAACACAGATAAATTTGGATACTCAATGCGCTGCCTGTATTGGCCAGCCCGCCAAAAGGGTGAATGGCTTCGGCGCATCCATGGCATGATTCATTTGCAGTAATCCGTGTTCATCTGCGGTTAAAGTCCGTTATTGAATAACCGACTCGTTCACACAAAAGTCCGCCAGCTGGTCAAGCATACGTTGCAGCACCCGATTTGCTGCGGTGACACCGCCATAAGCGTTGTCCCTGGTGGCTTTCTCGGATTCATCGAATTGCTTCACGGCCAGTACCCGTTGGCCACGAACGTCGATCAGTTGCGCGCGCAGCGTAAGCTGGACACGGCTGGGTCGGGACACGAAATCGTGCTGCAGGCGGATCAGTTCAGTATCGAGCCGGACATCGGCGGGAACCGCACCCGGCGTCTGCACGACGGCCCGAAAACTGCCCGTCTGTTCCATTGCCTGCACCAGTAGCGGCTCCAGCATGCGCGCAGGCGTGTCTGCCCAGCGACTGGTGACAAAGTAATTCAACTCGTGCGGCTGCTGCACGTAAGCCATCTGGGGCGTGTCAAAACCAGGTCTTGTCTGTGGTTCGCTGACCGCCAATACGAGGTTGCGTTTGATGTGCGCCGGCTTTGTTGCACGTAGCGCCTCCAGCACATAGATATTCTCGCTGGCCACTGGCGGTGTCGTGATGCCGGCGCAACCGGCAAGCAGCAGGGCGGACGTCAGAATCTGGAGGGCCCGGCAGGGGATTCGCCAGTGTGCGCCTGTCACAGTCATCGTGCCCATCGACGAGCTCATTCTCCGGGCCCGCGCTTTTCTGCCGGTTTGCCGTACAGCAGGATGCTGGGGTTTCTTTCCAGTTGACTGCCGATGCGCCGCAACGACGCGGTCACGTCACGCAATTCCATAACCAGCTGGTGTACCTCCGGCAGCGTCTCGCTGGTAAATTTTACGCTAGCGTTCGTGCCGGCGCGGGCGAGTTCGTTTGACATGTTGTCGAAGATATCGGCACTGCGTTGTATGCGTAGGGTGAGTTGTGGCAGATCTTCGCTCATGCGCGCGACGTTTTTCAAGGTGCTCGCCGCATCGACCAGGCTGGCGTCGAGCCGCACCATCAGCGAAGGCCCGGAGCGGATCACCGGGTAGGGCCCACCGTTCTGCGCCTGCAGCACAGGCGAATCGCGGCTGCCACCCGTCAGATCGACAAAGGCGATGCCGGTCAGACCCTGCGTCGAGAGTACAGCCACAGTATCCACCTTGATGGGCGTGCCTCTCTCGATGGCAAGCGTCAGCTGCACCTGTTCGACATTGCCCGGCGCGAGTGCGATTTGTTGCACATGGCCTACTTCGACACCCCGGTAGCGCACCGACGCATTCAGATTCAGTCCCGCGACCGATTCCTTCATGTAAGTCTGATAGAGGTCATAGGATGTGACATACGACCTGCCGCTACTCAGCCACAGCACGCCGCCGATAAGCGCGGCGCTGAGCACCAGCACAAACACCCCGACCACGGCAAAATTTACTTTTTCTTCCATGCCTGTTCGCGCGCGGCGCGACCGCGCGGCCCATAGAAATATTCCCGGACCAGCGGATGATCCAGTTTGGAAAGCTCTGTCATGCTGCCAATGCCCAAGATATGCCCCTTGTCCAGCACGGCGACCCGGTCTGCCGTTCGCCACAGCAGGTCGAGATCGTGTGTCACCATCATTATGGTCAGCCCAAGCACGTCACGCAAACTTTTCACCAGCTCGTCGATGCCGCTGGCGCTGAGCGGGTCGAGTCCTGCGGTCGGTTCGTCGAGAAACAGCAGTTCCGGGTCAAGCGCGATGGCTCGCGCCAGTGCCGCGCGCTTGCGCATGCCGCCGCTCAGTTCATTCGGGTACTTGGCGCCGGCGTCGGCGGGCAGGCCAGTGAGCGCAATTTTCAGTGCCACGACTTCGTCGATTAATGATGCGCTGAGTTGCGTATGTTCATGCAACACCATGGCGACATTCTCCGCCACCGTCAGCGAACTGAACAACGCACCGCGCTCAAACATCACCCCCCAGCGACGACGCAGCGGCAATGCCTTCTCGTCGTTCAAGCCGATGACTTCCTGGCCAAACACCCGGATCGAACCCGATACCGGTTGCAGCAGCATGATGATGGCGCGCAGCAACGTGGATTTGCCGCAGCCGCTGCCGCCAACCAGTGAGAAAATCTCGCCCGGTTGCACCGTCAGGCTGACATTCTCATGCACCACGGCCTTGCCGTAGCGCGTGTGCAGTGCGCGGATATCGATGACGGCGCTGGGTTCTTGCGACTTTTTCATCGCGGCGTTCACAGGTTGAGCCAGTTGAAGATCACGGAAAACAGCGCGTCGGCCACAATGACCAGAAAGATCGACTGCACCACGCTCACGGTCGTCTGTCGGCCGACGCTGTCCGCACCGCCGCTCACCTGAAAGCCCTGGAAACACCCAACCAGCGCGATGATCACGGCAAACACCGGCGCTTTAATAATTCCGGTCAGGAAGGAGGACAGGCTGAGCGCATCTTCGAGGCGGTCGAGAAAAACGCTGAAGCTGATATCCAGCATGGAGTTCGCCATGAGCATGCCGCCCAGCACACCGGCCACATCGGCATACACCGTCAGCAGCGGTAACGCGATGACCAACGCCAGAATCTTGGGCTGCACCAGCAGTTCCTGCGGCCCGATGCCGATGGTGCGCAGCGCATCGATCTCTTCGCTGATCT
>Ga0315271_10001221_pt1 | contig 15429 bp, 18 predicted proteins | sample C3_top_MG_FD_204664 | JGI IMG/M metagenome (GOLD analysis project Ga0315271, IMG submission 204664) | Sediment microbial communities from Yellowstone Lake, YNP, Wyoming, USA - C3_top | ecosystem: Environmental > Aquatic > Freshwater > Lake > Sediment | place: USA: Wyoming | collected 2017-08-01 | reverse complement strand
TCTTCCCCACGCCCTGAACGAGCATGGATCAATGAGTTCGCCTCGCACAACCGTTCTCTCGTTTTCGATTGTCAAACAGCGTCGTTCACATTTTGAAGTCGCATTTCGCGACAGCCTTTAACTATAAACCGCGTGTCCGTTTCTCGTCAAGGCTTTCTCGAAACTTTCCGTCGCCCCAACTCTCCCCACTCTCACTCCCCATGGGCGCACCACGTGCGCACGCAAGGCGGTGGGAGCCGTCGAATGTAGGTGAGCGCCCGCCGCGAGTCAAGGGCTCGCAACCGAATTCTCGCTATGAGATCGCCACGCCGACTTTCCCTCACCATTTCGTCCGGACTCCGCCCGAACACGCTTGCGCTACGCGCCCTGCCATGCGCATCGTCGACATCAGTGCTCGATCGCTCGAGCTGCCCCCGCGCCGCCAGCCAATGCGTTGGCCACGCGCCGAGCAGCCGTTCCCTACGCCTCGAGATCGCGTACCATTCCAACGCTCCCGTCGTCTCAATCCGTACAGGCCAACTACCTGAAGCCCAAGCCGCCGGCGGGCCGGAAGGAGACCTTCCTCACCCGGGCCGATAGTATCACTCTGTTGGACATTGGATACCAATACCGACCGCAACTTTGTGGCAGATGGAGTCGCCAGGTTGCGTGATTCGCCCACTTGTCGAAAATCGCACTCCCTTGTAATACAATACTTTACGCTCCTGGCACGAATCACGCATTATACCACCCCAGCCGGAACCAGACGGCCGACAACATTGTGGCTGCTGTCACTCCGCTGGGCCAATAGTCACAATCCTGACCAGGCCCGATGAACCCGATGAGGAGCTCCATGCGACACTCAATAGATGTCCGCCTGAAGTCCGGCTTCACCATGATCGAGACCCTCATCGTCCTCGTCGTCCTCGGCGTCGCCGTCGCCATGCTCATCCCCCAAGTCCGCACCGCCGCCGACAGCTGGAGATCCCGCCAAGCCGCCGGACTCATCGCGAATGATCTCGAGACCGCGTTCAGCCTCGCCAGCCGCGAGCGCAAGCCGGTCCGCCTCACCTGCTTCTGCGACCAGATGCGCTACGTCGTCACCGACCGCAGCTCGGGCGCCGTCCTGCTCGAACGCAAACTCGGCCTCACCTCGGAGTATGGTATGTATGCGATGACCTTCTCGGTGAACCCCATCGACATCTTCCCCCCCGGCTCCTCTTCGAGCGGCGTCACCGTCACGATCCGCGCCCGGACGGGGCGCACCCACACGATCACACTCAGCCAGGCCGGCTTCGTCCGGGTGGTGAACTGATGCGCCCACTCCGGTTCCTCCCCCGCTCGCGCGGCGCCCGCCGCGGCTTCACCCTCATCGAGACGATGGTCGCGGTGACGGTGCTCGCCCTCGGCGTCACCGGCCTCGCGCCACTCATGGTGAGCCAAGCGCGCCGCAGCGTCGAGACCTCGCGCGTCGCGCTGCGCAATGCAGCGGTGGCCTCCGTCACGAGGCGGCTCGCGGTCCGCGGCTACGCCAATCTCGTCGCCGGCACTACCTGCACCACCGTCTCGCAGGGCACTTTCCCATACTCGTCCTGCTACACGGTCTCGGTCGTGAACGCCAAGCTCAAGCAGATCACCGTGATCGTCACGCCGGCCGTCCAGCCGACGCTCAAGCCCGACACCGTGGTCTTCAAGCGCATGAGCTCGCTCACCGCCTATAACCCGCTCAACTACCCGTGAGGCGGCCCACTATGGTACGCCGCGGATTCACGCTGGCCGAACTGATGGTGGGCATCATCGTCGCTGGGCTCGTCGGCACGGCGCTGATGGGCATGCTGCTCACCGAAGCGAAGGCGACGTCGAACCGCGATGCCTGGCGCAACGCGCGCGGCGTCTCGCGCGGCACGCTCAACCTGCTCGAGTCCGAACTCGCCATGGTGGAGACGTCGGGGGGCATCGAGGCGGTGGCCAGCGGCAAGGACCTCACGCTGCGCGTCCCCTTCGCGATGGGGATCCTCTGCGGCTATGGCGCCTCAGTCTCCACGCTCAGCCTGCTTCCCACCGACTCGTCGCTCTATTTCGCTTCCGGATACTCCGGCTTCGCTTGGCGCTCGGGGCTCACGTACAACTACGTGCTGAACACCACCGCCGTGAACAACTCTGCGGCGGCCGCCCCCTGCACCGCACAGAGTATCACGACGCTGCCCGCGCCGGGTGCGGTCGCTGCGAACGCGGGACGGATCGTCTCGGTCACCGGAGCGATCGCGGTCGCCCCGCCGATCGCCACGGCCTACATCCTCTTTCGCCGGATCCGCTACGAGTTCAAGGCCTCGGTCCTCGTCCCGGGGCAGCTCGGCCTCTGGCGGACGCTCGTCACCACCGGTGCGACGCAGGAGATCGCCGCGCCCTTCGATACCACGTCGCGCTTCCGATTCTTCGTGAAGGACTCGACCACCGCCCAGAACGCCGTGCCAGGCACGCTGAGCGACATCCGCGGCCTCGAGATCCAGCTCGACGGCGCGAGCGAGCAGACCCCGCGCGGCGCCGCGCACCCCAAGATCTTCCGCACCACGACCGCGATCTTCTTCTTCAACCGTCCCGACTGAGCACGCCGGAGAATGACCGTGTCCCTTCGCATCAATGAGCGCGGCACCACCCTCCCGCTCGTCCTCCTCGTGATCGTGCTGCTCGGCCTGGGGCTCGCCTTCAGCTTCCGGCGAACCGGCTCCGAGCTCCGCACCTATTCCGACCAGCAGGCGCAAGTCGATGCCTCGGTCATCGCGCAGGCGGGGATCGCGCAGTTCCTTTCGGGGCTCTCGGCGATCCCGTCGTCCGGCACGATCGACACGACGGTCTCCGTCGGCGGCGCGACGGCGACGATCAGCCTCCGCCGCATCCGCGACTCGGCCGGCATCCCGGGGGACATCTTCGTCGCGCTCTCGCGCGGCACGAGCACGGGTTCCACGCGCTACTCGTCTTCGTCCCCGACCGCCGAGCACAGCATCGCGCAGATCCTCACCGTGGCGACGGGCAAGATCACGATGAACACGCTGGGAGCGGTCACGAGCCTGAACGGGATCACGCATTCGGGCGCCAAGGGCGCCGTGGACGGCAACGATGCGCAGCACGCCGCCGGCTACCCGAACATCCTTCCGGCGCTCGCCATGCCGAACGGCACCTTCACCAACGGTGGGAGTGGCATGCAGCTCCAGGGGAATCCGAATGGCGCACCCGCCTACCTCGGGACGCAGGCGCAGATGGCGGCCAATACCGGCATTGATTGGCCGGGCATCACGAGCGGAGCCATCACCCCCGACTACACGTACGCGAACTGCAGTTCGCTGCCCTACAACATGGCGAGCTATCCGATCGTCATGGTGACCGGGGACTGCACGATCAGTGGCGGCGTGGAGTTCGACGGAACCTTGATCGTGCTCGGCAATCTGACGCTGAACCACGGCGGCAGCGGCGATCCGCAGATGCGCGGCATCGCGCTCATTGGGAAGAATTTCAACGGCACCTCCGGCCCGCAGGGATGGGGGGCGTTCGTGAGTGGTCTCAACGTCCTCACGCCGTCGCTGCCGCAGCCGACGGGGCCGGATCAGTGGGTCGGCGGCTCGCAGTACTGGTACGATTCGTTCGAGATCAACAAGGCGATGCAGCGCTTCACCGCCACGATGAGTTCCGGGACGTTCACGATCGTCAAGAACGCCGTCGCGGACAACATCCCGAGCTTCTAGCACCGCTGGCGAGGTCGAGCGCCGCAGACCGCACGAAGTTGGAAGCCGCGCGGGAAGATCGTTCCTGCGCGGCTCTGCTATTGGTCGGCCCGGAACGGAGCTCGGCGAGCGCACATCGGAACCGTTTTTCTAAGGCTGTACCGATTCGGTGCACAAGTCACGGCGTGTTCCTGCGAACATTGTTGATTCACAAGCACTTAGCCGACGGGCACGGTTCTCGCTATCACTTGACGAGACCATGCGCCGCCTGGCTCTCAACCCCCATGACACGCCCCTGGCGTCCGGCCGCCGCTCCGGCTTCGTCGTCCTCGAGAACATCGTCGCGATCGTCGTGCTGGGGATCGCCCTGGCCGGGCTGATCTCGCTCATGCTCTCGATCGCGCGCCGGAACAACGACGCCGCGAACATCGGGCTCCGGAACGCCCAGCTCGCCGCGACGGCGCGCTGGCTCAGCGTACTCCCCTATTCGAAGTTGGCGACCGGCAGTACCTGCCATGCGACGACCGCCGGCCGATTTCCGAACACCACCTGTTGGACGATCGATTCGCTCTCGCCCAAACTGCGGCAGGTGCGGGTCGTCGTCACGCCACAGGTGGCGCCGGCGTTGCGGCCGGACACCGTGGTGCTCTTGCGGGTGATCGACGTCCCCATCAACCCTCTGAACAAACCATGAGCGCGCGCACACGCCGGCGGGGCGGGCTGACGCTCCCCGAAATGCTCATCGGCCTGGTGCTGGCCTCGATCGTCGGGACGACGCTCGTGACCGTCATGATGGCCGAGGCGAAGGCGGTCTCGAACCGCGACGCCTGGCGCGCCGCACGGGCCGCGGGGCGCGGGAGCCTCAACCTTTTGACGACCGACCTGAGCGCGGTCGAGACGACGGGGGGCATCGAGTACGTGAGCCCCGATGCGAAGGAGATGACCTTCCGCGTACCGTACGCGTTGGGGCTGCTCTGCCGCTACAATCTCGGCGTCTCCACGGTGAGCCTGCTCCCGACGGATTCGTCGATCTACTATGCGCCGGGCTTCTCGGGATTCGCCTGGCGCACTGGGGTCGTCTACCACTATTTCACGACGGGCGCCACGCTGAGCGACAACGGCATGGCGACCGATTGCGCGCAGGCCTCAGTGGGCATCACCACGCTCCCCGCACCGGGAGCCACGGCGGCCAACGCCGGACGCGTCGTGGCACTCACCGGTTCGCTCCTGCCCGTGCCGCCGACCGGCACGCCCGTGCTGCTGTACCGGCGAGTGGATTACGCCTTCAAGGCGTCGGCCGCGGTCCCGGGGGCGATCGGACTCTGGCGCACGATGGTCGACACCGGGGACTCGCTCGAGATCGCGGCCCCGCTCGATGCGACGAGCCGCTTCAACTTCTTCATTCGCGACGCCGGCGTCCCCGTGACCACGGTGCCGGCGAACATCTCGGACCTGCGCGGCGTCGAGCTCGTGCTCGACGGCCGGAGCGAGGGATCGCCCCAGGGCGCTCCCTCGCCGAAGATCTTCCGGTCACGCACCGCGATCTTCTTCCTCAACCGCCCGGACTGACGGATGACCACTCCTCCCGCCCCCGCCATCCGAAACCGCCGCGGCGCGACGCTGCCGATGGTCGTGCTGGTGATCGCGATCCTCTCGATCGGTCTCGCGGTCGGCTTCCTCCGCACCGGCGCCGAACTTCGGGCCTATTCGAGCCAGCAGGCCCAGACCGACGCGATGATCATGGCGGAGAACGCGATCGCACAGCTGCTCGGCGGGATGGCCGTGATCCCGGCCTCGGGCACGCTCGATACGACGATCACCGGCCTGCGCGGCGGCACGACGGACCTCTCCCTCCGCCGGCTCCGCGACTCAGCCGGATCGGTCAACGATACCTACGTGCTGATCGCCCGGGCGCACAGTTCGGGTTCGAGCCGTTACGACGCGTCGATCCCGACGGCCGAACACACGATGGCGCGTCTGCTGACCGTCCCGCGTGCGACGACCACGATGCACGTCGTTGCCGCGGTGATGAGCCTCAATGGCGTCACGCACACGGGGTCGCCGGGGGTCTTCGACGGGAACGACGCGCAGAAGGCGGGGGTGATGGCGTATCCTGACCCGGTGGCCGGCCTGGCGCTGCCCACGGGCACCTACAGCGCCGGCGGGAGCCCGAGCAACATCAAGGGATCGCCGAACGGGCCGCCATTGTACCTTGGGACGCCGTCGCAGGCCGCGAACGCGGCCGGGATCGACTGGCAAGGTATCGTCAACGGGACGGCCGTGACGCCCGACTATACGTTGGCCAATTGCAGTTCGCTGCCGAGCACGCCGAGCTATCCGATCGTCTACGTCACCGGCGATTGTGTGATCAGCGGTGCGGTGGCGTTCGCGGGCACGCTGGTCGTCATGGGGAACTTGACAATGAGCTCCGGCGGTGGCGGAGACCCGCAGCTGCGCGGCATCGTGCTCGTCGGGAAGACGATGACGCTGAACGGGTCGCCGCAGGGCTGGGGCACGGTGATCACCGGCCTCAATCGGACGAGCGAGGAGATGCCCCAACCGGCGGGCGTCGATGTGATCAATGGCAGCGGGCAGTTCTGGTTCTCCTCGTCGCAGGTGGACGCGGCGCTCCAACGCCTGCAGCTCGGTGCGAACATGCCGCCGCTCGTGCTCGTTCCGAACTCGCTGGTGGACAACTACCCGTCGTACTGAGCGAGCCGGCCACGAAAGCGAAAGCGGCCCCGATCGTTCATCGATCGGGGCCGCTCGTGCATCGGGCGCCGTGCGCCGGCGCTACTTCTCGACCGTCCGGTCCCACTTCCGCCACATCTGCACGCCGATCAGCACGCAGACGAAGAACGACGGGATCACGAGGACGATCATCGAGGGGATGAAATCGTTCATCATCATGGCGACTGGACCGGGTGCGCGATGACGCGCGACGCATCGCGCCAGATGTGGTTCATCATGATGAAGCAGAGGAGCAGGTACGGGATGAGCGCCCAGAAGAGGATCCGCTTCTCATACTTCATATGCATGAAGTACGCGACGCCGAGCGTCGCCTCGATGATCGCGAGCGCGAGCAACGCCGTGAGCAGCGTCCCGGTGGCGAGATGCTGGTAGGTGAGGACGACCTCGACCGCGACGATGGCGAGCAGCGCCCCGAAGACCATCAGGTAGAGCGTGTTCCCGGGTTCGTGCGTGGTTTCCGCTGTACTCATAGGTGATCCTGTGGCTCCGAGTGGGGCCTAGTGGGCGTTCAGGAGGTACATCAGCGGGAAGACGAACATCCAGACGAGATCGACGAAGTGCCAGTAGAGCCCGGTCGTCTCGATATGGCCGGCGGTGAGGCGTCCCTTCTTGAACATCATGGCGATCACCGCGAGGGCGACGACACCGCTGATGACGTGCGCCAGGTGCAGTCCCGTGATGCTGAAGAAGGCGGCACCGAACTGCACCGTGCCCCCCGTCGGGTTCGCGGAGAGGCTCCACCCCTCCTTGAACATGTTGAACCACTCGCGCAGGTGCAGTCCCGCGAAGAGCGCGCCGAGCCCGATCGTGATCCACATCCACTTCGCCGTGCCCGCGCGGTCATCGCGGCGCGCCGCCGAGACGGCCTGCAGCATGGTGAGGCTGCTCGTGAGCAGCACCACCGTCATCACCATCGCGTTCACGACGGACGGGAAGAAGGCGAAGGGGCGCGGCCACTCGACCGCGCTCGCCCGCGTGTATCCGTAGGCGAAGAGCATCGCCCCGAAGGTCGCGGCGTCGGCGATGATGAAGAGCCACATCACCAGCTTCTTCGACGTCATACCGAACGGTGTCGGCTCCATCGTCGCCGCGTGCGCGGCGGACATGCTCATCTGAGAGTCACCCACGTTGCCCCTCCGGCTGCCTACATTTTGATGGTGAGGACGAGCAGCAGATACACCCAGAGCGCGCCCATGAAGTGCCAGTACAGCGAAGCGGATCCCAGCGCCGAGAGCGCGCGCACGCCGGCGCCGGCCTGCACGCGCCGGTTCGCCACGCCGAGCGCCACGACGCCGCCGAGCAGGTGCAGCGCGTGGAGCACGGTGAACACGTAGAAGAACGAGGTGCTCGGCCCCGTGGCGAGGAACAATCCCTGCGCCATGAGGTCGCGCCAGGCGACCACCTGCCCCGCGACGAAGAGCAGCCCCATGCCGAGCGTCAGCCAGAGCAGCATGAGCCCGGAGCGGAGCGCCGCGGCGTCGCCGTCGCGAGCGACCCGGCGGCGGGCCAGTTCGAGCGTGCCGCTGCTCGCGAGCAGCAACACGGTGTTCCAGTACAGCACCGGCGGCAGCTGGAAGTGCTGCCAGTCGGGGGCCGCACTCTGCCGCACCAGCAGCGCGCTGGTGTAGGCGGCGAAGCTCATGGTGATCGCCGCGATGCCGACCCACACGCCCGTGCGGGACGGGATCGACGGCGGCGCGGATCGCACGGCTTCCATCAGGTGGTCTCCAGCTTCTCGGGCGAGTTCTGCATCACGTAGTCACCGGTCGAGCCCTTCATGCCGTACTCGTTCGGGCCATGGTAGACCACCGGGTGCACGTCGCCGAAGTTGTTGTGCGGCGGCGGTGAGGGGATCGTCCACTCGAGCGACGTCGCCTCCCACGGATTCACCGGCGCCACCGGACCCTTGAAGCGGCTCCAGACGAGATTGAACAGGAAGAGCACTTGCACGGCGCCGGTGAAGAGCGCCGCGTAGGTGATGAACACATGCAACGGCTGCGACGCCAGCATGTAGTCATCCGTGAACGCCGAGTAGCGGCGGACGTTGCCGGCGAGGCCGAGATAGTGCATCGGCATGAAGATGCAGTAGACGCCGACGAAGGTCAGGAAGAAGTGCCACTTCCCGATCGTCTCGTTCATCATCCTGCCGTACATCTTCGGGAACCAGAAGTAGGTGCCGGCGAAGATGCCGAACATCGCGGCGACGCCCATCACGAAGTGGAAATGGCCGACGACGAAGTACGTCCCGTGCAGATAGGTGTCGATCGACGGCTGCGCGAGGAAGAAGCCGCTGATGCCGCCGCTCACGAACACCGAGACGAAGCCGAGGCAGAAGAGCGCGGCGGTGGTGAAGCGCAGCCGTGCGCCGTACACGGTGCCGATCCAGAGGAGGGTCGTGACCGTCGCCGGGATCGTGATGATGAGCGTGGGCACCGAGAAGAGCGTGGCGGAGACCGGGTTCATCCCGCTCAGGAACATGTGGTGTCCCCACACGGTGTAGCTCAGCCCGCCGATGGCGAACATGCAGGCGATGAGCACCTTGGGGCCGAGGAGCGGCTTGCGCGCGAACGCCGGCAGGATGTGCGACACGATGCCGAAGCCCGGCAGGATCGCGATATAGACCTCGGGGTGGCCGAAGAACCAGAACAGATGCTGCCAGAGCATCGGTGAGCCACCCGAGTGCGGCTGCAGCTTGTCGCTGATGACGAGCCCCGCGGGGATGAAGAAGCTGGTGCCGCCGACGCGGTCGAGGACGAGCAGGATGCAGGCCGGCAGGAGCACCGAGAAGGCGATGAGGCCGATCACCGAGGTGATGAACCAGGCCCACGTCGAGAAGGGCATGCGCATGAGCGACATGCCCTTGGTGCGCAGGTCGAGCGTGGTGGCGATGAAGTTGAGCGACCCGAGGAGCTGGCCGACGCAGAAGATCGCGATCGAGACCCCCCAGAGGGTCATCCCGAGGCCCATGCCGGGGCCGGCATCGATGCCGACGGCGCTCAGCGGCGCGTAAGCGGTCCAGCCGGCGATCGGGGGTCCGTCGGGGACGAAGAACGCCGCGAGCAGCACGAGGAAGGCGACGCAGGTCACCCAGAAGGACATCATGTTGAAACGCGGGAACGCCATGTCCTCAGCGCCCACCTGGATCGGCAGCACGTAGTTGCCGAAGCCGGCGAAGGGCGCGGTGGTCAGGACGAAGAAGACCATGATCGTCCCGTGCATCGTCATGAGCGCGAGGTACATCTCCGGCGTCATGATCCCTCCCGCCGCCGACTTCGGCGCGAGCGCGCCGAGCACCGGCACCGCCGCGTTCGGGAAGGCGAGGTGGAAGCGCATGAACCAGGAGAGCACCATCCCGGTCAGGACGGCGACCAAGGCAAGATCGAGGTACTGCTTCCCGATGACCTTGTGATCGAGACTGAAGACGTGCTTGCGGAGGAAGCTCTGCGGAGCGTGATGCCCCGCGCCGGCGGTTGCTGACTGATCCATGTCCCTCGCCTCAGACGGGAAAGAACGGAAGCCGCCGGGCGGTCCCGGCGGCGTGCGTTGCGACGGCTACTGCGCTGCCTGGGCCTTGAGCCACGCTTCGTAGTCGGCCTGCGATACCACGTCCACGTAGGCCCGCATATTGTAGTGGCCGAGCCCGCAGAGCTGCGTGCAGACGATCTCCTTCTTCCCGATCTTCGTCGCCGTGAAGTTGAGCGGGATGCTCAAGCCAGGGACGAAATCCTGCTGGATGCGCAGGTCGGGGACGTAGAAGGCGTGACCGACATCCTTCGCGTGCATCGTGAGCGCGATCGGCTGGCCGACGGGGATCGTCAGTCCGCCGGAGACGATGTCGTCACGCGCTGCGGTGTCGTTGGCCGGATCGAGCCCGAAGAAGTTCCCGCTGCCGGGATCGATGAGCTCGGGGTGGATCCCGCCGAACTTCCCATCGGGTCCCGCGTAGCGGAAATAGAAGGCGAATTGCTCCGCCTGCACATCGACCTTGATGGCATTGGCGGGCGCGGGGGTGAGGAAGATGTTCGCCCAGACCTTCGTGCCAACGAGGGAGAGGACCGCGACTTCGACGGTCACCAGCGCGACGGCGCCGACGACCATCGGGGTGACGCCGCCGGGGAAGATCTTGATCGGGCGGTCATCCTTCTTGTCGCCGTACTGGAAGACGAAGAGCGCCAGCACGAGCTGGGAGACGACGAAGAGGATGCCGGACGCGAGCATCGTCTCCTCCAGCTGGCGGTCGATGCCGGAGCCGAGGACGGAGATGTCCGCGGGGAGCCACCAATGCTTCGTGACGATGAACGCGGCCGAAACGACCGTGATGACCGCCAACAGGAACCCGAACAGTTTACCCACGGCGCTGCGCCTCCGCTGCTGGGGATCGGGGAAGATGCCGGCGGACCGCCCCGCAGGGGGGCGGCCCGCCGCGAACGTGCGGAACGGCTAGTAGGGGACGGCCTTGAAGACGAAGTTGACCGGCGCCGACTCGCCACCCGCGATCGTGACTTCCTGGGTGAGCGTGCCGAAGCGCTCGTGCCACGCGGTGATCGTGTACTTGCCGGGGGGCAGACCCTTCAGGGAGAAGGCGCCGTCGTTCCCCGTCACTGCGTAATGCTCGCTGCCGATCACGGCGAAATAGCCGTGCATCCAGGGATGCACGTTGCACTTCACCGCGATGAACTCGGGCTTGTCGTAGGTCGCGCGGATCGGCGGGGTGCCGGGCGGCTGCGACTTGTTCCACTCGGGATTGGCCTTCGCGAGCGGGTGAATGTTATGCGAGGTCTGGTCGTCGTTGTAGATCTCGAGCGGCTGGCCGGTCTGCAGCGCCAGCACGTGCGGGAGATAGTTGCAGCCCTTCTGGTCGTAGCGCACGACCTGCGTCGGCGCCGGCGCCGGCGTATCGCCGGCGGAGACGAAGACCACCACGTACTGCAAGGAATTGCCAGGGCCCGTGACGACGCTCTCCGTCATCGCCGGGGTCTCGTGCTGGCTGGCGCAGGACGGTTCCTTCGCCATGTCGATCGGCTTCATCTTCGGCGGCGTCCCGGTGAAGGTCACCTTGCCGGAGACCGATCCGGCGGCCGGCGCCGGGGCGCTCAGCGCCGCCATGGAGGCGGCACCGAGGCCAAGGACGGTGAGAGACCACAGATAGTTGGTTCGCATCAGTGTCATGTGTCCGAGTAAGAGTACGGGGGCCTAGCGGCCGCCGCCGGTGCCCATGGAGGGCGCCGGGGCGGACTGCAGCCACTCGTGCCACGTGGCGGCTTCCACGCCCTGCGCCGGCTGGAGCGTGCGGAGGTAGTGGACGAGATCCCACGCGTCGGCCGGCGTCAGATTGTCGACGAAGGACGGCATTGGCGTCCCATCGACGCCCGTCATGAAGATCCGGTAGAGCTCGGCGTTCGTCGTGCTGCACTTGGAGCGCATGCCGGCCGAGAAGTTGTAGGGACGGATCGGATTGTCCTTGCTGTCCGTGAGCGTGGACGCCGACGGGCCATCGCCGTGGCCGGCGGGACCGTGACACTTCCAGCACTCCATCTTGCTGAAGAGTTCGCGCCCGTGAAGCACGCTCGCCTTCGTGACCGGTGTCTCGGGCGGCACGACGATCGGCGTGCCCGGCTTCTCCTTCTCCCAGCGCGGCGAGAAGGTCTTGATGTACGCCACGAGATCGACGCGCGTCTGTTCCATGAGCGGGAACCAGGACGGCATGTTCGTGTTCACGAAGCCGCGGCTCACCGCATCGTACAGGTCCTGATCGGTCGGCAGCGTGCCGGTGGGAGTCGAGCGGCACTTGAAGACGGCGGCCGTGAAGTCGCGCGGCTTCGGCTCGATCCACGGGGCGTTCTCCCCGCTGCCGTCGCCATCCACGCCGTGACAGCCGACGCAGAAGCGCTGGTAGTACTTCTTCCCCTGCGCCGCGTTGCCGGTGAGCTTGCCGACGCTCGCCGTCTGCGCGCGCGCCGTGTTCATCCCGCTCGTTCCAAGGAGCGCAGCGGTGCAAGCCGCGAGCGCCACCCAGCCAGTATGTAGTCTCATAGTAAGTGGGCTCTCTCCTAGAAGGCGAAATCGAGGGCGATCAACAGGCTGCTGCTCTTCACGGTCGTCGCTTCGGTCAGCGGCGGGTTCGGGAGGGAGGTCCCCGGATCGCCCAGACCATCCTCGCTCAACGGGAAGATGCCCACCGAGTTCGTGTAGGCGTACTCGACGTGGAGCGCGAGCCCGTCGCGGCTGAACATGAAGAAGTACGAGCGCAGACCGAGGGCGAGTCCATCGATGTTGCCCTGCGTGGAGGGCGTCCCGGGGTCATACTGGTCCGTCATCTTGACGCTCTGCCACTTGCCCATGAACATGAGCCGCGGGTTCACGACGTAGTGCGCCTCGACCACCGCCGAGTTCCACTTCGCGTTCTGGGTGGGGGTGCCGTCGGTCAAGGCCTTGTCGTTCGAGGCGATCATGTAGTACGGCAGCACCTCGAAATCGCCGAAGGTCAGGTTCGCGTTCACGCCGAAGCGGGTGAACGACTTGTCGCCGTTGGCCATGCCGGGGATCGGCTCGCCGCCGCTCGTGGGCGACGCGGTGGACGACTTCCCGAGCACGCCGAAGACGCCGACGCGCATCAGGCCGAGACTCTGGACGGCCCACGCCTGGCTGAGGGTGAACATGACGTCCATGCCCTTCCCGGTGCCCGCCGGGAAGCCCGGCGTCCCATCGGTCGTGCTGAGGAGCGCGAGCGTGTAGCGCGTATAGCTGTTCTTGTTATGACCCATCAGCTCGAGGCCGAGCTGGTTGTCGCCGAGTCCGAAGGCGACGGTGGAACTGACCGGCTGGTAGTGGTAGTTCTGGTACATCCCGCCGTTGTTCGAGAGGAACTCGCCGCGCTTCTCGGAGATGAGATTGTCGAGCTCGAACTTCCCCATCTTCACGTTGAACCAGGAGTTGTTCGAGATGTTGTCGAAGCGCACGTTGGCGGCCTCAATGCCGGCCGAGCCGTCGGGGTCGAGCGTGGTGACGAGCTGGAAGGAGATGTTCTTGTAGAGCGTCCCCATCATCAGGAAGTCGATGCCCGAGAGATCGAATCCCTGCTGCGTGACCGTGCCGGCGTGCTGCCCCGCGAGAGGATCGCCCGCCACGTTATCGATCGGTTGATTGGTGGTGGTCTCCATGTGCCACTGCGGCGTCGTGCGGACCGCGATCGGCCAGTAGCTATTGCTCTGCTGGATGGGCGAGTCCTTCTCGTTCATCAGCTGGTAGCCGTTGTCCTTGAAGACCTGCCCGAAGTTGTTGAGCTCGGGCCAGGTGGTGTGGCAGGCCGAACAGGCGAGCGAGTACTTGCGGGCGAACGCCGGGATCGCGGCCTTGTGCTTCAGCGACAGCGTGTAGCGCCCATCGCGTGCCGGAGCGGCCGCCGCCGCGTCGGCGCGATCAGGCAGCGGTGCGACCGGAGCGCTCGAAGCGCCGCGCGGAGTCATCGCTGCCGTGCTGAGGACCAGTCCGACGATCAGTCCGGCGCGAGCGGGCGATGACACCGAGTGCTTCGCTCCACCCGAACCCTTCGGTAGCCACATGATCATGCCTCCTCCCGTGTGGTGCGCTGCGTGGGGGCAGCCGATGCGCCGCCCTCCGGGGTCACAAACAAAAAAACGCTCTCGCAACCGTTGTCCGTGCTGCCGATGGCGGCGAAAAGCCGTTCCTGTGCGGCTCTTAATATGAAAGTATTACAACGTTGTCAAGATAGTCCTGATGCACTGTCAGATTAATCCCTTCCAATCCCCGGACAGACGTTCACTTCTTCGCGACGACCTCCTCCTTCAGCACCCATTTCGCGAACCAGAAGACGAGCAACGCCACGATGACGAAGTCGAGCGCCGCGCCGAGCACCGGACCGTACTCGAAGATCCCGATCTTGCCGGTCCGCCAGTCACCGCCCGGACTGAGCAAGCCGACGATCGGCATGATGAGCCCATTGACGATGGCCGTGATCAGCGCATTGAGCTTGCCGCCGATCACGACGGCGATCGCCAGACCGATGACACCGTACTGCTTCAGGAAGGCGAAGAATTCCTTGTGCATGGCTGCGCTCCGGCGCGAGGGTGGTGGGCTAGTATGGAGCCTGGCCATCGCGACCGCCAGCCGCGACGGGCGGCGCGACCGATTGCGCTCGGGCCCGGGACGGCACACACTCCAACGTGGCGCGAGCCATGGTCCGCGCGCCGCTCGACCGCCATTCACTCCGGAGCGCCGATGCGAACCCGACGCGTCCTCTCCCCCGCCCTCTCCCTCGTGCTCCTCCTCGGCGCGATCCCGGCGCGCGCGCAACGACCCGCGTCGCCGAAGCCGGTCCCCGCGCGCGTCGTGGCCATCAACTTGAAGCAGCTCAGCGACGCGCAGATCAAGTCGCTCGAAGCCGCGGTGCACGGGCCGGTGCAGCCGGGGTCCTACTGGTACGACAAGGTCTCCGGCGCATGGGGGCGGCAGGGCGGACCGATGATCGGCACGCCGGTGATGCAGGGACGCTTCTGGGTGGACGCGCAGGGGAACTTCGGCACCGAGGGCGGCCCGATGATGGGCAACCTGGCCGTGCTGGCGCAGCAGAACGGGACGCGCTATGGACGGCAGGGGAACACCGGAACGGAGTGCAGCGGCGGCGGATGCAGTTCGCGGAACAGTGCCACCGGCATGGGAGTGATCACCGACGGCCAAGGGGGCGCGGCCGTGTTCACGGGCGACGGGAAGGTGATCACGCCTCCGTGAGCCCGGGCACCGGAACGGTCGCCTGACGCAGCGCGCCTCCGCCGTCACGCGCTCCCCATTCGCCAAAATCGTCGTGCCCCTCCGGCGGGTCAGGGTTCTGCGCTGAACTCTGGGCAATCCCCGCTTGTTCCCCGACCCATCGAGGACAGCTTGAGAGCAGAGCCCTCGTCACCAGCCGGAGGAAGCGGTATGCGGTGCGACTCGACCCTCATCCGTGGCGTGTTCGTGGCGA
>Ga0315271_10001220_pt1 | contig 15431 bp, 14 predicted proteins | sample C3_top_MG_FD_204664 | JGI IMG/M metagenome (GOLD analysis project Ga0315271, IMG submission 204664) | Sediment microbial communities from Yellowstone Lake, YNP, Wyoming, USA - C3_top | ecosystem: Environmental > Aquatic > Freshwater > Lake > Sediment | place: USA: Wyoming | collected 2017-08-01 | reverse complement strand
GCGCCCGCGGCGTCGCCGAGGATCGCGGCCATCTCGGCGGCCTTCTTGCGGTTGCCCGAGGCGAGCAGGACGCGCATGGCGGCCCCGTCCTACTTTTTGCCGATGGCGATGGCGCCGAGCGCCTCGGCCTGAAGCCTGATCAGGTCGTGGATGCCGGCGCGGGCCGCGGCGCCCAGCTCCTCGAGGCGGTGCCACGAGAAGGGCGCGCCCTCGGCCGTGCCCTGGATCTCGACGAGCTTGCCGCCGCCGGTCATGACGACGTTCATGTCGACCTCGGCGCGCGAGTCCTCCTGGTAGCACAGGTCCAGCAGCACGGCGCTGTCCACGACGCCGACGCTCACCGCGGCGACGTGCTCGATCAGCGGCACGCGCGCGATCTTGCCGGCGGCGCGCAACTTCTCGAAGGCGAGCGCGAGCGCGACGAAGGCGCCGGTGATCGACGCGGTGCGGGTGCCGCCGTCGGCCTCCAGCACGTCGCAGTCGACCCAGACGGTGCGCTCGCCGAAGGCCGAGGTGTCCGTCACGGCGCGCAACGAGCGCCCGATCAGCCGCTGGATCTCGTGGGTGCGACCGCCGATCTTCCCGGCGCTCGACTCGCGCTGCATGCGCGTGTTGGTCGCGCGCGGCAGCATGGAGTACTCCGCCGTCACCCAGCCCTTGCCGGTGTTGCGCAGGAAGGGGGGGACTTTATCCTCGACGCTTGCCGCGCACAGGACCGTCGTGCCGCCCACGGTGATCAGGGCGGAGCCCTCCGCATTGCGCTGGAACCCCGTCTGGATCTTCACGGGGCGCAGCCCGTTCGGTTCGCGTCCGTCACATCGCTTCATGTACACTCCTTGTTGTCGGTGGGTGGTGATGATACCGCATCGGACGCAGAGGTGATACCGGGGCGGCGGTTCACCCGTGCGTGGAGGCCCGGGGTCGGCGCGCTTCGATGAAAAGACTCAAGCGGTACGTGCTGTGGATCGTGTTCGCCGTCCTCGCCGCGTTCGCGCTCTACGAGGGGTCGATTTTCACGCGCATCCTCTGGTGGCGCACGCACAACCCGGCGGACACCGCGTTCATGCGCGCCCGGCTGGACGAGTTGCGCGAGAAGGACCCGCGCGCGACCCTGACGCAGGTCTGGGTCCCCTACGCACAGATCTCGCCGCAGCTCAAGCGCGCCATCGTCGCCGCGGAGGACGCGAAGTTCCTCGCCCACGAGGGTTTCGACTGGGAGGGCATCCAGGTCGCCTACGAGAAGAACGCCAGGCGCGGCCGGGTCGTGGCCGGCGGCTCGACGATCAGCCAGCAGCTCGCCAAGAACCTCTTTCTCTCCCGCGCGCGCACCCCCTGGCGCAAGGGGGAGGAGGCGCTGATCACCGTGATGCTCGAGGCGGCGCTGGAGAAGCGCCGCATTCTCGAGCTGTATCTCAATCTGATCGAGTGGGGGGAGCGGAGCTTCGGCGCGGAGGCGGCCGCGCGGCGGCACTTCGGCACCGGCGCCGCGGCGCTCGACGCGGCGCAGGCGGCGCGGCTGGCGGCAATGGTCCCGAACCCGCGCTACTACGAGCGGCGGGGCACGACGCCGTTTCTCGCGCGGCAGACGGCGGTCATCCGCGCACGGATGACGCAGGTGCAGGTACCGTGAGCGGATTGCCCGGCCACACGGGGCTTGCGTGACGATTTGGGTATTGACGTCTCCAGCCCCATACGCTATTTTTCCGTGATGATTCAACCATCGACTGTGCGCACGCGACTGCGACTGAGCCCCGGCACACCCGCCGTGGCCGCCTGAGGATCGCCCGGACAGAGCGCAGACCAGAAACGCAGCAGACCCAAGGCCACGGAGGAGCACTCCGTGGCCTTTGGCATTTACGAGGGTCCGGCGGCTCCTTCGCAACGACCGCATGGAGGAAAGCGACATGACCAGCAGCACCCCGCCCCGGCCGCAACCCTGGACGAAATACCGCCCCTGCCCGCCCGTCGATCTTCCCGACCGGCGCTGGCCCTCGCGCACGATCACCCGCGCGCCGCGCTGGTGCAGCGTCGACCTGCGCGACGGCAACCAGGCCCTCGCGCAGCCGATGAGCGTCGGGGAAAAGCTCGAGTTCTTCCACCTCCTCGCCGCGGTCGGCTTCAACGAGATCGAGGTCGGCTTCCCCGCGGCCTCTCAGGTCGAATTCGACTTCACGCGCCGACTGATCGAAGAGGACCTCGTGCCGGAGACCGCCGCGATCCAGGTGCTGACCCAGGCGCGGGAGGCGCTGATCAGGCGCACCTGCGAAGCGCTGCGCGGAGCGCGCCGGGTGATCCTCCACCTGTACAACTCCACGTCGACGCTGCAGCGGCGCGTGGTCTTCGGCCTCTCTCGTCGCGAAGTCGTCGAGTTGGCCGTGGTCGCCGCACGCCAGGCGCGCGAAGAGGCGCACCGCCTGTCCGGCACCGAGGTGACCTTCGAGTACTCGCCCGAGAGCTTCACCGGCACCGAGCCGGAGTTCGCGCTCGAGATTTGCGAAGCGGTGCTCGAATCCTGGGGTGCGACCGCCGAACGCCCGGCAATCATCAACCTCCCGGCAACCGTCGAGATGGGCACCCCCAACGTCTACGCCGACCGCATCGAGTGGTTTCTGCGGCACCTCTCACGCCCGGAGCGCGCGGTCCTGAGCATCCACGCTCACAATGACCGGGGGACGGCCGTGGCCGCCACCGAACTGGCAATGCTCGCCGGGGCGGCGCGCGTGGAAGGGACGCTCTTCGGCAACGGGGAGCGCACGGGCAACGTGGACATCCTCACCCTCGCGCTCAATCTGCAGACGCAGGGGATCGACCCCGGACTGGACTTCTCGCGCATCGACCGCGTCGTTCAGGTCTACGAGCGCTGCACCCGGATGCCGGTGCACCCCCGCCACCCGTACGCGGGGGAACTGGTCCACACCGCCTTCTCCGGCTCGCACCAGGACGCCATCAGCAAGGGGCTGCGGGCGCGCGAGCGCGAGCGGCAGACGTGCTGGGAGGTGCCGTATCTCCCGATCGACCCGGCCGACATCGGCCGCACCTACGAGGCCGTGATCCGCATCAACAGCCAGTCCGGCAAGGGGGGGGCGGCGTGGGTGCTCGAGCAGGAGAACGGCTACGCCTTGCCCAAGGCGATGCACCCGGAATTCGGCGCCCTCGTGCAGCAGGCCTCCGAAGCGGGCGGCGGCGAACTCTCCCCGGAGGCGATCCACGAGGTTTTCGTGCGCGAATACCTCTTCCCCCCGCACCCGCTCGATCTTGTCCGCTGGCACATCGAGGACCAGCCGCCCGCGGCGGCGGGTGGGGAGTCGCGGGCGCGCGTGCACGCCACGGTCGCAGTCGACGGAACCCCGCTCGAGGTCGCCGGTGCCGGCAACGGCCCGATCGACGCCTTCTGCGACGCGCTGCGCGCCGCCGGCATCGCCGATGTTTCACTGCTCGCCTATCACGAGCACGCCCTGGGGCTGGGGTCCGGTTCCCGCGCGGCGGCCTACATCCGGATCGTGTCCTCGGAGGGCGCACAGCGCTTCGGCGTCGGCGTCGACACCGACATTGCCGCAGCCTCATTCCGGGCGATCCTCGGCGCGCTGAATCGCCTCGCGCGCGAACGGGCCGATCGGTCAGCGGGCGCGGCGCCGGGAGGCTTGACATCCGATCCCCCGTCGCCATGATAGAACGGTGGACGCGCTGACGCAGACGTATCTGCTCCTGGCCGTCGGCTCGTTGCTGCTCGGTCTGGCGGCCGGGGCCGTGATGCACCGCTCCGACTACTGTCTGGCCGGGATGTTCCGCGATCTCTTCCTGTTCAGGCGCGTCGACAAACTGCGCTCACTCGTGCTGCTGGTCGTCGTCTCGATGCTGCTCTTCGAGTGCGCCCGGCTGTTCGGGTTGCTGCCGAACTACCCGTTCCCGCTGTTTTATGCGCCGTCGGCCGCGAACGTCGCGGGCGGCCTGCTCTTCGGCGTCGGCATGGTGCTGGCGGGGGGGTGCGTCGTCGGCACCCTCTACAAGATGGGCGCCGGCAGCATCCTCAGCGCCATCGCCTTTGCCGGCCTGGCCGTCGGCAGCGCCGCGTACGCCGAAATCTTCCCCTTCTGGTCGGCGTTCGGCAAGCGGACGACGTTCTTTGCCGGCAGCGTCACGCTGCCGCAGATTCTCGGCGTCGCACCGACCGTGCCGATCCTGGTCTGTGCGGCCGCGGGCGGCGCCCTCGTGCTGCGCTGGCAGCGGCAGGGGAAATTCCGCCGCACCTCCGCAGTCGCCGGCGATCTGCAACCGTGGCGGGCCGCCCTGCTGCTCGCGCTGATCGGCCTGCTCTCCGCGGTGATCGTCGGACTGCCGCTCGGCATCACCTCTTCCTACGCCAAGATCGGGGGCTGGATCGAACGACTCTTCCTGCCCGCGCACGTCGACCAGTCGGGCTTTTTCCAGGCCGTCCCGCTGCACTACCGGCACCCGCTCACCGGCGTCGATCTCGCGGGCGGCTCCGCACCACGGTTCGACGCGCTCGCCGCGATCCAGTTCCCGCTTCTGGTCGGCATCGTGGCCGGCAGCGCCGTCTCCGCCCTGCTGCTGGGCGAGTGGCACGTCCGCCGGGGAATCCCCGCACGACAACTGGTTTCGGCATTGATCGGCGGGATTTTCATGGGTCTCGCATCGAGGATGGCGCCCACCTGCAACCTCTGGCACCTGTTGGGCGGGATACCGATCCTTGCGGCTTCGAGCTTCCTGTTCCTGGCCGGCCTGCTTCCGGGGGCCTGGCTCGGCGGGCGACTGTTGACGAGCTTCGTAATGCCCCCCCGTGCCGAGGAGGGACCGAGGCGACCATGAACACCATCGAATTCGACATCCGCGGTCAGATCTGCCCCTCGAGCCTGCTGACCGCCCTGCGGGAGATCAACATCCACCAGGAGGCGCTGCGTGATCGCGTCGTGCGTCTGCGTTTTCTGACCGACAACCGCGACTGCGTGGCGACCATCCCGGAGTCCGCCCGCACCATGGGTTACGCCTCCGAGGTCCGGCGCGAGCAGGACTGCTACGCGATCGAGGTCTTCGGTGACTGAGCCCGCCGACCGCACCGGCGGCGGCGCGGCGGCGACGGAGGCGGCGACGGCCGCGGAGGTCCGGCGTCTGCGCGATCGGCACGAGCGGGCGATGGGCTACATCCGCGAGAAGATCAACGAGCTGCTCAAAGTCATCGGCACCGCGCCCCTGCGCCCCGAGGAACTCGACGACGAGACCCTGATCGGTCTGGACCCGATCGGGATTGTCGCCGGGTCGTTTCGCCAGGTTCTCGCCCATCTGAACCGCACGAACGAGCAGCTGCGGTTCGCGCGCGAGGAGCTGCAGGCGATCTTCGACTGCGCCGGTCTGGGTATCCTCGTGATCGACCGCGATCAGAGGATCGTCGCCTGCAACGCCAAATTCCGGGAGCAGTTCGGCATGGGCAACGCCGACGTGGTGGGCCATTGCTGCCGCGAGGTGGTCTGCCAGACCGACCGTCCCGACCGGCCCTGCCCCTTCATGCACACGCTGAGCACCGGGGAGGCTTACCGCTGTCCGGACTGGATCGTCGGCGGCCGCCACTACGACATCGTGGAGACGGCCGTGCGCAACCAGGAGGGGGAAGTCACCGGGAGCGTCCTGGTCTACTCCGACATCAGCGAGCGATTCGCCTCCGAGGAGGCGCTCCGCCGCAGCGAGGAACGGTACCGCGACCTGTTCGAGAACACGAACGACCTGATCTTCAGCACCCGCGCGGACGGCTCGATCGAGTACGTCAACGCCTCGTGGTGCGCGACCCTCGGCTACAGCCAGGAGGAGGCGGAGCGGCTTTCGCTGCTCGATCTGGTGCACCCGGCCTGCGACGCCGAATGCCGCGAGCGGCTCCAGGCGCTCCTGCGCGGCGAGGGCGGTGGCCGGGTTCACGCCATGCTCATTGCCAAGAATGGCAGGAAGGTCATTCTCGAAGGGGATGTCAGTCTCGAGCGCGCGAGCGGAAAATCGCGCGGCGTCCGGGGCATCTTCCGCGACATCACGGACTCGCAGACGCTCGAGGAGGAGCTGCGCCGGCGGGAAAAACTCGAGTCGGTCGGACTGCTCGCGGGCGGGATCGCCCACGACTTCAACAACATCCTGACGGCCGTGTTGGGCAACATCAGCCTGGCGCAGGCAGCCGCCGCGCCGGAGGACGCCGTGCACGCGCGCCTGGCCGAAGCCGAGAAGGCCACGCTGGCAGCCCGGCGCCTGACGCAGCAGCTGCTGACTTTTTCCAAGGGGGGCTCGCCGGTGAAACGGCTCGCTTCCGTCGCGCAACTGGTGGAGGAGCAGACGGTGTTCGCCTGCCGCGGCTCGGGCATCTTCTGCCAGGTCAAGACCGACCCCGCCCTCTGGACCGTGGAAGTCGACGAGGGGCAGATCGGCCAGGCGGTGAACAACCTGGTGCTCAACGCCGTGCAGGCGATGGACGGGAACGGGACCGTGCTCGTGAGCGCGGACAACGTGACCCTCGGTCCGCAGGACGACCCGCTGCTGCCGCGGGGGCGCTTCGTGCGCATCACGGTGCGTGACAACGGCTGCGGGATCGAACGCGAGAATCTCCAGCGCATGTTCGACCCCTATTTCACGACCAAGCCCGGCGGCAGCGGCCTGGGGCTGGCCGTGACCTACTCCATCGTCAAACAGCACGGCGGCCAGATCCGCGTGGACTCAAAGATAGGGAGCGGCTCGACCTTCACCGTCTACCTGCCGGCCTCGGACGAGGCGCTGCCGCCGCCGGAGAACTCTGCGCCGGCACCGCAAGCCGGCAAGGGGCGCATTCTCGTCATGGACGACGAGTTGATCGTCCGCGAGATCGCCGCCGCGATGCTCCAGGAACTCGGCTACGAGGTCGAGAGCGTCACCAATGGCGAGGCGGCGATCGCGCGCTACGAACTGGCCCGCGCCCAGGGCCAGCCGTTCAGCGCCGTGATCATGGACCTGACCGTCCCCGGCGGCATGGGCGGCAAGGAAGCCGTCGGGGAACTGCGCTCCCGGGACCCCGCGTGCCGGGTGCTGGTCTCCAGCGGCTACTCGAACGACCCGGTGATGGCCGATTTTGCCGGCTATGGCTTCTGCGGGGTGATCTCCAAGCCGTACCGCCTGGCGGAACTCGGCGCCGCGCTCAAGGCGGCGATGGGAACCACCCCTGCGCCGCAGTAGCCCCGGTCGTCCGGCGACAGGCAGAGACCTCGGGGCGGGGACCCGCCTCGGGTCGTGGAGCAGGGTCGGCCGCTACACGCAGCGGGCGTGGTGGCGCTCGGCCGTCCTCGAAGGGGCGGTCCTCGGCGTCTTCATCCTCAACGAGTACGTCGCCAAGAAGACCCTCGGGGCCGGCGACGCCATCATCACCGCTCTCGTCATCGGACCGACCGCCGCGCTGCTCTTCGCCGCCTGGTGGTCCGGCCTGCTCGCCCGTCGCGAAAAGTCCTCGACCTTCCTCGTCTTCGGGATGCTCGGCCGCCTCTCGCTGCTGCTCGTGGCAGGCGCCGTCTCGGCAGTCTCCTTCACCGCGGTCATCGCCGTCGCGACGTTTCTCTACGGCGCGGTCGTCCCGGCCTCCAACGCCCTGCTCCAGCGCAATTTTGCCGCGGACGAGCGCGGGCGGGTCCTCGGGTTCGGGATCGCGCTGCAGGCGCTGACGGCGATCGCGGTCTCGCTGCTGGTCGGGCGACTGTACGACTGGCGGCCGGACACCTACCGCGTCGTCTACCCCGCGGCCGCGGCCTGCGGCTTCTTTTCCTGCCTGAGCCTGGCGCGGGTGCGCTTCCGGTCCCGCCCCGGCGAGCCCGCCGAGCAAAGACTCTTCCGCTCCGGACTGGGCGGGGCGCTGGCCGGCGCGCTGCGCCGCCCCTTCGCGGGCGCCCTGGTGCTGCTGCGCGAAGACCGCGGCTTCCGGCGCTACGAGATGGGGTTCATGGCCTACGGCCTGGGGTGGATGATGCTGCAGCCGACGATCCCGGTCTACCTGGTCGAACGGCTCCAGGTGGCCTACGCCGAGGTCGCCAACGCGCGCGGCCTGATCTACTACACGATGATCGCCGCGCTCTCGCACCCGTTCGGCCGGCTGCTCGACCGCGTCGGACCGATCAGGGTTTCGCGGATCGCGTTCACGATCCTGGCGTTCTTCCCGCTGCTGCTCGCGTCCGCGCGCGGGATCGGTCTGGCCTACCTCGCCTTTCTCGTCTACGGCTGCGGCATGGCGGCGGTGAACCTGGGCTGGACGACCGGGCCGATCCACTTCGCCCGCGAGCGCGACTCGGCCGGATACATGGGGGCGCACGTCGCGCTCGTCGGGGTGCGAGCCATCGTCGGCGGCCCGTTCGGGATCTGGCTCTATCGGGCGAGCGGCTCGCCGGCGGCGACGTTCGCGCTGGCCTCGGCGCTCTTCTTCGCCGGTTCGCTGATCATGTCACGAAGCGACGGGGACCCTACTCTCCGCGGCGGACCTTCGCTTTCTTGCTCTCGCCGCGTTCGCGCAGCCGGGCGATCTCGCCCCTGATCTCCTCCTCGACCACACGCGCCGCTTCGGCGTCCCCGCTCGCCTGGGCGGCCCGGAGGCGATCCCTGGACATGATCTCCTCCTCGGCGACTTTGGCTTTCGTCTCGGCCTCGATCTCCGCAATGGCCAGCTTCTGGTCGTGGGTCAGCGGGACCACATCGCCCTGCTTCTGCTGCATGCGTTCCATCGCCAACTCGAGCGCGCTTTTGATGCCGCCGGACGTCTTTGCACTCTTCATGGGTTCGCCCCCCTCTCACAACGATCGATCACGCTGCCCGTGGTCCCGCTTCGTCGCGGTCATTCAGCGACGGTGATCCCCGGTTCGCCTGCCTCCGCGTAGCCGATGATCGCCGCCCACGGCAACCCCGCCGCGCGCAAATCGCGCACGTAGTCCCGAGCCTGCGGTTCCGGCAGCGCGGCGAGCAACCCGCCCGAGGTCTGGGGATCGAACAGCACCTCCTCCTGCTCGCGCCGCAGCTTCACGGCAACGCGCAGGCGCCCGCCGCACAGCGCGCGGTTGCCGGCGTTGGACCCGGTACTCACGCCCGCCGCGTACATTTCGAGGGTGCCCGGATACAGAGGCAACGCCTTGAAGGAGAGCACGACACGCACGCCCGAACCGGCGGCCATCTCCAGGCCGTGCCCGGAGACGCCGAACCCGGTGATGTCGGTCAGCGCGTGAATCTCGTACTTCAACGCCGCCTCGCACGCAGCCATGTTCAGCGCGGCGGTCACCGGCAGAACCTCGCGCTCGAGATCGGCGTAGGGGTACTTCCTGGCGCGGTTGGCGTTGAAGAGCACGCCGTTGCCGAGCGGCTTGGTCAGCACGAGGGCGTCCCCGGTCCGCACCCCGGTGTTCGCCAGGACGCGGTCGGGGTGCACCACCCCCGTCACCGCCAGGCCGTATTTCGGCTCGGGGTCGTCCACCGAATGCCCGCCCGCCAGTGAAGCCCCGGCCTCGACGACCTTCTCGGCGCCGCCGCGGAGCATGTCGCGCAGCAGGCCGAGGTCGAGGTCCTTCGCCGGGAAGTTCACGATATTGAGCGCGATGATCGGCCGGCCGCCCATCGCCCAGACGTCGGACAGCGCGTTGGCGGCGGCGATCCGCCCGAACCAGACCGGGTCGTCGACCACCGGCGTGATGTAGTCCACGGTCGAGATGATCGCGAGCTCGGGGCTCACCCGGTAGACGGCGGCGTCGTCCGCGGTCTCGAACCCGACGAGCAAATTCCCGTCAACGGAGCGCGGCAGGCCGGCGAGCACCTCCGACAGCACGGTCGGAGAGAGTTTCGCCGCTCAACCGCAACTGCGCGAGGCGCCCATCAAGGTCTTTTTAGATACGAACGGCAGCTGCATCGATCCTCCTCATGCCGGCAAGTGTAGCAGATCGAAGCCCGCACGAGCACGGGGAGCGGCAAGCGCCGGAGGGTGCGTCAGGGGGCCGCCGCGCGGAAGCGGCGGTGTTTGCGGCGGACTTTGTCGCCGACGACGCGATAATTCACCGCGAAGAAAAGTTCGAACTCCTCGACGGTCTCGAATTCGGCGATGTTCTCGACATCGTGCTCGGCTCGCTCGCAGGTTTCGGAGCCGTAGTCGCGGCACAGCTGCGGACGGCTCTCGTAAATCCCACAGCCGCCGTCGGCGGCAATGTGCCGGCAGGCGGTGCCGACCTGAACCCACCAGTCTTCATCCTTGTCGATGTAGATGCAGACATCCGTGTGCGAGAGGTACCAGTGGATGAGGTCGCGATCGTCCGTGCCGCGCGGCGGCACGAGGGCGACCGCCACGTAGCGGCAGCATGTCGCACCGCAGAGGTGGCAGGGGTGGCCATGCGTGAGTCCCTCGAGCTCTTCCTTCGTCGTGGCAGACATAGCGGGGGTGAATTGTCGGGGGATCGCGGGCGCTTGTCAACCATCCGGTTGACGCCACCCGGCTCAGGCGGTTCGCCGAGGGCCCCGAATCTGTCGGAAATTCATCCCCCCTCATGTATAATCCGCAAACATGTCTGTGACCTGCAGCGGAATCTCGTCACCTCGGGGAAATCCCGGAGGAATCGCCGCCTGCGCGGAGGCCGAACCGTGCTGAACCCCTGGTCCCTCGCGACCATTGCCGCCATCTTCGGCGCGGTGGTCGGCAGTTTCCTCAACGTGGTGATCCACCGCCTGCCCGCCGGCGAGTCCGTCGTCTTCCCCGGCTCGCGCTGCCCCCGCTGCGGCGCGCAGATCCGCGCGCGGGACAACGTCCCGGTCCTGAGTTGGATCGCGCTTGGAGGGCGCTGCCGCGACTGCCGCGGACCGATCGACCCGCGCTACCCGCTCGTCGAACTGGCGAACGCGCTGCTCTGGGCCGCGCTCGCCCTGCGCTTCGGACTCGGGTTTCCGCTCTTCGCGTTTGCCGCGCTCTGCTCAGCGCTGCTGGCGATCACGCTGATCGACGTCGATCACTGGATCATCCCCGACGCGATCACGCTCCCCGGCATCGTCGTCGGACTGGCCGCGAGCTTTTTCCTGCCGCCGCGCGGCAGCCTGATCGCCGAGTTCCTCCACCATCGCCTCGCGCTCGACCGGCTTCCCGGATTCCTCGCGACGCCCGGTTTCTGGGACTCGCTCGCGGCGCTGCTCCTCGGCGGCGGGTTTTTCTACCTTGTCGCGGTCGTGAGCCGCGGCGGCATGGGCGGCGGCGACGTCAAGCTCACCGCGATGATGGGGGCGTTTCTCGGACTGCGCGATCTGGGCGTCGCGGTCTTCATCGGATTGCTCGCGGGATCGGCCGTCGGGATCGCCCTGATGATCGCCGGCCGCAAGACGCGCAAGGACGCGATCCCGTTCGGTCCGTTCCTCGCGCTCGGGGGCATCTGCGCCGTCTTCTGGGGCCGCCCGCTCGTGGAATGGTATCTGAACCTGAGAGGCTATTAAGCGACGGGAGCATGAGGTTACTTGAAAGGGGTGCCATGTATTCTTCCGCGATAACCGCAACGTTCTCCGCGGCGCACGCGCTGCGCAATTACCAGGGCAAGTGCGAGCGCCTGCACGGGCACAACTGGAAGATCGAGGTCCTGACCGCCACCGAGACGCTCGATGCCGCGGGCATGGGCCTGGACTTCACGGTGCTGCGCGAACGCCTCGGCGCGGTGCTCGCACAGCTCGATCACCGCTACCTCAACGACCTCGAACCCTTCCAGGCCTGCAGCCCCTCCTCGGAATTGATCGCCCGGCACATTTTCGAGCAACTCGAGCCGACCGTGAACGACGGTCGCGTGCGGCTGGTCGCCGTCAAGGTCTGGGAGTCCGAGGGCTCGTGGGCTGAATTCCGGCCCTGAAGCGGGCACAGCCCGGACCGACCGCCTCGACGCCATGGCCACGGAGCACGCGCAGCGTCTGCGGGTCGTCGTCGTCGGCGCGGGCCCCGCTGGCCTGATGGCCGCCGGGGAGGCGGCGGGCGGCGGCGCCGACGTCACGCTGCTCGACGGCGAGGACCGCCCGGGGAAAAAGCTCCTCCTCACCGGGAAGGGGCGCTGCAACCTCTCGAACACCCTGCCGCTCGAGAAGTTTCTCGAAGGTTTCGGCGCAAACGGCGTGTTCCTGCGCAACGGCTGCCACCGCTTTTTCTCTGGCGAGCTGCGGGAATTCCTGGCCGGAATCGGCGTCGAGACCGCGGTCGAGCGCGGCGGGAGGGTCTACCCGCTCCAGGGCGGTGCCGGCGCTGTTCTCGACGCGCTTCTCGCGTGGGTCGGCAAACGCGGCGTGCGGGTGCTCACCCGCCGGCGCGTGACGCAAGTGACCCGCGAGCCGGACGGTTCGTTTCTCGCAACCGGCGCGGGCTTCGCCGAGCCCGCCGACCGCGTGGTCGTCGCCGTCGGCGGCGCTTCCTATCCGCAGACCGGCTCGCGGGGCGACGGCTACCGGATCGCGGCGGCGCTCGGACACCGCATTGTCGCGCCCCGACCGGCGCTTGTCCCGGTCGTCTGCCGCGAACCGTTTTTCAAGCGCCTCGCGGGCCTGAAGCTGCGCAACGTGCTGCTGTCCGTGCACCCGCCCGGCCGCCCGGCCCTTGAGTCGTTCGGCGAGGTCCACGCCACGCCGTTCGGCATCTCCGGCCCCGCGGTTTTTCCGGTCAGCGCGGCGATCGGGGCCTTCGCGGCTGCGGCCCCCGTGCCCGTGCTGATCAACCTCAAGCCGGGCCTCGACGCGGCAACGCTCGAGGCGCGCGTGGAGCGCGAAATGAATTCCCTCTCGAGCCGGACGACCGCGGCGGTGCTCGCGACCCTGTTGCCGCGCCAGCTCATCCCGGTCTTCCTCGAGACCGCGGGGCTCGACGGCTCTCGCGTCGCGGTGCAGGCCGGGCGCGCGGCGCGGGTGAAAATCCGCGAGCTGCTCCAGGCCTTCCCCTGCACCGCAGTCGGCACGCTGCCGATCGCGCAGGGGATGGCCACCGCCGGCGGCGTGGACCTGCGCGAGGTGCACCCGGTGAAGATGGAATCGCTTCTTGTCCCGGGCCTCTTCTTCGCCGGCGAGGTGCTCGACCTCGACGGCGACACCGGCGGCTTCAATCTCCAGGCGGCCTTCACGACGGGGCATCTGGCCGGGAAGGCCGCGGCGGCGTGATCGACCTCAAGCGGCTCAGCCGGGGCGAACTCGCCGCCCGACTCGCGGCGCTCGGGCAGCCGGCGTGGCAGGCCGACGAGGTGCGCCGGTTCGTCTTCGCCAAGGGGGTCCGGAGCATCGACAAGCTCACGACCCTGCCGAAGGCGGCCCGGGAGGCGCTCGCGCAGCAGTGCACCATCGCGAACCCCGAGGTGGTCGAACGGCGCGCCGGCGCCGACGGCACGCTCAAGCTGTTGCTGCGTTTCCCCGACGGTGCCGCGTGCGAGACGGTCCTGATGCCGCAGCGCGACCGACTGACCCAGTGCCTCTCCTCGCAGGCCGGCTGCCCCCTCGGCTGCGTTTTCTGCCGGACGGGGGAGCTCGGCCTGACCCGCAGCCTGCACTGGTCGGAGATCGTCGACCAGTGGCTGGCGGGGCGGCGCGAGTTGCCGGGAGGCGCCGTGGTCACCAACCTGGTGTTCATGGGGATGGGCGAACCGCTGCTCAACCGCGAGGCGCTCGTCGAGGCCGTGCGCTTTCTCACCGCCCGGGCGGGCGGCGGCATCTCCGCCTCGCGCGTCACGATTTCCACCGCGGGGATCGTCCCGGGAATCGAATGGCTCGGCGCCGAACTGCCGCAGGTGAAGCTCGCCGTCTCGCTCAACGCCCCGGAGGACGAACTGCGGTCGCGACTGATGCCGGTCAACAGGAAATACCCGCTGCGCGAACTGGTCGCGGCGCTGCGCCGCTACCCGACCGGCCGGCGGCCGATCACGATCGAGTACGTGCTGCTCGGCGGGGTCAACGATTCGCCGGTCCTCGCCGGCACGCTCGCCCGCCTGCTGCGGGGCGTGCACTGCAAGTTCAACCTGATCCCGTTCAACCCCCATTCGGGCCTGCCGTACGCGGCGCCTGCGGCCGCGGCCGTCCAGGCCTTCCAGAAACGGCTCAGGGCGGCGGGATTCACCGCCCTCGTCCGCCAGAGCCAGGGGGCCGAGATCGGTGCGGCCTGCGGACAGCTGGGAGGGACCGACCCGGGAGACAGCCCGGTGTCAGGCCTGGCCCGCGGCTGACGGGGCCGGCTTCGCCTCGGGCAACCAGAGTCGCATGCGGGCTCCGCCGCCGGGAAGGTTTTCGGCGACGATCTTCCCGTGGTGCGCGGCGACGATCTGGCTGGTGATCGAGAGACCGAGCCCGGTCCCGGTCTCCTTGGTCGTGAAGAACGGTTCGAAAATTCTGCCGATCAGATGCGCGGGGATGCCCGGGCCGGTGTCGGCGATGCTCAGCTCCAGGCCCCGGCACCCGCCCCGGGAGCGGCGTTCGAGCCGCACCGTGACCGTCCCATGGTCGCCGATCGCCTGCGCGGCATTCATGATCAGGTTCAGCAAAGCCTGCTGAAGCTGCGCGGGGTCGCCCGACACCCACTGCTTCGCTTCCGGAACGGAGACCACGAGATCGATCCGCTTTTCGCACAGGGTCTTGTCGACGAACGCGAGCATCTGGGCGACGAGATCACCGAGGTCGATGGCACGGGTCACGAACGGCTGGTCCTTGGCGAGGATCCCCATGCGTCCGATGATCGCCTCCATCCGCTCCATGTGGTCGATGGTGATTTGAACCCGCTGGCGATACTCGGCGGGAAGCCGCTCCAGAAGCCACTCCATGTTGGCGTACATCACGGTCAGCGGGTTCTTCAGCTCGTGCGCGACGTTCGCCGAGATCTCCCCGAGCGAGACGAGGCGGTCGAGGCGGCGCATCTCGCTGCCGAGGCGTTGCGAGTCGGTGATGTCGCGGAAGAGCAGGATCCAGGAGCGTCCGGTGCGGATCCGGCGCAGCGGGCTCACCGAATAGCCGATGGTCTTCTTCTCGCCCGTGACGAGGACAATCCCGGCCTGCGCGCGCGTGATGTGCTCCTTGGACCGGTTGACCCGGGGCAGAAGAGCCGCGGCGAACTCGGCGCCGAAGAGGTCGGCCAGGTTCATCCCCTGGACGGGGGTGGTGCCCAGGTGCAGCACCGCCCGCGCCGGCGGGTTCGCCGTCATGACCCACCCCGCTCCATGGAAGGTCACGAGGCTGCTGGCCAGGTTGGCGATGACCTGTTCGCTGAACCGCCTGAGCTCGCGAAGTTCGCTCAGCGAGCTGCGCAGGGCGCGGTTCGCCTCGTGCAGTTCACGCGTCCGCGTCCGGACCGTGACCTCCAGCGCCCGGCCGGCTTCCTTCAGTTTTTTCGTCAACGTCAGCTTTTCGAGCGAGAGCGACACCTGCTCGGCGATCGGGAGGAACCACTCCATGTCCGCTGCGGTGCAGCGGTG
>Ga0315271_10001219_pt1 | contig 15435 bp, 14 predicted proteins | sample C3_top_MG_FD_204664 | JGI IMG/M metagenome (GOLD analysis project Ga0315271, IMG submission 204664) | Sediment microbial communities from Yellowstone Lake, YNP, Wyoming, USA - C3_top | ecosystem: Environmental > Aquatic > Freshwater > Lake > Sediment | place: USA: Wyoming | collected 2017-08-01 | reverse complement strand
GGCTGCGCGCCCGTTTTGCGCATGCCGAGCCCGGCGCCGTGATCGCGCAGCGCGATGGCGCGCTGCTGCGTGCAACGATCGATGGCGCCGTCTGGATCACGCACTTGCGCCGCGCAAGCGACGCCACCAACTTCAAGCTTCCCGCAGCGATGGTCCTGGGCGCCAGTGTGGCGGACGTGCCCGAGGCGCCGCTGGCAGCCGATGCCCCGGTCGACTACCCGACATGGCGGCCCATTCGCTACGAGGAGGACGGCGCGGTCGGCTACCTGCACTTTCCGTTCTGCAACGGCGCCATGGGCACGGCGCAGTGCATCGCCTTGCGCGATGCCGTGCGCAACGCGCGGGCGCGCCCGACGCGCGTACTTGTGCTGATGGGCGGGACGGACTTCTGGTCGAACGGCATCCACTTGAACCTGATCGAGGCCGCAGAACATCCAGCCGAGGAATCGTGGCGCAACATCAACGCCATGAACGACCTCGTGCGCGAGATCATCGCTGCCGACGCGCAGATCACCGTCGCCGCCATGCAGGGCAACGCCGGCGCCGGCGGCGCCTTCCTGGCGCTCGCTGCGGACCACGTCTACGCACGCGAAGGCGTCGTCCTCAATCCGCACTACAAGGGCATGGGCAACCTGTATGGGTCCGAATACTGGACCTACCTGCTGCCGCGACGTGTGGGTGCCGCGGCGGCGCACGCGATCACTCAGCGGCGGCTGCCGGTCGGTGTGCGGGAAGCCACAACTCTCGGACTCATCGACGACCACTTTGGCGCAACACCGGCTTTGTTTCGCAAGGAAGTCGGCGACCGGGCGAAGGCACTTGCCGCGGACCCCGGATTCTCACGCCTGCTGGACGAAAAGCGGGCGCGCCGCGAAGCGGACGAGCAGCACAAGCCGCTGGAATCATATCGGACCGAGGAACTCGACCACATGAAGCTCAATTTCTTCGGCTTCGATACCAGCTACCACGTCGCCCGCGACCATTTCGTTCGCAAGGTGCCGCGGTCGCGGACGCCGTTGCACTTAGCCCGGCACCGGGCTCAAGCCTGGAGGACGTAGGTTCCCGGCGCGACGGCAATGGGCGGATAGCCCGCGTCCGCGTTTCCCATCGGCGGCGGCGGCACTGCTGCGCCCGAACGCTGCGCGAGCCAATCGGTCCACACCGGCCACCACGACCCGTCGCGCGCCGGCGTATCGGTCAGCCACACCGCGGGATCCACGTACGCGTGATCGGATTTGCGCGTCGAGACGCGATAGTGCCGCCCGGGATGCCCCGGTTCGGAGACGATGCCGGCATTGTGTCCGCCGCTGGTCAGTACGAAAGTGACTTCCGTGTCCGTAAGCAGGTGGAACTTGTAGACCGACTGCCACGGTGCCACGTGATCGCGTTCGGTGCCAACGGCGAAGAGCGGAGCTTCGAGGTCCTTCAGTGCGACGGGACGACCCCCGGCCTTGAACCTGCCTTCGGCCAGGTCGTTGTCGAGAAACATGCTGCGCAGGTACTCCGAGTGCATCCGGTAGGGCATGCGCGTTGCGTCCACGTTCCACGCCATCAGATCGGTCATCGGCTCGCGCTCACCGAGCAGGTAGGTGCGCATCCCGCGCGACCACACCAGGTCGTTCGACCGCAGCAACTGGAACGCGCCGGCCATCTGCCTGCTGCCGAGGAAGCCCTGTTCCCACATCACGTCTTCGAGGAACGCGAGCTGGCTCTCGTCGATGAAGAGCATCAGTTCTCCCGCCTCGGTGAAATCGGTCTGCGCGGCGAAGAACGACGTGGAGGCGAGGCGACGGTCGCCGTCGCGCGCCATCGCTGCTGCGGCAATGGCCAGCATGGTGCCGCCGATGCAGTAGCCTGCCGCGTGCACGCCGCGACCGGGAACGATGGCCGTCACCGCATCGAGCGCCGCCATGACGCCAAGCTGCCGGTAGTCCTCCAGCGTCAGATCGCGATCGTCGGGACCGGGATTGCGCCAAGAGATCATGAACACGGTGTGGCCCTGCTCCGTCAGGTATTTCACCAGCGAGTTGGCAGGACTGAGGTCGAGGATGTAGTACTTCTCGATCCATGCCGGCACGATCAGGATCGGCTCCGGCCGTACCGTCACGGTCGCCGGCGCGTACTGGATCAGCTCGATCAGGCGATTGCGAAAGACGACGCTGCCCAGGGTGATCGCCACATCACGGCCGACCTCGAAGTTCTCAACTCCCGCCGGGCGCTTGCCGCCTATCGCGCGATCCCAGTCCTCGACATAGTTGAAGGCTCCGCGCAGCAGGTTGCGGCCACCTTCGCGCAGCGTGCAGTCGAGCACCTCGGGATTGGTAGCGATGAAGTTCGCCGGGGAAACCATGTCGAGAAACTGGCGCGCGCCGAACGCGACCATCTTCTCGTGCTTGCGCGTGACGCCGCGGACCCCCGTCGTCGCGTTGTGCCACCACTGCTGCGACAGCAGGAACGCCTGGTAGATCATGTCGTAGGGTGGCTTGCGCCATGCGTCGGCAACGAACCGGCGATCCTGCGGCAGCGGTTCGATGCAGGGCTCCGTGCCATCGAGGCGCAATGCGTGCCGCATCACGTAGTTGCCCAGCCGCAGCGACTTCTTGGCTGCCTTTTCCGACAGTTGCAGCCGCTTGCCGGGCGCGAACGCCAGGTGCGACGCCCAGTCCCAGTACGCCGAGACCAGCGCCATCGGCGACAGGCCCGTGCTGTACCGCGCCACTGCGGCGTTGAGCGAGCGGTCCATCGTTTCCGCGAACGCCGTCGACGCAAACGAATCGCGCAGGAATGACGCATCCGGCACAGGCGCCGGCATCGATCGCCGCGCGTCCTTTGCGTCGCGTTGCGAGACGCGAACTGCCTTATGCGTCCGCTTGCCTGCGCGGGGACGCAATGTCGCCATCCGGCCCGCATCCACGCCTGCCTTGGTGCGCATATCCATCGTCACTTCCCCTTCGCTTGCGCCCGCCTGGGCGCGCGACCGCAAGGCGCGGTCACTTGCCGCTGTTGGCTGCCGGTTGTGCGGTGGCGGCCATCAGCTTCCAGATCCGCTGGCTGCCTTCGACATAGTCGGCCAACGCTTCGCTTGCATAACGCGCCTGCATCTCGAGCGCATCGGTTGGTGTCTTGCAGCGCGTCCATTCGGTGAGCGCCGCCATGTCCTTGCCCGCCCGGGCATTGACGAATTCGGCTGCCTCGGCCTGCATGACCTGCGCCCCGTCGAGCCAGGCACGGCAGGCCTTTTCAGCGAAATCGAACGGTGGAGCCTGCACGCCCATCAATGTGTAGAAGTCCACCGGCCTTGCAACCTGCGCATGCGCACTGTGTTTCATATGCCCTCCACGAAGTGGACAACGGACCCGCGAATCGCGGCGCGGGTCCGTCCCCACCCTTTGCCCTCGGGACCCGGACTTCGCCGCCGCCAGTTGACGGCAACGGCGGCCCCGGGCGCACGCTGTCGGCGCCTTGGTACTACTTGATTTCCAGCGCCTTCGTTCCCGCGCCCAGTTTCTTGGGCAGCGTCAACTCGAGAATGCCGTTCTCGTATCTGGCCTCGGCCTTGGTGTCATCGACATCGGTCATCACCGTGAAGGTGCGCGCGGCCTTGCCCCTGTACAGCTCGCTGCACAGCAGCGTTTCGTCCTTGCGGACTTCTTCCTTCCGCTCGCACTCGGCGCTGATCGACACCGTGTTGCCCTCGACGGACACGTGGATGTCTTCCTTCTTCACTCCCGGTATTTCGGCCTTGACGTGATACGCATCCGTGTCTTCGGTCACGTCCATCCTGATGTCCGGCTCGCTGCGCAGCGACGGATACCCATAGCGCGTGCGCGGGAAATCGAACAGGTTCGCCAAGTCGAACATCGGCGTGGCACGTGCCATGTCCGCGAACGGTTCGTAGGTCTTGAGATTGTTGGTGACTGCCATGATCCCCTGCTCCTATCGGATGCCAGGGAATCGGCGCTCGGCGTTGCGGTGTGGGAACGCCGATCCTGGCGTTGCGCCGCGGCTCCCGCTCTGATTCGCGACCGCATGCCGGGGCGCACCCTCAGGTTAATCCCCCGGGAATCGCGCGTGTTGACGGCCATCAAACAGAGGCTTCAAAAGCGCCGAGTGCCACGCGATTTCCGGTATGGAAAAGCGCGCGGCAACTCCCATCGCGAACGGGAAGCATTAGACTGCGTCATGGCTGCAGGATTCGACCCGGCGCCGGCGGATCCACTGCGCTCCGCCGTCGATCAATGGCGCGCCGCGGCGCTGGCCGCGCAAACGCTGTGGGTGCGGACCCTCGGCGGGACGGCGATCGCCGCTGCAGCGCACGCCCGGTGCGACGCGCTGGTCCGCTTCGCGCGCGCACGCTCCCCCTTCTACCGCGATGCCTGGGCGCACCTGCGCGAGGGCCCGCTCGCGCTCGCCGAACTGCCCGTCGTCACCAAGCGCGCGCTGATGGAGGCGTTCGACGGCTGGTGCACCGACCGCGCGGTGAACCGCTCGGCTGTCGAAGGATTTCTCGCGCATCGCGCCCACATCGGCGAGCGCTTCCTCGGCCGCCATGTCGTGTGGACGAGTTCCGGCAGCACCGGCGAGCCGGGAATCTTCGTTCAGGACGATGCCGCGCTGGCCGCCTACGACGCGCTGGTCACGGCCCAGCTCGCGGGTCCGGGATTCGCGGGCTGCAACTGGCGGGACGTCGTGGCGCAAAATGGCCGGGCTGCGCTGATCGCCGCCGACACCGATCATTTCGCCAGCATCGCGTCCTGGCGGCGACAGGCCAGCGGCAAGCCCTGGCTCGACATGAAGAGCTTCGCGGTCACGCAGCCCGTGCCCGACATCGTGCGCGCGCTCAATGCGTACCAGCCCGCGTTCGTGTCGAGCTATCCAACCGTGCTTTCGCTGCTCGCCGAGGAACAGGCGGCAGGACGCCTGGCAATTCGTCCGGCGGCACTGTGGTCGGGTGGCGAGGGATTGTCGCTTTCCGCTCGGCGCGAGATCGAGCGCGTGTTCGGCTGTCCGCTGCAGAACGAGTACGGCGCGTCGGAGTGTCTGGCCATCGCACATGGTTGCCGCGAAGGCTGGCTGCACGTCGACGCCGACTGGGTGATCCTGGAGCCCGTCGACAGCCACTACCGGCCCACGCCTCCAGGCACGCTGTCGGACACGGTGCTGCTGACCAATCTGGCCAACGCGGTGCAGCCGATCATTCGCTACGACCTGGGCGACAGCGTTCGCGTAAAGACCGGACCCTGCGCGTGCGGCAGCCCGCTGCCGGCCATCCAGGTCGAGGGACGCAGCGACGATGTCATGGCACTGCGCGCGCGCGACGGTACTCACGTGCATCTGGTGCCACTTGCAATGACCACCGTCGTCGAGGACGCGGCGGACGTGCACCGATTCCAGATCGTGCAGACGGCGCCGGACTGTCTCGCGCTGCGTCTCACCGATGCCGATCGCGCGCGCGCCGCCGTGACGGCCGTGACCGCATTGCGCGCCTTTCTCGACCGCCACGCATTGACGAACGTCGAGATCGTGCTGGAAGCCGGCGAACCCCGCCCCGAACATCGCGGCGGCAAGCTGCGGCAGGTGGTGGCCATGTAGAATGCCCGCCCATGCGCTCGCTCTCCCACCTCTTCGACAACAACCGCGCCTGGTCCGAGCGCATCCGCCGCGCCAGTCCGGATTTCTTCGCCGACCTCTCGCGGCAGCAGCGGCCCCGTTATCTCTGGATCGGATGCGCGGACAGCCGCGTGCCGGCCAACGAGATCGTCGGCTTGCGTCCAGGCGAGCTCTTCGTTCATCGCAACATCGCCAACGTCGTCGTCCACACGGACCTGAACTGCCTCTCGGTGATGCAGTTTGCGGTCGACGTGCTGCAGATCGAGCACATCATCGTCTGCGGGCACTATGGCTGCAGCGGCGTCGCGGCCGCGCTGCAGAACCGGCGCGTCGGCCTGGCGGACAACTGGCTGCGCCATGTCCAGGACGTGCACTCGAAGCACGACGCCCTTGTGGCCGCGATCACCGACATGCCGCAGCGCATCGACCGGATGTGCGAGCTCAACGTGATCGAGCAGGTCGCCAACGTATGCCAGACGACGGTCGTGCAGGACGCCTGGGAGCGCGGCCAGGAACTCGCCGTCCACGGCTGGGTCTACGGCTTGCACGACGGACTCGTGCGCGACCTGCGCACGACGGTCGCCAACGCGGCGGAAGGTCCCGTTGTCTTCCGGACCGCGGTGGACGCACTATGAGGCAATCCATGCAACGATTCTGCATCATGCTGGCCGCGCTGCTCGCCGCGTCGGCCGCTTTCGCCGCGCCTGGCCTCACGCCCGGAGCATTGAACGAATTCACGGTCGAATTGCCGACGGAGTTGCGCAAGATGGCCGGCCGCGGCCAGCTCTCGCCGGTCAAGCACGCCGTGGTCGGCATCGCGATTCCGGCGAACATCGACATGGCGCACGAGTGGCCCGTGCTGGTCATCAACGCGACGTCCGATCCGCAGTTTCGTTCCAGCCGCAGGTTGTTGGGCGACTACGCCGCGACGGCGCTCGCGGCCGGCTGGATCATCGTCGCCGCCGATCCCGGCGAGGACGTCACCATCGAACAGGACGATGTCCCGCTACGCCTGGCACTCGTCAAGGCGGCGCTGGCAACACTTGCTTCGCAATGGCCGGGGGCCGCGAAGGCGCCGCTGGCCTTCGGCGGCTTTTCCGGCGGCGCCAAGTATTCCGCCTGGCTCGCCGCCGCCTTTGCGAGCGAGGGCAGGACGATCATCGGCATCTACCTGGCCGGCATCAACCAGGAAACGCTGATTGCGGCAGCCGAAAAATTCAACATTCTCGATGCGAAGTTCAAGAACGTTCCGGTCTTCCTTCAATCCGGACGCAAGGATGAGGTCGCGACGCAGGACGAACACCGCGCCATCTTCGCCGACCTGAAGCGCGCGGGTTTCAGGCGTGTCCAGATCGCATATTTTCCGGGAGCGCACGAGGTCGACCCCGCGCCGCTGCGCGCCGCCCTGGACTGGTTCCGCGCGATGTCGACGGTCCCGGCAACTGCGAAGTAGTCCGTCGACCGCGGGCGCGCGGCAGTACAATGAAGGCTCTACCCGAAAGGCAGCACCATGAGCCATTACCATTGCGTCGTCTGGATCGACCACCGCGAAGCGCACGTCATCGAGTTCAATCCCGATGACGCCGAAGCCAGCATCATCCATCCGAAATCGAAGCACGAGCACCTGCACTACAAGCGCAGCGCCGTGGGTTCAGGCCGGACGCCGGAAGATCATGCCTACTACCAGGCCGTCGCCGACGCCATCAAGGATGCGGGCGAAATCCTGATCGTGGGTCCTTCGACCGCCAAGCTCGAGCTCTTCAAGCACCTGGGCGCCCACGCGCCGGCCACGGCCGCGCGTGTCGTGAGCGTCGAAACGGTCGACCATCCGACCGACGGCGAGCTGCTCAAGTTCGCGCGCCGGCACTTTGCCGCCGACGACCGGATGCGCGCGCAGACCTAGAACGCGCGTCAGGCCGGGCTGTCCTGCACGACGCTGTGCCACCAGAGTCGGCATGATTGGCACAGCCCGGCGGCGTTGAATTCGGCCAACAGCATTCCATCGAGCGCCAGCCGCGGCAACGGGTCGCCGGAATTCCGCGCGGGCACGCCCGTTCCGGTGGACCTGGCCCAGATCGCGAACAGTTCCTCCGACGCGACCTGGTAGGTCACGTGCCAGTGCGCCGCGCCGCCTGTGGGCCATCGCGCAACGACCTCGTACGAGACTTCGATGTCTTCCTGCAGCTTGACGCGCTGCCAATACTGCGCGATTTCCGCGTGACCTCGCTGTACGGCGAAGGGCGTGTTGTGATACGCGCCGTCCTGCACGAACAACTCGCACAGCAGCTTCTCGTCGCGCTGTTCCCAGGCGGCCTTGTAGCCGCGCATGAATTGTTCGATGTCCATGCGGAAGTCGTCCGTCGGCGCGCGTTCGGTATTTCCGGTGCGTGACGCCTACTGGCGCGTAAACGTGAGTTCGCATGCGCGCAACTGCAAGCGGCGACCCGTCCCCCGCGAGCCCTCGAATCGGGCCGCCACCTGATACGCGTACGGAACACCGCTCGAAACACCTTTGACGTTGTATTTGGGATCCCCGGTGAGACCCTTGGCATCGAGCCTCGCGCTGCCATCGGGCTGGATTTCCCCCTGCAGCTTGAGTGACCCGGCAGAGCCTTCGGTGCCTTGCTCTCCACGCAAAACTCCGTCCCTGACCTGCGCCACCAATTCATAGACGTAGCCTAAGGCGCCGTCCGAATGCTTGGGACAGTCGATGGTCACGTTCCATGTGCCGTCGAAGCGACCCGCACTCCCCGGCGTCGGCGCCGGGGCAGGCTTGGTGTCGGCAACGAGAATCGGTGGCGGCTTGGCCGCCGTGTCGCGCGCCTTGGCTTCGCTACGCAACTTCGCTTCGGACGCATCCGCCTCGGCGCGCACGCGGGCCGCCTCGGCCTGCGCCTTTTCCTTCGCCACGCGATCGGCCTCGGCAGAGGCGCGCACGCGCGCCAGCTCGGTTTCCGCCTGGCGCTTGGCCGCATCGGCGTCGGCGCGCGCGCGCAACACCTCGGGATCGGTCTGCGCAGGTTTGACCTTGGCATCGGCAACGACCACCTGCGCCGCACTCTTCTCAGGCGCCGGCGGCGGGGCCACGACGGGCGCGGCGGGCGGGACCGCCACCGCAGGCGCCGCCGCCATCGTTTTGTTTGCGCCATCGGTCGCGCCGAACCGCAGCAAGCCGGCCTGCCACGCCGCCGCTGCGCCAATCAGGACAAACGCCAGCGCGCCGATCGCCCACGGCATCGCGCTGTGCGGACGCGCACGCGGCGCGGCCGCAGCCGCGGGAGGAGCATGGTGAGCCAACGGTGGAGTCGCCAACTGCTCGCGGTGCGGTACCCCTGCTCCGGACACGCGATAGACATGGATCGGGCGCGATATGTTCTTCAGCGTCTGGTTGCCGATGTCGTGAAAGCCCAGGTCCAGCTTGCCGGTGATCTGGTCATAGACGGACGACGAGATGCAGATGCCCCCAGGTTCGGCCATCGTCTCCAGGCGCGCGGCCACGTTGACACCGTCGCCCAGCAGGTCGTCGTTCTTGACGACCACGTCGCCCAGGTTGACGCCGATGCGAAAGCGCATCTGGCGATGCTCGGGCAGCGAGTCGTTGCGGGTCTTGAGCGCCTCCTGGATCTCGACGGCGCAGCGCACGGAATCCACGGCGCTAGAAAATTCGGCGATGACCGAATCCCCGGCCGTGCTCACGATCCGGCCCTCGTGGAACGCGATGATCCCGTCGATGACGGCGCGATGCGCGGAGAGCACGCGGATCGTGCCCTCCTCGTCTTGCCCCATCAGCTGGCTGTAGCCGACGGCATCCGCGGCGAGGATGCACGTCAGCCTGCGTTTGACGCTCGACGGTTCCACGATCTCTCCAGTTGCGTGTTGCGGTGCCGGGCGGCGCACTGCATGGCGCAAATCATGCCCGGTTCAGCGGGCCGCGGCAACGGATCAGCGCTTCGTGCCGGCGACCGTGTAGCCGATCGCGCTGCCGAAGAAGGTGCCTGCGCGATGACGTTCCCCGATTGTGGCGACGAATTCGGCGCCTTCGCCTTCCGTGATCTCGCCCGCAGCCGTCGCCGCCGCCAACCGCTCGCTCACGAAGAACATCTGCATGAACTGGGGATGATCGAAGGCGAAGGAATTGACCAGCTGCGCGACGTCGCCCAATCCCGCGCGCACCAGCATGCCGCGCAGCCGCGTGCCGCTGTGCGGATTCACGATCATCTTCGTCATCGCCCGCTGCAGCGCCTCGTAGACGCGGCGATGCGCCGGGTCGTCGAGCGCCAGGCCCGCCTGGCCGTGGTCCGGGTCGCTCAGCATGACGCGCCCGTCGGACTTCGTGACGCGCAGCATCTCGCGCAGCGCGGCCTCGGGGTTGTCCAGGTGCTGGAAGACGCGTTCCGCACGGACCGCGTCGAACGCGCCGTCGGCAAACGGCAGCTCGTAGACGCTCGCCGTACTGAGTTCGACGGACTTGCCAGAAGCAGCCACGGTACGCCGCGCCGCCTCGACCATCGCCTCGGACAGGTCTACGCCGGCGACCCTGCCGGTTGGGCCGACGATCGCCGCCAGCTCCACGCAGACTTCGCCCGCGCCGCACCCGACGTCTAGCACGGCGTCGCCGGGCGCAAGCCGCATGAGATCGTAGCCCTGGCGCCGGAACTCGCCCACATGCCGCGCGACCAGCGTCAAGTAATCGACCAGTTCACCAGACCGTCCGCTGCCATCCACGTCGGCGAATCCCGTCTGTTCCTTCATTGCGCCTCCACGGATTGCATCGTTCAGGTTCGCGCCGACGCGATCCCGGGGTCGAAGCTTAGCAGCCGGGCGACCTGCCGTCGCTTCAGGTGTACACAGGCAGGTCGCGTGGACCGCAAACACTTGGCAGAGGTTGCGTCGGCGCTGCGTTCCGTTAAAGTGTCCGCCACCCGGCGCGTGCGTGCGCCACAACCGCTTCTCGGGGAATCGTTCCAATGTCGATGCTGTCATGCAAACGCTGGGCGGCCACCGCGCTGCTCGCCTGCACCGCCCTTTCCCCCGCACTCGCGGCCGACCCCGCCAAGGTGCTCCGACTCGCGCTGCCGGACATCACCGGGCTCGATCCCCACCAGATCTCGGACCTCTATTCGGCCCGGATCGCGAACGTGATCTTCGAAGGCCCGTACCAGTACGACTACCTGGCCTCGCCCGCCAAGGTAGTCCCGAACACGGCGGCGGCGATGCCCGAGATCACCGACGGCGGCAAGACCTGGACTATCCGCCTGCAGAAGGGCATCCGGTTCACCGACGATCCCGCGTTCAAGGGTGCAGCACGCGAACTCGTCGCCGCCGACTACGTCTATTCGATCAAGCGCTCGCTCGACCCCAACCTGCGCATCGGCGGCGACCCGGCCTTCACGACGCTCCTGGTCGGAGCGCGCGCCGTCGTCGATGCCGCGAAGAAGTCGGGAAAGTTCGACTACGACGCGCCGATCGCCGGACTGCGCGCGCTCGACGCCTACACGCTGCAGCTCAACCTGACCGACGTCGACTACACGGTGATGGACCGCCTCGCGCAGCGCAGCAGCTACGCTGTCGCCCGCGAAGTGGTCGAGGCCGCAGGCAACGACATCATGATGAAGCCGGTCGGCACCGGCCCTTTCAAACTGGCGGACTGGCGCCGCGGCTCGCGCGTCGTGCTGGACAAGAATCCGCACTACCGGGCGCTGGTTTTTCCGGACAGCAGCGACCCGAAGCTCGCACCCCTCGTGCGGGCGATGAAGGGCCGCAGGCTGCCGGCGCTCGACCGCATCGAGGTCTCGATCATCGAGGAGCAGGTGCCCGAACTGCTGGCGTTCGACCAGGGCGACCTCGACTACATCGCGCTGGGCGGTACGGTGCTCTCGCGCGTCGTCGCCAACGGCAAGTTGAAACCTGAATACGCGCAGCGCGGCATCGGCCACTTCCGCTACCCGCTACCGGCGCTCATCTACACGTACTTCAACCAGGAAGATCCCGTGCTCGGCGGCAACCAGCCCGAGCGCATCGCGCTGCGCCGCGCGATCGCGATGGGCTTCGACACCGGCGATTTCATCAAGGTGTTCTATGGCGGCGAGGCCACGCCGGCCAACCAGATTCTGCCGCCGGGCGTCTTCGGCCACGACGCGTCGCTGCCGGCGAAGTCGATTTACGATCCTGCGGCCGCGCGCGCCCTCCTCGAACGCTTCGGCTACAAGGACCGCGACGGCGACGGGGTGCGCGAGGCGCCCGACGGGAAGCCGCTGGTGCTGATGCAGAGTTCCATACCGGGTAGCGAAAGCCGCGAAGGCGACGCGCTGTGGATCAGGAGCATGGCGGCCATCGGCCTCAGGATGACCATCAACTCGAGGCCGTTCAACGAGCTGCTGAAGCAGAGCAACGCCGGGCAGCTGATGATGTTCAACCTGGGCTTCCGCGCCGGCGACCCGTCCGGCTACGACACGCTGGCAACGCTCTGGGGCAAGTCGCCGGACGCCACCAATCGCGCGCGCTTTCGCAATGCCGACTACGACGCGGCCTACGAACGCTTCCTGCGCACAGCGGACACGAAGGAGCGCACGGCGCTCGCGCGCAGGATGTCGGACATCGTCAACGCGTTCGTGCCGCTGACGATGCAAGTCTATCCGATCGGCAACGCGTTCACGCAGCCGTGGCTGCTCGGCTATTACCCGTCGCAGTTCGGGTTCACGTGGAAGTACATGGACATCGACCTCACGCGCAAGCCGAAGAAATGACGGCGCACTAGGCGATGCGCTGGGCGCGCGTCAGGGCGATTTCCGTGCGCCGCACGAAGCCTAAGCCTTCGTAAGTAGAGATGGCGCGCTCGTTGCTGCTCAGCACGTGCAGGAACGGCGTCTGGCCCGCTGCCAGCATCCGGTTGATCACGTGCGCCATCAACGTTCGCGCGAGGCCCTTGCCCTGCGCGTCCGGGTGGGTGCACACCGCGCTGACTTCGCGGTGGTTACCGATCCACATCCGTTCGCCGGCCATCGCCAGCAGCCTGCCGTCGCGCCGGATGCCGACGAAAGTCCCCAGCTCCACCGTGCGCCGCCGGAACGGTCCGGGGTGCGTGAGTTCCACCAGCGCCAGCATGTCGTCGACATCGCCTCCCCCAAGCACCGCGACGTCGTCGCGGGACATCGGGAGCGGCGCGCGCTCGCGCCGGATCATCTGCACCAGCCGCAGCCGACCCAGGATTTCCCAGTGCGCAGGAACATCACCGACCTCCACGACGGTGATCGACAGTTCGTTCCCGGCGTCCACCCGCGACAGCAATGCCGCGACATTCTCCGGGCGCCCCCCTCGGACCGCCGACAGCGGCGAATAGTCCGGATGAAAGCGCAGCGCCAGTGCGTTGCCCAGTGCCAGATGAGCATAGCGCGTGGTCAGGCACGACCAGACCGGATTGTCGAGCGCGCCTTCGCCTGTGCCGTGCGGCGCGTCCGGTGCCGTGAGTGCGGTCATGGGTGAACGATGCCCGGACCGCCAGGCATTTGCAAGATTGCGCTGCTCCGGACGCAGCCGGAAATGCTACTCTGACCGCCTTTCGTTATCGCGCTCGAGCTGAGGGCTGCCCCGACCGATGAAGATTTCCGCGCTGTTTTCGTTCTGGATGGGGATTTTGTTCACGCTGCTGGCGCTGGCGATGGCGCTGTCGAACATGACCTCAGGAGACGCCAGCGCACCGGAAGCCGACGTGGCCGCGGCGCAGGGCTACGCGATTTTCTGGTTCTTCCTGGCCGCGTTCGGACTCGTCATGGTGGTCGTCTCCTGGCTCATGATGAAGGGCAAGCTGGGCGGCGACATGGAGTGACCGCGGGACGGTCAGGCGGGGCTTGGATACCGGACCTGGATCGCGGCGATCTCCGCGAGCGTTCCGGCATCGAGTTCGATCTGCGCCGCGGCGATGTCCTCCGTGAGCTGCGCCAGCGTCGTGGCGCCGACGATCGACGCGCCGACGAACCATCGGCTGCGCACATAGCCCAGCGCCAGTTGCACCAGCGTCAGGCCCCGCTTCGCAGCAAGTGCCGCATACGCCTCGACGGCCTCGTGCACGATGGGCTTGCGAAAGCGCAGGCCCGCGGAGTCGAACAGCGTGAAGCGTGAATTGGGTGGCTGCGTTCCGCCCCGGTACTTCCCGCTCAGCAACCCGGCGGCCAGCGGGCTGTAGGCGAGCAGCGACATCGTCTCGCGATGCAGCGCCTCGGCAAGATCGTTGTCGACGCTCCGCGACACCAGGCTGTAGCTGTTCTGTATCGTGACCGGACCGGGAACGCCAAGCTCCTTCGCCGCCTGGCGGAACGCGCACACGCCCCAGGCCGTCTCGTTCGACAGCCCGTAGTAGCGGATCTTGCCCGCGCGGATCATCGCGGCCATGCCTTCGACCTGCTCGCGGATCGACGGCCCCTGCGTTTCCTTTGCAGGGTCGAACTCCGTCGCGCCGAACATCGGCACGTTCCGCTGCGGCCAGTGGATCTGGAAGAGGTCGATATGGTCGATGCGAAGCCGCGCGAGGCTCGTGTCGACGGCTTCGCTGATGACGTCCGGCGTGAGGTCGGTGCGGCCGCCGCGAATCCACTCGCGGCGACCCGGGCCTGCCACCTTGGTCGCGATGACGAGGTCGTCGCGCGCACCGGTCCTGCGCGCCAGCCACGCACCGAGGATGGACTCGGTGCGCCCTTGCGTCGCCGCCCTTGGGGGGATCGGATACATCTCCGCCGTGTCGATGAAGTTGACGCCCTGCGCCACGGCATAGTCGAGTTGCGCATGGCCCTCGGCTTCGCTGTTCTGCTCGCCCCAGGTCATCGTGCCCAGGCAAACCTCGGAAACGTGCAGCTGCGTGCCGGGAAGCAGGCGGTATTTCATCGGAACCTTTCGCGCGCGGATTTGGGTGACTAAGGGGAAACTGAGCGAGGTGAAGCAGCTGCAACGCGTTCACTTCCCCCATCTTAGGCTAAGCGGCTGCAGCTCTTCCGCAAGTTCGAGCAAGCCTGCGCGGGTTGCAGGGTGCAGCGCTTCGAGCGGATGCCGGACGGCGTCGCTCTTGATGACGCCGCCCGCGGCCATCACCGTCTTGGTTGCGCGCAGGCCGCATTGCCGGTTTTCGAAGTTGATCAGCGGCAGAATGCGCGCATACGCGGCAGAGGCCTCCTTGCGCCGTCCTGCGCGATGGTGGATTAGCACGGGCCTGATCAGGTCCGGCAGCAGCGCACTCGGCATCGTTCCCGTCGCGCCGGCGTCCAGGTCCGCCATCAGCGTGATCGACTCCTCGCCGTCGAAGGGACCGAGTATCGCCGCCCCGCCCACCTCGACCAGACTGCGCAGCTTGGCGGCGGCGCCCGGCACTTCGATCTTGAAATAGCCGACCGCGGGCACCTCCCGCGCGAGACGAACCAGAAACGGCACCGACAGACTGACGCCGGAAAGCGGCGCATCCTGCACCATGATCGGAACCGGCGCGGCCTCCGCGACCCGTGCGAAGTGCTGCAGGATGCCGTTGTCGTCGGCGCGCAGGCCGGCGCCATGGTATGGCGGCATCATCATCAGCATGGCCGCGCCCGCGTCCGCGGCCGCGCGCGCCCTCTCCGCCGCGATCCGCGTGCTGAAGTGGCTGCAGGTGACTATCACCGGAACGCGGCCCGCGACATGGGAAAGGCATAGGTCGACCAGCGCCGCACGCTCGCCGTCGGTGAGCAGAAATTGTTCCGAATAGTTGGCCAGCACGCAGATGCCGTCGACACCCTGGTCGATCATGCAGTCGAGCACGCGCCGCTGTCCGTCGAAGTCGACGTCGCCGGACGGGGTGAAGGGCGT
>Ga0315271_10001218_pt1 | contig 15436 bp, 11 predicted proteins | sample C3_top_MG_FD_204664 | JGI IMG/M metagenome (GOLD analysis project Ga0315271, IMG submission 204664) | Sediment microbial communities from Yellowstone Lake, YNP, Wyoming, USA - C3_top | ecosystem: Environmental > Aquatic > Freshwater > Lake > Sediment | place: USA: Wyoming | collected 2017-08-01 | reverse complement strand
CTCCGGAACTCCCCTGCCCGCACCGCGGCGTCGAGGTCGCGGTTGGTGGCGGCGACCACGCGTAGTTCGACGGTGATGTCACGCGAGCCACCGACCCTTCGGAAGGTGAGCGTTTCGAGCACGCGGAGCAACTTGGCCTGGAGAGACATTTTCAGTTCCCCGATCTCATCGAGGTACAAGGTGCCCCCGTCCGCGAGTTCGAAAAGGCCCTTCTTGAGGAACCGCGCGTCCGTGAAGGCGCCCTTTTCGTGACCGAACAGCTCCGATTCCATCAGCGTGTCGGGCATGGCCGCGCAGTTGACGGCCACAAACGGGCTGCGGGACCGAGGACTCTGATAATGGAGCGCCCGGGCGAAGAGATCCTTGCCCGTGCCGCTCTCTCCGGTCAGCAGAATGGCGCCGGCGCCGCTCGGAGCCAGCTTCCCCAGCATTTCCACACAGCCACGGATGGCGGGCGAGTCGCCGACCAAGGCCGCGGCCGCAGGCTCACGATCTACCGCCCGCAGGCGCTCGACCTCCGTGCGCAGATGACGCGCCTCCAGACCGAACCGCACGGTTACCGCGAGCGCGTCGAAATCGAGGGGCTTCGCGAGATAGTCGAACACGCCCAGCTTGAACGCCGCGACCGCGTCCGGGACGCCTCCGTGAGCGGTCACCATGATGACCATGGCCTGGGGGTCGATGGCACGGATCTGTCGGAGCACGTCGACGCCGCTCTGATCGGGCAGCTGCAGGTCGAGCAGAACCAGGTCGGGCATGTGCCTCGTGAACGCCTCCACACCCGACTGGCCGTCTTCGGCCAGGATCACCTCGTAGTTCCAGGCGCTGAGGCGCTTGTCCAGCGCCCAGCGCTGGAGCTGATCATCATCGACGACGAGAATGCGGTCGCGGACCATTCGATCAGGCTCGGTTCGTTTCCGGCCCGGTGAACAGGGGCAGGGTAAAGGTAAAGCAGGCGCCGGGCTCGCCCGGGTTCTCGAGCCAGAGCCGTCCTCCATGCAGTTCGACAAGCCGGCGGCTGGTGGCGAGGCCGAGGCCGGTGCCTTGATCCTTCGTGGTCATGAAGGGCCGGAAGATGGCGTCGGCTCGACCTTCGGGGACACCCGGACCGTTGTCCCTGGCGCTGCACGCGGCCTGCCCGTCACGCAGGGAGGTTGAAAGGACAAGGGTGGCGTCCCTCACCCCTTCCATGGCCTGGAGGGAGTTGATGATGAGATTTACGACCACCTGCTGGACCATATCGGCGTCGGCCTTCACATTCATGGGCTCGTGGGGGCCTTGAACTTTTATGACCGCGCCCTGGGCCGCCGCCCTCGGCCCCGAGAGCAGGACCGCGCCGTCGAGCACGGCCCTCAGGTCGACCTTCGCGAGCACCGGCGCCTTCGGCCGGGCGAACTTGAGCAACTGACGGACCACACCGTCGACCCGGCCGAGTTCCCGGGACACGGCCTGGAGAATCCGCCCCGACTCTTCCGCTTTCTCATCTCCCGCCAGCACGTCGATCGCGGCCTTCGCGCCGGCGAGTGGGTTGCGGATCTCGTGGGCAAGGCTGGCCGCGACCTCGCCCAGCGTGGCCAGTTGTTCGACTCGAGCGAGGTGGCTCCGCTGAGCGTCCTGCTCGGCCTGCCGCGCGCGCTGAAGCCTGATGACCATGTCGTTGAATCCGGTGACGAGTTCGTCGATCTCGGTGATGCCGGGCGGAACGGCTCTCACCTCCAGGTTCCCCTGCTGGACTTGGCCGATGCTCACGGACAGCCGCCGGAGGGGTCGCACGACCGCGAGGGCGAGGATCAGGACGATCCCGACTCCAATGATCGCGAATTGGGCAACCGCGGCCACGGTGGCCATCTCGGCCCAGGTCCGCATCCCCGCGCTTTGTCGCGTCAGGCTGATGTCGACGTCGGCGAAGGCCAGCGCATTCTCGGAACGCCCGTGACAGGGCGCACACTCCGGGGTTTCAAGCCGTCCGGCCGCGTGAAGCACGTCGGGCCGCCCGGTCACGACGTGCAACGTGTCCTGGCTGCTGGTCGAGGCCGGCGCGAGCGAGAGGTGGATCGGCATGATCCGCCCGACTTCGGAGGGTCTGGAGGAATACAGCACCTTGCCTGACCTGGACAGGATGCGGACCGCGTCGGTATCGGGGCTGAGGCCGAGGCGCTCGAGCGCCTTCTGCAGGACCTCTCCGCGATCCGTCATGATCCGGTACCTGGCATCTTCAACGCTTTGGCGGATATAGGCGAGCCCGTACCGCGCACGCTGCTCGGCGATCAGCCTGACGCTGTCACCCATGGCCCTCATGGCCAGGAACGAGACACCTCCAATCCCCAAAAGCACCAGGGCGACGATGGGGATCACGGCTCTGAGGTAGAGACTGCGAAGGTTCAGGAGCGAGATTGGCACCATTCATCCCGTCGGGGCGCAGGGTCAACGAAACCGGGCCGCGCAAAACTGGCAGGAGCTTAACAGACCGCCCTCGGAGACTTCCGCGCGACGTCGACGACGACCACGGTGACATCATCCTGAAGCTCGGCATCCGGACCCGTCCAGGCACGCAACTCCCGGAGCAGCTCTTCGATGAACTCCTGAGGAGCGGCCGAAGAACTCGCGGCCAGGACCTGCCCGAAACGCGCATCCCCGAAGAACTCATCGCGCGCGTTGGCAGCCTCGATGAGCCCGTCCGAATAGAACACGACCCGGTCGCCCGGCTGCAGCGGCACCTCGCTGTCCACGTACCGGGCCAGAGGATCGAAGGCAAGAAGGAGACCGTGCTCCCCCACCACTTCGACCCGCCCGTCTCTTCGGCGCAGCAGCGGCTTTGGGTGTCCGGCGTTCGAACAGTTCAGAGTCAGTCCGACCGGGTCGATGAACGCGCAGCCGGCGGTGACGTACGCTCCTTCGAACCGGTCGCAGAGGGTGCGGTTGATGTTCGCAAGCGCGAGGGCGGGGCGGTCGATGCGTTCGGTCTCGGCCGCGAAGGCGATCTTCACCATCGAGGCCACCAGCGCCGCGGGCACACCGTGTCCGGAAACGTCGGCCACGATGAGGCCCAGGCGGCCCGGATGATGGGTGTCAAAGTCGTAGAAGTCGCCGCCGATCTGGCTCATGGGTAGGTAGCACGCGGCCACCTTGAGCCCGGGAACGTCTGGAAAGGATCGCGGCAGGATGGACTGCTGGATCTTCCGCGCCAGTTCCAGTTCACGGGACATGGCCACGAGCGTGCGTTCACTCAAAAGCATCCGCCGGGCCACGAGGTATCCCACCGAAGTCATGAAGAGCAGCATGGCGAAGGGCTCGAGGGGAAGCGATCCCCAGAACGTCTGATACGTGGCCACCCCCATGAAGACAAGTCCCCCCATGGCGGCGAGCCGAAACTCCGCGGACCACGAATCGCGGCGCCAGAACGCGACCACATGGCCCACGACGGCCAGACCCGCTACCAGGACCACCGGCCCGTTCAGCCAGCGCGCGGTCTCCCCCGGCCGGCCCCGGACCAGATCGAGGATCAGAGCAAGAGGGGCGTAAACAAGGATGGCCTGCCAGATCCGCCGCACCGACGAGCGCCAGCCCGCACCAAACAGGGATTCCAGAAACAGGGCCAGGGGCGCCACGATGATGTAGGTGACGAAGGCCCCGAGGTAGCGCCAGACGATTTCCGGAAGGGCAGGCTGGAAGAGTTGCGACTGCCCGGCCAGGCGCAGTCCATAGAGGCCGGCGAAAACCGCGAACCAGACCGCGGATCGGTCACCCGACTTCCATCGCGCCGCCCCGAGGGCGAGAGCCACCAGGCCCATCGCGCCGATGAGCGCGGCGACGATGGCTTCGGCAGTTTCGCTCGGCGCGACCATGGCCGAGGCTACTTGATTGGGAACTACGCCACGGCCGCGCGGATCGCGTCGGCGTTCTTCTCCGCGTATTCCGACGGCTGCAGCGTGGCCGCGGCCTCGAGGGCCTCGATCGGAAAGACGCGCAATGCCTTCAGGGCGTGAGCGATGCAGTAGAGCGCGACGCTGCCCTTGCCCAGGCGGGCCGGGATCTTCGCGGGGTCGATGACATGCACGGTCGCGCTGGTCTTCACGTCCGCGACTTCCGCCAGCGCGAACACCTGGTCTTCGGGCTTCATCGCCGCGAGTTGAGAGCCGACCTTCGCGACACCCTCGCGGCTCAGCAGGATCATGGCGTCGGGGCGCGTGATCGCGGTGTAGTCGATCTCGCGCGGACTGAGCACGATCTCGGCGATGCTGTGTCCGGTCATGACCGTGATGGGATAGTCGTCGCGCTGGGCCGCCCACAAGCCCGAGAGCAGCGCCGCCTCCCCGACCAGGCGCGCGGCCGACTTGACCTTGCCGCCCGCGGACCCCGCGACCACGAGCCGGAACGTCCGCGCGAGAGGCGACTCGAAACGCGGGGTGATCGGACGGGGCGCGGGAAGAGGCTTCCCACTGTGTAACAACGCTGCCTTGCGGTAGGCGGTCGCGTACTCCGGATAATCCGCTCGGTGCAGCAGCCCGGCCTTGAAGCCCAGATCGTCGAGGATCGTGGTCAGCGTCTTCTTCGAAGCCTGGTTGTTCGGGACGAAGTACGCGGTGCACAGCTCCCAGATGTCGAGAAGGGCGAAGCAGTCGGACCGCACCGCCTCGACGATTCGCCCGGTCAGATCCTTGTCGAAGCTCGTCCCGCGCCAGACGTAGCCCGCTCCGTTGGCGGCTACGGTGGCGCAGATATCGAGCGGCCTTTCCAGGTTCCCGCCCGGCGTGGTGCTCGTAACCGCGCCGCTCGGGGTAGTGGTGGAGTGCTGGCCGCCGGTCATGCCGAAATTGAAGTTGTTGAAGACCAGCACGGTGAGACCGATGTTGCGGCGCGCGGCATTGAGCAGGTGGGCGCCCCCGATTCCGGTGCCGCCGTCGCCCATGACCACGATCACCTTGAGATCCGGACGCGCGAGCTTGATCCCGGTCGCGTAGGTGATGCTCCGGCCATGCAGGCCGTGAAACGCGCTGGTGACGAAGTACTGGTCCGAGAGCCCCGAGCAGCCGATGTCGCTGACCAGCACCACCTTGTTCGGATCGATGTGCAGCTCGTTCAGCGCCGCGCTCAACTGGTCCAGGATCGAGTGGTGACCGCAGCCGGGGCAGAAGGGATAAGGGGTCTCGTTGCGGTAGGTGGCGAGGGTTGTGACCGTGGTGGGAGCGTTCATCGCACCGTCTCCATGAACGACTCGGGTGCGATCAACTCGCCATCCACGCGGTGAAGCCCCACGACCTCGATGCCCTGGGCGAGGCGCTCGATCTCGCGCCGATACTGTCCATGGTTCAATTCGGCGACCACGATGCGCGTGATCCCGGCGAACGTCTCGCGTATCGCGCGCTCGGGAACCGGCCACACGCTCTGCACGGTCAGCGCCGACACCGTCCCGCCAAGGGCGCGGACCTGCGCCACCGCGTCACGCATCCCTCCGGCGGTCACGCCGTAACTGACGAAGAGCGTGGTGGCGCCTTGTTGAAGGTCCTTCACCACCAGTTCGATCTCGCCGGCGTTGTCCTCGATCTTCGCGCGGAGGTGCTCGTTCAACTGGGCCACCTTCGCCGGCGCTTTCGTGATGAGCGCGCGCTCGTCGTGGGTCGAGCCGGTGAAGCGCACCGCTCCGGGGCCCCCGTATTGGGCGAGCGGCGGCACATCGGCCGCGGGGACGTACCGATACGGCAGCTCGGTCGAAGGCAGCGCGGCCCGCGCGCGCACCCCGGGCTTGTCGTACTCGTCCACTTCCACCGTGGTGGTGGTCATGTTCAGTTCCTTGTCGGTGAGCAGGAACACCGGGCAGCGGAAGCGCTCGGCCAGGTCGAAGGCGCGGCGGGTCAGTGAATAGCACTCCGAAACCGACGAGGGCGCGAGCGCAATGATCGGATAGCCGCCCGCGGTTCCCCAGCGCACGAACTGCACGTCGCCCTGTCCGACCGTGGTGGCGCCGCCCGTGGCCGGACCGAGGCGCTGCACATCGACGATCACGAGCGGGACTTCGCCGATGATGGCGAGGCCGATATTCTCGCTGTAGAGCGAAAGGCCCGGCCCGCTGGTCGCGGTCATGGCGCGGGCGCCGGCCAGGGTGGCGCCGATGCACATCCCGATCGACGCGATCTCGTCTTCGCCCTGCACGGCGACGCCGTCGATCTTCGGCAGTTCGCCCATCATCTGCATCAGGATCGGCGAGGCCGGCGTGATCGGATAGCCCGCGAAGAAGGTGCAGCCGGCGTCAAGCGCGCCACGCACGATAGCCGTCGACCCGTCGGTAAATTCGCGCATGGACGCTCCGGGGCCAGTCTCCGCCACCCCGCCCCGGGCGGGAATAGTGCAAACAGCCCATCCCTGCGACGCCTCATCCGGTCAGGTGCGCCGCGCGATGGCTTTCCGTATCTCTTCAAGCCCCAGCATGAGGAGCGGGAACGGAAGAATGAAGAGCCACACCGACGACCCGAGGGGGACGGTGCCAAACATGAGGTGGCCCCACGGTGCGTAGACAATGGCCGAGAGCAGCAACAGCTCGGAAGCGATGCCGCCGAGGAGAAGGCGGTTCCCGAAAGGGTTGCCGGAGAAGGCCGAGCGAAGCGGATCGCGGCAGATGAAGACGTTCGCGACCTGCATCAGGATGATGGCGGCGAGGCTCGCGGTGGTGGCCTGAAGGTAGAGGGGGGCGTGCGCACTGAGGGGAACGCCGAATTCCCAGCCGGAGGACCGCAGGGTGAAGAAGAATGCGGCCATGGCCGCCGCCGCTTCGAGCGGGCCGAGGAAGAGGTACGCCCGCACCAGCACGCGCCACGACAGAAGCCTCTGCGAGCGCGAACGCGGACGACGCGACATGACGTCGGGCGCGGGCTTGTCGGCGCCGAGGGCGAGGGCCGGCACCATGTCGGTCCCGAGGTCGACCGCGAGGATCTGGATGATGGTGAGGGCGAGGGGCACCTTGAACAGCACGAACGCCAGATAGGGAATGAGTTCGGGCACGTTCGAAGTCAGGATGTAGGTCAGGAACTTGCGGATGTTGTCGTAGACCGCGCGCCCCTCTTCGATGGCGCCCACGATGCTCGCGAAGTTGTCGTCGAGCAGGATCAGGTCGCTGGCCTCGCGGGCCACGTCGGTGCCGGACGCCCCCATGGCGATGCCGATATCCGCGTGCTTGAGCGCGGGCGCGTCGTTGACGCCGTCGCCGGTGACCGCGACGATCTCGTTCTTGCCGCGGAGCGCTTTCACCACCTGGAGCTTCTGGTCTGCGGCCATGCGCGCGAAGATGATCTCCTCGGTGTCGAGCGCCAGCTGGAGCTGGGTCGGCGACAGCATCCGCAGTTCGTCGCCGGTCACCACGCGGGGATGCGGAGTGCGGGCGAGGCCGATCTCGCGCGCGATCGCCCTCGCGGTTTCGGGATGGTCGCCCGTGCACATGATCACGCGGATGCCCGCCTCACGGCAGCGTCGCATCGCCTCCGGCACCTCGGCCCGGGGCGGATCCTCGAGCCCCACGAGGCCGCACAGAACCAGGTCGCGCTCCCATTGCTCCTGCGTCTCTCCGTCCTCGACCTGGCGCCAGGCGAGAGCGAGCACGCGCAGGCCGCGCTCACCCAGCCGGTTCTCGGCGGCGAGGAAGTCCTCCCGATGCGCGCTCGTGAGCGGGACGATGCCTTCCGCGGTGTGCACGGAAGCGCACAAGGGCAGCAGCCGCTCGAACGCCCCCTTGGCATAGAGCAACCGGCCTTCCGGGGTCTTGTAGAGGACCGACATCCGCTTCCGATCGGCATCGAAGGGAATCTCGTCGACGCGCTCGGCCGCGGAGGTCGCAACCTGGGCCCGGCGCCCCATCTCGACCAGGGCGATCTCCATGGGATCGCCGGAAAGGTGGACCTGCCCGTTTCGCGCCATCTCCTTCACGCTGTGGCAGCGAAGGGCGACCTCGAAGAAACGCTGCCGCGAGGTCGTGAGGGCGGTGGCGCCGAACGCGTCGGCGGGGCGGTCGCCTTCCGCAAAGTGCACGGCGCGCGCGGTCATGTGGTTCAAGGTCAAGGTACCGGTCTTGTCGGTCACGATGACGCTCGCGGCGCCGAGCGTTTCCACCGCGGGCAGGTGACGCACGAGGGCATTCCGCTTCGCCATCCGCTGGGCCGCCATGGCGAGCGAGAGCGTCACCGTGGGCAGTAGACCCTCGGGCACGTTGGCCACGATGATGCCGATCGCGAAGATGAAGTTCTCCCAGAACGAAAGCCCCACGGACTGGCCGATGAAGAAGAAGATGACTCCGAGGGAAGTGGCCAGCACCGCGATCAGCCGGGTCAGCCGGCGGATCTCGATGTGGAGGGGCGAGGGCGGCGTGCGCCCGGACTGGGTGAGGTGCGCGATCCGGCCGAACTCCGTGCGCATGCCGGTCGCGACCACGAGTGCTTTCGCCTCGCCGGAGATGATGGCGGTGCCCGCAAGCAGCATGTTCTTGGCCTGGAGCATCGTTTCCTCGACGCTCGGCTCGGAGTTTCGGGCCTTCGGCAGGGACTCGCCGGTGATGGTCGCGGTGTTCACGCGCAGGGCGTGGGCGTCGATCACGCGGGCATCGGCGGGCACGTCGTCGCCTTCGGCCAGGAGCAGCACGTCGCCCGGGACCAGGCTCTCGATGGGCAGGGCCGAGATCACGCCGTCGCGCAGGGCCTTCGCTTCACGGGGCAGGAGTTTCCGAAGGGCGGCGAGCGCCCGCTCGGCGCGATACTCCTGGAAGAAGGAGAAGAGGCCGTTCACGACGATCACCCCCACGATGGCGACACCCATCGTGCCCATGCCTTCCCCGGGCTGGTGGACCTCCGCGTAGAAGGCGAGGCCGGCCGCGACCCACAGGATCAGCGCGAAGAAATGGACGAACTCCCCGGCGAAGCGGAGGATCAGAGGGGCCCCGCGGATTTCCTCCATCCGGTTGGGACCAAACTCGACGAGGCGCCTTTGGGCTTCGGCGCCGAGAAGGCCCGAGGCCCGGCTGGCGAGGCTCGCGAGAGCCTGATCGACCGTGAGTTGATGGACCTTCATGAAAGTCCTGACGCCATCCTGACTGCCGCCTGTAACCGTTGACGGGCGAAGTGTACGCCGTTCGTTCCGGCGATGGTCCCTCGGACGAGGTGAGCGCCCTCCCCGGATGTCGTAACGTACCGCGGACAACCTGGAGTCAGCGTTCCCCCCAAGAACCCAGGACAGCAAAGGAGTCACCGTGCCACGTTCAACCCGCCTCTTCCTGCTTCTGAGTCTTTGCCTCTCGTCGATGGCCGCAGCCGCTTCGGCCCAGACCGGCGGAGCGAAACCGCCCGAAGGCGGCGCCGATCGCTTCCTCGAACGCGCCCTGGCCCTCCACCGGGCCTCCCCCATGATCGACACCCACAACGACCTGCCCGAGGTCCTGCGCGACCGCGTCCAGAACGACCTCGCCCGGATGGATCCGGAGAAGCCTCTCGCCGACATCGACACCGACCTGCCCCGCATGAAGAAGGGAGGGGTGGGCGGGCAGTTCTGGTCCGCCTACGTGGGCGCGTCCTACGTGGACAAGGGCGGAGCCACGGTGGCCCTCGAGCAGATCGACGTCATCCGGCGGATGACCGCGCAGTCGCCGTCGTTGCGCTGGGCCACCACCGCCGATGACATCGTGCGCGCGCACGCGGCGGGAAAGATCGCGTCGCTGATCGGCATCGAGGGCGGATACGCCATCGAGAACTCGCTCGCCAATCTGCGGATGTTCTACGAACTGGGCGTTCGCTACATGACTCTCACCCACGGGGGCAACACCGCCTGGGCCGACTCCGCGACGGAGGCGCCAAAGCACGGCGGGCTCACGAAGTTCGGCGAAGAGGTGGTGCGGGAGATGAACCGCCTCGGCATGATGGTCGATATCTCTCACGTCTCCGACGACACCATGGACGACGTCCTGCGGGTTTCCGAGGAGCCGGTGATCTTCAGCCACTCCTCCGCCCGCGCCCTGGCCGATCACGTGCGCAACGTGCCCGACCGCATCCTCGCCATGATGCCGAAGAACGACGGGGTGGTGATGGTGAACATCTTCCCCGCCTTCGTGAACCAGACCGCGGCTAAACAGGCGGCGGGCGTCCTCGACAAGGAGAGGGAGTTCGTGGCGAAGTACCCCGGCGATCCCAAGCGCGCCTCCGAGGAATATCTGGTCTGGCTGACCGAGACGATGAAGAGCATGGAATCGGGCACGCTGGCGCAGGTCGCCGATCACATCGACCACATCGTCAAGGTCGCGGGCATCGATCACGTCGGCTACGGCGCCGACTTCGGCTCGATCACGAACCATCCGAAGGGCCTCGAAGACGTGTCGCGCTATCCCTACCTCACCGCGGAACTGCTGCGGCGCGGCTACACCGACGCGCAGGTGACGAAGATCATCGGAGGCAACCTCCTCCGCGTGATGCGGAAGGTGGAGCAGGTGTCGGCGCGCCTCAGGCTGGAGCGGCCGCCGAGCTCAGCCCGGATCGAAACCCTCGACAAGTAAGGAACTCCAATGCTCAAGCGACTTCTGGGAATCACGCTTCTGATGGCGGCGCTCGTGCCGGGCGCTCAGGCTCAGGTGTTGCGCGGCGACACCCTTTACAAAGTGACGCTCCTGCGTGCGGCCCCCGGCCGCCTTCTCGACCTGATCGGCACGCTCAAGGCGAAAGGCACGGGTGCCGCGAACTCGAAGGGCCTGCTCCTTCGACATTCGCAGGGCGATCACTGGGACCTCATGATCCTCCAGCAGGTCGCGGGGTACGCGCAGGCCCTGAAAGATGAGCGTCCCGCCCCGATAGCACCACTCGAGCTCATCGCCTGGCAGGAAGACGAGTTCGTCCGCGGGCCCGACCTCGAGACTCTCCCCGCCTTCCGCGACGCGGGCCTGTATCACGCCGAAATGTTCCATGCCCTCGCGGACAAGCGCGCGGAACTGTTGAAGGAGCGCGGGATGGAAAATGGCTACGCGGCTGCGCTGGGACGGCCGCAGACCGCGATCTTCGTGCGCGAGCTGGGGGCTTCATGGGACAGCTTCACCCTCGGCGCCTATAGGAGCTGGAAGCACTTCGCGGAACGGGACGACATTCCGAAGGACAAGTCGGCGAGCGCCGCCAAGGACGCCGGTTTCGAGGACGTCGACCACATCGGCCCCTACCTGCGTTCCCTCATCCTCGACCACCACGACTCGCTTCTGACCCCGGTGCGGTAGGCCCGAGCCGGGATCAATGCCCAACCTCGATCGCAAGCGCCTGCCCAATCGCGTGAGGGCCGGCGGGACGACCGCGCCGGGCGGCTGCGCCGTCATCTTCGGCCTGCCGTTCCTGGCCTTGGGCTCCTTCATCGCGGCCGCCGCTTCGGGTTACTTTCCGGACGTTGCTGCCATCCGTTATGCCATGGACGAGGCGCAAGAGTCCTTCCGTGCCTCGCGCACCGTGGTCACCGTTTTCGGCGGCGTTCTCGCCGGTGTCGGCCTCTGGATGGCGAGTCGCGGGATGGTTGGGTACGTGCGCAACGCCGGGGTGAGAGGTCGAAAGAGCGAGCGGCCGGGCGAACCCTGGTATTGGGACCATCCCTGGAACGCCGAGGGCGTGGAAAGTGATGGCGGCCCGCTGGAGCAACTCCAGGGGCTCGTCGAGCTAGGGCTCTGGACCCTGCTCCTGACGCCACTCACCTGGCTCGCCTGCACGAATGAGAGCTGGGGTTGGCTGGCGCTGGTCGCCATCCTCGACCTGGCGATCCTGTACAGCTACGGGCTCGCGCTCTACAAATTCGTTCGCTCGCTCCAGCACGGAAGGGGCAGGCTGCGCTTCGGCAGCTTCCCGTTCTTCCTGGGTGGATCTGTCGATGTCGAGCTGCTGGACGTGGACCGACTGCGCGGCTTCACGTCCATGACCGTCTCGTTGCGCTGCATTCACGAGATCTACGACCCCGTGCCGAGCCTCGATGAAAACGAAACTGCCCGGCTCATCTGCTACCAGATCTATGAGGACCAGAAGACGTTGACGCCCGGCGCCAATCCCATCGCGGGACCGGACCTCCGGATCTCGTTCCCACTTCCAGACGGCGAATACGCCACCCGTCTCGGAGAGAGTCCCCAGAAGTGCTGGGAGCTGGAGATCAAGGCCGACCTGCCCGGCATCGACTACGCGGCGACGTTCCTGGTTCCCGTCTACGCGCGGCCGAAGCAAACGCCTCATTGACAACCAGGGCCTGCCTGCGGTAAATGGGTAATTAGGGTCCGATTATCCTATTTGACCCTCCCGGAGGACGCGCGATGCGGATCAGGTCATGGGTCGTGGAACAGCCGGGGCGGCCGATGGTGGAGACGGAACGGAATGAAAGCGCCGGCCCGGGCGAAGCTCTGATCCGAGTGGCGGGGTGCGGAGTCTGCCACACCGATCTCGGGTACTTCTACGACGGCGTGCCCACGCGTCACGCCTTCCCCCTGACTCTCGGCCACGAAGTGAGCGGCACGGTGGTGGAGGCCGGAACGGGAGCCGAGGCGTGGATGGGCCGAAGCGTGATCGTTCCCGCGGTCATCCCCTGCGGCCAGTGCGACGCCTGCCGGGCCGGCCGCGGGTCCATCTGCCCCAAGCAGGTCTTTCCAGGCAACGACATCGACGGGGGTTTCGGCACCCACCTGCGCGTTCCCGCCGCGGGCCTGTGTCCCGTCCCCGATCTCAAGGACCCTGCCCGGAACCCCGGCAAGGTCGATCTCGAAACCCTCTCGGTGATCGCGGACGCGGTGTCGACGCCCTATCAGGCGATTCTCAGAAGCACCCTCGCCCCCGGCGACATCGCGGTGTTCGTCGGGGTCGGCGGCGTCGGCGGCTTCGGCGCCCAGATCGCGGCGGCCATGGGGGCGCTCGTGGTCGCGGTCGACGTAAGCCAGGAGCGACTCGATGCCCTCAAGGACTTCGGCGTACGGCTCGCCCTGCGGGCGGATCAACTCGACATCAAGGCGCTCCGCGGCGCCCTGCGCGACTTCGCGAAACAGAACAACGTGCCGAGCTTCCGTCACAGGATCTTCGAAACCTCGGGGACGGTGCCCGGACAGACCGCCGCCTTCAGCCTGCTCGGACCCGGCGGCTACCTGAGCATCGTCGGCTTCACGCCCAAGGCGGTGGAGGTCCGACTCTCGAACCTCATGGCGTTCGACGCGACCGCGCAGGGCAACTGGGGCTGCCTGCCTGAACACTATCCGGCCATCGTCGATCTTGTTCTGGCCGGCAAGGTGGCGATCACACCGTTCGTCGAGCGCCGCCCCATGGCCTCGATCAATCAGACCTTCGCGGACATCCACGACCACAAGGTTTCCGGCCGGATCGTGTTGATCCCCGAGCACTGAGAAAGAAGGCAAATCCCCATGGACTTCAAGGATCACGATCTGGTTCCGCGGCGGGACGCCCCGGGGGTGCGATACGAAACCGTTCCCCTGAGGGAGCCGGGCGGAAAGGAAGTGCCCGGGCTCCACGCGGTCTGGATCACCCTCGACAACCCCGCCCAGCTCAACTCCTACACCACCGCCATGGTCAAGGGCGTCATCCTGGGCATGCGCGCCGCGTCGAACGATCGGGCCTGCGTGGCCGTAGTCTTCACCGGCGCCGGCGATCGCGCCTTCTGCACCGGAGGCAACACCGCCGAGTACGCGGAGTACTACGCGGGACGCCCCGAGGAGTACCGCCAGTACATGCGGCTCTTCAACGACATGGTGAGCGCGATCCTCGCCTGCGACAAGCCGGTGATCTGCCGGGTCAACGGCATGCGCATCGGCGGCGGCCAGGAGATCGGCATGGCCTGCGACTTCTCCGTGGCGCAGGACCTCGCCCTGTTCGGGCAGGCCGGGCCGAAGCACGGCTCCGCGCCGGATGGCGGCAGCACGGACTTCCTGCCCCTGTTCGTCGGAGTCGAGGCCGCGATGGAGAGCTGCACCCTGTGCGAGCACTGGAGCGCCCACCGCGCGAAGCGGCTGGGGCTGCTCACCCGCGTCGTGCCCGCGCTCAACGTCGATGGCCGGTTCGTGCCCAATCCACTTGTCATCACCGATCGCTGGGTCTCCGACGACGGGCAGATCGTGTACGGCGACTCCAAGCAGGGGGCGGCGAAGGACGAAGGCAAGAAGCTCATGGCCCAGGGAAAGGTCGACCTGTCCCTGCTCGATCGCGAGATCGAGGCGCTCGTCTATCGCCTGGCCATGACCATGCCCGGGTGCCTCACCAAGACCATCGAAAGCGTCCGCAAGCACAAGCTCGAGCACTGGGACCGCAACAAGGAATCGAACCGCGCCTGGCTCGGCCTCAACATGATGACGGAGGGACGCGCGGGCTTCCGCGCCTTCCACGAAGGCAGCAAGGCCTGTCGCGAGGCCGACTTCCTGCTCCTGCGCCGGCGTCTCGCCGAAGGTGCGGTCTGGTCGGAACCCCTGGTCGACGAAATCCTGGCGAGGGCGCATGGCAAGAACGCCTGAGACGTCGGACGCATCGCCCCGGATCCGGCCGCTCGCGGCCGTGGACCTCTCCGAAGTGGTGCGCATCGACGGGCTTCACACCGGACTGCGGAAGCGCGCCTACTGGACCCGGGCGCTCGCGCGTCTCCTGAAGCGAAACGGCAGGGCGGTGCGAATCGGCCTTGCCCTGGAAGCCCAAAAGGGGCTCGCGGGCTACCTGCTCGGGGAAGTGCGCGCGTTCGAGTTCGGGTCGGAACCGTGCGGCTGGATCTTCGCGATCGGCGTCGATCCGAATTCGGAGCGCCGGGGCGTCGCTTCCCTCCTGCTCGCGGAGGCCGTGGCCCGCTTCAAGGCCCAGGGTGTGCCCCGCATCAGAACCATGGTTCGCCGCAACGACGTGCCGGTGCTGGCTTTCTTCCGCAGCAACGGCTTCCGCGGCGGGCCCTTCGTCCAGCTCGAACTGGATATCGAGGAGGTCTCATGACCGAAACCAACCCTCTCGTGCAGACCACGATTCTCGAATCGGGTGCGATCTGGCGCGTCACCTTCGGAGCCTCGAAGGGAAACGTTCTCGATGCCGCCCTCGTGGCGGAACTCACCGCGCTGTTCCGGAAGGCGGCCCTCGACCGGCACCTGAAGGCCATCGTGCTCGAAGGCCAGGGGCGTCACTTCTCGTTCGGGGCCAGCGTCGAGGAGCACCTTCCCGAGCAGGTGTCCGGAATGTTGCATGGGTTCCACAATCTCTTCCGGGCGATCTTCGACGCCTCGGTGGTCACCATCGCGGTGGTGCGGGGCGCATGCCTGGGCGGCGGCCTGGAACTCGCCAGCGCCTGTCACCGGATCTATGCGATGCCGGGCGCAAACCTCGGCCAGCCCGAGATCTCCCTCGGCGTCTTCGCTCCGGTGGCTTCGATCCTGCTGCCCGAGCGCGTGGGCCGGGCTCATGCCGAAGACCTGCTCCTGAGCGGTCGGACC
>Ga0315271_10001217_pt1 | contig 15437 bp, 14 predicted proteins | sample C3_top_MG_FD_204664 | JGI IMG/M metagenome (GOLD analysis project Ga0315271, IMG submission 204664) | Sediment microbial communities from Yellowstone Lake, YNP, Wyoming, USA - C3_top | ecosystem: Environmental > Aquatic > Freshwater > Lake > Sediment | place: USA: Wyoming | collected 2017-08-01 | reverse complement strand
CTATAGAGTTTTCAATATTGCTCCTGCGGTTAATCCCGGAGCCATGGAAAACACAAAAACATTTGTTGCTAATGACAAGATTCAAACGGCGTTAGGTTTCCCCGTATTTGAAACTGCAGACTGGCACGACAGAGCTATCAGCAAAATGGGCGACCTGTTGGGAAAATACCGCTCACTAAAAGTCTACATGGACTCTTGCGTCCATTGTGGCGCTTGCTCAGACAAGTGCCATTATTTTATAGGCACAGGCGATCCCAAGAACATGCCGGTGGCCAGACAAGATTTGATGCGTAGCGTTTATCGTCGCTACTTCACATTGCCAGGAAAGCTCTTCCCCAAGCTGGTTGGAGCGCGTGATCTGACCCGCGAAGTACTTGATGAGTGGTACAACTATTACCATCAATGCTCAGAATGTCGTCGCTGTTCGGTGTTTTGCCCTTACGGTATTGACACTGCTGAAATCACTATGGCTGCAAGAGAGATTCTAGATTTTGTCGGTTATGGGCAAAAGTACTCCAACGAAATTATTGGAAAGGTACATGCAATTGGTAACAATCTGGGGCTACCCAAACCTGCACTAATTGACACTCTGGAAGGACTGGAGGAGGACGTTAAGGAAGAGAGCGGCTACGATGTGCGCTTCCCTATAGATGTAAAAGGCGCAGAAGTATTGCTTATAACACCTTCAGCCGACTTCTTTGCTGAACCACATATCGATAGCCTGATCGGATACGGCAAAGTGTTCCACGCAGCAGGTATCAGCTGGACGCTTTCATCTATGTCGTCTGAAGCGGGCAATTTTGGCATGTTTGTCGGTAATTATGAGCAAATGCGTTTGATCGCTTTGCGTATCCGCCAGGCTGCGCTAGAGCTGGGAGTAAAGCGTATCGTTGTTGGCGAGTGCGGACATGCATGGCGTGTTGCCTACAGCTTCTGGAACACTTTGATCGGTGTAGGTGAGGGCGCAAATGATCCCTATGCTATCCAGTTGCAAAACCAACTTGATCACCGTTACAAGCAACCGATGCACATTTGCGAACTGACCTGGGATCTGGCTGAACGTAAAATCATTACCTTTGATAAAGAAGCAAATGATAAACACATTATTACCTTCCACGACTCCTGCAACGTAGCCAGGGGTTCAGGTATGGGTGATATGTATGGCGGACAATTTGAAATCCCCCGCAATATCGTTAAGGCTGTTGCCAATCATTTTTATGAAATGCCTGAAGGCACAACGCACGAGAAAACTTTCTGTTGCGGTGGTGGTGGCGGTCTCTTGACAGATGACTTGCTGGACCTGCGCGTGAAGGGATCATTGCCGCGCATGGAAGCTTTACAACAGGTAGTCGACGCACACGGCGTGAATTTCATGGCCTGCATCTGCGCGATCTGCAAAGCCCAATTTACCAAAGTTTTACCCTACTACGGATTCGACAGGCGTTTGATCGGTGGCGTACACCAACTGGTCAATAACGCAATCAAGCTTGGCGACAAATAAGACACAAGTTATATTTAGGAGATAAGTAATGTCAGCAACTACCGAAGAAAAAGTATTGAATTTCCGCCGCTTCAAAGACGGCGATACAAAGGGCACACCTCTACGCGACCATATTTTCCAGGCAAGTTATACCTACAAATGCCCAACATATATTCAGTCCACCCCTCCATGCCAAGGCAGTTGCCCGGCAGGTGAGGACATTCGTGGTTACCTGGCCATTACCCGTGGCACAGAAAAACCGCCTGCAGGTGTAACCTGGCAGGAATATGCATGGCGCAGGCTGACATCGGCTAATCCATTCCCGTCTGTAATGGGCCGTGTCTGTCCAGCTCCCTGCGAGACCGGATGTAACCGAAATGAAGTTGAAGATCACGTAGGTATCAACTCGGTTGAACACTTCCTGGGCGAATACGCCATTGCAAACAACCTTAAATACGTAAACACCAGCAAACCAACAGGCAAAAAAGTGGCCATTCTCGGCGGCGGCCCTGGTGGTCTTTCCTGTGCATATCAGTTGGTACTGAAGGGGCACGACGTTACAATTTTTGACGATCATGAACTTTTGGGCGGCATGATGCGATACGGCATTCCTGGTTTCCGTACACCACGCGAAATTCTGGATGCAGAAATTGATCGCATTATCGACCTCGGTGTTAAGACACGAATGAAATGCCGCGTAGGCAAAGACATCACCCTGGAACAAATTCGTAAAGATTTTGATGCCGTGTTTCTTGGCATGGGCGCTCAGGCCGGTAGAGCGCTGCCGATTCCGGATGCAGATGCACCCAACGTTGTTACAGCAACTGCATTCCTCGACGCTTTTAACCAGGGTCGTTTACAGCACGTTGGCAAGCGCGTTGTGGTTGTTGGTGGTGGCGATACCTCGATCGACGTAGCAACCGTTGCCAGACGTCTGGGCCACATTGAGCATGCCAAAGCAACTGATCTGGACAAGGCGATAGCCGGTCATATGGCGCATGATGTAGCTTCAATTTCAGCCAAGCAGGGCGCAGAAGTTACGCTGATCTCCATTTTTGGCATCGACAAAATGGCTGCCAATAAGCATGAAATTGAACAGGCTCTGGCTGAAGGTATTGCAATTCTGGGTAGTCTGATGCCCGTGGGTGTTGTCAAAAAAGATGGCCGCGCCACTGCGCTGCGTGTTGCAAAGTGCGAAGCAAAAATTACCGGCGGCAAGCTGGACATCAAGAAAATTGAAGGTTCTGAATTTGATATCGAAGGCGATCTGATCGTTTCAGCTATTGGCCAAGGCGTAGACTTTACCGGTCTTGAAGAGTTTGACAACGGTAAAGGTGCTATCACTACAGATCGTAACTATCAGATCACTGGCAAACCGGGGATATTCGCTGGTGGCGACGTGATTAAACCACACCTGTTAACAACTGCAATTGGCCATGGTTCAATTGCTGCTGATGGTATCGATCAATTCCTCGCCGGCCAGGAGCTGGGCAAGCGTCCTAAAATTGACGCTCACCAATTTGACCTGATGAGAAAATTGGTTGAAAAAGGGCTGCCAGTTTCAGAAGCACACGAGCCTATGCGTGGCACGGACCATTCAACCGCCGCAGTGCACAACTTCGACAATCGCTCTGAGCGTTACATCATCCCGCATGACGAACTGTTCCTTGGTCATTTTGCATTTACGCCACGTAACCAGCGCCACATCATTACACTGGACAAGCAAACAGCTCTGGGCAACTTCGAAGAGCGTATCGAAGCTTTATCAGAAAAATCAGCTGTTGATGAAGGTAAGCGTTGCATGAGTTGCGGCATGTGTTTTGAGTGCGACAACTGCGTGGTTTACTGCCCTCAAACCGCAGTATTCCGTGTGCCTAAAGCCAAATCAACATTGGGCCGCTATGTAGACACCGACTACAACAAGTGCATCGGTTGCCATATCTGCGCAGACGTGTGCCCAACGGGTTACATTCAAATGGGCTTGGGTGAATAATGAAAATGGCGATTCGACTCACTGCGATTTTGTTCTCGGTATTGATCGCAACCGCGGTTTACGCCGCGGATAAACCACAAACACCTCATCTTGATATAGGCAAGGGTGGTCAGTGCGTCGAGGAGCCCAAATTAATGCGCTCTATTCATATGAATCTGCTCAAGCATCAACGCGATGAGACGATGCATAAGGGCATGCGCGGAGGCAAAAACAGTATTGCGGATTGTGTAGAGTGCCACGCCAGTAAAACAACAAACAGCGTGTTGGGCAGTAACGAAGCCTTCTGCCAGGGATGCCACGTTTATGCCGCTGTCAAACTGGATTGCTTTGAGTGCCATACCAGCAAAAGAAAAGTAACGGCGGAGGCAAGCAAATGAATGATGTGAAGCTTGATACCAAGACAAATCCCGACTCCAAGCCCAATCTTGACCGTAGGGAATTCCTGAGCAAGTCATCTATTGGTCTTGCCGGATTGGCTATTGCCCCCGGCATGTTACTGTTTGATATGGCGCACGGACGTCCACAAGGCGAAGCTGTCAGCAACAAGGTTCGCTGGGGGATGCTGATTGACAACAATCAATGTGAGACGGGTTGCAACGATTGTGTCACTGCGTGCAACACTGAGAATGGTTTGTCAGGCGGCACCAAGCCAACCGACTCGCAGTGGATACGCAAAGTTCAGCTTAAGGATACGTTTACTGGCCATATATCCTCTTTACCGATGATGTGTCAGCACTGCGAACAACCGCCTTGTGTTGATGTGTGCCCTACACAGGCCTCGTTCAAACGCGCTGATGGCATCGTGCTGGTAGACAAGCACATTTGCATCGGTTGCCGCTATTGCGTGATGGCTTGTCCTTATCAGGCAAGATCGTTTGTCCATGAAGTACTGACTGATCAAAAGACCGAAGTACCGCGCGGAAAAGGCACGGTGGAAAGTTGCACTTTATGCGTGCACCGTGTCGACAAGGGCGAAACAACTGCCTGTGCCGAGGCCTGTACAAAAGCCGGTCATAATGCAATCCTGTTCGGTGATCTGAACGATCCCGATAGCGCGATATCAAAACGTATCCGCTCTGTAGCCTCTACCCAGATCAGAGCTGATCTGGGTCTGAATACAGGCGTACGCTACGAGGGAATATAAAACTCATGTCATCCACATCCTTTTCACGCAACGAATCCCGCAATTTCTACGCCTTGGTTGCCTTGGGTTTATTTATTGTGTTTCTTGGTTATCTGGGCATGCACAATATGGAAGAGCACGGCCATATTGTAAGCGGCATGAATAACAAGATTGTGTGGGGCTTACCCCATGTCTTTGCAATTTTCATGATTGTTGCTGCCTCGGGTGTACTCAATATCGGTTCAATAGGCACAGTATTCGGGCATGCTACGTATAAAATCAGAACACCACTGGCGGGCGTAATTGCAATTGGTCTGTTATCGGGAGGACTGGCAGTCCTGATGCTGGATTTGGGACGCCCAGATCGTATCATCATAGCAGCGACCTATTTTAACCCCACATCTGTATTTGCCTGGAACATCATTCTTTATAGCATGTTCTTCACCCTGGCCGCCCTCTATCTATGGACCTCCATGGAGAAACGCATGTATGTGTGGTCCAAGCCTGTAGGATTTGCCATGTTTGCCTGGCGCGTTATCCTTACTTCAGGTACCGGACTGATCTTTGCATTTCTGGTAGTACGTCAGGCTTACGCATCGGCATTGTTGCCCCCCATGTTTATCGTGCTTTCCTTCGCATGGGGACTGGCAGTATTTCTTCTCGTACAAGCAGCCATGTTTGCATGGAATAACAAAGTCATTGATGCTGCCATCCTGAAGCGCATGAAAAACCTGCTGGGTTTATTTGTCATCAGCTCTTTGTATCTGGTTGCGGCTTACCATATGACGAATCTGTATTTTGCCAAGCAAACAGGTTTTGAATTGTTCATCCTGCGTGATGGCGCTATCTACCCTATGTTATTCTGGGGCGGTTACATTCTTGTGGGCAGCCTTATCCCGGCGGCGCTGGTCTACACCCCCGGACTGGGGGGATCAAAATCGGTCGTAGCGGCTTCGGCCTTCGTGGTGATTGGTAGCTTTGCATTTCTTTATGTCTTCATCATAGGCGGCCAGGCATATCCATTGTCGATTTTCCCCGGCTACGAAGTAAGCAGCAGTTTCGGAGATGGGCAAATCGGGAAATACATTCCCTCACTATCTGAAATACTTCTTGGATCGGGTGGGCTCGCAATTGCTTACCTGATCACGTTAATCGGCACAAGGATACTCAATACCTTCCCCAATGACGCTGCCGTGGTAGCTTCAAAGAACGACCATTAATACCATGAACAGGGTGCTGATTTCTGCCGCCCACAAATCTTCCGGAAAAACCACAGTAAGCATAGGTCTGTGCGCCGCGCTTAATAAGCGCGGCCTTTCAGTACAGCCGTTTAAAAAAGGTCCCGATTACATCGATCCCATGTGGCTGACACAGGCAAGTGGGCGAGTTTGTCGAAATCTGGATCTGTATCTGACAAATCGCGATGAAGTGGTGGCAACCTTCGCACGCAACAGCTCTGAATTCAATTTGGTTGAAGGCAACAAGGGGCTTTACGACGGCTTGGCGCTGGATGGCAGCAACAGCAATGCCGCACTGGCCAAAGTACTTGAGTTGCCCGTTGTATTAGTGATTGATGCGCGTGGCATGACCCGTGGCATAGCGCCCTTGATTCTCGGCTACCAAGCCTTTGACAAAGACATCAATATTGCCGGTATTATCCTGAACAATCTTGGCGGGAGCAGGCATGAGTCCAAGCTGCGCGAAGTTATTGCACACTACACCAATGTACCCGTCATAGGTGCGATTCAGCATGATGAGCGCCTGACGATTGTTGAACGTCATCTTGGCCTGATGCCCAGTAACGAATCAAACGAGTCCACAGCCAGAATCGAGGCATTGGGCGCAGCGATCGAAAGCCAGGTCGATCTGGATAAATTACTATCGATATCGGCAATGCCACCGCTTAAAGCTATAGAAGCGGCAACAATATCTGTATTCCCTCAAGCACAGAAAATTCGAATTGGCATAGCACAGGATCGTGCTTTTGGTTTCTACTATGCTGATGACTTCGACGCTCTGGTCGCTGCTGGAGCAGAGCTTATTCCATTCGACACCACTCGGGATGCCCGATTGCCGCAGGTTGATGCCTTGTATATCGGCGGCGGCTTCCCGGAAGTGTTTGCGTCAGAACTTGAGGCCAATAGTTCAATGCGAACTGATATACGCCATGCTATTGAAAACGGTATGCCGGTATATGCCGAATGTGGCGGGTTGATGTATTTGTCCAGACAAATATCCTACAAGGGAAACACCCACGCAATGGTAGGAGCCATACCGGGCGATGTAGTCATGCATGACAAACCCATAGGACGGGGTTATGTACACTTGAGTGAGATTCAGCAGCATCCATGGCCACCTGCGAGCCAAAAAGAAAATATAATAAGGGCGCACGAATTTCATTATTCCAGCCTGGAGAACCTGCCAGCTCAGGCCAAGTTTGCCTATCGCGTTGTGCGTGGCCACGGTATAGACGGGAAACACGACGGTTATATGCGTAACAACCTTCTCGCTTCCTATGCACATCTTCGCAGTACCGGCAGCTGCTACTGGGCGGCCCGCTTTGTTGCGTATATCAAGCAGGTTAAGGCAAGTGAGCAAGCAGAATCGATCAAAGCATCGCTATGATCCAGCCGCATGGTTCGGTAACGTTGTATATAGTTAGTAATTTTGAACAAGAACTAAGGTTGAAATGAATTATTTACCCATTTTTTTGGATGTAAAAGGAAAGAAGTGTCTTGTCGTTGGCGGAGGGGCAGTTGCCTTCAGAAAAACCACTTTTCTGCATCAAGCGGGAGCTCTGGTTACCATCGTTTCACCTGAAGTTGATTCCAGTTTTGCAGACCTGCCAGGCGTAACGCACATAGCTGATCGCTTTAAAGTCTCCCATCTGGACGGGCATCTCCTGGTAATCGCTGCAACAGATGAAGAGCAAACAAATGAAGCCGTGTCCAGGGAAGCCAAGCTGCGAAATATACCCGTTAACGTGGTCGACAATCCCGGCCTGTGTTCATTCATTGTGCCATCCATTCTGGATCGTTCGCCCATCGTGGTTGCCTTTTCCAGCGGTGGCGCTTCGCCTGTTCTGATCAGAATGCTGCGCGGGAAACTTGAAACCATGATACCGCATGCTTACAGTCAGCTCGCTTCATTCTCAGCTCGCTTCAGATCTGTTGTTAAAACACGCATTAGCAATCCGGCCAAAAGGCGCATCTTCTGGGAAAACGTATTTGAAGGCCCTATAGCAGAAAAGATATTTTCTGAAGATGAAGTATCAGCTGAAACCATGCTGCTCTCAATGATAGAGAGTGAAAGTCGGGGAGAGCAAAAATCTGTTGGAGAGGTCTACCTGGTGGGTGCCGGTCCTGGTGATCCGGAACTGCTGACTTTCAAAGCCTTGAGGCTGATGCAAAAAGCCGATGTTGTGTTGTATGACAACCTGGTTTCCAAACCGATACTTGAAATGACCCGCCGCGACGCAGAGCGCATTTTTGTGGGCAAGATGCGCGGCAATCATACCTTGCCGCAAGAAGGTATCAATGACCTGCTGGTAAGGCTCGCACTGGAAGGCAAACGTGTATTAAGACTTAAGGGTGGCGATCCCTTTATTTTCGGTCGTGGCGGTGAAGAGATCGAAAAACTGGCCGAGCATAAAATCAATTTCCAGGTTGTTCCGGGTATTACGGCAGCATCCGGTGTATCCACCTATGCCGGCATACCGCTCACGCACCGTGACTATGCACAATCCTGTGTATTCGTGACCGGGCATCTGAAAGATAACAGCATGGATCTCGATTGGGAAATGCTTGCGCGCCCCAAACAAACTATAGTCGTATACATGGGATTGCAGGGACTCGAAATGTTATGCACCCAGCTAATCAAGCACGGCTTGACCGGTACAACCCCTGCGGCTATCGTGCAACAGGGAACCACCCCCCAACAAAGGGTAATTTGCGGTACCCTAGCAACCTTGGCAAACAACCCTGAAGTAAAAACGCTACATGCACCCACTTTGATTATTATCGGTGGCGTAGTAAGTCTAAGGAAAAAGCTGGCATGGTTCAAACCCGGACACTAATTTTAATAAATGCAGGATAGTTGTAATATTGGCGACACGAATGGGATATAAAGAATAGGGAAATAGGCAGTATCTGTAAGTGGCAAGAAGTCTTAACGAACCGAAGCGCATGTATAACAAGATCAAAATTAATAACTACTTGATAATAGGGGAAAGATGATGAATATTGTAAAAGCACTGTTTATTGCAGCACTGACTTTGATTGGTTTGAATACCGCGATGGCAGAAGATGAACTTTTAAAGCCATTTGTACTTGCTTCCAAAGGCACCGGAACCGTAGCTGCCAAGACTGAGGCTGCAAAGGCGGCATTAACTGCCAACGGCTTCACAGTGGTTGGCACTTATTCACCATACCCGTCTGCAACTATCATCATCATAACCAGCGACGAATTAAAAAAGAATGCGAGTGAGTCTGACTTTGGCGGTTACGGAGCAGCTCAAAGAGTGTCTATCACCAAAGTTAAATCAGAAATACAGGTTAGCTACACCAACCCAGTTTACATGGCTAATGTCTACCGTATGAAGGGTGACCTGCAGGATGTATCCGCAAAACTGGAAAAGGCCCTGGGTAAAGTTGAAGAGTATGGTTCCAAAGGTTCAAGTGCTTACAAATTGCGCAAATACCACTACATGTTTGGCATGGAATACTTCAATGAACCCAGCGTACTAGCGGAGTTCCCAAGCTACGAAGAAGCAATCGCCGCAGTTGAAGCGGGCCTTGCTGCAAAAAATGAAGGCGTATCCAAGGTATACCGTGTAGATATTCCAGGTAAAAAAGAGGCTGTTTTCGGCGTCGCAATGGCTGGAAAACCAGGCACAACTAAAGTGACCAAAGAAGCCACTCCCGGACAAGATGAACAATTTGGTGTCCTGATGACCGGGGCACCGGAAGCCGACCAATACGTCATGAGCGTTATCGATTTCGGTGAGCTTAAGGGTACTGCACATCTTCCTTATGAAATATTGGTGTCCGGTAAAAATGTGTATGCACTGTATGCACGTTTCCGCATAGCCCTCAGTTTCCCCGACTTGAAAATGATGGGCAGCAACAGCTTCATGAATATCATGGAATCACCAGAGGCGATCAAGATAGCGCTGCAAAAAACTGTCGCGGCTCCAAAGTAACTGCCAGCAAGAAATATCTCCCCTGCTACATTAACAGGGGATTTGTTTATTGCATATTTTATGTGGCTTAGACTTAAACAATTTTAAATTTCCTTTTTAGGAGGTAACCATGTCTAAAACGGATAGTGTAGACAATCCGCAACGCCGAAATTTTCTGGGCGCAATAACAACAGTTGTGGGAGCAGGCGGTGCAGCGGCGGCGAGCTGGCCATTTATACACAGCATGAATCCAAGTAGCGATGTATTGGCCAATGGCACAACTGAAGTAGATTTGACTCACATACCACCCGGCGGAACCCATACTGTATCCTGGCAGGGCAAACCGGTTTTTATCGTGCATCGTACGCCTGAAGAAATCAGCAAAGTGCAGGCAACGCTAAGCCTTAAGGATCCCGAACCCGATGAAAAACGTGTAAAGAATTCTCAATGGCTCGTCGTCGTGGGTATCTGCACTCATTTGGGATGCGTGCCTAACCGCAGCCCGGAAGGTTGGCTGTGCGCCTGTCACGGCAGCAGGTATGACGACAGCGGCCGAATTGTATCAGGGCCGGCACCAAAAAATCTTGAGGTGCCCCCCTACAAATTCGTGAGTGACGATAAAATTCTTATCGGCTAAATCTTTTGGAGATGACTATGTACAAACGCACACTTGCGTGGATAGATCAGCGCTTTCCGCTGACAAGTTTTGTGAAGCACTCTGTTGCCGATTATCCTACACCGCGCAACCTGAGTTACTGGTGGAATTTTGGTTCTCTGGCGGGTATTGCGCTGGTGTTGCAGATTGTGACGGGTATATTTTTGGCCATGCATTACAAGGCAGATGTTGGCATGGCCTTCGACTCCATCCAGCACATTATGCGTGATGTGAACTATGGCTGGCTGTTACGATTTATACACTCTACCGGAGCATCTGCATTTTTTGCAGTCATCTACATCCACATGGCACGTACCCTGTATTACGGTTCTTACAGGGCACCGCGCGAGTTGATGTGGTGGACTGGCCAGGGGCTTCTGCTGTTGTTGATGGCGACTGCGTTCATGGGTTACCTGTTACCATGGGGTCAGATGTCTTATTGGGGTGCAGCCGTAATCACCAATCTGTTCCGCGCCACGCCATTCGTTGGTGATTACGTAGTCATATGGCTGCGTGGCGATTTTCAGGTGGGCGATGCTACCTTAACCCGTTTCTATGCATTGCATTACTTGTTCCCCTTCATTATTGTCGGGGCCGTCATGGTGCATCTGGTCGCTTTGCACACCGTAAAAAGCAGCAATCCATCCGGTATTAATCTGGCAGCCAAGGACAATATTCCTTTTCATCCCTATTTTACAATCAAGGATTTGTTTGGCTTGGGTGTGTATCTGATCGTATTCAGTGTGTTCGTATTTTTTCTACCGGACACTTTGATAGAGTCGGCAAATAATATACCCGCCAATCCGTTGCAGACTCCGGCACATATTGTTCCGGAATGGTATTTCCTGCCCTTCTACGCAATTTTGCGCTCGGTTCCCGACCTGGCCGGAGGTGTAGTGGCAATGGGCTTGTCTGTGCTTATTTTTGCCGCGATGCCTTTCCTTGATCGCTCTAAAATACCGGGAGGATCCCGCTATCGTCCCGCATACCGCATGATGTTTTTCCTGTTTATCATAAACATATTCGTGCTGGGTTATGTGGGTGCCAAACCGGTCACACAGGGAACTGCCTTGCTGGGACAATTTGCCAGTATTGTCTACTTCTCGGTGTTCCTGTTACTGCCGTGGATATCCACCAGGGAAGAAAAATACTTGCGCGAGCGTGGCCTGCCCCCAGAACTCGAAACCCTGATAAAAGACGAGGAAGCAAAAAAATCTGAGCGACGTCAAAACAATCGGCGGCATTAACTGGGCATCAAGTTAATATTCCAGGCACCGAATTAATCCGGTGCACACGGATTTCCACATGCACTAATTATATTTTCAGCTTATAGGTGAAATAAATGAAACAGCGATTGATTCTTACCCTGTTATTTTTAACATTCTGTGGTGTCGCAAATGCAAATGAAGCTGGACTGGATCTTGAAAAAATTCCAGCCGATTCCGTTTCCATATTAAATGGTGCTGAACACGTGGTGAATAATTGTGTGTCTTGCCACAGCCTGAAATACATCAAATACACCGACATGCTCGCTTTGGGAGTAGGACAGGCAACTGTAGATGCCTGGCGCGGCAGCAACCCGGTAAACGCAAAAATATTGGCACAAATGCCCGCAGAAGCCGCTGCTGCTGCTTTTGGCGGTATTGTTCCACCTGATCTCAGTTTGATGGCGGTTGCACGCGAAGGTGGCGTTCATTACCTTTATTCCTACCTGCTGGGCTATTCTGTCGATGCCAAGGGCGATACTGTAAACCGCATTTATCCGGCCACACGTATGCCTGATATTCTGGCCATATCAACCACATCTGACGTCAAGCTGCGTGAAGAGATCATCACTAAAACCAAAGAAATCTCCGCCTTCCTGAACTGGGCAGCCGATCCCCATGCAGAACACCGCAAACAATTGGGCATCTACGTGATCGTCTACCTGTTGCTGCTGACAGTATTGTTATATTTCTGGAAAGTACAGATTTGGCGCAAACTGCACTAAACAAACTTTAAAAATATCCGGGGCAGTTTGGTGTGAGCACAAGTCTGATCGAAGAATTGCGCCATGTGGTCGGTGCAGAAAATGTACTCACCGGTTTGTTTGCCGCACCCTATTGCAAAGATAAGCGTGGCAATTACAGCGGAACGGCATTAGCTGTTGTCCTGCCGCTGGACACACAGCAAGTCAGCGCAGTTGTAAAGTTGTGTACGTCACAGCGTGTGGCAATCGTACCCCAGGGGGGCAATACCAGTCTGTGCGGCGCGTCTGTGCCGCTCGCTCAAATTGATCGCGCGGCCTATGACCATCAAGTTGTAATTAACTTGTCACGCATGGCTGCTATCCGCTCTGTAGATGCGGTAAATTACACCATATCGGTTGAAGCGGGCTGCACCCTCGCCCATGTTCGGGAAGCTGCCGCACAGAATAACCGTCTATTCCCGCTCAGTTTGACCGCGATCGATACCTGGTGCGAAATTGGCGGGAATCTCTCCACCAATGCCGGCGGCATAGGCGTACTGCGCTATGGCAACACGCGTGACCTGGTGCTTGGACTCGAAGTCGTGCTGGCCGATGGACGCATCTGGAATGGGCTGCGCAGCCTGCGCAAGGACAACACCGGCTATGAGCTCAAACATTTATTTATCGGCGCAGAAGGCACGCTGGGCATCATCACCGCTGCAGTGTTAAAGCTATTTCCGCGTCCCTTATCCCAAGCTACGGCCTGCGTTGCTGTGCGCGACCCTGCAACCGCCGTAGCCTTGCTTTCCCACTTGCGCGCAACTTGTGGGGACCGCATCAGTGCCTTTGAAATAATCGGACATTCCTGTCTGGACTTGGTTCTGAAGTACTTTCCGGATTGCAAAGAACCGTTTCAACAATCCCATCCATGGATCGTTGTCACCGAGCTTTCCGACGTATTGCATGTACCCCTGGTTTCCGCGTTGCAGGATTCAATCAAAAGTTTTAGTGAAGGTGGCATATCTGAATATCTGATCACTGATGATCAGCTACAGTCCGCTGCATGGTGGAGTCTGCGCAAAAATATCAGCGATGCGCAAAAGCTGGACGGCATCAGCATCAAGCATGATATTTCGGTCCCCATCAGCAATGTGGCTGCCTTTATTGAAAAGGCCGATACCGCTTTAAAACATGAGTTCCCCGGCGTACGCATCGTCGCCTTTGGCCACATTGGCGATGGCAACATACACTACAACGCCTCCATGCCGGAACCGGTGAAGAATGCCCCCTTCCTTGCCCACAGCTCCCAAGTCAATCGCATTGTGTATGACATCGTTGCTCAACTGGACGGCAGCATCAGCGCGGAACACGGCCTTGGTCAACTGAAACGCAATGAGATTAACCGCTATAAAAATGAACTTGAACTTGAGTTGATGCGCAGCATCAAGAAAACCCTGGACCCGCAAGGACTGATGAACCCGGGCAAAGTAATATAATTTTGGGATTAAGTTAAACCATGACCGACAAAATTCAAACGAACAAACTCACTATAGGCCTGGTTTCTATTAGCGACAGAGCCAGCACAGGTGTTTATCAGGATGCGGGCCTGCCAGCATTGCAAGACTGGTTCAGTCACGCGCTGAGCAGCCCCTGGCAGGCCATTACGCGCCTGATACCGGATGAACAACCCATCATTGAAGCAAATTTAATCGAGCTTGCCGACGACGAGGGCTGCCATCTGATACTGACCACCGGTGGCACCGGCCCGGCACTGCGCGATGTCACGCCGGAGGCCACACTTGCGGTGGCGGATAAAGTGCTGCCCGGCTTCGGTGAGCAGATGCGTGCGGTCAGCCTGAAGTATGTGCCCACCGCCATTCTGTCGCGCCAGGTGGGCGTGGTACGCGGTCAATGCCTGATTATCAACTTGCCCGGGCAGCCCAAGGCAATCAAGGAAACACTGGATGGAATTTTTGCCGCCGTGCCCTACTGCATAGACTTGATCGGTGGCCCGTATATTGAAACCAATCCTGAGGTGATAAACGCATTCCGGCCAAAATCTGCACAACGCTCAAAGTAAAAAACTGGGCATCTATTGAGCTTTTCATAATTCATGATATGAGACATTTGAAATACAAATCCCCCCTACCCCCCTTTGCCAAAGTGGGGAATCAATCTGGCTTGGGTCGGAGAGTGTTCCCCCCTTTGGCAAAGGGAGGGTAGGAGGGATTTAAAAGTGTCATGATTTATGGAAAGATCAATAACTGGATAATTAGCCAAATATTTTAATATGGCTCATTACGGCTGATAACGGCCATCAACGGTCCTTCGTGACTGGCCGTCATCCGGCATCGAAACATTGCTGTCACGCGCCTCACTTCTAGAGAAACAACAAATCCACTTGACGTTTTATATCTATCTCGGCAAAAAAAAGACTACTTAGCCTTCCTGCTGATGTTCAGAACGAAATGGGCTATGCCCTGGGATTGGCGCAGCTTGGTGCCAAGCACCCAAAGGCCAAGCCATGGAAGGATGAAGGGCCGGGAATTTTCGTGATAGTTGAAGATCATCGGGGCGACACATTTCGCGCGGTTTATACCGTGCGCTTTGCTGATGTGGTGTATGTTCTCCCTGCCTTCCAGATGAAATCGAAGACGGGGATCAAGACTCCGCAAGACGATGTAAACCTGATTGCCGAGCGCCTCAAGCGCGCGCAGGCAGACTATGAAAGGAGCAGCAAATTATGAGTACAATTACTCACGGCAGCACCAACGTTTTCGCTGACCTTGGTTATGCGGATTCCGCCGAACGCCAAACCAAGACGCGCTTGGCTCTGGCCGTAAATGAACTACTGAAAAGTTCAAAACTGAAACAGCGTGAAATCGCAACGTTGCTTGCCATCCCGCAACCCAAAGTCTCATCATTGAAAAACTATCGGCTAGGGAATCTCTGATTAAGTCCTGAACGATTTTGATTCATAATGTCAGCATCGAAGAACGAACAAACGGAATTGAACGATGAAACAGACGACGCTCTCCACAGGTGGGTTTGACAGATTT
>Ga0315271_10001216_pt1 | contig 15438 bp, 8 predicted proteins | sample C3_top_MG_FD_204664 | JGI IMG/M metagenome (GOLD analysis project Ga0315271, IMG submission 204664) | Sediment microbial communities from Yellowstone Lake, YNP, Wyoming, USA - C3_top | ecosystem: Environmental > Aquatic > Freshwater > Lake > Sediment | place: USA: Wyoming | collected 2017-08-01 | reverse complement strand
CCACGGCTTGTAGATCTGGAGACTCGGGTTCGCGAGCAGCCCGTAGCGGTAGAAGCGCTCGATGTCGTTGCCCTTGAAGGTGCTGCCGTCGCCCCAGATGTGGACGTCGTCCTCCTTCATCGCGACCACCAGCATGGTGCCCGTGACCGCGCGCCCGAGAGGCGTGGTGTTGAAGTAGGCAACACCCGCGGTGGTGATGTGGAAGGCGCCGCTTTGAAGGGCTGCGATCCCTTCGGCGACCATCTGGGCGCGGCAGTCGACGAGTCGCGCCTTCTCCGCCCCGTACTCCATGGCCTTGCGCGGGATCTCATCGTAGTCGGCCTCGTCGGGCTGGCCGAGGTTCGCGGTGTAGGCATAGGGAATAGCACCCTTCGCCCGCATCCAGTGGAGGGCGGCGCTGGTGTCGAGGCCGCCGGAAAACGCGATGCCGACCTTCTGGCCGACGGGGAGACGCTGCAGGATGTTCGCCATGGGCGCGTGATCTTACTTCCCGCTGGCCGGGGCCCTTGGAGTTTCGCGCCAGACCATCAGCTTCCGCGGGGGCGTCGGGCCATGAGTCCCGAGATGACGCTTCGCCTCGCGCGGCGGCTGGAACGGAACGGACTCCGTCCGCGCCTGCATGGGAAGGAACCTCGCCATCATTACGAGCCGCTCACGTCCTCCGGACGTGACGGTTGTCAGAAACCCCACACCCGTCACCCCGGCGAAAGCTGGGGTCCAGGCGGATTCGAAAAGTGCCCGAAATGGGCGGTTCTCGCGTGGGTTTCTCAACGGGCCCAACACGTCCTGCATCGTGAACCGTCACCGCGTCACGGGTGACGAGAGAGCCACCTCGCGGACGCCGGCCCCGCCCGCCCTTAGCGCGATCGACCGGCCAGGCTCGAAAACGAGCGTGGCGTCGTGGGAAGTCTCGCCGACGCGAATCACCACATGCCGCTCCTCGCGCAGGGCCTCGTCGGCCATGCCGAGCGGCATGGGGTAGCTGATCGCCCGTGCCGCGGGGTGGGCGAAGAAGAGGAATACCTCGCCGGAGCACTCGCGCGCCCAGAACCACGGCAGGTCCTCTCCCTCGACGAGCGGCTGAACCGGCAGTTCTGCGACGGAGCGAACGACGGTTGGGAAACCGAGGAGTTCGTCGAGTCGCGCCTCGTAGTTGGAATCCGGCATGTATCCGGGTTGCCGGGGCCGCCGCAGGACCGCCGTGGGCAGGCCCAGCCGGGCCAGGCGATGAATTTCAACGAGCGACGCGGCGTCGAGCCAGTCCACGTCGATCAGCAGAGCCGGAACACTCGTCGCTCCGGTGTGGAGCCGGCCGTCGACGACCTCGCCTTTGGCGAGGAAAGGGCGCGATATCCAGATCGGGGCGTATCCCTCCGTGCCGGGAGGCAGGCGTACGGTCCGCATCTCCCAGAAGTCGGTGGCGCCGGGCACGCGCTGCGACTCGGGCAGGTCGCCCGCCAGCATCATGTCCTCGTTCGGCAGGTAGACGGCCAGCCGTGAACAAGTGCGGCCTTCGCGCATCAGCGAGCTCACGCGCGCGAGGTAGGCGTTGAACTCCGGCAAGTCCGCGAGGAACGGCGAGTCGAGACCGACGTGGACGGAGGCGTAGAAGGAGTTTCCGCTATCGGGCGGGTCGTAGGGCGTACCGTGCCAGACGATCTGGTTCACGCCATTGGCGAACACCGCATCGGCGAGGAGCCTCAGGTCGGCCGTGCGTTCCTGCCTCCTGGCGAGGACGGCCTTCCTGAGGTCCGGCCCCCCCGGGAAACCGTAGATGCACGTGAACGTCTCGCAGCTCACCACCAGACGCCCCCCGAGCGCGGCCGCCGAGGCCGGGATGCGGGAGAACGCGGGCGGGAAGAGCAGCGTCTCGGACTCGGGAACGTCGACCGCGGCGTAGGCCGCCAGGAGGTCGGTCGGCGCCCCGTGGCACTGCACGCGAGAGTAAGCGCCCACCGCGTGGCACCTCGCCGTGAACGCCTCGTAGAACTCCCTCAGGATGGCCTCGCCGAGCACCAGCTTGTAGTCGTAGAGGATGCCGGGGTCGGCTCGCAGTTCATCGAGGTGTGGCCGCAGCGCATACCCGTACCGGGACTCGAACACCGCCCACAGACCCGGACTCCAGAGTCCGTCCTTGCGCACCTCGAGCGAATCGCAGAACAGAGCGGATCGTGTTCCCGCGAGCCCGCCGGAGAACGCGGGCGCCATCGCCTCGAAGTAGCGGCCGAGCGCGGCCGACGAGAGGTGGTCGAGGACCCGTCCGCGGAGTGGCTCCTCCCAACTGCCGCCAATCGTCTGCGGCGAGGGGCCATGGAACGTCTGCGCCGCATCCTCCGGCGTCACGCAGCTGCCTCCGAAAGGCCACGCGCTGCCGAACGTCAGGTCGCACCCGAGCCCGAGCGAGACGGCCGTGCTCTTGGCGAAGGCAACGAGGCGTGACCACTCCTCGCCCAGCCACTTGGGCCGATCGATCCAGATGTCGCCCTCCCATCCCGGGTGGAGCCACGCGATCTCGACGCCGCCGAACCCCTGGGACGCGAGCCATCGCAGTTGCGCCTCGATGTGCTCGTCGCGGAACGGGCCGTTCAACCACCACCATCGCGTCCAGGGTCGCGCGTCTCCGGACGGAGGCCACGCGCCACCGCCGTCCGCAGTGCTCTGCGCCGGGTCCGCGCGCTCTCGAAAATCGGAGTCCACGTCGAGAGGATATGGTGGGAGCGTCACGAACTCTCGAGGAGAACAACCGCCCGGAGTCGCGAATCCAGCCGCTGCACCTCCTGCCGAACCTCGGGCTGCAGAGCCTTCGCGGTCGGGATGGTGTGGGAGAGGAGGGCAATCTGGAGTCGACGCGGTCCCGCCTTGCTCGCATGCTCCCAGTGAGTTCGCGAGAGGGGCGTATCGAGTTCGACGGCCTCCGACGTGTACGTGGCCAGGGCGTTCCCCGTGGGCAACGCCTGCGCGGCTCCGTGGCTGCCGACCGCTTTCATCAGGCTCGCCTGATCCGGATCGAAAGGACCTTCGAAGCTCAAAACGAAGAAACTCAGCATCTCGAGGTCGGGGCGCGGGGCCTGGGCGTCGCATCCTTCGTCCGAATACTCATACTGGATGGTCGAGAGACCGATCACGTCCCGATTCCCGAGGCTGTAGCCGCGACCGGGGTCCGCGACGATGGCCGTTCGAAGGCGATGGAGGACGGCAACGGCCTGCCCGCCGCCGTCGACCAGCGAGAAACCGTAGTGGCCGAGATGATGAACGTGATACGGGTCGGCGCCGCGGGCCAGCCGAAAGCACTCTTCGGCCCGAACCGGGTTCTTCCGGCGTTCGAGCAGGAAGTTGGCGTAGTTGCCGAGGTTGCTCGAGTGATATGGATCGACGGTAAGAGCCCTCTGGTAGTAACTCTCGGCGCTGTCGTCGTCCCTCAGAAGATTCGCGAGGAACAGGGCGTAGTTCCCAATGAGCACCGCGTCGGTGGGGCGTTGGGCGATCGCGGCCTCGTAGCAGAGCCGCGCCTGCTCCGGCGCCATGCGCTCGAGGGCGAGAAAGACGGCGAAGTCGAGGAGCAGGCCCACGTCGTTCGCCGTCGCGTCGAGGCCCTCTCGGAAGAGCCGCTCCTTTTCGTCGAGATGCCTCGCCGATTCGATCCGATTCCGCCAGTTCATGGCCTTGATCCCGGTCGCCTCAGGAATTGCGGGGATTGAAATCTCGGGCCGGGCGGCGGAAGAGATCGGGAAGCATGGGGTCGGCCAGGGCCGGACCCCGAGCTTAGCGAATAGCGGCTCGCGTTTGAGGCACCCGGGCCCCTTCGCCTCGAGCGCGATCTCGGCCTGACGCAGGTTGAAGCGCGCGACAGTCTCGCTGGCATCAAGGGCCATGCGTTGGGTGGCGGTGAAGGCGGAGCGCGGGCTTTCAAACTGCGCCGATGTCGGTCAGAACCTGCCGACGGACTGACCGAGCTTCCGTCGAGGGGCTCCTCGCAAGCGGGCCGAAGGCGGATCTCAAGTCGCATCGGACGTGGAGACGGTTGAATCGCCCTTCGGAGCCTGTGGCGCATTCGCTATGCTCGTTCCATTCCCACGGAGGCCAAGAATGGCCCGCAGCCAGCACTACCACTTCGTCCACAGCACGCTCCCTCGGTTCCTGGACGAGGATCGCGACGGCATGATCGAACGTCTGTCTGCCGCCGACGGAGGCGACACTCTGCTCCGAGCATGGAATCGGCTGGGCGAACAGATGCCGGCCGCGGAGCGGGTGGAACCCAAGGGCCTGGGCGTCAACTCATTCCGGCTTGATGACGGGAGTTTCGTGGCATTCGTCACCCTTCCGACACCCGAGGTCCCGCCCGAGGCCTGGTTCGTGGTCATCTGGGCGTGGCCGGAGGGACCAAGTGACGGGCACGAGGGACGTCCCTTCGCACATGGCTACTACACCCTCGAATTGAGCGAGGCGCAAGACGGCTCTCCCATGAACGTCCTCGCTCAGTGGCGGCAGGGGGCCCACGAGAAGTTCGGCGCGGGGCCTCCGTCGAACCAAGGCGCCTTCCTGCGGGCGGTCTGCGCTTTGCGGGGCCTGCCTGCGGAAGAGACCATCCATGCCCTGCTTGACTATCTTCGAGCAAGAACCCGGTCCATCGCGGTCGGAATCGCGGACAGCTACAAGATCACACTCCACGGAGTGCCGTCCCTTGAAGTGTTCGATCGCCTTCGGCGTTCTCCTCGCGAGCGCCCCGCCACCAAGGCCACGTTCTTCCAACGCAAGTTCTCGCCGCGTGCAAAATCCGCATGGCCGAGCGGTTGCAGCATAGTCCTCCGCGTTTCGGAGGAGACCGACATTCGCATTCTGGACAAAGACCTCGACGGCGTCGAGAAGAGCATCGAAGAGGAACTGGATCGCTGGAGGCAGGCATCACGAGCTCTGTCGCCGCCGGAACCCGCACGCCGAAGCAGCAGGTGGGGACCGCTGACCGCGGTGGTCGCAACCGAAGAGGGCGTGAAGCGCTGCGCACAGCCGCTTATCCACATGATGGACATGTCTGACCTCCGGGCCACTCTCTTCGAATCCCGCACCTGCATCGAACTCGGACGATTCAACCTCGACGATGACAACCTTCGGGCGCTGCTGTCCGTGCTGCCAGGGCGGACGGAGCAGGCTCCTCTCGTCCCGGAGACGGCACTCGTACAACTCGGAAGCACAAGTAACGATGAGAAGAATCACTTCTTCTCTCGGTTGAGTGACGAGGTAGTGCGACACCTGCGGCGCCTGAGCGACGAGGATCTGGCGGCAGTTGGCGAGCACTGGGTCTCATTGATGAGGGCGGCGGGCGACTCTTCCCACATGCTGGGTCGGGGGGTTCTGGTGCGTCTGGTCGATCTGGCTAGGCAGACCGGGCCGGAGACCCCCTACATCCTGATCGACGAGTTCTGGATCTAGAGAGACGAAACTCAAGGTCGTGACGAGGCTCATCCGCAATTTCGGTGGGCCCGCGCGGCTCAGGCCGCAAAACCCTAGGGCCCCAGCCACCGGAGCCCCTACCAACCCGTCATTGCGAGCCGCTCACGTCCTTCCGGACGTGACGGTTGGCAGAAACCCTTGCGAGTACGGCCCATTTCAGACGGTTTCTCGAAGGCGGTACTTGGACCCAGAGATGGAGTGGGGCCGGGCGCTGCGGTGGGTCGCAGGCGACCGGGACGTCCCCCGAGGGGAGGCTGGCGCGCTGCCGCGCGAGTCACCGCACTCCGTCGGTAAAGTTCGCGCGGCCCGAGGCGAGCAAGGAGCCACACGATTCCATCCTTCCGGTATTCCAGTGGCGACGCGGCGCGCAGCCTCCCCGTAGGGGGACGAAGCCGGTCCCGGCGCCGCGAGCCCACCCCAGCGCTTGGCCCCGCGGGACACCACTACCAAGCCCGCGAGATTGCTTCGGCCCGCTGCGAACGGACTGGGGCCTCGCAATGACGGTGGTGGGTTTCTCGCAAACGTCGCGTCCGCTGGACGTGATGGGCTCCCTATGACGTAGGGACTCCGGTGGGCCTGGTTAGGACTTCGCGGTTAGTGGCTTTACCAGCACCTTCGACCTGCGGCCGCTCTGCTCGTAGCGTTCCCGGCGGAGCGGGGGCAGGTCGTCGGGGGTACCCTCGGCGAAGCCTCCCTTCGACTGGAAGAAATTGTAGGCCTGGGTGGAAAGGGCGAGCAGGGACGTGAGACCCAGCTCGCGCGCGCGGTCTTCGACGAACTGCACCATCCGCCGCCCGACACCCTGATTCTCGTGGGTGGCGCGGACACACAGGCACGCGAGTTCGCCCGCTTGAGTTTCGGGATAGAGATGGAGGGCCACGCAGGCCACCGGGTTCTTGTCGACCTCGAAGATGTAGTAGTCGTCGAGCTGTTTCTCGATGGCGGCGCGGGACCTCGGCAGGAGCTCTTCGCTCTCCACCGACGCCTGGATCAGTTGCTGGATGCTGCGCACGTCGCGCTTCTTCGCGCGCCGGATCTGCCGGTAGTCGTTCGCGTAGATGAGCGTGCCGATGCCTTCGTTCGAGAAGACCTCGGACAGCAGGCCTTCGTCGACGTGACCGCTGATCACATGCACGCGGGGCACACCGGCCTGGCACGCCGCCACGGCATGGCGCGCCTTGGAGATCTGCGCCGCGGGCACCGTGCCGTCCAAGAGCGCCTTCTCGAGTTCGGCCACCGCGACCTGCCGGGCGATCGAGCCGCCCACGGCGAGACCCTCGGCGGTGGTGACGAAGATGAGCTTCACCGCTCCAAGCGCCTTCGCTACCTCGACGGCCACCGAGTCCGAGTTGACCCTGTAGGTGTGACCCTCGCCGTCCATGCCGAGGGGAGGAATCACGGGCACGATCCCGCTCGCCATGAGCTTCTGGATCAACTCGACGTCGATCCGCTCCACCCGCCCCGTGAAGAGGTGATCCACGCCGCGGATGATCCCGAGGGGATGGGCGATCACCACGTTGCCGCTGGCCCCGCGCAGATCGGCGGCGGAGAGACCTTCGAGAAGTTCGTGGGTGAGGCGGTTCGCGGCGGTGAGCGCGAGTTGCAGGGTGTCCGCGTCCGTCACTCCCGAGCCCTCGAGATCCGAGGGCTCGGAGTCGCTCTTCTGCGCGAGGGCCTGGATCTGGGCGGCGGCGCCGTGAACGAGCACGATGCGGACGTTGAGGGACCACAGCACGGCCACGTCCATCAGCAGGTTCGGAAAATTCTCATCCTCGACGATGGCCCCGTCGATGGCGACGACGAACGTCTTCTCCCTGAACTGAGGCACGTACCTCAGGATGCCGCGAAGGTCGGTGGCGCGCATGGCGGCGGAAGTAGATCACAACCCTGGCCTCCGACTACACTTCGCCCGTGTCCACCATCGACCCCACTCTGGTAACCGACCCGCAGGAAATCGAGATCCTGGCCCACACCCTCGCCATCGAACACGAGGAGGCCGAAAAGGCGAAGACCCGGATCTACGTCGAATCCAGCACGGAGGCGGACGCGACGTCGGGGCCGCCCAGCTTCTCCCTGCCCACTCCATATGAGGACCGCGGGGAGATCGCGCGCGGAGGCATGGGCGCGGTGAGGCGGGCGTTCGACACCGATCTGCAGCGCCAGGTCGCGATCAAGGTCATGCTCCCCACCCTCAGCGGCCGGGAGTCGGTGACCCAGCGGTTCGTCGACGAGGCGAGGATCACGGCACTCATCGATCATCCGAACATCGCCCCGGTGTACCGCCTGGCCAAGGCCCCCGACGGATCGCTCTCCCTGGTGATGAAGCTCATCGAGGGTCGGTCCTTCACCAGCCATCTGCGCACCCTGCCCCCGCCGCCCTGGCCGTGGGGCGTGCTCGACTCGGTGTTGTCGATCCTCGTGAAGGTCTGCGACGCGGTCGCGTACGCGCACAGCCGCGGGGTCATCCATCTCGACCTGAAGCCCGACAACATCATGCTCGGACCCTTCGGTCAGGTGTACGTGGTCGACTGGGGCATCGCGCGCTACCGGCCCGGCGCCGGGCAGGATGTGACCCTCAAGACCCTCTCGCCCCGGGATGCGTCCACGGGCACGCCGGCCTACATGAGTCCGGAACAGGCTCTGCGCATCGAACCGCACATCAGCGAAGTGACCGATGTCTTCCTGCTCGGGGGCATCCTCTACGAGATCCTGACCGGCCGGCGGCCGCACGACGGGCAGAGCATTCCCGAGATCCTCACCTCGGCCATCCGGGGCGCGGTGATTCCACCCTCCCTGCGCGCGCCCTATCGCACGATCCACCCCGCACTCGCCGACATCGCCATGAAGGCCCTGGCCGCCCGGCCGCAGGATCGCTACCAGAGCGTGCTCGACCTGCAGCAGGACATCGTGGCTTTCCAGCGGGGCGAGGAGCGGGCGCCACGTCGAACCTACGAAGCGGGGAGCGTGGTCATTCGCGAGGGCGATCCGGGTGACGAAGCGTTCGTGATCGTGAGCGGGAAGTGCGTGGTCACCGCGATGAGCGAAGGGAAACGCACGACCCTGCGCGAACTCGGACCGGGCGATGTCTTCGGCGAGACCGCGGTGTTCTCGGATGAACCGCGGAGCGCCACCGTGGAGGCCACGGAGACCCTGGTGGTCCGGGTGGTGACGGGCGAGACGCTGTCGCAAAGCCTCGGCCTGCAGACGTGGACCGGGGCGTTCGTGAAAGCCCTGGCCGAGCGCTTCCGGGAAGCCGACCGAAGAGCCCGAGAGTAACCCCCGGGCTCGGCTCTAGACTGGCGGCGAACTGGAGAAACCAATGCGCGCTCTGATTATCGCTTCCGCTCTCGCCGCCCTCGGCGGCCCGCTGGTCTCCCAGGAAGCCGCACCCGCGCAAGCGAAGGCCCCGGCCTACACCCAGCCCTACACGCCCAGTCTCGACGTCCCCTCGATGGACAAGAGCGCGGACGCGTGCACGGACTTCTACCAGTACGTCTGCGGCGGATGGATGAAGAACAACCCCATCCCCGCCGACCAGGCGCGCTGGAGCGTGTACGGCAAGGTCTACGATGAGAACCAGCAGTTCCTCCGCGGTCTGCTCGAGGCGGCGAGCGAAGCCGGGCCCGCGCGCAACGCGGCCGAGGCGAAGATCGGCGACTTCTACGGGGCCTGCATGGACACCGCCGCCATCAACCGCGCGGGCAGCACGGTCCTCCAGCCCGAGCTCGAGGACATCCGCAACCTCCCCTCCAAGGCGGCGCTCGCGAGCTACCTCGGGCGCATGCATCTGTCCACTCAGGGAAGCGGTCTGGTCTTCGGCTTCGGCGCCAACCAGGACTTCGGCGATTCGACCCGGGTCATCGCCTTCGCGACCGCGGGGGGCCTCGGCCTTCCCGACCGCGACTACTACACCAAGACCGACGACAAGAGCGTCGAACTCCGCGCAAAGTACGTGGCCCACGTGCGGAAGATCTTCGAGCTCCTCGGCTCTCCTTCGGACCGGGCGGCGAAGGACGCGGCGGACGTCCTCGATCTCGAAACCTCGCTCGCCCGGCCCGCGCTCACCCGGGTCGAGAAGCGCGATCCCTACAAGCTCTTCCACGTGATGACGAGGGCGGAACTGAAGGCGTCGACCCCCGGCTTCGACTGGGACGCCTATCTCCGCGAACAGGGGGTCCCGGACATCGCCTCGGTGAACCTGACCGAACCGGCGTTCTTCAAGGAACTCGCGCGCCTCATCGGCGCGGAGAGCCTCGACAAGTGGAAGACCTATCTCCGCTGGCACGTGGCCCACGCGCGCGCGCCCTACCTCTCGCAGGCTTTCGTGGACGCGGACTTCGACTTCTACCGCAAGACGCTTCGCGGGGTCGCCCAGGATCAGCCGCGCTGGAAGAAGTGCGCGAGCCTCGTGGATCGCAACCTCGGCGACGCCCTCGGCCAGGTGTACGTCGCGAAGACCTTCTCGCCCGCGACCAAGGCGAAGACCGTCGAGATGACGAAGTACGTCGAAGAGGCGATGGCCGACGAGATCGACAAGCTCGACTGGATGAGCGCGGGGACGAAGAAGCTCGCCATGGAGAAGCTCGCGAGCATCGTCAACAAGGTGGGCTATCCCGACCGCTGGCTCGACTACAAGACCATGACTCTCTCCAGGAACGACTTCATGGGCAACGTCCGAAGCGCCACCGCGTTCGAGTCGAAGCGCCAGCTCGCGAAGATCGGGAAGCCGGTCGATCGTCTCGAGTGGGGCATGAGCCCGCCCACCGTGAACGCGCAGTACGACCCGCAGCTCAACGACATCACGTTCCCGGCCGGCGTCCTGCAGCCGCCGCTTTACGACCCGAAGATGGACGACGCGCCGAACTACGGCAACACCGGCTCGACCATCGGTCATGAGCTGACGCATGGCTTCGACGACGAAGGCCGGCAGTTCGACGCCACCGGCAACCTGCGCGACTGGTGGACGAAGGACGACGCGAGCAACTTCGAGGAGCGGCTGAAGTGCGTGCAGGACCAGTACGCCGAGTACGTGGTGGTGGACGACATCAGGATCCAGAGCAAGCTGACTTCGGGCGAGGACGTGGCCGACCTCGGGGGCACGCTCATCGCGTACCTGGCGTGGCAAAAGGCGGTGACCAAGTCCGGACAGAAGCTTCGGCCGGTGGACGGCTTCACTCCGGAGCAGCGCTTCTTCATCGGCTTCGGCCAGTGGGCCTGCGAGAACAACCGCGCCGAAGATCAGCGCGTGAGCGCTTTGACCGATCCTCACTCCCCCGGCAAGTATCGGATCAACGGCATCGTGGGCAATCTGCCTGAGTTCGCCCGGGCGTTCTCCTGCAAGCCCGGCCAGCCCATGGTGCGGGAGAAGGTCTGCAAGATCTGGTAGGCGGCGGTCGCCGTTTGTAGAAATTGCGGCGTCTCCGCCCCGGACGCTCGCGGCCTGACGCCTGTTTCGCGCCGATCCCGCGGATCGTGGACGGCACCGATCCTGCACTCTCCTTGACCGACCTCGGGCCCCGATCCGAGCGAAGAGGAGCCCATGGCGAAGAAATACCCGACGCGCCCGGCGGCAGGCGCCCCCGAGAAGGGTTTCGACGCGACCCTGCGCGAGCAGGCCGACGAGGTTCTGCTCAAGGCCGGCGCGCTCCAGAAGGCGATCTTCAACAGCGCCAACTTCTCGTCGATCGCCACCGACGCCAAGGGCGTCATCCAGATCTTCAATGTGGGCGCCGAGCGCATGCTCGGCTACACCGCGGCCGAGGTGATGAACAAGATCACCCCCGCGGACATCTCCGACCCCCAGGAAGTGATCGCGCGCGCGAAAGCGCTCTCTATCGAACTCGGCACTCCGATCACTCCGGGCTTCGAGGCCCTCGTGTTCAAGGCCTCGCGCGGCATCGAAGACATCTACGAGCTCACCTACTTCCGCAAGGACGGCAGCCGCTTCCCCGCCGTGGTCTCGGTCACCGCCCTGCGTGACGCCCAGGACGCCATCATCGGCTATCTGCTCATCGGCACCGACAACACCGCGCGCAAGCAGGCGGAAGAGGCGCTGCTCAAGGCGGGAGCCCTTCAGAAGGCGATCTTCGACTCCGCCAACTTCTCCTCGATCGCCACCGACGCGAAGGGCGTCATCCAGATCTTCAACGTGGGCGCCGAGCGCATGCTCGGCTACACCGCGGCCGAGGTGATGAACAAGATCACCCCCGCCGACATCTCGGACCCCCAGGAAGTGATCGCGCGGGCGAAAGCGCTGTCCGTCGAGCTGGGAACGCCGATCACGCCCGGCTTCGAAGCCCTGGTGTTCAAGGCCTCCCGCGGGATCGAAGACATCTACGAGCTCACCTACATCAGGAAGGATGGCTCTCGCTTCCCGGCCGTGGTGTCGGTGACGGCCTTGCGGGACGCTCAGGGCGGCATCATCGGCTATCTGCTCATCGGGACCGACAACACCGCGCGCAAGCTGGTGGAAGCGGAGCAGAAGAAGCTCGACCAGCGCCTGCGCGACCAGCAGTTCTACACACGCTCGCTCATCGAATCCAACATCGACGCCATGATGATGGCCGACCCCTCGGGCATCATCACCGACGTCAACCGGCAGATGGAAGCGCTCACCGGCTGCACCCGGGACGAACTGATCGGCGCGCCCTTCAAGAACTACTTCACCGATCCGGAGCGGGCGGAGGCCGCGATCAAGCTCGTGCTCTCCCAGAAGAAGGTCACCGACTACGAACTCACCGCGTGCGCGCTCGACGGCAAGCAGACCGTGGTGTCCTACAACATCACCACCTTCTACGACCGGAGCCGCACCCTGCAGGGCGTGTTCGCGGCCGCGCGCGACGTCACCGAGCGCAAGCGGGTGGAGGCGGAGCTGCAGCAGGCCAAGGCCATGGCCGAGACCGCCAGCCTCGCCAAGTCCGACTTCCTGGCCAGCATGAGCCATGAGATCCGCACCCCGATGAACGCCCTCGTCGGCATCGCGGACCTGCTCGCGAAGACCCCGCTCTCCGAGGAACAGGACAAGTACGTGCAGATCTTTCGCCGCGCCGGCGACAACCTGCTCAATCTCATCAACGACATCCTCGATCTGTCCAAGGTCGAAGCCTCCCAGCTCGAGCTGGAACGAACCGGTTTCTCGCTTCATGACCTGCTCGAGAAGGTGAGGGAGATGGTGGCGGGCCGGGCCTCCGAAAAAGGCCTGACCCTGGTGCGCGAGATCGCGCCCACGGTGCCCCAGGACCTGATCGGCGACCCCACGCGGCTTCGCCAGGTCCTGCTCAACCTGCTGGGCAACGCGATCAAGTTCACGGAGTCGGGGGAGGTGGCGCTGCGGGTGACGAAGGACGCGGACTCGGAGTCGCCCGGCGCCCTGCGGTTCACGATCTCGGACACCGGGATCGGCATTCCGGACGAGAAGCTGGGCGCGGTGTTCGAACGATTCACCCAGGCCGACTCGTCCACCACCAGGCGATACGGGGGCTCCGGCCTCGGACTCACCATCTCCAAGCGACTCGTGGAACTGATGGGCGGCCGAATCTGGGTGGAAAGCGGGGTCGGAAGGGGCAGCGTGTTCTCGTTCACGGTGCCGCTCGAGATCTGGACCAGGCCCGCCCGAAGCGCCCTGGTGCCCATTGGCGCCGGTCCCGAACCGGCGCTGTCCGCGCTGCGGGTCCTGCTGGTCGAAGACTCGCCCGACAACCGGATCATCACTGTGGCCTACCTAAGGGACACGCCCTACCAGATCGAGATCGCCGAAAACGGAGCGGTCGCGTATGAGAAGTTCATCGCCTCGCGTTACGACCTCGTCCTGATGGACCGGCAGATGCCGGTCATGGACGGCCTGACCGCGACGCGGGCGATCCGCGCCTGGGAACAGGAGAACCGGCGACCTCCCGCGCCGATCATCGCCCTCACCGCCTCGGCCCTGAAAGGCGATCAGGAAGAATGCCTGGCCGCCGGGTGCACCGCCTATCTGTCGAAGCCGATCAAGCAGGAAGTGCTTCTTCAGGCCATCAAGGAGCATTGCGGCAGCGCCCTGCCGGCGACGGCTACGCAGATGTGGCGCATGCAGGACACCATCAAGGTGCGCCCGAATCCCCGGATCGCCGATCTCATCCCCGCCTTCCTGCAGAACCGGCGGCTGGAGATCACCACCCTTCTGGACGCCCTGGACCGCGGGGACTTCGCGATGGTGGAAAGCCTGGGACACGGCATGAAGGGGGCGGGTGGAAGCTGGGGCTTCGACGCCATCACGGAAATCGGGGCGGCGCTCGAGCGCGCGGCGGTCGTCCGGGACGTGGAACATTCCCGCCGGTGCGTCGCCGAACTGTCCCGGTACCTCGACCGCGTCGAGGTGATCGGTTAGGGGCTACCTTCGGCCGGTGCGAGCCAGGCAGGCGTGGACGCGGGCCACGAGCTGGGGAATCGAGAAGGGCTTGGTCACGTAGTCGGTCACACCCGCTTCGAAGCCGGCGCGCGTGCTCGCCTCGTCGGTCATGGCGGTGAGCATGAGCACGGGCAGGCGTTCGGTCTCGGCCTGGGCCCTCAGCGTCTTCACCACGGTGAGGCCGTCCATGCCGGTCATCTTGTAGTCCAGCACCACGAGGTCTGGCGCCGCCTCGCCGATCATGCGAAGTCCTTCCGGACCGTTCGTCGCGGTGCTGATCTCGTAGGGGCCATCCGCCAGCGCGCGAACAATGAGCATCAGGGACTCCGGCTGATCGTCCACAACCAGGATCTTGAACCGCCGCTGCGCGACGGAGGGCTGCAGGGCATCGGTCGAGACGAAGGGCTTGAGCAGGCGGGAGCGCGGCTCGATGACGACTTCGCAGCCCTCATAGGCACAGAAGGCGTCGATCCCCGTGCCGCACTCGAGGGCCACGACGCGCGCCTTGCGCTCCAGGGCCGCGATGAAGTTGTCGTCGTGGTCCGGATCGTGGTGGGTGAGCGCCACCTGGCGGGCGTCGGCAGCCGCGGCCAGCCGCACCGCGTACTCATAGGTGCTGTGTCCCCAGGTCTTCTTGGAACCGTATTCCTCGGGGGTGTACTGCGCGTCGTGGATGACCAGATCGGCGCCCTCCATGAACTTCGCGTGCCGCCGGTCTCCTTCGTGCAGGATGGAGTCGAGGTGTCCGGGTTCGGCATCGGCGCGCCAGAGCTCGTTCGAGAAGGGCTCATGGTCCACCAGGTACACGACCGCGACGCCGTCGGCCTCGATCCGATAGCCCAGGGTCAGGGCCGGGTGATTCAGGAACTGCGTCGCGACCCGCGCGCTGCCGATCCGGTGAATGCCCTCGGTGAGATCGTGGTACGTGATGACGGCCGGGAGCTGGCCCAGTTGGACGGGAAAGTAGGTGAACTCCATCTGGCCGGAAAGCACGTCGTGGAGCGAGCCGCGGCTGCCGTCCGGACCATAGATCGCGACCGAGTTCCCCTGGACGAAGGCCGGACTGAAGAACGGAAAGCCCTGGATGTGATCCCAGTGGGTGTGCCCAAGAAGAATGTTGGCGTGGATCGGACCGCCGGTCTCCGCGGTGAGCTTCGCGGCCAGACCATGCGCTCCGGTGCCGCAGTCGAAGATGAGCAGGTCGCCGCTGTCCGTGGTCAGCTCGACGCAGGAGGTGTTTCCCCCGAAGTGAGTCGTGCCCCGCCCGGGAGTGGCGATCGACCCCCGGGTTCCCCAGAAACGGACTTTCATGGAGCAAGTGTAGGCCCAAGAGAGGCGTTTCGTCCCCCCCGGAGCCGGCGGCCGCGGCCCGGGGCCGAGGGTGTCCATGGTTCAAAGGGACCATAGACGCCCCGATGCGGGGGGGGTAAACAAGATTCGGACATCCTCAATGCATGAGCTCTCCATCGCCTGCTCCCTGGTGAAAGCCGCCGTCGACGAGGCGACGCGCCACGGGGTCACCCATGTGGTGAAGGTGGACGTGGTCCTGGGCGCGCTCAGCGGCGTCGAGATGGATGCGCTCCTGTTCTGCTTCCCCGCCGTCG
>Ga0315271_10001215_pt1 | contig 15446 bp, 13 predicted proteins | sample C3_top_MG_FD_204664 | JGI IMG/M metagenome (GOLD analysis project Ga0315271, IMG submission 204664) | Sediment microbial communities from Yellowstone Lake, YNP, Wyoming, USA - C3_top | ecosystem: Environmental > Aquatic > Freshwater > Lake > Sediment | place: USA: Wyoming | collected 2017-08-01 | reverse complement strand
CGTGAAGTCGCCTTGCACCCGGGCGTGAAAAAGCTTTCAGTCAAGGACAAGACCTGCCTCTGCACCCACATGCGCAACTTCGACATCTGGACCTGCGGCCAAACCACCTACCGCCTCAAGGACACCACCCGCCGCCTGCCGGATGGCAGCTATCAGGTGCTCACTGCGGAACAGGTATTTCACGATTACCAGTTCAGCACCGACCAGAAAATCGCGCTGCCAGACTGAGCGCGGGATTCCGCAGGGCATCCCGCAATCCAGGGTGCGGATGGCGCTTGTCGACCCTGAACAATCGGTGAAAGCTTGCAGTTCCAACGTCCGCTTCGCAGCGGTAAACCGATATTCCTGATCGCTGCGGGATGTGCAAGTCCGGCTGTAAAGACAGTATGAGCGGATAGCCATGGAGGGTCACCTCTGCAGTGCCGGAATGCGACCACGGAACAAGATCGCCATCAATGCGAGGCCGCTGAATGCGGCCCCGGCGATGAACGTCTGCGATGCGCCGAAGCGATCCCACAGCAGTCCGGCTAGTACGCTGGCCGCGAGCATCGCCATGCCGCTTATCAGATTGAAGAAACCGTAAGCAGTGCCTCGCAACTCTGCCGGCGCCGTATCGGCCACCATCCTCGCCAGGAGGCCTTGTGCGATCCCCATGTGCAAGCCCCACAAGGTGATGCCCAGCCACACCCATGTCCAATGGTTGCTGTAAGCCAGTGCTGCATCCGCTCCGATCAAGGTCGCAAGTCCAAACGCAAGCAAGCCGGTGTGGTTCACGCTGTCTGAGAGCTTGCCGAATGGATAGGCCGAGAGTGCGTAGACGGCGTTCATGGCGATCAGCACCAGCGGCACCAGCGCGATGGGCAAGCCGCCTTGCTGGGCACGCAAGACGAGAAATGCCTCGGAAAACCGTGCCAGAGTGAACAGGGCGCCGATCACCACAACCCACCAGTAAGCACGCGACAGCCGACGCAGGTTTTCTCGGCGAATGGGGTTGACGGGATGGGCGCCCTGTTTCTTCTCGGGTTCCTGTACGCCAAACAGCAGCAGGGCGACAGAGAGAAAGCCGGGGATGATGGCCACCCAGAAAACGGCACGGAAGTCGTTCGCCCAAAGTAGCATCAAGCCCAAGGCGAGCAGGGGGCCGAGGAAGGCACCCACGGTGTCGAGTGACTGGCGCAGGCCAAAGGCTGCCCCGCGTATTTCGCGCGGGGCGATGTCTGCCACCAGCGCATCCCGCGGCGCTCCCCGGACACCCTTGCCAATCCGATCGATCAGGCGCGCGACGAGGACGAGGCCGGCGCTCGACGCGAGGGCAAACAAGGGCTTGGAAAGCGCGCCCAGTCCGTAACCCAAAACGGCAATGGGCTTGCGCCGTCCCCAGTAATCGGAAAGCGCACCCGAGAACACTTTCACGATCAACGCGGTGGCCTCCGACACCCCCTCTATCAGGCCTACGACGAACACACTTGTTCCAAGAGCCGTGACCAGGAAGACCGGCAACAGGCTATGAATCATCTCGGACGAGACATCCATCAACAAGCTGACAAAGCCGAGAGTCCAGATGGCAAAGGGCATGCGGATAGGAGAGGCCGTGCGTTCGGTCTCCTGCGACGGTGTGCTCGGTTTCATGGACAAGGCTTTTGTGCTGGTCGAGGGGTTATCTTGTCGCTCATTGGCTTGCAATGAAAGAACATCTTGCTGTGCGTCGTTCCAGCGGACTGTTTTCAATAGCAGCTGAACTCAAACGTTGAGGGCCTGTTAACAGCATGCGGATTCAACTGGACCTTCTCTGATGGATGGCCCACCGGCCGTTTCTGGCCGAACGTGATAGTCCGGCATGTTTTCCGGTAACGGACGGTGGCAGAAAACAGGTGGATTACCCTATGACTTTGCGGCACCGTGGTCACGAAGGGTTCAGGCAAGGAAGCGTCGCCGGAGGAGCAAAAAACCGCGCTGCAATGCGACTGACCTACCGTGGTAACCAGTGGTTGGATATCGCTTAAGGGTTTGGCGCAACGAGCGCTTGCATACGCCCGGTGTTTTTCTATGCTCAATCGGTGGCCCACAGGCCTCACGCAGACAAAGCCGGAGGATGGATGAACCAAACGATTAGCTGGCCCCGCAAGACCCGCGAGATGCATAACCATCATTTCGATTCCACCATCTGGAATGATTTTCTCTTCCGCGACAACGACATCATCATTGCGACCTACGCCAAATCCGGCACGACCTGGATGCAGCAGATCGTGGGTCAACTGCTGTTCAATGGCGATCCCGATATCAGCGTGGCGGAGATATCACCGTGGCTTGACCTGCGTATTCCACCCAAGGAAGTCAAATTACCGTTGGTGGAGGCGCAGCCCCATCGGCGCTTTCTCAAGACCCATTTGCCCGTGGATGCGCTGGTCTTTTCGCCTGCGGCCAAATATATCTATATCGGACGCGATGGACGCGATGTGGTGTGGAGCATGTACAACCATCATGCCAATGCTAATCAGGCATGGTACGACGCGCTCAACTTGACCCCTGGCCGCATCGGTTCGCCGATTGATCGTCCTCCATCGGATATCCGCCAATATTGGCTTGACTGGGTGGAACGCGACGGCCATCCGTTCTGGCCGTTCTGGAATAGCGTGCGCAGCTGGTGGGAAATCCGGGATTTACCTAATGTGCTGTTTGTGCATTTCGCCGACCTGAAAAGCGACATGCCCGGCGTGATGCGACGAATCGCCGGTTTCCTGGATATTCCAATCGACGAATCGAAATGGAATGCCGTCTGCGAGCATTGTTCCTTCGACTGGATGAAGACGAATGCCGCGAAAAGCGTGCCCCTGGGCGGCGCATTCTGGGACGGCGGTGCGGAGACCTTCATCAACAAGGGGGTGAATGGCCGCTGGCTTGATACGCTGAGTGAACAAGATATCACCGCGTATGAGACGCGCGCGCAAAAGGAGTTGGGTACGGCGTGTGCGCATTGGCTCGCCACAGGCGAGGGGCCGGCGTAGTTGGCCTGATTGGCCGCGTTACTCCTGTCGCGGGCCAGTCGTCGGACTGGCGTGCAGGCCTGATGGCCGCTCTTTGCCATGGAACCGACGCATGGTGAGCGGTTACAGGCAGTTAGACCACCGAAAACCCCACCAGCGCAATCTCATCGCCATCCTTCAGCGGCGCGGATTTCTCGGCGAACTGCTTGTTCACCGTGACATTGAGTTTGGGGTTGCCGAGCAGCATTTTTTTCCACATCTCGCCACGCTTCGACAGCGTAAACAGCAGGCGCTCGACATCGGTGACATCAGGCGGCAGGGCGATTTCGTCGGCGGCCATGCCGAGGGTATCCACGAGGTCGCCAAAAAACAAAATTTTCACCATCTGTAGACCTTTATAATCTGCGATTGACCGCCTGATTTTAACCCCGCATGTCCGCTAATCTGCTGGAAAATCTCAACCCTGAACAACGTGCCGCGGTGACGCTGCCGCACGAATCCGCGCTGATTCTGGCGGGTGCGGGTTCGGGCAAAACGCGCGTCCTGACCACGCGGATGGTGTGGCTGATCCAGACCGGGCAGGTGTCGCCGCTTGGCATCCTCGCGGTGACCTTCACCAACAAGGCGGCGAAGGAGATGATGACGCGCATTTCGGCGATGCTGCCGATCAACACGCGCGGCATGTGGGTCGGCACCTTCCACGGCCTGGCCAATCGGCTGTTGCGCACGCACTGGCGCGAGGCGGGGCTGCCGCAGTCGTTCCAGATCCTCGATTCGCAGGATCAACTGTCGGCGATCAAGCGGCTGATGAAGTCGATGAACGTCGACACCGAAAAATTCGAGCCGAAGAAAGTGCAGTGGTTCATCAACGGCCACAAGGAAGCGGGCCGGCGCGCACGCGATGCCGAGGCGTTCGACGAATACTCGATGCGCATGGCCGAGCTGTTCGAGGCCTACGACGCGCAATGCCAGCGCGAGGGCGTGGCGGACTTTCCCGAACTGCTGCTGCGTTCCTACGAACTGCTGTATCGCAACGAGCCGCTGCGCGAACATTACCGCGACCGCTTCAAGCACATCCTGATCGACGAATTCCAGGACACCAACACGCTGCAATACCGCTGGCTGAAGCTGTTCGCCGGGCCGCACACGGCGCTGTTCGCGGTCGGCGACGATGACCAGTCGATCTACGCCTTTCGCGGCGCCAACACCGCCAACATGGCCGAATTCGAGCGCGAGTTCGCGCACGGCAACGTGATCAAGCTGGAGCAGAACTACCGCAGCCACGGCCACATCCTCACCGCCGCCAACACGCTGATTTCACAGAATGCGCACCGCCTCGGCAAGAACCTGTGGACGGCTGAAGGCGAGGGCGAGCCGATCCGCGTGTTCGACGCCTATTCCGATCAGGACGAGGCGAGCTTCGTGGTGGACGAGGTGCGCGCGCTCAACCGCGAGGGCGTGAACCTGTCCGACATGGCGCTGCTGTATCGCTCCAACGCGCAGTCGCGGGTGCTGGAACACGCGCTGTTTTCCGCCAGCGTGCCGTATCGCGTGTATGGCGGCCTGCGCTTTTTCGAGCGTCAGGAAGTCAAGCACGCGCTGGCCTATCTGCGCCTGCTGATCAACCCGGAAGACGACGGCGCATTTCTGCGGGTGGTGAATTTCCCGACGCGCGGCATCGGCGCGCGCACCCTGGAGCAACTGGCCGAGACGGCGGCGCGGTCGGGCTCGAGCCTGTGGCAGGCCGCCTGCACCAGCGGCGGCAAGGTCGCCGGATTCGCCAAACTGGTCGAGGAAATGAAACAGGTCATCGCCGACTTGCCACTGGCTGAGGCCATCGACCACGTGATCGAAGCCAGCGGCCTGGCGGATTATTACCGCGCCGACAAGGACGGCGCCGACCGCCTGGAAAACCTCAACGAACTGGTCAACGCCGCCGCCCTGTTTGCAGAAGACGGCGGCGAAGAGGCGGAAGAGAAAACCCTGGAGTCCTTCCTCGCCCACGCCGCGCTGGAAGCCGGCGAACATCAGGCTGGCGTGGGTCACGACGCCTTGCAACTGATGACGGTGCACGCCGCCAAGGGGCTGGAGTTTCACGCCGTGTTCATCACCGGGCTGGAAGAAGGCCTGTTTCCGCACGAGCAAAGCGCGAACGAGGAAAACGGCCTGGAGGAAGAACGGCGGCTGATGTACGTGGCGATCACCCGCGCGCGGCGGCGCCTGTATCTGTCGCATGCACAGTCGCGCATGCTGCACGGCCAGATCCGCTACAGCATGCCGTCGCGCTTTCTGGACGAGTTGCCGGAACAGGTGTTGCTGAATCTCAACCGCCGCACAAACGACTCCACATGCGCTTCAGCGCATAGTGGATCGGAGTCCTTTAGGGTCGATCCCGGATTCAACACCGGCTACAGTGCCCCCGCGCCGCGCAATCCGCAAACCGGCAACGACACCGGCTACAAGGTCGGCCAGAGTGTCGCCCATGCCAAATTCGGCACCGGCATCATCATCGATTTCGAAGGGCGCGGCAGCGATGCGCGGGTGCAGGTGAAATTCCGCGACGTCGGAACGAAATGGCTGGCGCTGGCTTACGCCAAGTTGTCGGCGGTCTGATTGGCGTCGGACTCGTCCGACCACACCGCGAATATCGCCTGATACGAGGCATACAGCGAGCCGAACAGCACCGGCATCGCCACCAGCAGGCCGAGCAGCAGCGGCACCAGCGCGGAGATAAACAGCAGCAGCCCCAAAGCCAGGCCGTTGAGCGCCAGCGCCGCCCAGTTTCTGGCGACGGCTTTCAGGCTGACGCCGAGCGCAGTGGCCGGTCGGGCTCCGCCGAACAGGATCAGCGCCGGGGCGAACCAGGTGGCCATGATGAGCGGGGTGAACAGCGCCAGGCCGGTGAGCGCGGCGGGCAGCGCCTGATTCATCAGCGCCTGCAATTCGGCGGGGCTGGTTTTGCTGTTTTGCGCGGCCGCCATGATGGCTTCAGGGTCGAAGCCCATGCTGCGCATGATCTGGCCGATGGCGAGGGTGCCCAGCAACTGCACCGCGCCCAGTGTCATCAACGGAATCGCCGGCCCCTGCATGCCAGCGAGAAAATGCGGCAATTCGAGTTCCTTGCCACTATCGAGCGCGCGATACGCAGCCAGGAATCCCGCCGTCATGAGCGGCGAAACGATCTCGGAGAGCGCACCACCGACGCGAGGAATCAGGTTGAGCGCCATCACCACGCCGAACAGCAGGCCGAACGCGGCAGACAGCAGCAGGGGACTTTTGCGGTACAGGCGAAAGCCTTCGATCACCCATTGAAACCCCTGGCTGGCCGCGACTTTGCGCGGGATGTCTTGATTGGATGTCATACAGCAGGTGCCCGACTCAGAATTCCTTCACCGTCCACATCGGCGGTTGCAGGTTGGGCAGGGTTTCCATGCGATTGAAACGACCCTCGCCGCTGGGGTCGATCAGGTAATACGGCTTGCCGACCTTGGGGGTGATTTTCAGCATGTAGAGCTTGCCGTTGCTGCGGTATTCCTCGACTTTGCCCTGGCTGCTCGGTTTGATGGTCACGCTAGGCGCGTCGCCAGAGCCGGGCGGGCCATCGGGAACGGGCGTGAGTTCGGGCGGACGGTCGGATGGCGAAGCGGCGACGGCGAGGCCGCTCAACAGCAGGGTCAACAGCAAAACGGGATAACGCATGACGGACTCCGGGAAATTTATAGATTGAGCTGGATTTCGCGCTCGGCCAGCGAGGGCATGAAACCACGTTTTTCATAATGACTGAAAATCGCATCGACCACTTTTTCCGGTTCGTCGATGATCTGCATCAGGTCGATATCCTCGGGCGCGATCATGCCTTCGTCGACCAGCGTGGTTTTAAACCAGTCGAGCAGCCCCGCCCAGAATTTGGTACCGACCAGGATAATCGGGATGCGCGGAATCTTGCCGGTTTGCACCAGGGTCAGCGCCTCGGAGAGCTCGTCGAGGGTGCCGTAGCCACCGGGCATCACCACATAAGCGGCGGCGAATTTGACGAACATGACCTTGCGCGCAAAAAAGTGCTGGAAGGTCTGGCTGATGTCCTGATAAAGGTTGGCGCTTTGCTCGTGCGGCAGCTGGATGTTGAGACCGACGCTGGGCGATTCGCCAAAATAGGCTCCCTTGTTGGCGGCTTCCATGATGCCGGGGCCGCCGCCGGAGATGACCGAGAAGCCGGCGTCGGACAGGCGGCGCGCGATCTCTTCGGTCAGCATGTAATAGGCATGGTCGGCCGGGGTGCGCGCGCTGCCGAAGATCGACACGGCCGGGCGGATCGACGCCAGCCGTTCAGTCGCCTCGACGAACTCTGCCATAATCCCGAGCATCCGCCACGACTCGCGCGCCGAATAATCGATCTCGGCGGTGCGCCCCGGATCGGCAGTAATCGGCAATTTATCCCTATGCATTTTTCGAACGCCTCGTGATTGGTCTTAGTGTGAACCCGCTTGATTTGAACCGGCTCAGTGTGAACCCGCCCCAAAAAACCCTGTTATTGGTGGACGGTTCGTCCTATCTGTATCGCGCGTTTCATGCGCTGCCCGATCTGCGCAATGCGGCGGGGGAACCGACCAATGCGATCAAGGGCGTGCTCTCCATGTTGCGCAAACTGCAGAAGGACTACGCGGCCGATTATATCGCCTGCGTGTTCGACGCGAAGGGCAAAACCTTTCGTGACGACCTTTATCCCGCATACAAGGAGCATCGCCCGCCGATGCCGGACGACCTGCGCAGCCAGATCGAACCCCTGCACGAACTCATTCGTGCCGAGGGCTGGCCGCTGGTTGTCATCGACGGCGTCGAAGCCGACGACGTGATCGGCACGCTGGTGGTGGAAGCCGCGCGCCACGGTGTCCGCAGCATCGTGTCCACCGGCGACAAGGACATGGCGCAACTGGTCAACGACCATGTGACGCTGGTCAACACCATGAGCGAGGAAACGCTCGACATCCCCGGCGTCAATGCCAAGTTCGGCGTGCCGCCCGAACGCATCGTCGATTACCTTACGCTGATCGGCGATGCCGTGGACAACGTGCCGGGCGTCGCCAAGGTCGGGCCGAAAACCGCGGTGAAATGGCTCGCCGAATTCGGCACGCTCGACAATCTCGTCGCCCACGCCGATAGCGTGAAAGGCGTGGTGGGCGAGAACCTGCGTGCCGCCCGCGACTGGCTGCCCCAGGCGCGCGTGCTGATCACGATCAAGACCGATGTGGCGCTGCCGTTCGGACTCGACGCGCTGACGCTGCAAAAGCCCGACACCGACGCGCTGCGTGCGATGTTCGAACGCTATCAATTCCGCAGCTGGTTGCGCGAGCTGGACGCTGCGGCCACGGGAACCCCTGCCGAACCGGAGCAGGACACCAGCGGCAGCCACCGCACCCACTACGAAACCATCCTGACCGATGCCCAGCTCGACGACTGGATTGCACGCCTCACGGCCGCACCGGCATATGCGCTCGACACCGAAACCACCGGACTCGATCCCATGCAGGCCGAGCTGGTCGGCATGTCATTCGCCATTACCGCAGGTGAAGCCGCCTACTTGCCGCTGGCGCATCACTATGCCGGGGTGCCCGCGCAACTGGATCGTGCGGCGGCGCTCGCCAAACTCAGGCCGCTGCTGGAAAACCCCGCACCCAAAATCGTCGGCCAGCATCTCAAATACGACCGCCATATTTTTGCCAATGTGGGCATCGCGCTCGGCGGTGTAATCGACGACACGCTGTTGCAGTCCTACGTGATCGAGGCGCACCAGTCGCACGAACTCGGCAACCTGGCGACGCGCCACCTGGGTCTGGCGACGATCAGCTACGACGACGTCACCGGCAAGGGGGCGTCGCGCATCGGCTTCGAACAGGTGGCGATCGAGCGCGCCAGCGAATACGCCGCCGAGGATGCCGACGTCACGCTGCGGGTGCGCGATGCGCTGGCGCCACAGCTCGACGCCTCCGACAAGCTGGCCTTTGTCTATCGCCAGATCGAACTGCCGGTGGCCGATATCCTGTTCCGCATGGAGCGCACCGGCGTGCTGCTCGACCGCACTCTCCTCGCGATACAAAGCGGCGAACTCGGCAGGAAGATGCTGGAACTGGAACAGCGTGCGTATCAGGAAGCCGGGCAGCCGTTCAACCTCAGTTCGCCCAGGCAGATCGGTGATATTTTGTTCACGCAAAAGGGCTTGCCGGTGGTCAAGAAAACCCCCGGCGGCGCGCCATCCACCGACGAGGAGACGCTGGAACAACTGGCGCTCGACCATCCCATCGCACGGGCGATTCTCGATTATCGCGGCATGGCCAAGCTGAAATCGACCTACACCGACAAGCTGCCGCAGATGATTCACCCGACCACCGGACGGGTCCATACCAGCTATTCGCAGGCCACCGCCGTCACCGGGCGGCTGGCCAGTTCCGATCCCAATCTGCAGAACATACCCGCGCGCACGGCAGAAGGTCGCCGCATCCGTGAGGCCTTCATTGCGCCGCCGGGGCATGTGCTGGTGTCGGCCGATTATTCGCAGATCGAACTGCGCATCATGGCGCACCTGTCGGACGACGCCGGTTTGTTGAAAGCCTTTGCCGAAGACCGCGACATCCACACCGCCACCGCCGCCGAAGTGTTCGGCGTGCCGCTGGAAGAGGTGAACAGCGAGCAGCGGCGCATGGCCAAGGTCATCAACTTCGGTCTGATCTATGGCATGTCGGCGTTTGGCCTGGCGTCGCAGCTCAATCTGGAACGTTCCGCCGCGCAGGCCTACATCGATCGCTACTTTGCGCGCTATCCCGGCGTGGCCGACTACATGCAACGCACGCGCGAGACCGCGCGCCGTCAGGGCTACGTCGAAACCGTGTTCGGACGTCGGCTGTACCTGCCCGAAATCAACGCCAAGAATCCGCAGCGCCGCCAGGGCGCCGAGCGTGCCGCCATCAACGCGCCGATGCAGGGCACCGCCGCCGACCTCATCAAGCTGGCGATGATTGCGGTGCAGGGCTGGCTCGATCGGGAAAATCTCGCCAGCCGCCTGCTGCTACAGGTACATGACGAACTGATTCTGGAAGTGCCCGAACGTGAACTCGATCGTGTGCGCGCCGAACTGCCCGGGAAAATGTGCAACGTTGCTGCACTCAAGGTGCCATTGCGGGTCGGTGTCGGCTCAGGTGCCAACTGGGAAGCCGCGCACTGATTTGCCGCTGCCTCTGGCGCATCGAGTCGAGTCCTTCCATTTCCAAGTGAAGCACCTGCCGGCGCATAAAAAAACGGGAGCCTCGGCTCCCGTTTAATCGTTAACGCGCTATTACTTATTAGCGGCCAAACAGTTCGACACGGCGGTTCTGCGCACGGCCTGCTTTGGTAGCGTTGTCGCCTACCGGATTGGCTTCACCGTAGCCCGTCGCTGTGATGCGGTCGGCGGGGACGCCGCGCTTGATCATTTCGTTACGCACTGCATCAGCACGCTTCTGCGACAACTTCAAGTTGTAAGCATCCGAGCCCGTGCTGTCGGTGTAACCCTTCAACTCGTACTTCTCGCCGTCCATTTGCTTGATGTGAGCAACAGCCTTATCGATTTTCTCGTCGGCAGCCGGAGTCAGCGTAGCCTTGTTGAAGGCAAAATTCACATCGCCCAGCGTCATGAGCGGAGCAGCAGCGGGGGCAGGAGCGGGCGCGGGAGCCGGTTCAGGAGTGGGTGCGACAACAACGGGCAGAGGGCAACCGTCGGGGGTTTTTGCGTAGACCGTGGGGCACTTGTCCAGGCCGTCAAACACGCCGTCGCCGTCACTATCCAGGGGACAACCCTTGGCATCCACCTTGGCACCCTGAGGGGTGTTGGGGCACTGATCCTTACGATTCGGCACGCCATCGCCATCGGAATCGGCCGGCGCACCCAGACCCCAGGAATAACCCACCAGCAACTGGAAATTGGTCAGTTCATTACCCGGCAAGTCGCCATCGCCATAGGCATGGTCGGCACGCACTTCCCAGCGAATGGAGTCGTTCGCGCCCATTTCCCAGACCTGGCCAAGGCCGACTGACAACATGGGCTCGAAGAAATCGTTGTTATCGTTGACATAAACATACATCGCGCCGAGGCCACCAGACAGGAACCAGTCGTAATGATCGCCCTTGGCAAACAGCCATTCGAGGCCGCCACGCGCGGTCACAATACCCGTATCATCGATGCCGGGAACGTCGCCATTATTGGGGCCGCCAACCACATCGCCGAAGAAATTAAGACTGCTCCCGAGTCGATGTCCATAACGCAGGCCGATCAGCGGATTCACATTCCCATCCTTGCTGCCGACCAGTTCCTTGTCCACCCAAGTGCCGCCGAGCAACAGCCCCAGTTCGTCATCGGCAAAATCGCCGGAATGCGCCATCGTGCTGCCAAGCATCGCCATCCCTGCCAATAGCCATGCTGCGTAGGTTTGTTTCATTCTCTATCTCCCTGACAAATAAATTGCGCGGCCCAATTCATGAAATAAATGGATCCGCCACATCGATTCGAACGTGCATGTATTAGCGTACTTTATACACTACAAAATCACCCCTTCAGGCCGTCACACCAGAAACATGCGCCCCTATTTTCTCAAGGAATCGCGAATTTCGCGCAGCAGCACGATGTCTTCCGCCGGTGCGGCTGGCGCAGCAGGCGGCGCTTGTTTCTTGAGCCGGTTGAGCTGTTTGACGAGGATAAAGACGATGAACGCCAGGATGATGAAATTGAGCAAAATCGACAGGAAGTTGCCGTAGGCAAACACCGGCACCCCGGCTTTTTTCATTTCGGCCAGTGTCATGGCCACGCCCGCCGGCACGTCACCGAGGACGATGAACAGGTTGGAGAAATCGAGACCGCCGAACAAGGCGCCGACAATCGGCATGACCAGGTCGTTCACGACGGAATCGACGATCTTGCCGAAGGCCGCGCCAATGATGACGCCTACCGCCAGATCCATGGCGTTGCCCTTGATCGCGAACTCCTTGAATTCGGACATAAAGCTCATTTCATACCCCCATAACTTGATTAATGACGCGCCCGATGCAGCGGACTCCCTGCTGCATGGTAGTAGCAAGCGCCGCGCCACCCAAGCGCAATCAGGTAAATTTTGCAGCTTGGATGCCCGGGGCGGGCGGAGTAAAATGCCACCCCTTATGATGCGCATCGGTTCCCACCTTCTCAAAAATCGTCTGGTCGTCGCCCCCATGGCTGGGGTGACCGACCGGCCGTTTCGCCAGCTTTGCAAGAAGCTGGGCGCGGGCATGGCGGTGTCCGAGATGGTGACGTCGAACTCGCTGCTGTACGGCTCGGCCAAGACCGCGCGGCGCGCCAATCACGACGGCGAAGTCGATCCGATCAGCGTGCAGATCGCCGGCGCCGATCCGGCGATGATGGCGGAAGCGGCGCGCCACAACGTCGAGCGCGGCGCGCAGATCATCGATATCAACATGGGCTGCCCGGCGAAGAAGGTGTGCAATGTGATGGCGGGTTCCGCGCTGCTGCAGGACGAAGCGCTAGTCGGGCGCATTCTCGACGCCGTGGTGCAGGCGGTGCCGGAGGTGCCGGTCACGCTGAAAATCCGCACCGGCTGGGATCGCGAGCACCGCAATGCGCTGAACATTCTCAGGATTGCCGAGAACGCCGGGGTGCAGGCGCTGGCGATGCATGGTCGCACCCGCGCCTGTGCGTATACCGGCGAGGCCGAATACGACACCATCCGCGCGGTAAAGGCAGCCGCGCGCATCCCCGTCATCGCCAACGGCGACATCACCTCGCCGGAAAAGGCCAAATATGTTCTCGATTACACCGGCGCCGACGCGGTGATGATCGGCCGCGCCGCGCAGGGCCGGCCGTGGATTTTCCGTGAGATCGAGCACTATCTGAACACCGGCGAACACCTGCCGCAGCCCGAAGTATCCGAAATCCACGCCGTGCTGCTCGAACACATTCACGACTTGTATGCGTTTTATGGCGAGGTCACCGGGGTGCGCGTGGCGCGCAAGCACATTTCCTGGTACACCCGTGGGCTGATCGGCAGCAGCGCTTTTCGCCACTCCATGAACCAGCTCGACTCGGTGGCTGAACAACTCACCATGGTCAACGAATACTTTGCGCAAGCGGCGCGAGCCGACAGCCGCCTGCGCTATGAAATCACCGGTGGAGAAAGCAGCCAGGAAAATCGCACCACGCAAGACCTGTCGCCGGCCTCACGGCTCGCGGCATAAAGACACTCGGGCGTAACGCTCGGGCATAAGAGATAAGGGGAGCATCCAATGATCGAAGAAACCGAAATCGCCGCCTGCATGCGGCGATCGCTCAATCGCTATTTCAAGGATCTCGACGGCGAAACACCGTGCGAGATCTACACCATGGTGCTGTGCGCGGTGGAGAAACCCCTGCTCAGCTACATCCTCGACCGTGCCGAAGGCAACCAGACCCGCGCCGCCGAGATACTGGGCATCAACCGCAACACTTTGCGCAAGAAATTGCGCGAACACGGCCTGTCCGAATAAACCGCCGCACCTGAACCACCCTATGAAAATCGCCCCATGAAGATCCAGCGCGCTCTGCTCTCGGTTTCCGACAAAACCGGCCTCGTCGACTTTGCCCGCGCGCTCGCCGCCCAGGGCGTCGAACTTCTCTCCACCGGCGGCACCGCCAAGGCCATCCGCGACGCCGGGCTGGCGGTGATCGACGTCGCCGACTACACCGGCTTCCCGGAAATGCTCGATGGCCGCGTCAAGACGCTGCACCCCAAAGTGCACGGCGGCATCCTCGCCCGGCGCGACCTGCCGGAGCATGTCGCCACCATGAGCGAACACGGCCTGCCTTACATCGACCTGGTGTGCGTCAACCTGTATCCGTTTGTGGCCACGGTGTCGAAGCCGCATACGCTGGACGACGCCATCGAGAACATCGACATCGGCGGTCCGGCGATGGTGCGCTCGTCGGCCAAGAACTACCGCTTTGTTGCCATCGTCACCGACCCCGCCGACTACCCGGCGCTGGTCACCGAAATGCAGGCCAATGGCGGCGCATTGACCGACGCCACCCGCTTCAATCTGGCGAAAAAAGCCTTCACCCACACCGCCGAATACGACGGCGCCATCAGCAATTACCTGACCGCGTTGAACGAAAATAACGAACGCGAGGCCTTTGGCGAAAAACTCAACCTGCAATTCACCCGTGCGCAAGTCTGCCGCTATGGCGAAAACCCGCATCAGGCCGGTGCCTTCTACGTCGAGGCCAACGCCCCCGCCGGCACGATTTCAACGGCGCGCCAGATCCAGGGCAAGGAACTGTCGTACAACAACATCGCCGATACCGACGCCGCGCTCGAATGCGTGAAGCTGTTCGACGCCGCGCCCGCCTGCGTCATCGTCAAGCACGCCAACCCGTGCGGCGTCGCCTGCGGCGCGAATCTGCTGGAAGCCTACAACCGCGCCTACCAGACCGACCCCGAATCGGCCTTTGGCGGCATCATCGCCTTCAACGGCCGGCTCGACGGCGCAACCGCTGCCGCCATCGTCGAGCGCCAGTTCGTCGAAGTCATCATCGCGCCTGAAGTCAGCCCCGAAGCCTCGGCTGCCGTCGCCGCGAAGAAGAACGTGCGCCTGCTCGAATGCGGCGCATGGTCAGGCAGCGTGACCCAGTTCGACATGAAGCGCGTGGCGGGCGGCCTGTTGGTACAGGATGCCGATGTGCTGCTGCACGGTGAGCTGAAAACCGTTACCACCCGCGTGCCGACCGCACAGGAAATGGACGACCTCCTGTTCGCCTGGCGCGTCGCCAAGTTCGTCAAGTCCAACGCGATTGTCTACGCCCGCGACCGCATGACCGTCGGCGTCGGCGCCGGGCAAATGAGCCGCATCAATTCCGCCCGCATCGCCACGATCAAAGCCGAACACGCCGGCTTGCCGGTGCCCGGCTCGGTCATGGCGAGCGACGCCTTCTTCCCTTTCCGCGACGGCATCGATCAGGCTGCCGCAGCGGGGATCAAGGCCGTGATCCAGCCCGGCGGCTCGATGCGCGACGACGAAGTCATCGCGGCAGCCAACGAACACGGCATTGCGATGGTGTTCACCGGCACCCGGCATTTCCGGCATTGATTCAGAGTGAGCGGCAAGCGGTGAGCGGTGAGCGGAAAAACCCAATTCACTCCACCGCTACCGTTCACCGCTTACACCTCACCGCTCACCACCACTTATGAAAATCCTCGTCATCGGCTCCGGCGGACGCGAACACGCACTGGCGTGGAAGCTCGCACAATCGCCCCGCGTATCCCAGGTATTCGTCGCGCCCGGCAATGGCGGCACGGCAACGGAGGACGGCCTCGTCAACGTGCCATTGACCGCGATACCGTCGCTGCTTGAATTCGTCCGCCGCGAACCGGATATCGCGTTCACCGTGGTGGGCCCCGAAGCGCCGCTGGCGGC
>Ga0315271_10001214_pt1 | contig 15457 bp, 9 predicted proteins | sample C3_top_MG_FD_204664 | JGI IMG/M metagenome (GOLD analysis project Ga0315271, IMG submission 204664) | Sediment microbial communities from Yellowstone Lake, YNP, Wyoming, USA - C3_top | ecosystem: Environmental > Aquatic > Freshwater > Lake > Sediment | place: USA: Wyoming | collected 2017-08-01 | reverse complement strand
CTGCTCGGACAGGACCGCCGCCCTGCTGGCCCTCGAACGAGAGCCGTTCGACCTGGTGCTGACCGACGTCCGGCTCCCAGGCGTGGACGGGCTCGCCCTCTTCCGGCGGGCCCGGCAGGTCATCCCCGACGCGGGGATCATCCTCATGACCGCTTACGCCCACGCCGAGGACGCGGTGGCCGTGATGCGGGAGGGCGCGCGCGACTACTTACAGAAGCCGTTCGAGATGGACGAGCTGTTGCTCCGCGTCGGGCGAGTCCGCGACGAGGTGACCTTCCGCCTGCGCCTGCGTGACGGAAACGCGGGCGGGACATCCGATGCAATCCTGGGCGAGACGGCACCGATCCGGCTCCTCCGGGAACGGGTCGAGGCGGCCGCGGCCAGCGACGTCTCGGTGCTCATCACCGGCGAGACCGGCACCGGAAAGGACCTCTGCGCGCGAACCATCCACGAATGCTCGCGCCGGTCTGGCCGCCCCTTCGTGGTGGTGAATTGCGCCGCCATACCAGAGACCCTTCTGGAGTCGGAGCTCTTCGGCCACGAGAAGGGGGCGTTCACCGGCGCCTTGCAGCGGCGGACCGGCCGCTTCGAGGCGGCCGACGGAGGAACTCTCTTCCTCGACGAGGTTGGGGAACTCTCGCCCGCCAGCCAGGCCAAGGTGCTTCGGGCCATCGAGACCATGGCCTTCGAGCCCGTCGGGTCGAACCGCAGCATCCGCGTTGACGTGCGGGTCGTCGCCGCCACGAACCGCGACCTCGCTGCCGGGATCGCCAGCGGGGCCTTTCGCAAGGACCTCTTCTACCGGCTCAACGTCCTGGACCTGCACACACCGCCGCTTCGGGCGTGCGGCTCCGACCTTCCGCTCCTGGTAGCCCGCTACCTGAGCGAGATCGCCGTCCGGCAAGGACGGCCGGTGCCGGACCTCGAGCCCGCGGTCCTGGCAGCACTGGGATCGCACGACTGGCCGGGCAACGTTCGCGAGCTGATCCACGCACTGGAGCGCGCGGTGGCCCTGTCGCGTGGCGGTCCCATCGGGATGCAGCACCTGCCTTCGGACATCGCGGCGACGTCGGGGAATGCAGCGCCGTCGCAGGGCGCAATCTCCGGGAAAGAGCCCCTCCCGCGGCTCGGCGAGGCCCTCGGCCAGTTCGAGCGGCAGTACATCCAGAGAGCCCTGGAGAGGACCGGGGGTCACAAGGGACGCGCTGCGGCGCTCCTGGGCATCTCGCGAAAGAGCCTCTGGGAGCGGCTGCGCGAGATCGCCGGCCCGGGAAGCGGGGAAAAGAGCTGACGCCGGCCGCGCGGAGTGGAATCCGCACGACCGGCGCCGAACGCCTACGGAACTAGACGTCTAGGGCATGCTGGCGGTGTGGCATGACGCACACTTGTTCGTGTACGGGATGGGCTGAACGTCGTTGCCCGTGATGGTCCCGTCCACCTTGCCGCTGATGACCGCCCTCTTCGGCACCTGGAACAGGTGTGAACTGATGTCACCGGACCAGAACTGGTTGCCGTTGATGGCGATCTGCTTCAGGCCCGCGCCCGACTTGGCCGTCTTCGGGGTGTGGCAATCGGCGCACTCGATCGCGCCCATGGCAATGTTGGCGACGCCCTGGGCTACCCAGTGGCTCTGCATCCGAGCCCCGACCGTGGCACCCGCCGGGAAGAACGGGCTGTGGCACCCCAGGCAGATGCCGGACGTTGCAGGGGCCGCGTCGAGCACCGCCTTCAGCTGGTGCTTCTCCACCGGCGGGTTGTAGGCGTCGCCGGTGCCGTGCGGATCGTGGCAGGAGGCGCAGGTGAGCAGCAGGAAGGGGTTCCGGTACTTCGCGCTCTTCAGGAAATCCGTGGCCTGCTGGTGGTGCTTGATGGAATGGACGCCGTCACCGAGAGCCGTGACCACACCCACCGCGTTCGCCTTGGTGCCGGTCCAGAGCCCGTCATCGATCTTGTTGACGTAGTCGGCGAGCCAGACGCTCCGCTTCGTTCCCGCCGGCATCATCTTGCCCGCCGCGTTCAGCGGGGCCTCCGTGCCGCCACCGCCGAAGCCGTTGGTGCGGGTGTGGCACTGGGCGCAGATCGCGACCTCGCGCTCCGGGGTGAGAAGCCGGGGCGACACGATGAGCTTGCCCTGGCCAGCGGCGGCCCAGTGGTCGGAACCGGGGCCGTGGCAGTTCTCGCAGGTCGTGTTCATGAGCTCGAGCTGGCCGTCGCCGTCGAAGTCGGCCTCGCCATTCACGTCGGGCACGCCGTGGGCGTTCCAGCCGTCGGTGGCGTTGCCGGTGAGCGAGAAGCCGGTGAAATGGCAGCCCGCGCAGTTGTTGTCGAAGGCCTTCCCCTTGCCCGGGACGGTCAGCGCACCGGTGGCCGGGGCGAACCACCCGTTGCTGGAAAGGTTGTAGTGCTGCCACATCCAGCGGCTGAAGGGGTCCGTCGCCTCGTTGATGGCGTTGCCGCCGGCCGGAGCCGAGTCGAAGTTGTACTGGATGGGCAGGATGTAGCGGCTCTTCGTCCCGTTCGCGTTCGCGATCGGGGTGAACCAGCGCTGCTTGTAGAGGCCGCCGCCGTAGCTGAACTCGACTTCGTAGGTGGCGACGGTGGGGACGGTGAGCGCGTCCTTGAACTGGACCCAGTACTTCCCACCCTCGGTGTAGAGACGGGCGGTGAGAACCACGCCGGATGCCGGGGCGGTCTCGGAGAGCTTCCAGTCGGTGTTGGCGGCGCTCGACGGCCAGTAGTAGAGGATCGTGCCGCCGGAGTTCACGTCACCAGCCGTGAACTTGGCGTTGGCCTCGTTCCAGCGCGGGAAATACTTGTCTGCCTTCTGGAGCGGCCCGGGCTTGCCGGTTGGCCGGAGGCCGTTCAGGTGGAGCGTGTACTTCTCGTGCTGGCGACCGTGGCAGGTGTAGCAGGCGGAGGCGCCGACGTAGAAGGCCTTGGGCCCTGGCTTGGAGGAGACCTGCATGTCGAGTTGCTTCCCGATGAGGTCGGTGGCGGCCTTCGGTTCGCGGCAGAAGGTCCCGCCGGGGAGGTGCGCGTCCACCGCGACGTCGGGGACGACGACCGCGAAGTACTCGGGCGCCGGCGTGCCCGTGGCCACCGTGGCGATCCGGTACACGCCCTCCGAGTCGGTGACCGCCTTCGTGTAGGTGGTGGCGTGGGCCTCGATGAGGTCCTCGAGCGGCTCGTCGTTCACGTCAGCACGCACGTTGGCGAGGACGGGGGGCTTGGCGGACAGCGCCATCGGGATGGCCGACAGCGCGGTGACGTCGGCCTGCGGAACGAGGTAGACGGTAGCGCCGACCACGGCTGCTCCGGAGAGGTCGGTCACGCGGCCGACGACGCCCGCGGGCTCGGTCGGGATGAAGCCTGCGCCAGGAGCCCCGGTCGGGCCCGTTGCGCCCGTCGGGCCCGTTGCGCCCGTCGGGCCCGTTGCGCCGGTCGCGCCCGTGGACCCGGTCGCGCCGGTTGGCCCAGTGGAACCGTTGGCTCCGGCGGGGCCAGTCGAGCCCGAACAGGCCGCCAGCGTGGCGACCACTGCAATGGATGCGATGAGCTTTTTCATTGTTCCCTTCTTCGTGGTGAAGCGGCGAGCCGAAGACCGTCGCGCCGCGGAGATCGCAGCGCCTCCCGATGCACGCTTCGCGCCACAGGGCCCCGAGAGGAATCTCGAGCCAATCCGGAGATCTGCCGCGTCGGATGTTCCCTTCCGGTTACGCAACCGAGGGCTTCCCTGGGGCGGCGTCACCGTCCGGTAACATCCCTCGAGGTCAGGCCGAGGGTAACCAGATGACGGCTACCGTCCCGCCCGGCGCAGGGAAGTCGAATTTGAGTTCCCCGCCGTGGGCGTCGATGATGGTCCGCGTCACGGAGAGGCCGAGCCCGGTGCCGTCACCCTCGGGCTTCGTCGAGAAGAACGGGTCGAGGATCCGCTCACGAATCTCGGCCGGGATTCCAGGCCCGTCGTCCTCCACCGCGATGCCGAGGAAGCCGTCCCGGCGGCGGACGTGGACGCGGATCTCGCCCCCGTCGCGGGTGACGTAGGCGGCATTGAGCAACAGGTTGACGAGAGCCTGGCCGGCCTTGCGCCGATCGGCCCGGACCGTTCCATCTGCGTCAGGATCCGTCGTCACCGTGCACTCGATTCCCCTCGGGTGGAGAACCGGCCCGAGGAGCGCAACCGCCTCGCGGGCCAGCAACCCGGCCGCGACCGGCTCGAGCACCGTCGGGTGCGGGCGGCCGAAGTCGAGCAGTTGCCGGACCACTGCCTCGATCCGATCCAGCCCCTCCCCCATGAGCGCCAGGTACTCGGCTCGCTTGCCAAGGGGGAGGTCGCCGCGCTCGAGCCTTCGCACGCAATTCTTGAGCCCGGCCAGCGGGTTGTTCACCTCGTGGGCCACGCCGGCCACGAGCGAACCGAGCGCAGCCAGCCGCTCCGTCTCCACGGCCTTCTGCCGAGCGCGCTGCTGCTCGGCGTGGGCCAGCTCGAGCCGATGCATCATGGAGTTGAACCTGTCGGCCAGCACCGCGATCTCGTCCGAGCCGGAGGGGCGTACGCGGGGCCTTTCCGCCCTCGCACCGGCCGCCGGATCGAACCGGTCGGCGGCGGCCAGCATCTCGTTCACGGGCCGAGCGATGGACCGGCCCAGGAGGAAGGCCGCGACCAGGCCAGCCGCGATCACGCCCACCGCCAGCAACCCGAGCCGCATCGCCAGCTCTCGCCTCGTCTCGGAGAGCACCGCCATGTCCAGGCCCAGCCTGACCTCTCCGAGCTGCCCACCGAGGATCGGCTCAGCGAGGTCGAGGATCCGCTGATCGCCGGAGCGAATCACGATCGAGGCGCGGTCGCCCGGGCCGCGCAGGGTGACCAGCCCGGCGGGCGTAGGGCCGTCGAAGCTGCTGGCCAGCACCTGCCCGTCCCGCACCACGACGCAGTAGGCCACCTGCTGGTCCCGGGTCTTCACCGCATCCCGCACCAGCTCCTGCAAGTTCACCAAGTCGTTGACGAGGATGGGATCGGCCGCCTGTCGCGCCACGAGGCGCGCCAGGTTCCGTCCCAGCGACTCCTGCTGGGCGGAGAGCGCGCCAGCCGCCACCCGGTTGCCGATGGTGAGGTGCACGGCGTGCATGGCCACCACGCCGACGGCCGCCATCGCGGCGAGCTTCATCCACAGGGGGACGCGGAGCCGGGCTGGCCCGGGCTGCGTCAACGTCGCCCCTCCATGAGCCGCCCTGCCGACATGTAAAGGCCCTGGGGAGGCGCGATGAAGCGCTCGATCTGGAGCTTCTCGAGCGCCTCATTGGCGGCGGGATCGCGGTCGAGAGAAAGCAGGACTTCCTTGAGACGGGCCCGCTCCGACGGCTCGAGCCGCATGGAGGCCACGATGGGAAGCAAGCCGTAGGGCGGGGAGCGCTCGATCACCCGGATGCGGGACGCCAGGCTTGGGTCCCGCTCCAGGATGTGCTCGTAGACCAGGCTGTGGACCGCCGCGCCGTCCACGATGCCCGAGGCCACGCCCGCGATGGAGCGATCGTGACTTTGCGTGTATGTCACGCCGCCGAAGAAATGATCCGGGTTCTTGCCGAGCTCCTCGAGCCGCTTCATGGCCCAGGCGCGGCCGGACAGCGAGAGCTCGTCGGTGAAGGCGAAGCGCTTCCCCGCCAGGTCGGCCAGGCTTCGTGCCGAACTGCCGGCGGGAACGATGATCAGCGAGCGATAGGTCGATTCGCCGTGCACGACCGGAGCCGCCAGGACCTCCACCGCGCCAGGCGTGCGCTTCTCGATGTCGAAATAGCCGCCGGTGCAGAGCAAGGCTGCGTCGAGTTGACCCGAGGCGAGCAGGTCGTTCACCTCCCTGTAGGTCCGGCGCTGCACGAACTCCACCTCGACTCCGAGGCGCTGGCCTACCCGGGAGAGCAGTTTTGCGTAGGTGGCGTATGTGTCCTGCGGTGATTCCACGGCTGCCACGCTGAAGCGGAGGGGCCGGGAGGAGGGGCGCAGCGCCACAGCGGCCGGTTCGGGGGGCGCGGGGGCGAGGTCCACTTTCACCTCCCGGTGGGAGGATTGCTCACAGGCGGACATCAGGAGCGCGGCGACGAAGGTGGCGGATCGGCGCATGCTGGGATGGTACCACTCGCCCGGATTTCGTCGATCGAGCGCTGGATGTCTGGTACGCCTCTTGCTAGCTGGCACGCGCATGCGAATCTCGATCTTGCTCCTTCTCGCTGCTGTGCCGTCCTTGGCGATCGCGGGCCCACCTTACGTGACCGATGATCCGGAGCCGGTGGAGTACCGTCACTGGGAGCTTTACCTCGCCAGCCAGAACCTCTTCTGGAGCGGAGGAGCCTGGGAGGGAACGGCTCCCATGGTCGAGGTGAACTACGGCGTCCTCCCGGACGTTCACCTCCACCTCATCGCGCCCCTGGCCTACGACCATCCCATCGGCGGCGCGACGCGATACGGCTACGGCGACACCGAGGTCGGGGTGAAGTGGCGTTTCGTGCAGGAGGGTGATTACGTCCCGATGATCGGCACCTTTCCTCTGGTGGAACTGCCGACGGGAAACGCCTCGAACGGTCTGGGGACCGGATCCACTCGGCTCTTCCTGAACCTCTGGCTCCAGAAGAGCTTCGGGCCCTGGACCACCTACGGCGGCGGGGGCTACTGGGTGAACCCGGGAGATGGAAACCGGAACTTCTGGTTCTTTGGATGGCAGGGGCAGCGCCGCCTCGGCGAGGTCGTGACCGTGGGGGCGGAGATCTTCTATTCCTCCGCGAACGTGGTGGGAGGAACGGGAGAAACCCGCTTCAACCTCGGCCTCGTTGCCGACATCTCGGATCTCCAGCACCTGCTCTTCTCGGCGGGCACGCGATTCGGAACTCCGCTCGGAGGGCAGTTCTACGTCGCCTATCAGCTGACCTTCGGGCCGAAGGAGCACTAGCGAGACGAACGCTCAGTCCGCCGGCAGGTTCACCTTCCGGAGCAGCGCCTTGAAGCGCGGGTCGTCGTGGAGGCCGCGGAGCAGGGGATCGTACTTGAGATAGGTGAGACCCGCGTCGTGCTGCTCGACCGCGCGGTCCAGCCACTCGAACGCGCGATCCGGCTCACCGCGCCACGCGTAGATCTGGGCGATCTGGTAGCTCCCCTGCAGGACGTAGGGCTGGGCGAGCGTGAGGTCGAGCGCACGCTGCGACTCGGCGGCATGGCCCAGCGCGTGCTCGACCATCACGTCGCCCACGCTCACGAAGAACACGTTGCTCGACCGGTGGAAAGCGGCGCGCGCCTCCGGGATGCGATGGTCGAGCAGCAGGGCGAAGCCGAGAAATCGCGCCGCTCTCCCGTTCTCGGGCGAGAGCTCCAGCGCGTGGGACGCAGCGGCTTCGGCGAGAGCGAGCTGTCCGGTGCCAAGGTAGACCGCGCTCAGCAACGCGGGAATGTCGGCGGAAAGCGGATCGAGGGCTGCTGCCTTCTGCAAGGTGGCGATCGCCTCGGGCGACCTGCCCATCGCGGCGAGCAGCGACGCGTACTCCACCAGGATGCCAGGGCTTCCCGGGTTGAGCGAGAGTGCTCGCTCCAGGTCGACCCGGGCCCCCGCCTGGTCCTGGAGCGCGAGGTGCCGCAGGAGGCCACGCGCCGAGTATCCGTCGGCCCGGCTGGGCGCGAGCGCGATCGCCTTCTCCGCCGCGGCCAGCGCCTTTGGCCAGTCCGCCCCGGGATCTCCCTTCGCGCTCTGATCGGCCGACCAGAAGAGCGCCTTCGCGAGCGCGGCCCAGGCCTGCGCGTAGCCGGGCTCGAGCTCGACCGACTTTCGCAGGGCCTGCACCGCCCGGTCGTAGGAATTCCCCGAGCCACGGGCGAAGAAGGCCAGGCCGAGCAGGTACTGGTCGTGGGCGTTCGGATTGACGGTCTGATGCTCCTCGCGCGCCCCGGGCAAGAGTTTCAGCTTGAGCGCCGCGACGACGGCGTGGGCGATCTCCTCCTGCACCGCGAAGACGTCGGTCAAGTCGCGATCAAACTCCTGCGACCAGAGGTGCGAACCGCCCGCGGCCTCGATGAGTTGGGCGGTGATGCGCACGCGCGAGCCCGACTTGCGCACGCTGCCCTCCAGGAGATTGGCCGCGCTGAGGCGCTGGCCGATGATGCGGAGGTCCTCGTTCTTTCCCTTCATCGAGAAGGACGACGTCCTGCCGATCACGCGCAGTCCGTCCACCTGCGCGAGCGCGTTCAGGATCTCCTCGGCGATCCCGTCGGAGAAGTACTCCTGCTCCTTGTCGGAGCTCAGGTTGACGAACGGCAGGACGGCGATGGAGGGAACGGCGGGCGCGGCCGAATTCGCGCCGGAGACCGCCACCGGGCCGCGCCCGGCCCCCGGCCAGACGAAGAAGTAGACGATACCCGGTGCTGCGGCCGCGACACCGAGCCCGAGAAGGACGAGGAGGAGACGTCCGCGGGGGGGGCGCAAGGTCACCGGCGAGCCACCGACCTCCTCCACGGCTGGCGGGGTCCTCTCGATCCCGCTCGCCTTGAGGTCGAAGACCCAGGCGAGCGCCGCCGTGATCGGGAAGCCGAGACCGAGGACCACCACCACGAAGCTGAGCGTCCACTCCGGCAAGTGGAGCCCGTGCATCACCGGCTCGTAGACCTGGAGGACGGCGAACGCGACGACTCCCCAGACGACCAGAGCCCGGATCACGCGGCGTCGCTTCAGCTCGGCGAAGAAGTCCTGGACGTTCGCCATTCGGTCCCAGCTTACTCCACCGGCAGGTTCATCTTCCTGAGCAGCGCCTTGTAGCGCGGGTCGCCGCGGAGGCCAGCGATCATCGGATCGTGGATCGTGAAGCGCATGCCGGAGTCGTCGGTCGCGTAGCCGCGCTCCAGCCATTCGAACGCGCGATCCTTCTCCCCGCGCCAGGCGTGCACCTGTGCGAGCTGGTAAGACGCGGGGATTCCCACCTGCAGGAGATGCTCGAGCGCCTTCCGCGACGCGCCGTCGTTTCCCAGCTGATGCTGCGCCATCGCTTCGAGAAGCCAGCGCATCCACTCCACCGGGTGGCGCTCTGCGAGGGCCAGGGCTTCCGTGGCCCTGTTCTGCAAGAGCAGCGCGAAGCCCAGCTCCCGGAGCAGGTAGGCGTGGTTCGGCGCCAGGTCGAGCCCGCGCTGAAATGAGACCTCGCCCTGTTCGGGGTGGCCGCTCGCCGACTGAAGGACACCCATCCAGAGCCACGCGTTGGGCGAGAGTGGATCGGCCTCGGTCACCCTGGCCATCGTCTCGACGGCCTCCTCGAGCTTGCCGGTGGTCGCGAGGAGGCGGGAGAAGTTGGTCCGGCCCACGACGTCGCCGGGGGCGAGCGCGAGCGCGCGCTCCTCGTCGGCCCGGGCCGCCGCCCAGTCCCACGTGGTCATGTGCCGGAGAAGGCCCCGCACGACGTAGGCGTCCGGGAGGTCGGGGCCGAGCGCGACGGCCTGATCGGCCATGGCGAGCGCCTCCGCGTTTGGCTTCTTCATGTCCCCGGTGCCGATGACGGCGCGCTGCCAGAGCAGGAACGCAAGCTGGGCCTGGACCCGCGCGTCGCTCGGGGCGACCCGGGCTGCCTGCCGGAGCGCCACGATGGCGCGGTCGAAGGCCTCCACCGTGCCGAGCTGGGTGAGCTGCCGGGCGAGCAGGTAGAGCCGGTAGGCCTCCGGGTCCGTCGCCGGCCGGACCGCCGGGCTTGCGCGGCTCGGGAGAAGCTTCAGCGCCAGCGCGTGGGTCACCGCCTTCGCGATCTCGTCTTGCACGGCGAACACGCCGGTGAGTTCCCGGTCGAATGTTTGCGACCAGAGGTGGTAACCGTCCGCGGCGTTGATGAGCTGCGCGTTGATCCGGACCCGGCTCCCCTCCTTGCGCACGCTCCCCTCCAGGACCGAGGCAACGTGGAGCTTCTGCCCGATGCCCGCGAGGTCCTCGTTCTTTCCCTTGAAGGCGAAGGAGGATGTGCGCCCCACCACGCGGAGTCCGTCCACCTGCGCAAGTGCGTTGAGGATCTCCTCTGCGATCCCGTCGGCGAAGTACTCCTGATCCCTCTGCGGGCTCATGTCGGCGAAGGGCAAGACCGCGATGGACGGGGGGGCCGATCTCGCGCCGGAGCCCTCCGCGGCACGGCGCCCGGCCCCCGGCCAGACGAAGAAGTAGACGAGGCCCGGTGCGGCCGCCGCGATGCCGAGCCCGAGGAGGAGGAGGACCCGGCCGCGCGGGGGGCGCGAGGTCACCGGTGAGCCACCGCCCGCCTCCTCGGCAGGCCGGGTCCTCTCGATCCCGCTGGCCTTGAGGTCGAAGACCCAGGCAAGCGCCGCCGTGATGGGGAAGCCCAGACCGAGGATCACCACCACGAAGCTGAGCGTCCACTCCGGCAAGTGGAGCCCGTGCATCACCGGCTCGTAGACCTGGAGGACGGCGAACGCGACCACGCCCCAGACCAGCAGCGCACGGATCACGCGGCGTCGCTTCAACTCGGCGATGAAGTCGTTGAACCGGGCCAGGCTCCCCCCTCGAGGCGTGTACGGATCATAGCGACCCGGGAGGGCCGCGCCATGTCATGCACGTACCGTGTATTGACGAAGCACCCGGATACAGGCAGGAAACAAGCTACACCCCCTTGACGGCTTAGGCCAAAGAAGGCATCCCAGGTTGGGCGCTCATGGGCTAGCGTCACGTCTCGCTTACATGAGGGGGCCAGGCATGGCGCGGATCTTCACCCGGCAACTCGTCGGCGTCCTTTTCTCCGCTGGGCTCACGGCCTGGGCCTTACCGACGGCAGCCGCTCCGGGCGATCCGGGCATTCCCACCGCCGAGCTCGATCCATACTTCAGGGGCGGCAAGGAAGGGCACGCCTACACGCTGGCGATGCTCGAGCTGGGCATGCGCACCGGCGCCGCCACCACTGCGGCGCTGCGCAACGATCCCGAGCGCGCCAAGGCTTCGCTGAAGGCGCTGCGGGAGCAGATGGTCAAGGTCGGCGCCATGGTGCCGTCGTGGAAGCCCTACTTCAGCACCGCGGTCATCGTCGAGCTCGAGAACGCAGTGGCCAGCAAGGCCGACGTGGCGGTCCGGCGAAAGATCGCGAGCCGGCTCGAGAACTCCTGCACCACCTGCCACGCGCGATACATGTTCCAGGTGCAGGCGCAGTACCGGTGGGGCAGCTTTGCCGACGCCGCGGTCACCACGGACAAGGGAGAGCTCTCCTTCCACCAGGTCATGCTCGACCTCGCCAGCGACCTCGGCGCGGTGCGCGGGGACGTCGACGCCGGGCAACTTCCCGAGGCCAGGGCGGCGTACACCCGGCTGATGGAGCGCTTTGCGATGATGGAGCAGCTCTGCGCCAACTGCCACGACCAGCCGCGCCAGTACTTCATCGACTCCGCCGTGAAGGCGCGCCTGTTCAAGGTCGGCGGCCTGCTTCGCCGCGGCGAGACGCGCGTCGGCGAGTACACGCCGCTCTTCAACGACGTGAACGAGATGAGTTGTCTGCCCTGCCACCAGGTGCACATGCCGGCCGCCTTCCAGCAGCGAAACGCGCTGGAGGCGAAGAAGTAGCCGGATGGGCCGGCGCCTCCTCGCGCTCCTGGCGGCGCTGGCAATGGCCTCGGCGGCGCCCGCCGTCGCGGCGCCCGCGGGCGGACCGGTCGTGACCCCCCTCGACGAAGCCGCTGCCGGCCGCTTCGCCGCGCTGGCGCTCGCCTGCGTTCACCAGGAGTACCCGAACAAGCTCTCCCACGTTCTCGCCTCCGACGCCGACGTCCGGCCGCCCCGCGACCTGACGCCGGCCTTCTTCGGATGCTTCGACTGGCACTCCTCGGTCCACGGCCACTGGCTCCTGGCGCGGCTGGCCCGCCGCTTCCCGGCCGCTCCCTTCGCGGCGCCGGCGCGTGCCGCCCTGGCGCGGAGCCTCACGCCGGAAAACCTCGCCGCGGAGGCGGCCTACTTGAAGACGCCAGGGCGCGCCTCCTTCGAGCGGCCCTATGGCCTCGGCTGGCTGCTGCAGCTGGCGGCCGAGCTGCGCGGCTGGGACGACCCGGATGCAAGAAGCTGGGCAGCCGCGATGGCGCTGCTCGAGACCGAGGCGGCCGCGCGTCTCGCGGTCTGGCTCCCCAAGCTCCACTACCCCATCCGATCCGGCGAGCACTCGCAGACCGCGTTCGCCTTCGGCCTGGTCCACGACTGGGCGGTGGCCACCGGCAATGAGGGGATGCGCCGGCAGATCGACGAGCGGGCGCGCGCGTTCCACATTGCCGATCGGGCCTGCCCGATCGCCTACGAACCCTCGGGCGAAGACTTCCTCTCGCCCTGTCTCGCCGAGGCCGACCTCATGCGGCGCGTGCTGCCGCCCGCGGAGCTGGCTCGCTGGCTCTCCCGCTTCCTTCCCGGCGTGCCGCGCACCGGCGGAGCGGCGTGGCTCGCTCCCGGCGTGGTGACGGATCGCTCCGACCCCAAGCTGGCCCACCTCGACGGGCTCAACCTGAGCCGCGCCTGGATGATGCTCGGCGTCGCCTCCGGCCTCCCGGCCGGAGATCCGCGGCGCGCGGCGCTGTCGGCCGCTGCCCGGGAGCACGCGTCGGTTTCGCTGCCCGCCGTCACCGGCGAGCACTACGAGGGTGGGCACTGGCTGGGGACGTTCGCGGTCTATCTCACGAGCGGCGCGGGGCGCGGCTCGGGGGGCGCCGAAGCGCGCTGAGTGGTGGGCAGAAACCGGAGGGCCCCATGTTCGACTTCCTGCTGACCGATGAGCAGAAGGCCTTGCGCGAGGAGGTGCGGGACCTCGTTCGCTGGGTTCCCCGCAAGATGATCCTGGACATGGACCAGGACAAGGTCCTCTTCCCCACCGAGTTCCTGCGGGAGGCTGGGCGGCGCGGCCTGATGGGGGTGCGCTACCCGCGCCGCTGGGGAGGGCGGGGCATGGACTGGGTCGCCACCTCCATGGTGATGGAGGAGGTCGGGACGCTTGGCTACATCTTCGCCTGCGTCTTCGGGATCGGGGCGGAGCTGGTCTGCGACGCCATCGTCCTCCACGGCACCGACGCCCAGCGCGAGAAGTACGTGAAGCCCCTGCTTCGTGGCGAGATCTTCGCCGCCGAGTGCCTCACCGAGCCGCGGGGCGGCTCCGACTTCTTCGGGACCACCGCGGTCGCCGAGCATCGGGGGGATCACTTTCTCCTCAACGGGCAGAAGCGCTTCATCGTGGGCGCCGAGGCGGCCGACTACTTCCTGGTCTACGCCCGCACCGACCCGGCGGCGAAACCTCACGAGGGGATCAGCTGCTTCATCGTGGACCGTGGCCCTGGCGTCGAGACGAAGTACCTCTACGGCCTCATGGGCTGCCGCGGGGGCGGCGCCGGCCGGATGGTCTTCCGGGACGTGGTGGTGCCCGCCGAGAACCTGATCGGGCGGCTCCACGGCGGGGCCGCGGTCTTCGACACCATGATGATCCCGGAGCGGCTCGGCACCGCGGCGATGACCATCGGGGCGGCCCGCCCCGCGCTGGAGATCGCCACGGGGTACACGCTGAAGCGCAAGGCCTTCGGCCAGCCCATTCACCAGTTCCAGGGCGTGAGCTTCCAGATCGCCGAGGCGGCCATCCTGCTCGACGCGGCGCGCGCCATGGTGGACACGACCAGCCGAGCGGTCGTCGCCGGCGCGGACCCGGCCACCATCCGGCGCCTGGTCTCGGAGACCAAGAAGTTCGTCACCGAGGCCTGCCAGAAGGCGGCCCACAACGCGATGCAGGTCATGGGCGGCATCGGCTACACCGACGTCTTCCCCATCGAGCGCATCGTCCGGGACCTGCGGCTCGCCTCCATCTGGACCGGCACCAACGAGGTGATGTCGGTCATCGTCGCCAGCGAGTGGTACCGGGAGTACCGAAGGACCAAGACCGAGGCGCGCACCCGCGACCACGAGGCGGACGCCATCTCGGCCGACCGGCTGGAGGAGAAGGACTTCGGCTAGGTCGACCGGCGGGCGCGGACGGCGGTGCCCGGGCCTCACATGGAGATTTCCGGCCCCGCCCCTTCCGCTTCCGTGGCCCGTCGAGCGTCCCACCAGAGGAAGAACCCGAGCGCGACGAATACCGCGAGCCCCATCCAGTTTCCGGCGGAACCGTCGTTTCCGAAGCCGTACCTGATCGGCGTCTTCCACCAGTCGAAGGCGAACCGGGTCATCCCGTCCGCCACTCCGGCGATGGCGCCTCCGGCGATGAACCCCGACGCGATCAGCATGCCCCGGTTCCCTCGCGCCTGTGCAAGCAAGGCGTTTCCGGTGGGACGCCGGACGAACCAGGCGACGATCGCTCCCGCCAGGATCGGGGTGTTGAGCTCGATCGGCAGGTACATCCCCAGCGCGAAGGCAAGCGACGAGATGCCGAGCATCTGGACGATGACCGCCACCACCGCGCCGATGCCGTAGAGGAACCAGGGCACCTCGCCGGACTGCATGACCGAGGAGATCACGGCCGCCATCGCATTGGCCTGCGGCGCCGCCACCGGATTCGGATGCTGCGGCGACGGCGAGAATCCGTACACGTGCGCGAAGACGAACATGACGGCGGTCACGGTGACCGCGGCGACCACCGACCCCGCCATCAGCGTGAGCTCGATCCGCCTGGGCGTGGCCCCGGTCCAGTAGCCCACCTTGAGAATCGTCACCATCGACCCCGTCATCGAGAGGGCCGTGCAGACGACGCCTCCGATCAGGAGGACCGAGAGCATGCCGCTCGAACCCTTCAGGCCGAGCGCCGACAGGACGCCGGCTGCGATGATGAGGGTCGTCAGCGTCATTCCGGAGATGGGCGTCGTCGATATCATCGCGATCGCCCATGCCGACACGGCTGCGAACAGGAAGGCGATCCCGAAGGTCAGGGCCAGGGACAGCGCCGAGATCGAGGTCGCCCCGGCCATGCCGGAGAGGACGGCGAAGCGGAAGTAGAGGAAGAGGGCGAGCGCCAGGGCGGCCGTCCCGGCGACGACCGTCCCGATCGAAAGGTCGCGATCCGTGCGCACCGCGACCTCGTCGCCCTGGCCGATCCGCCTGAACTGGCCGACGACGCGGGAGACCGCCTGCACGATGACCGGAGACATCTTGAGGACGGACATCACGCCGGCAGCGAAGATCGCGCCGATCCCGATGTAGCGGACGTACTGCGAGAAGATGGCCTCTGCGCCGAGGCCGGCGATGGCCGGGCGCCCGGGGAAGAGCGGCGCCGACGACAGCGCCCCCATCGTCCCCACGAGCGGTACGAAGACCCAGTAGGAGAGGAACGAGCCCGCCGCGATGATGGTCGCGTAGCGCAGCCCCACGATGTACCCCAGACCCAGCACGGCGGCGGACGTGTTCAGGACGAAGATCGCCTTGGCCTCGTCGGTCAGCCGGTGGAGCGAGGGGATGAGGACCGTGGTGAAGGTGTCCCGCCAGGCCCCGAAGTGGAG
>Ga0315271_10001213_pt1 | contig 15457 bp, 12 predicted proteins | sample C3_top_MG_FD_204664 | JGI IMG/M metagenome (GOLD analysis project Ga0315271, IMG submission 204664) | Sediment microbial communities from Yellowstone Lake, YNP, Wyoming, USA - C3_top | ecosystem: Environmental > Aquatic > Freshwater > Lake > Sediment | place: USA: Wyoming | collected 2017-08-01 | reverse complement strand
TCTTGATGCGGGACGGGTCCTGCGCGCCCGCGCTGGCGGTTGCCAGTGAGAGTGCGGCCGCCACGGCGGCAGTGAAGCGACGCATCGCGTGCTCCTGCGGTTATTGGTGATGAAACGGGGCGCGCCCGGTGAGACAGGTCCTGCGCCAGACTACAATGCTAGCGCCGGAGCCCCCCTCTACGGAATGCGGGGCCGGACGGTGTCACGCGGGGCGGCCTGCGGCACGGCATGGGGGACAGCCAGCTGCTCGGTGCGCTGGAGGGCCTCGCGCAGGGTTTCCACGGTGCCGTCCCGCAGGAAGCGCGCCGAGCGCTCCACCACATCCACCGCGGCGGAGTCGGCAAAGCTGTGCCCCTCGCCGGGGTAGCGGTGTCGCGTGACCAGCGCGCGGTGGCGGGTCAGCACGCGCGCGAGCGTGTCTTCCGCCGCCATCGGCACCACGTCGTCGTCCGTGCCGTGCAGCAGCAGCGCCGCCGGGAAGCGCCGCACGCTGTCGGCGGTGCCCGGCTCGAGTCCGCCCGAGAGCAGCACGACGCGCGCAATGCGCGGGTCGGTGGCGGCGGCACCCACCGCGACGTACGCGCCCAGCGAAATGCCGAACAAGCCCACGCGGGAGGGCCGCACCTCGGGTCGCGCGCGTGCCCAGCCGACGGCATCGTGCACCACGCGCACCCAGCGCCAGTACTCACGCGCCTCGAGCGCGTCGTCCGCGGTGAACGTGCCGGTGCCGTCGAAGTAGTGCACCACGTACGTCGCGATGCCGCGGGTGGCGAGCGCCTCCGCGTACCGCTGGGTGCTCTGGCCGGCAATGACGTGAATGCCGCCCGAGCCGTGCAGGACGATGGCCGCGGGGTGCCGCTGCCCCTTGCCCTCCGGCACGTATGCATCCACCTGGATGGTGCGACCGAGCGAGGTGAAGCTCAGGGAGCTCTCCTCGACGGGTTGCACATGGCCCGGGAGATGCAGGCGGCCGGCACAGGCGGCGAGCAGCAGGGCGCCGGACAGCACGCCGACCCGGGCAGGGCCTCCGCGTGGACGTCGCGCCGCCGCCCTCACCGCTCAGCGCCCGGTCGAGCCGAACCCGCCGGCGCGGTCCGTGGTCGCCTTCACTTCGCCCAGCACGAACGCGAGCACTTCGTGCCGGGCCAGCACCATCTGCGCAATGCGCTCGCCGTGCGTGATCACGAGGTCGCGCGTGCCGCCGTGCTTCACCGGCACGCAGCACTCCTCGGGATAGTCGGCGTCTATGGTCCCGGGCGCGTTGGCAATGACGATGTCGGTCTTGAGGCTCGTCCCCGAGCGAGGGCGCACCTGCGCCTCGATGCCGATGGGCAGGCGCATGCGAAAGCCCAGTGGAACCAGCGCGCGCTCCCCGGCGTGGAGCACCAGCACCGTCTTGCCGTCGCGCTGCTCGACCTGGCGATCATGCACGGCGCCGTCGAGAAAGACCTTCACCACGCGCCCCGTCAGGTAGGCCGACAGGTCATACCCCGCGCTGTGTTCGGTGGCGCGGCCAGGAGGGGCCACATCGGCGTGGAGCGGCTCGAAGATGATGTCGGGCACGGTGGGCGGTAGACGGTGGACGGTAGACCCTGGAAGGTGGATTCTAGCAAGTGCGGCGGGGGAGGGCCAACTTCGCGGCTCGCGTGTGCTCCCTCACGGAACGTCTGGCCCCTCGCTACTGTAAGAGCATCATGCGTATTCCGCCCCTGTTCCGCATTGCGTTCGCCGGCCTCCTGGTCGCCCCTGCCCTCGCCTCCGCCCAGCGTCCACCCGGCGGCGGCATGCCACAGGGCGGCCCTCCGGGCGGGCGTCGCGAGGAGCCGGCGCCGTTTCATGCCGTGGTGGGCGACACGACGTCTCCCGAAGGCCTGGCCCGCGCCGCCCAGGTGAAGTTCGAGGAGTTTCGCCGCAATAACCTGCCCAACGCGCACAGCGGCCGGCCAGGAACGTGCGACGAGCAGGTGGGGCGCTTCTGCTACTGGTACGACGAGAAGGCGCCGAAGGCCATCGAGCTCAAGGTGGTCACCGAAGCGAGGCGCCAGCTGATCTTCATCCTCGATTCACTGGCGCGCGTCGTGCCCGTGAACCGGTGGATCGCCGGACAGCGCGTTCGCTATCTCGACGAGGCGGGTCGGGGTGACGAGGCGCTCAAGGCGGCGCAGGAATGCCGGGCCGGCGGCTGGTGGTGCGGCGCCCTGGTGGCGTTCGCACAGCACGAGCTGGGCAACTACCCTGCGGCCGACAGCGGCTTCAAGGCCGTGCAGGAGCGCATGGGCGAGCGCGAGCGCTGCCAGTGGCGCGACATCTCCATGCTCATTGACGACGACACGCGCCAGCAGTACCGGCGCCTGCCGTGCGGCGCCGAGAAGGAAGCATTTGAGGACCGCGTCTGGTGGTACTCGCGCACCCTCTATGGCCTGCGCGGCAATGACTCACGGTCCGAGTGGAACGCCCGCCAGCTGATGGTGCGCTTCTATCAGGACGCGCCGAGCGCGCACCAGTTTGGCTTTGACGAGGACGAGCGCGAGCTGTCGCTCCGATTTGGATGGCCGCGGTACTGGGCCAAGGAAGGCAGCGATGGGCGCGGCGGCATCAGCATCGTGAGCGACGAGGCCTCGCCCGCCTACCGCTACCTGCCGGCGGGCAACGTGCTCAGCAACCCCGCCATTTCCGACTCGTCGCAGTGGCGCCTGCACCAGCCGCCGGTGATCGGCCGCTACGCCCCGCCGTATGCCAGGAAGCTCATCGCCCTCGAGCACCAGCAGGCGATGTTCCGCCGCGGAGACTCGGCGCTGCTCGTGATGGCGTATGACGTCTCGCCCGTACAGGGGCTCGGCACCGCCGCGCGCCGCCGTGCCGCCATGGTGGTGGCGCAGGGCGAGCAGCCACTGCCGCACATCGTCAGCAGGGACAACGCGCCAACGTCCGGGACGATGTCGGTGAAGGGTCAGTGGGGTCCACTGCTGTTCAGCGGCGAAGTCTGGGCGCCCGATTCCAGCGTCGTGGCGCGGGCGCGGTACGGCGTGCATCCGCCCTACGCCGTGGACACGCGGGTCACCGTGTCGGACCTGCTCTTCTTCAAGCCGAACGGCACGCCGCCGTCCACCGTCGAGGAAGCACTGCCGCTGGCATTGCCCACCGAGCGCGTGCGCGCGGGCGCTCCGCTCGGCGTCTACTGGGAGGCCTACGGCACCGATCCCGACGGCGAGAACATGAAGCTGACGGTGACGGTGGTGCGCGAGGTGGAGGAGTCCGGCGGCGTCCTCCGGCGTCGGTCGTCCGCGCTGAAGCTCGTGCGCGAAGCGACGCCCGTGAGCATCTCGGTGAACGACATGTCGGCGCGCGGGCGCACCATCTCGCCGCGCTCGGTCACGCTCGACATCTCGACGCTCAAGAAGGGCGCGTACATCGTGCAGCTCGAGATCGGCGTGGACGGACAATTCGCCCTGCGGGCCGATCACCGGATCGAGATCATCGCTCCCTGACGACGGTGTGAAGTGGAAGCCGGCAGGGTTAGATTGCATGGTTTCCCTCCACACCAGCACATGAACCGCATCCGACTGGCCGCGCTCGCCGCCCTGCTCTGCGTCGTCACGCAGGCCCTCGCCGCGCAGGGTGTCACGCCGCCCGCCCCGGTACGGGCCGACTCGCAGGCGTCGGCGACGGCCGGCAAGCCGCCCGCCGCGCCCAAGCAGGCCGCCCGCAAGAAGGCCACCAAGAAGGCCAAGTCGGCCGCCGCCGTTCCGGTGGACAGCGAGGCCAAGCTCGACTCCATCTACGACCTGCGCTGGCCCGTGAAGATGCCCGAGCCGCTGCCGGGCTCCATTCTCCCCGCCAAGCGCATCATCGCGTACTACGGCAACCCGTTCTCCAAGCGCATGGGCGTCCTGGGCGAGTACCCGCCCGACCAGATGCTCGGCATGCTCGACGCCGAAGTGAAGGCGTGGGAGAAGGCGGATCCCACGACGCCGGTGCAGCCCGCGCTGCACCTGATTGCGGTGGTGGCCCAGGGCGGCCCGGGGACGGACGGCAAGTACCGCGCGCGCATGCCCGACGAGCTGATTGAACGCGTCGCCGGGTGGGCGGCCAAGCGCAACGCGCTGGTTTTCCTCGACATCCAGGTCGGCAAGAGCACGCTCGCCGAGGAGCTGCCCCGGCTGGAGAAGTTCCTGTCGCGGCCGAACTTCCACCTCGGCATCGACCCCGAGTTCTCCATGAAGGACGGCGGCCTGCCCGGCAAGAAGATCGGCACCTACGACGCCGCCGACGTCAACTACGCGTCGCGCTTCCTGCAGGAGCTCGTGACCAAGTACAAGCTGACGCCCAAGGTGCTCGTGGTGCACCGCTTCACGCGAAAGGGCGTGACCAACACCAAGAACATCAAGCTCGACGCGCGCGTGCAGGTCGTGATGGACATGGACGGCTTTGGGCCGCCGCACCTGAAGCGCGCGACGTTCCGCTCGTGGATCAAGGCGGAACCGGTGCAGTTCGTGGGCTGGAAGCAGTTCTACAAGCCGCGCAACGACAATCCGCGCACGAGCATCGAGGCGATCCTGAAGCTCAATCCGCGGCCGCTGTACATCCAGTACCAGTAGGGCGCGCTACCCCAGGAAGTAGTCGCCGACCCGGATGCCATAGCGTTCCGGGTCAATGACCTCGCGCACCGAGCGCGTGAACCTCCCCGTCTCATCCGTTTCGGCCAGGTCCACGGCGCGCCCGGGATGCACCTGCTCGCCGGACGGCGTGCTGATGACATAGGCGAGCGGACGCTCGGGGAAATCTGGATTCGGGTTCACGCCGCGCGACACCGCCAGTTCCCACGTGTCGAGCACCATCACCGTGCCCACGGGATACTTGCCCAGCATCTCCGCGAAGGTGCGCACGCAGACGGGGTCGAGGAACGTGTCCGCCGTCTCGCGCATCATCGCCACGTACTCGGCGGGCAGTCGCGTGGGCGTGCGATAGCCGAGGTTGGTGGTGGCCGCGTCGAAGATCTCGATGACACTCACGATGCGGCTGTACAATCCCACCTCGCGCGGCCGCAGCCGGCGCGGATAGCCGCCGCCGTCGGGCTTGAGGTGGTGCTCGTACGCCACTAGCATGGCACGATACGGGTACTCGTTGTTCTCGCGCAGCGTGAACAGCGTCAGCAGGCCGAGCCAGGTGTGCCCGGTCAGCAGGCGCCAGTCCTCCGCGGTGAGCGCCTCCTTCTTCTCCAGCACCTCGCGCGGAATGCGCGACTTGCCGCAATCGTGGAAGATGGCGGCCAGTCCGAGGTCATACAGCTGCACCCGCGAGAGCCCGAGGCGCCGGCCGAGCGCCACCGAGAAGATGCAGACGTTCACCGCGTGCGTGAACGTGTGGTCGGCATATTCGCGCACGGTCGTGAGCCCGAGCATGGATGATTCGTCGGTGCAGATGCGATCGACGATCAGCTGCACGGTGCGCTTGAGCGCACGCAGGTTGGGGCTCTGGCCCAGCTCGATGGCGCGCATCACCTCGGCGGCCGCGGCCACCGAGCGCGAGTACGCGCCCTTGGCCGGGTCCACCGTGGACTCCTGCCCTGCTCCGCTCTCCTCGGCCTTCACGGGTGGCTCGAGCACGAAGGCCGTGACGCCCGCGGTGGCCAGCCGCTGGCGCAGCGCGTGGTGCCTGGTGGTGGCGTCGTCGCCGGTGGGCGAGCTGAGGAGCGTCGTGAGCACGGTCCAGTGGGCCGTGGTCGTCAGTCCCGTGACCCGCAGCACGCCGGTGCCGCTCGCCCGGAACTGGGCAATGAGGTACGCGACGTTGGCGTAGTTGTCGAGGTCGAGCCGCAGGCGCGTGCCGTTCACGAACAGGAACTCGCCGGCGATGCGCAGTTCCATGTCGCCCTCGGCGCCGGTGAGCTGCGCGGCCACCGACTGCAGTTCCTGCACCGTCTTCTGCACCACGGGGTTGTCAGCCGGGTACATCCGCAAGCTGCGCAGCGAGCCGCAGAAGGCGAGCACGAGGCTGCGCCCCACCGCGCGCACGGCGCCCTCGCCGGCGTCGCTGGCGTCCTTTCGCGGCGCGGGAGCGGTCACGGGGCCCCCTCGGCGCGCCCGAGTGCGGTGCGCACGGCGCGACGAATCAGCGGGTCGTCAATGCTGCTGGCCGCCTGCAGCGCCTCGCGCGCCAGCGGCGTGTTCACGCGGCCGAGCGCCGCTGCCGCGCAGGCGCGCGTCTCCGGATCCGATTTTCGCTTGAAGAACCCCGGCGGTCCCACGAGCTGGCCCTTGAGCCACGGCACGCCCTCGTCACCGCACAGGATGCCGAACAGCTCGAACCACGCGCGCTGCTCGTTGGCCTCCATGTCGCGGATGTCGCGCCCCTTCACGATCTCCGCGACCTTGGGAAGCACCGGCCGGAACTTGGCGTGCGTGAGCACCTTCAGCGCAGCGACCCTCACCTGCGGGCCGGCATCCGCCAGCGCCCGCTCCAGCGCGGACATGGCGCGCGGCGTCGCCATGATGGCGAAGGCACTGACCGCGGCCAGGCGGCGCGGCTCTTCGGCGTGCCCCAGCTGGCGCATGAGCCCGGCAAGGGCCGCGTCGAGGTTCAGCAGCGCGCACCGCTGCATCGCCTCCAGCGCCACGGGCGTCTGCTCCGACTGGATGAGCCGCACCAGCTCCTCGTGACTCACCTCCGCCAGCTGGTCGGCCGCCGCCGCGTACACCAGTCGCAGGTCCTTGTGCCGCGATTCCGCCGCCCACCAGAACAGCGTGCCGAGTGCGCGTGCATGCAGCTGGGCCACCAGCGACGACACGTCCGCCAGCGAAGGTCGCGCCTCCGCCGTGTCCACCAGCTCGAGCAGCGGCCCCAGCAGCGCCGGGTCACTCACCCGGTCCGCGAGGTGCGTGAACGCCTCGGCCGTCTCGGCCGTCACCGCCGGCGCGCGGCCCACCGCCACGGCGGACTCGCGCAGCAGGCCCGCGATGCCGGCAAAGTCGCGCGCGGTCAGCAGGTGCAGCATCATGGCGTCGAGGTGCCGCACGATCTCGGCCCGCACCTTCGGGTCCCGCTGCAGCTCGAAGATGTCGAGCAGCGCATCGCACGTGTCACGGCGCAGGTTGGCGTCGTACTCTGCCGCAATCGCGCTGTCGAGATGCTGCATGGCCGCCAGTCGCGCGCGCTCGGCGTCGGAGTCGGGCAGCAGGGCCGCCTGCATCGCCGCGTCCACCGCCGCCGACGCGGACTCCTCGGCTCGGCGACGCGCCGCGTCCACCGCGCTGCGCGCGTCCTCCCGCACGGTCGCGGTGGCGGGCCAGCGGCCCGGCAGGGCGGAGGGATCCATGGGCGCGCCCTCGCTGGTCACCGTGTCGATGTACCGGTACGAGAGGTGCGCGAAGTCTTCCTCCCACAGGAGCGTCAGCACGTCATCCTCGAAGTCCTGCGCGCGGCGCACCTTCGGGATGATGTCGAGCAGCGCGTGAATTTCCTCGTCCTCAAACCCCGCCGAGAACGTCACCTGGCGCACGCCGTCCTTGAACAGCGTCCAGGGCAGCGAGTCCGACGCCTTCTCCTCCTCGTCGAGCACCACCGCGTCGTGCCAGGTGAACTGCGTCTCCGTGACCTGCAGGGCGATTTCGTCGGCCTGCGCCCACACGGTACGGAACGCCTCGCGCAGCGCCTCGAGCGCCTTCAGGTACGTGGGGTTGCCGCTCGGGTACAGCTGGTGCAGGCGCACCGTCTTGTCGAGCTGGCGCAGCAGGTCGGCCACGAGGGCCGGCGCGAATGGCGCCGCGCCCCCGCTGTGGGGCGGCTCCGCGGACAGGTCGGCGCTGGGGGTCACGCCCCAAACATACGCCGGATTGTGGAATTTTGCCGCTGTGCCATCTTCATGCGCGACCCCATGCGGCCGGGGAGGCCCCGGCGGCCGCGCTCACCACCAGCTCACGAGCCGAATGTCCACTTACGCAGCCATCACCGGGTGGGGCGATTGCATGCCCCCGTCCGTGCTCACCAACGACGATCTCTCGACCTTCCTCGAGACGAACGACGAGTGGATCACGTCGCGCACCGGCATGAAGGAACGCCGCATCTCGCACGTGAGCGGCATTGACATGGCCACGGTGGCCGCCGCGCGGGCCATCGCGTGCGCCGGGCTCGAGCCCAAGGACATCGAGCTCATCGTCTACGGCAGCTGCAGCTACGAGGAGCAGGTGCCCAACAGCTCGTCGGCCGTGCAGGTGGCGCTGGGGGCCACCGGGGCGGCGGCCATGGACGTCAACACCGCGTGCACCAGCTTCCTGTACGGCCTGACGTCCGCCACCGCCATGATCCGCACCGGCGTGGTGAAGAACGCGGTGGTCATCGGCGTGGAACTCATCAGCCCGTACATGGACTGGAGCAACCGCAACGTCGCCGTGCTGTTTGGCGATGGCGCGGCCGCCGTCGTGCTGCAGGCCTCCGACAAGGAAGAGGGCGTGCTGGGGAGCGTGCTTGGCTGTGACGCCGAGGCGCGCGGCACGCTGCGCATTCGCGGCTTTGGCTGCGGCTACGCCAATCGCGGCGTCACGCTGGGCGACACGCTGTGGGACTTCGACGGCCCGCAGATCTTCAAGCGCGCCGTGCGCGGCATGAGCGAATCGTCGGCCAAGGTCATGAAGCAGTGCGGCGTGACGGCCGACGACATTGACCTCTGCATCCCGCACCAGGCCAACCTGCGCATCATCGAGGGCGTGGCCAAGTACGCCGGCGTCCCCATGGACAAGGTGATGCTGACGGTGCAGAAGTACGGCAACATGAGCGCGGCCACCGTGCCGGTGGCGCTCGTGGAGGCGCTCGAGACGGGGCGCGTGAAGCCCGGCGCGACGCTCCTCATGCCCGCCTTTGGCGGCGGGCTGACGTTCTGCTCGCTGGTGGTGAAGTGGGGCGATCGCGTGACCCCGCTGGGCACGAGCGACCGCGAGCTGCCGCCGGTCACCGACACCGCGCTCGAGATGGTGAATGCCATCCGCGCGCAGCAGGACCCGCACGGCCGGTCGGTGCGGGGGCTGATGTCGCCGGTGTTTGCGGAGGTGCGGATATAGATCGCAAGAGCGCAAGAACGCGAGAACGCAGGAGGTTTATCTCGCGCTCTCGCGCTCGTGCGCTCCCGCGATCTTCTCCATGGCATGCTCCGCCAGCGCCGTGATGGTCAGCGACGGGTTCACGCCAGGGTTGGCCGGCATCGCCGCGCCGTCGCAGATGAGCATGTTCTCGTAGCCGAACACGCGGTTGTGCTTGTCCACCACGCCGCGTGACGCGTCGGCGCCGATCACGGCCCCGCCCAGGATGTGCGCCGTGGTCGGGATGTTCATCGTCGCCTCCAGCACGCTGCTCTGCGCCGTGCCGCCAATGTGCTGCGCCAGCCACTCCGCCGCGGCGTTGGCCACGGGAATGAAGGTCGGGTTCGGCTTCTCAGGGTCCTGCTGCGTGCCAATGGAATATCCGCGCCGGAACCAGCGCTTCTTGGCGCGAAAGCTCATCGCGTTGTCGCTCGACTGCATCACCAGCAGGATCAGCGAGCGGCGGCTCCACCCCACGGGAAACAGGTTGCGCAGGAACTGCAGCGGATGCCGCGCGATGGCGCGCAGCAGCAGCAGCGGCCGCGTGAGCCGCGTGCCGTTGCCGGTCAGCGGCGCCTGCAGCAGGGCAATGAAGTCGCCGTGCCGCCCGTACGTGCAGAACTCAAAGTGCGTGTCGGCGTCGGGATGTACGCTCGCGCTGATGGCCACGTCGGCCCACGGCTTGCGCTCGTCGGCCGCCGGCAGGTTGATGGCCAGGATGCTCTCGCTGTTCGTGCGTACCAGCTGGCCAAGTTGGTCGCTGATGCGCGGCAGCGAGCCGCCGTGCTTGAGCGTGGCCAGCAACTCGCCCGTGCCGAGCGCGCCGGCGGCGAAGATCACGCCGCGCGCCGTAAAGGTCCGGCGACGCTTCACAAGCCACGCCCCCGGGCGCTGCGTCGTGATGCGATATCCATCACGCCCGTCCTCGGCGCCCATGGGACGCACGTCCACCACGCCGTGCTCGGCAAGCACCGTCGCGCCCTTCTTCTCCGCGAACCACAGGTAGTTTTTCAGCAGCGTGTTCTTGGCCCCCACGCGGCACCCCACCATGCAGGCGCCGCAGCGCGTGCACCCGGTGCGGCTGGGGCCCTCGCCGCCAAAGTACGGGTCGGGCACCTCCACGTCGGCCTTGCCGAAAAAGACGCCCACCGGCGTGCGCGTGAACGTCTGCTCGACACCGAAGTGCGCGCCGAGTTCTCGCAGCAGGTCCTGCCCGTCCGATGAGAACGGCACGGTGGCCACGCCGAGCATTCGCTCGGCGGTCTCGTAGTGCGGCTGCAGCGCCGCCCCCCAGTCCTCCAGCCCGCGCCACTGCGGGTTGTCGAAGAAGGCCGGCTTGGCGCGATACAGCGTGTTGGCGTACACCGTGCTGCCGCCGCCCACCGCCGTGCCGCTGGCGACAAAGACGTCCTTGAACGGCGTCAGCCGGAAGATGCCGCGCATGCCCAGCGCCGGCGCCCACAGGAATCGGCGCAGGTTCCACGTCGTCGTGGCGTACTCGTGGTCGGCGTATCGCTTGCCTGCCTCCAGCACGGCCACCTTGTACCCTTTCTCGGTGAGCCGCAGCGCCGACACGCTGCCGCCAAAGCCGGAGCCGACGATGATCCAGTCGTAGTCGACGTTCGCTTCTCCCACGAGGGCTCCTAGACGAAGTTCGCCGCGTCCATCGCCAGCACCGCGCCCAGCAGCACGTCGGCGCCATTGGTGATGTCGCGCGGCCGCGAGTACTCCTTGGGCGAGTGGCTGATGCCGTCCACCGACGGAATGAAGATCATGCCCATCGGACAGACGCGCGCCAGGTTCTGCGCGTCGTGCCCCGCCCCGCTCGGCAGGCTCTTGGTGGTGAAGCCGAGCGTGCGCGCCGACGCGCCGATGAGCGTGCGCACGCGCTCGTCGCACAACGCGGACTCGTGCGAGACGAACTCGTGAAACGCGACGCTCGTGCCGTTCATGGCGCCGATCTTCGCCGACTCGGCGGCAATGGTGTCGTACAGGCGTTGCACCTTCTTGTCGTCGAGGTCACGCAGTTCCAGCGTGCACGTGACCTTGCCGGGCACGACGTTGGGCGCGCCCGGGAACGCCTGGATGCGCCCAACGGTGCCCACCTGCCGCCCCGGTTCGCCCGTGACGACGCGGTTGACCATCTCGGTGAAGCGTGCGGCGGTCAGCATGGCGTCGTGCCGGTCGGCCATGGCCGTCGTGCCCGCGTGGTTCGCAAAGCCGTCGATGGTGACGTCCCATTCGCGCAGGCAGACGATGCCCTCGACGATCCCGATGTCGAGCTTCTCGCGATCGAGGTTGCCCCCCTGCTCGATGTGCAGCTCCAGGTATCCGTGCACGTCGCCGCGGCGGAGCCGCGCACTCGGCAGTTGCTCGCGATTGCCGCCCAGCACCTGGATGCCGTCGCCAATGCTCTTGCCGCTGCGCGCCACCGTGGCCAGCTCCGCGGGCGTGGCGCCGGCGGTCACCAGGTGGCTGCCCCACGTGCCACCTTCCTCGTTCTGCCAGCAGGCGACCCAGAGCGGGTGCTTGGTGGATACGCCCTGCTCACCCAGCGTCCGCGCCACTTCAATGGCGCCCAGGGTGCCCACGTTGCCGTCGTAGTTGCCGCCCTCCGGCACCGAGTCCACGTGTGAGCCAAAGATGATCGGCTTGGCCACGGGATCGCTGCCGGCGCGCTTGCCGTAGATGTTGCCGGCCGCATCAATGGAGACAGCGAGCTTGGCGTCGCGCATCAACTGCATGGTGTAGGCGCGCGCGGCCAGATCGGCATCGCTGTAGGCGAGGCGGGTGACTCCGCCCTGCGGGTTCTTGCCGAACTCGCCGATGGCCGTGAGCCAGCTGTTGAGCCGCTCACCGTTGACGCGGGGGGAGCGGCGCGCTTGGGCGGCGCCGGCGCGTGTCGCGGGAATGGCGGCCAATGCGGCCGCCGCGGCGAGGGACCGGCTGAAATCGCGTCTCTTCATGGGACGAAGTTATTGGGTCGTGTGGATGGCCGCGAGCGGCGGCGGAGGGAATTGCCTGACGCCCTGTAGGGCGGGCGCTGAGTTCGCGGCCTCCCTCAGTGCTGGTATCGTTCTCCTGATGTCTCCGCGCCGCGCTGCCTCAGCGAGCCGTACGACCCTTCAAACCGAGATCATGGCACCAATGCAACGATTCTTCGGCACCACCCGACTCTTCGCGCTGGTCCTGGCCCTGCTCATCGTGCCGTCACTGCACGCGCAGGCCGTGGCCGCCAAGCCGGCCGCCAAGGCGACCGCAGCCGTCGCCGCCCCCCAGATCCAGACGGGTCCGGGCGGCTGGATCAAGGAATTCGGCACGATGTGGACCTTCGACGCCCCGCCCCTGACGTACTGGAAGGGACGCTACGGCTTTGAGCCCACCAAGGAATGGCTCGATCACGTGCAGCTGTCGAGCGTCCGCATTCCGGGATGCTCGGCCTCGTTCGTGTCGGACAACGGCCTGGTGATGACCAATCACCATTGCGCCCGCCAGTGCATCACGGCGGTGTCGCCCAAGGACACGAGCTACCAGGAAGCCGGCTTCGTCTCGGCGAAGCTCGAGGACGAGAAGCGGTGCACGGCGTCGTACGCCGACCAGCTCGTGAGCTTTGAGGACGTCACGGCCAAGGTGCGCGCCGCGGTCACGGCCACCGCCACCGCCGCGCAGGTCGAACAGCGGGACAAGGCCATCGAGGAGATGCAAACGTCCTGCCAGAAGACCACCGGGTATGTCTGCCAGGTCGTCACGTTCTACCAGGGCGGCAAGTACTCGCTGTACCGCTACAAGCGCTACAGCGACGTGCGGCTGGTGATGGCGCCCGAAGAGGCGATTTCGTTCTTCGGCGGCGACCCGGACAACTTCACGTATCCGCGCTACGACCTGGACCTCACCCTGCTCCGCGTCTACGAGAACGGCAAGCCGCTGCAGCCCGCCCACTACCTGCGCTGGAACGCCGCCGGTTCCAAGGACGGCGAGCTCACGTTCGTCGTCGGCAATCCCGGCAGCACCGGCCGCCTGCTGACCATGTCGCAGATGGAGTACCTGCGCGACGTGCAGTATCCCGCCACGCTCGCCGGCTACAAGGCGCAGATCGCGCTGTACAAGGAGCTCGTGGCGAAGAGCGAGGCCAACAAGCGCCTCTACGAGAACCAGGTCTTCGGGCTCGAGAATTCGCAGAAGGCGGTGACCGGATACAACGCGGGGCTCATTGACCCGTCCATCATGGCGCGCAAGGCGGCGTTCGAGAAGGACTTCCGCGCGCGCATCATGGCCAAGGCCGAGCTCAAGGCCAAGTACGGCAAGGCGTGGGACAACATCACGGCGGCGCAGAAGGAGCTGGGCAGCTTTGCCGTGGCGCAGCAGTTCCAGGGCTTCGGCGGCGGTTCCAACCTGCTGAACTTCGCCGGCGCGCTGGTGCGCCTGCCCGAGCAGGACAAGCTCGCCGATTCGCTGCGGCTGCCGCAGTATCGCGCCGCCACCATCGGCCGCCTCAAGGGCCAGCTCGGCGCGAACATGCCGATTGACCTCGAGATGGAAAAGCGGCTGCTCGCCATGCAGCTGACGCGCGCGCAGAAGGCGCTGCCGGCCAACGATCCGTTCCTCGTCGCCGCGCTCGGCGGCCGTAGTCCCGAAGTGGCCGCCGAAGTGCTGGTGAACGGCACCAAGCTGAACACGGTCGAGGCCCGCAAGGCGCTGCTCGACGGCGGCGCGGCCGCGGTAAAGGCGAGCACCGATCCGATGATCGTGCTGGCCCGCGTCGTGAACCCGCTGGCCACCAAGCACGCCATGCGCGCACAGAAGCTCAACACCACCATCAGCGCCAACGTGGAGCTCGTGGGCCAGGCGTTGTATGCGGCGTATGGCGAGGCGCTGCCGCCCGACGCGACGTTCACGCTGCGCATCAGCGATGGCCTCGTGGCCGGCTTCCCGTACAACGGCACCATCGCCCCGTACAAGACCAGCTTCTACGGCCTGTACGCGCGCAGCGCCGAGTTCGACAACCAGCCACCGTTCAAGCTGCCCGCCCGCTGGGAAGCGGCCCGCGGCACGGTGGACATGAGCACCCCGCTCGACTTCACGCTCACCGCCGACATCATCGGCGGCAACTCCGGCAGCCCGGTGATCAACCGCGCCGGCGAAGTGGTGGGCCTGATCTTCGACGGCAACATCGAGAGCCTGCCGAACCGCTTCATCTTCACGGACGAAGTGGCCCGCTCGGTGGCGGTGCACACCGCCGGACTCACCGAGGCGCTCAAGAAGGTGTACGGCGCCACGCGGCTCACCGACGAACTCACGGCGGCGGGCAAGAAGAAGTAGCCGCTCCGCTGGATCGCGCAACACACAACCCGCCGGTCGCGACAGTCGCGGCCGGCGGGTTGTTGCATGCGGGCCGCGTACATGTATTGCCATGCATGTAATGCGCTTATACCTTACATGCATGCCCAAGAACCCCCGCACCGTCCGTGAACCGGTCCAGGTCTACCTGGCCGCCGATGACAGTGCGCTGTTGCTGCGCCTCACGCAGGAAACGGGGCTGTCCAAGGCCGAGGTCCTGCGTCGTGGCGTGCGCAGTTTCGCGCGCGACCAGGGGACGGCCAGCCCGATGCTGCAGTTCATCGAGTCGGGCGACGCCCGCGGCTGGCCGCGCGCCGCGGCCGCCAATCACGACGCCGTGCTGGCCGAGTCGTACCGGCCGGCCACGCGGAAACGCCGGTGAAAGCCGCCTTCCTCGACACCTCCGGGTGGTTTGCCGCGCTGAGCCCGAAGGAAGCGAAGCATCGCGCGGCCCTGGCCACGTATCGCCGGTGGATCGGCGATGGCGTCGCGCTGGTCACCACCAACCTCGTGGTGGCCGAGATGCACATCCTGCTCAGCCGCTTCCGCGGGGCAGACGAGGGGCTGCGGTTCCTCGACGCGCTGTACCAGGACGCCAGCCACGAGGTGGTGTTCGTGGATCGTGATCTCGAGCGCGCCGCCGTGGACGGGTGGCTGCGCCGGTTCGGCGACCAGCGCCTCAGCCTGGCGGACGCGGTCAGCTTCGAGGTCATGCGCGCGCGACACCTTCGCCGCGCACTCGCGCTCGACGAACACTTCGCGCTCGCGGGCTTCGAGCTGGCGCCGTAGCGTCGGCGCCGTAGCGTCAGCGCCGTAGCGTCAGCGCCGCGGCGTCAGCGCCGCGGCGCCAATGCAGGCGTCAGGCTCGGCGGCCGCCGGTGGTGCGTCCCCTGCTCGAATGCGTAGGCGTATCCGAGCAGCTGCGCCTCGGTGAACGGCCGCCCCAGCATCTCGAGGCCCACGGGCAGTGAATCGGTCGTGAAGCCCGCCGGCACGGTGATGGCCGGAAAGGCGATGGCCGGCGCGAGACCGCGATTGTCGCCCAGGCC
>Ga0315271_10001212_pt1 | contig 15470 bp, 10 predicted proteins | sample C3_top_MG_FD_204664 | JGI IMG/M metagenome (GOLD analysis project Ga0315271, IMG submission 204664) | Sediment microbial communities from Yellowstone Lake, YNP, Wyoming, USA - C3_top | ecosystem: Environmental > Aquatic > Freshwater > Lake > Sediment | place: USA: Wyoming | collected 2017-08-01 | reverse complement strand
CGTGTGTGTGCTATGGCTTCCGGGGCCTCGATGCGCAGGTTCGGCACGCCAAAGAAAGCAAGATCGGTCAGGCCCAGCGCGAGTTCCATGGCGCTTTCGCGTATTTGCTCCGGCGCAAAGGTCGACATGATGGTCGGCGCAGTGGAACGCTGCAACCAGGCCAGCGGCTTCCCGGAGGAGTCTATGGCCGCTTCGATGCGCTCGACCGAAACGGTATGGAAAAAGTCATGGGCGAGGTCGTCCTCGCGCGTCCACGTCACCTTTACCGGCTTGCCGTCCACCGCTTTTGACAACCATGCAGCCTCGGCCACAAAGTCGGGTTTCGACTTACGGCCAAAGCCGCCGCCCAGCAACATCATGTGCACCGTCACATTTTCCTTGGCAATTCCCAGCACCTCGGCCAGCAGGTCGCGGGTATCTTCCGGCGCCTGTACGCAGGCCCAGGCCTCGCATTGCCCGTCACTGACGCGCGCCACGGCCGCAGGCGGCTCCATGGTTGCGTGCGCCAGGTGCGGCAGGTAATACTCAACTGCAATCTTGCGTTCGGCAGATGCCAGTGCCGCGTATACATCTCCAAGGTTGCGCGCGACTTCGCCGGGTTTGCTGGCTGACTCGGACAGCGCCATGCGATATTCCACCGAGTCGTAAGCGGCGTTGGGCCCGCCTTCCCATTCGATCAGCAGTTTCTTGCGGCCTTCAATGGCTGCCCAGGTGTTTTCCGCAATCACTGCAACCCCACCCAGAGGCATGTACGCTGAGGGTATTGGCGAGGACTGCAGGACCTCCACCTTGACCACGCCCGGAACCTTGAGGGCTGCGGTTGCATCATGCGATTTCAGGGTGCCGCCATACACCGGCGGACGTGCAACCACTGCATACAGCATGCCATCCACACGGGTATCGATGCCGTACTGAGCCTTGCCGGTGACGATGTCGTTATTGTCTACGCCACTGATCTCGCCTTTGCCGATATAGCGAAAATCCTGCGGCTTTTTCAGCCTGATCTGCTCTGCCGCCGGCACCGGCAACAAAGCGGCAGCGGCAGCGAATTCACCATAGCCACCACGACGACCGCTCTTGCTGTCGATGACTTCATGAAACTCCGACCTGACCTGCGCCACCGGCACCCCCCAGGCGCTTGCCGCGGCAGTTTCCAGCATCTGCCGCGCTGCCGCACCCGCGTGGCGCAGCGACATGAACGCCTGCTGCACGCTGCGCGAGCCATCCGTATTCTGATTGCCATATTTAGCCTGGTCGGCCAGGGCCTGCTGCACGGTGACCCGCGACCAGTCGGCTTCGAGTTCGTCGGCGATGATCATGGGCATGCTGGTGCGCACGCCCTGGCCCATCTCGGCACGAATGTTGATCAGGGTAACGCTGCCATCGGGAGCAATGGCGATAAACACGCGCGGATCATCCCTCAAGCCACCGGGCATGCCTGCGCCCCCGTATAATTTCGCTTCCTCAGCCAGCGCCCTGAGTGGCAAGGCGCCGATGGCCAGCACCAGCGCGCCTGTACTGACGCCGAGCAGGAACGCGCGGCGGCTTTCGTTTTCGATGGTGTCAATTGAGTGGCTTCGACTGGCGGCCAATGCCACCGGCAGGCCATTATCGCCAGCTAACCTGAACAGGGAATTCACGCTGCACCTCCACTCTTCACCACGGCGAGGTGAATAGCCGAACGGATGCGCGTATAGGTGCCGCAGCGGCACAGGTTACCGGACATGGCCGCATCGATCTCGGCATCGCTGGGAGAAGGCTTGTCACGGAGCAGGGATGCGGCCTGCATGATTTGTCCACACTGGCAATAACCGCACTGCGCGACATTGAGTTCTTTCCAGGCCTGCTGCACGGGATGATCGCCCTTCTCCGACAGCCCTTCGATGGTCGTGATCTTGCCGCCGTTAAGCACCGCCGAGACCGGCGTCACACAGGAGCGCACCGCCTTGCCGTCGATATGAATGGTGCACGCGCCACACAAGGCCATGCCACAGCCGAACTTGGTGCCGGTGAGGCCAACAACATCGCGCAGGAACCACAGCAGCGGCATATCCGGTGTGCCACCATACTCGTGATTCTGGCCATTGATTGAAATCGTCGACATGCGGGTGCTCCTCCAGGAATTAATTTGCGGTTTGCGGCTCTTGGAAGTGTATATCAGGAGATCGCTTGCCGCGACGCAGGATCACCCATCCTGACCTTTATACCTTCTGATCTGCAGGACATCAACAATCGCGCGCCCATTCCAGATGTATTCAAAATGCGGACCTTGCGTGACAGGGGAAACCAGGCGTGGCCGCAACACCGCAAGGCATTCTCCTGCCGGCCGTCGAACGCTGCGGTAAACCAGTCCGTTGCTGCCGCCGCCTTTAAGGGCGGCGCCCAAAGCCTGGCTGGCGCCATACCGCACGGGGTCCGGATTAAACCATTGCGGGTGCGATTTTTGCGCGCCACGCACGTCATGGAAATCCCCGGCGACACGGGCGTAGTAGGTGCGCATCTGCAAACGTATTGGCGGTTCGGATGAGTAGGACAGGAACCGCTCGCGGTGAAAGCGGCTTTCAGCGATGGCGGTTGCAAGGCTTTCGCCGGCGTAGTACACACCGAAACTGCCATCGGAAAAGCGGCTTCCATCCGGGTTCGGATGAGTAAAGGCCGACATGATTGGCGTCGTGCCAGCCCCCGAAATCCGGTCCTCTTCCGGCACCAGCCGGACCTCGCCCAATTCATCGCGCAGCCTGGCGTTGGTCAAGCCTTCGACGGCCACAATGGCTTCCAGGTCCCTGGCATCGGCGACCCGATCAAACACCCCGGCAGGGGGATAGCGGCTGGGAACAATGCGCGCGGATTTGCGCCATTCAACGAACAAAGTCTTCGGGGTCATGCGGCCCCGCGTTGACCATCCAGCCAGCGGCGCACCTCGTACAGATCGGCCACTTTTCCACCCAGTATTCGCTGCAGCGGGGTTCGCCCCGCAAATATCGCCGCCGTATTCGGCCGGTTGACCCAGGAATCAGCGGATCGGGGATCCGGTAGCAGGATCTGCAAGGCCTTGTAGATCCCCAGGATGTACGACAGGCGCTCCTCCAGGTCTCGCGAGTTTGCCTTTGCGGCAGCGGCAGGATTGGCCTTCCAGCGGTGCATGGTGGGTTGCGAGACACCCAGCAGCACCCCAAAGTGCTTCACCTTCACTTCCCACGCCTGCAGGATGTTGAACACCGTGCGCAAGGCGGGCGTTATCCTGTCATCACTGACGGAAGTAGTGTGCTTGTGCTGCAGCGCCGACTTTCTCATGTAACTCTCATATTGGATAGTATTTAATTTACACTATCATATGATAGTAATAAATCAAGATCAATCCCAAGCCTGGGAAAAGGCAACTCTTGCAGTCTGATTGCACCGGAAAAAATGTGAACCGGGAGAATGTCCACAACAGGCGTAGGATTATGGCCGTCGCGGTTGACTTGACCAGCCTCAAAAGGTTTAATACGCGGCCTCATCCCACCATGGCCAGGTAGCTCAGTTGGTAGAGCAGCGGACTGAAAATCCGCGTGTCGGCAGTTCGATTCTGCCCCTGGCCACCATTCCTCCGCTCCAATCTACAAACTCGCTGCACTTGCCTCTCATTCTCAAAGTGAAATCGAACTTGCGTTTCTGCGGAAACGCCACAAATCGCGAAAGTGTCCTCCGGCGCCAGTGTCACAGCAGACATGCGTGATGTCATGATTACCCCAAGTATTCATCGAACGTGAATGAAGCCATGTGGCAAGATGCAAAATCCATGCACAGCAAAGATTGAGCCTCCATAGAATGAGTAATACCCCACTGTATGATGCCTACCGGCATTTTCTGGCTAATTCTGGAACACCTTTCACCACGCCCGGACACAAACGCAATCCCGCGCTGGTCGACGACCTGTTGGCGCAGGACGTCCCACATTGGGGAGGCGTCGAGGGCAGGAGGGCTTCTGGCAAGCGCCTGGAAGGCGCCCAACGCATCGCCGCTGACATGTGGGGCGCAGACTGGTGCCGCTACTCGGTGCAAGGTTCCACCCACGGCAACCAGGCCATGGCCTTGAGCGTTGGCAGGCCCGGAGACAAAGTGATTGTTGCCCGCACGCTGCACAAATCCATGTTCTTTGGCCTGGTGCTGGCTGGACTCGAACCGATCTGGATACGGCCGGATATCGATGCCGAAACCGGCCTTACTGCCGGTATGCCGGTGGAACGCATCAGGGCAGCGTTGCACAGGCACCCGGATGCACGCGCCGTTATGCTGGTTGAGCCCAGTTACGTGGGCGGCGTTTCAGATGTAGGCGCGATTGCAGAATTGGCGCACAGCCACGGAATACCTCTGGCGGTGGATGCCGCCTGGGGCGCACATCTGGGTTTCCACCCCGAACTACCGCCGCACGCCATCCAGGCCGGGGCTGATGTGCTGGTGACCAGCATGCACAAGCACCTCACCGGCTTTACGCAGTCATCGATGGTGCTGGCGCAAGGAAACTATCTGAACCTGGAGCGACTTGAAGCAGCCTTCGAAGGGTTACACACCACCAGCCCGTCCGGGGCCATACTGGCTTCCATTGACCGCGCCCGGGGCTTGCTGCAGGAACGGGGTGAGGAACTATTGGGCAATGCCATCGGCTGGGCCGAAAAGGCCCGCCGGCGATTTCGGCAGGTGCCGGGGTTGGGCGTGATTGGCAGTGAGATCGCCGCACGCTCGCCTGCCTTATACATGCACGACCCCAGCAAGATCGTGCTCACCTTGTTTGGCACGGGTGCAGATGGTCATATTGTTGCGGATGTACTGGAGCAGCGCGGCATTCACCTCGAGTTCGCCGATCGGGATACTTTTTGCCCTGTGATTACGCTGGCCGACACGGAGCAAAACATCGATCTCATGGTCACTGAAATCATCCGTGCGGTGGAACAACACCGCGGTGCGCCGCGGCCGATGGTGCCCATCATGGCCTGGACGGTCAAGGCCGAAACCGCCATGTCCCCGCGCGATGCTTTCTTCTCGGATCACGAACGGGTATCGGCAGATCAAGCGGTCGGCCGCATCGCGGCAGAGACAGCAGCTCCTTACCCGCCCGGCGTGCCGGCGCTGGCGCCGGGCGAACGTATCCAGGCCGATGTATTGGCTGCACTACAGGCAGAAGCTGCCAGCGGTACCCGCATCGCCTATTGCGGCGACCCAATGTTGGAAACGGTGCTGGTGGTCAAGGAGTAATTACCTCCGCGGTCTTTGCTGAACGTATGAACGTCACAAATATTATTGCTGTTGTTGGTGTTCGCGGGACATTCGAGTAACCTTGCGATTCCCTCCCATCGGAGAGTTGCATGCAAACGTTTCTGGCCCTGAACGAGGTCCTGGTGGAGTTCAGCGTGCTCATCGCTGCAATCAGCAACTACCTCATCATCAACAAACTTTGGTCCCGCAGAACGAGAAAGGACGTGGCGGAGAGCATTTCCATCTCGGCGGCGCTGCTCGGGCTGGCAACGGGGTTTCCCTTCCTCATCGAGTTCGTGCTCGTCGACCACAACTGGGCGGCAGCCGGCAAGACCGGGATTGGAATTTTCACAGGCCTGGTCTTCGTCGTGGTTGGGGCAGGTCTGTGGGTGACCGAGCTGCGGGGACAGACTTTTCTGCAGCTCTTTGCCCGGGCGCTGAACCTCGAACGCAAGGAGTCCGCGGATCTGCTCAAGTCCCTGGTCCAGCCCGCAGGCGCGCACCACCTCATCCGCGTGTTCGAAGCCATGGCGAGCGTCGACCGGCATATCGACGCACGGGAAATCGAGATGATCCAGGAGTTCGCCAGGCACTGGCACCTGGATCCCCCGAAACTCACGGAGGGTGCGGTGGAACATGACGGTGACGTGATCGGGCTGCGCAGGAGCGTGGAAGACTACTTGAAGGTTTCGCCTCCGGCCGATCAGGCGTCGGAGCTTCTGGACGTTTTGCAAATCTTCGTCATGGCGGACGGTCGGGTCTCTCAGGAGGAGGAACTGGTCCTCGAAGAGATCAGCGGCATGATCACAGGATACGTGTCGGCTGCCGGCGATGAAGGCATGCACGAGGTCATCATCGTGCCCCAGAACGACCGGCAGATGGACGCGGTCCTGGCGCTCTTTCCAGGCATCACAGCCAAGACCATGCGGGGTGGCACGGTGTACTCCGTGGGGCGCTTCTTTTCCCCCCGCTACGCAGACGTCGTGTGCGACAAGTACATCTCATTGGGCCTCTTCACAGCCAGGGTGGAGGGATAAGTTTGTAACGCCTTGTTTGCGCACGCATACTGTTGTGTGCCGGATGGAGACGGCGTAGGCTGCACTTCAGGTAAGATAAACCGCCGGAGGTGATAAATGAATCGCCTGCTTGTCTTGGCATTCCTGTTCTTCGCATTGTGCAATCCGGTTGCAGCGGGCGAGCTTGAAGACAGGATCGCCAAGGCGGAACAGGGGGATGTCGTCGACCAGTATGATTTGGGTGAGGCGTACTACTTTGGTAACGATGTACCGCAGGATTACAAACAGGCGTATATATGGTTGTGGATTGCAGTGACGAATGGCTACGGTGAGGCTGCGGCAAAAAGAGACAAAGCTGCGCTGGAACTCGCGCCGGACGTCCTCGCCGAAGCACAAGCCGAAGCCGCCGCGCTGGACAAGAAGATTAATCCGCCACGCAAATAACCAATCCTGTTGATCACTAAAGGGTCTTCGATGCTGGCGTCTACTGCGAAGACATTGCCACCTTGGTTGCGTGGTTTTCAGCGGCGATCGGTTCCCTTCCCCTGCTGTAATAAGAGTGGGTTGGTTTCGTGGGGCGCCAGGTGTCGCATTGGTCGGTCAGTTCGTACCAGCCACCCCAATCCTCGGCAGTGACCTGAGTCTCCGTCAGACGTCGCCATTCCGCAAAGAGTCCCCGGATTTGAATCCCGACTTCCTGGACCAGGTTTTTAGTGCCGCTGGCTTCCTCGGCCAAAGCCAGGTAGTCATGGCTGACTTCAATCCAGTAGTCTGAGGCCAGGGCTATGCGAGCTTCCGACCCCTCATCTTCACCAATGTTGTCGCCGATCATCGTGTGCACGGCGGCCAGCGCACTGCATTCAAGCAGTTCATCTTTATATTGAGCGAGTTGAAATTCCGCCAGTCCTTTCGTTTTGTACTTAACAGCAACTTCTGCATACTTGGATGACGCAGAGACATCAGCGACGAACAGGACAGTACAACAGATACCAAGGCCGAGAGCACGGCCAATGAATGACTGGAAAAACATATATCCCCCTTGCGGTAAGCCCCCTTACTTGCCAATAGAGTAATGCAAACTGCCGCAAAACACAAAATCCTGTTCCAATCCGGAACCCGGGCTTACGGCAAGGTCTCAGGATTTTGCCGGTGCCACCTGTGGCAACACGCCGCTACCTAACCATCCTCCCAGTGCGGCGGCACCAAAAGCAAACAAATCGCCGACCTGGACACCGAACGTCACGGGCAACAACTTGACGCCCAGCGGGTACAGGATGAATACCAGCAGGCCGATCAGCATCGCGATGGAGAGAGCGACGACGAAGCGTGAGACATTCATGCCCGATCGAATGCGTGGGCCGAGGCGGATAAATCCGCCGACCAGGCCACCCAGCATGGTCAGCAATAGTGTCTGCCAAGGCCAGAACACGTGAATGGGTGGGTGCTGGCCAGCCACGTAGCCCGTTGCCGATGCAGTGACCGTGATCTCGCCCGGGTTGTCGCCGCGCAACTTTGTGTACGCGACTCCGCGCCCGTCGAATTTCGGTGCGGGGTCATCGAGAAATGCGTTTGGCGCCGATAGCGAGGCACTGAACCCCAGCGGCGGTGTGTCGCCGACGGCCGTTACGGTGATGAGAACGGGCTGCAACCCAAGGCCGCGGATGTTGTCATTGTCGACATCAACTATCAGCGTCGGCTCAACCGGCACGGTGACGGCAACCCCGTCATGGGAGAAATTTGAGGCTATGCGCAGAGTAACCGACTTGCCCAATGCATTCGTCGATACGTCGAAGTACTCAAAGGGTGGGCTCAAGTGATCGAGTGTCTTGAGTTGTCTCGAATCGATCGCCTGGAACTTCAGCGGGGCCGACAGCGTCGCGCCATCTGCGGTATCCAGCAAATTGGCTACTCCAACGGCAACGCTGCCATCGAATGTCTTCGTCGCCGACACATACTTTAAAATCTGACCGATCAACACATAAGGCTTGAGTTGAACCTCAACGTTGTCGTCGGTGACCTGGCGCACGACACCCGTGAAGGTTTGTACCGAAACTGCCTCGGCAGGTGCGATGGCCGCTACCTGCTCGGCAACCAGCGAATGGGCTGCCGCCTCCTCTACGGCAGGCAATTTCGCGAAGTACAAGGTCCCGCGCTGAAGTGACGGTAGCGCTGTTACCGGGGCTGGAGAACCAAGCTCTGGCCTGTCGGCCGGTCCCGCACCGCCGTCAGCCGTTGTCGCAGCCGCAGTGGGTTCGGGGAGCGCGCCTGCCATGCCTTCAGCTGGCACAGGTTGCGTCTCCGCCGTGGGCTCGGGTTCGACGAATACCTGGGTTGCAGCAATCACTGCCGGATCCATGACGACCACTTCCGACCGTCGGACCTGGTCCTGCAGCCCCGCTCTGGTAGCGGCACTTACCGGGGCCCTTCTGGTGGCAACGCTTTCCTGGCTGCTGGCGATGATCGGTGCCAGCGAGAATAGTGCCAACAGCATCATAATGGCAGTGCGCATAGATCCCTCGCTTGGCGACCAGAGTCGCTACTGGAACATGCACTTCAGGAGACGTCCGTGCGCGAAACGCCCGTGGCTCTTACTCAAGAGTATAGTAAAGAGTTTAGGTAAAACAAAACGAATTTGGTCAGAAATCTGCAGTTAATAAGAAAACCTTCCCCCCAGTTTCTCATCCGTTTTATTCTGAGCCTTTCCAAGTTTCGTCAAGATTTACCACCTGTAACTGAATATTGTCGGAACCAAATTGGATCCGACCCCACTACTTGCCCGTGGTAGTCCAAAACTGTATCCGGCCCCATTCTCCCTCCATTCTCCTTGGGGAGCTATCTCCCGGCTTCGCTTTTTGCCTCCTTGGCTTTGTCACTGGCATTGAAAAACTTTTGATAAGCGAAAGACGCAAGCATCGCGATGACTGCAACGCCAACGAACGCGCCGATGCGGTGAAGCGGTCCGAGCTGGGCGAGGTCATGGAAGAACAGCTTGAGCAGCGTAACGCATAGTAAGGTCATCCCGGCATAGCGCACGGCGGGAATGGCTTTGATGATGCCGATGACCAGCAGCACGAGTGCGAACATGCCCCAGCCAATGGAATAGCTCATATCGCGCGCAAAGTTGCCGCTGAATTGAAACGTGAGCGTCGCGCCGGGCGCGCTAAAGTAATCAGCGATCTCAATGTTCATCAGGAGAAACGCCAGCACCACACCGAGCGCCGCGAGGATGGGCTGCACATTGGATTTAAACATGGCATTACGCGGTGGCGCGAGCAGTTTGGCGCCGAGGAACAGACAAACCGTCACGATGCCGTAGGTGTAGAGGTACCAGTTGAAGATCGGGGTGGCGCTGCGCACGTGGTAATAGAGCACCTCGGAATTCAGCGCAAGCCGTCCGAACGCTATCACGAGCAGCACGAAGCCCGTGAGCCGCAGCCCCGGATGCGGCACGCGATGGAACAGCCACAGCAGCGCCACGCCTTCGAGCGCCCAGCCGAGCGTAATCCATTGGCGATCGAACTGAACCGGGAAGATCAGCGTGATGAAGAACAGCGCCACGCCACCAAACCACGCGATCTGCGTGAGTCGTGCCTTGCTATCAGCGGGGATTTTCACCAGCACGACGACGAGGCTCAACAGTGCAGGAATCGCAAACACGGCGGGCAGCAAACCCATCTCGGAGTTTGGCCACGCCATTTTCACCAGCCGGAAGACGAGCAGGAATTGCGCCGGACCGACCAGTGCGGCGGCAGCCCATGGCCAGGTCCTGGACGAGAATTTCTTCAGGAAAAGGAACGGGAACAACGCAAATACGCCGAGGAAAACCAGGTACCAGGTCAGCGGCAGAGTCGGAGAAATGCTGGAGTTCATGAGCTCGAGGCGGTTGAAGTGCCACGCACTTTCCAGCGCGAAGACACCGGCCAACCCGACGAGCGGAAGCGCATCCAAGGCGAACAGAGTGGTGAGGCCGAGCAACAGCACGACGAGCAGCAGTGCGAGACCAAACACGGGCGACGGGTCGGCGAGGGGCAGCCGCAGCGTGACCATGATAAGCAGCAGGAACGGCAGCGCAGCGGAACTGGCGGGCAGCAACGCACCGAGCATTGCGGGATTATCGAGATTGCCGGAGAGTTTCAGGCCGGACTGGAGCGCATCGGGCTGGACTTTGCGCACGAGCCACACACTGGCGCAGACAAAAAAGACAGCAAACGCGCCAAGCAGGCAGAGCGAAGTTGGCAGACCGGTGAGGTCGGACGGAATCCTGAAGAGCAGCGCGCCCGTCGCCACGAGCGTTAGCAGCAGCACGAGGAGCACCGGCACGAGAGTGGCCGTCAACGCAGCCAGCGCGATGGCGAGCAGGTCCACGAGCAGCACAAACGGCCAGACGAGGAAGGAGGGCTCAGCCAGGTTGAAGATAGGCACGATCACGAGCAGCAACGCGAGCGGCGGGAAGAAATGATCCCAGTTCAGGCTCACAGAGGTCGCGCCCTGGCGGTGTCGCAGCACCGCGGGCAACACGGAGTGGAACATGGCGAAGATGAAGTAGAACGCAAGGCCGGCGGTGAGCAGTTCGTCGGTCAGGTGCTGGCTGGTCCATAGTGCGAGCAGGGCGAACACGGCGAGGCCGGTAAGGGGCGGGGCAGATTCGGCCCGGGCATCAAGCCGGGCAAGTACGGCCACGGCAAGATCGATCAGGAACACGAAACTGAACAGCAGCACGGGGCGCGCAGCGAGCGGTGGGAAGGTGAAGAAGAACACAGTAAACGCGAGCGCGATAGCAGCAAGCCCGAGGTTGCTGCGGGCGAGCCAGTCGTTAGATTGAGAGCGACGTTTGCACCACCAGTTCGCGGCAAGCCAAAGCGCGTTGAAACCGAGCAGCACCGCGAGGGCGATGAGGATTTTGTTGCCTTCGAAATATTTTTCGCTGGTGAAGAACTTGTCTGCCCAGCTGACCTGCATGAACGCCGTGCCGGCGGCGGCGAGCGCGGTAAGGAAATACCAGCGGCGGTGCAACGCGACGAGAATCAGTCCGACGTCGAGAATGGCGATGTAACCGAACAGGCCAAACGGATTGTCCTGGCCAGTCGAAAGCAGAATGGGCGTGAGAAATCCGCCGAGCATCCCGAGGATGGCGACGACGAGAGCATTGAGCCGCGTGGCCAGCAGAAAGGCGGTGGTCGTGATGATGGCCATGAGCAGGAACGTGGGAATCTGCCCGAAGAATTCAAAGTGGTAGATCGAGTGGCACGCGAACGTGACGGCATAAAGCACGACTACACCCGTGGCGCAGAGCGTTTGCGAAAGCGTCGGGAATTTTTTCCCCGACATCGCAACGCCGCCCACCAGCAGGCTGAGGCCGGTGAGGAAACCGATGGCAGCGCGGAGTTGAGGCGAGATGAGATTGTTGTCGAAAGAGTACTTGATGAAGAACGCGACACCGAGGAACAGCGCTAAGCCACCGAGCCACGCGAAGCCTTTGACGCCCATGAATTGTTCCCAGTTGACGTCAGGTGCGATGGAGCGCGGCGGGGACCGGGGTCTGGTGCGAGGCGAAGCTACCGTAGGTTCAGACGGCCAACCTGCGGCCGGGGTTGGTCTGATCGGCGGCGGAATGACTTGTGTGGGGGCAGCGACTTGTAAAGGGACCGCTGTGGGTGGCTCGGTCTGTGATTCTATCTGCGGCTCGGCGGCAGGGGTTGGCAAACTGCCTTTTTTCAGCCCGAACCGCCCGAAGACTTCGCGTTCGACTTCGCCGAGGCGACGGGTGAGTTCTTCGATGCGTTTTCTGGCATCGGCGGTATAGTAGATGAGCCCGATTGCAAGCAGGAAAATGATCAGTTCCATAGAGTTTCCTTGCGACGGACGTCACGGTAACTCATTGATCAGGACAGCCTAGGCGCTTGACTCGCGGAAAGCAATTGGACCCAGGGCATATTCTCCAGGGCCACCAGCCCGCGCGCTCTGGCACTTTATTCTTACCCCATCACTTCGCGTGGGCGGCATCAAGTACACCATCAAGGACGGCATCGTCTGCGATGCCCGGCAATTACTGGCGGACGTGGCACGGATGGTGGACAAACAAAAGGCCGAACGCGGTATCACGCGGCTGCCGGAAATTGAGTTTCCTGCGGTGAGGCCGTGACGATGCATCTCACCGTTGCGGTATGAGGTTATAAAACTCCTCGCACAACTCCACGTTGTCCAGGGTAGCCCGTTCTATGGGTATCACACCATGCAGGCTGATGGACGGAATGTCATAGGTCACCGTGCCGGCATTACAACTGCTGAACTCAAGGATAATGGTCCCATACAGCGACTGCGTAGGCACCGGGCTGGCGGAATCAAATACCCCCCCGGAGGTGAGTTCGATATTCAGCACTGCCTGGTTCTCGGCATAAGCACCAAACGCAGTCAACCAACGCGCGCCCGGGTCGCCCAGGATCGCTGTTACGTCTGCAGGTGGCCGTTCGGTGTCATAGGTAAACCAGCCAAGGAAGATATTGCCATTGTCCGGGAAAACGTTGATGAAGAATCCCTGGCCGCGGGTGTCCGGATTGAACCACGCATCGTTCAGGCCGGAATTGATCTGGAACGTGTTTGAAGTATCAGTAAACACATACGCTGAACCGGAATAGGGCGCGGTATTGCTGTTCTCGTCGCCGTTGACCCCGCTTGAACCACCGTCTTCATACGGAGCAGTAACCACCAGGGTGCCACCGGAAATAGCCATGGCGACGCCAAAAAAGTCATTCTTCTCTGTATTGGATGCTTTCAGGTAGGCCTGCTGGCTCCATACCCGGCTGGTATTGCGGGTAAAGGCGTACGCCGCCCCGGCGCCATAAGCCGAATTGTCGCTCTGATTGCCGTTGACGCCGGTTGCGTTGCTTGCATCATAAGTCGCACCGACCACCAGCGTGCTGGGGGAAAGAGCCACTGAAGTCCCAAAGAAATCGCCCGCCTCGGTATTGGAGGCTTTCACGTAGGCCTGCTGGCTCCAGGCAGTGTAGGCGCGGGTAAATATGTACACCGCGCCGGATTGCAGCGCCGTATTGTCGGTTTGCAGGCCATTGATGCCGGTAGCTTTGCTGTCCTCATAGGGAGCGCTGGCTACCATCGTATCGCCTGAAATAGCCACTGCCCAGCCAAACTGGTCACCGGCTTCGGTATTGGATGCCTTGATATAGGCCTGCTGGGTCCACGTGGTGCCACTGCGGACAAATACGTACACGGCCCCGGCCCCGCCTGCGGTGTTATCCCCCTGGTTGCCGTCGATGCCGGTTGCCTTGCTGCCTTCTCCCCGGGCACCAACCACCAGCGTGTCAGCAGAAAGGGCAACGGCCTTGCCAAACCCGTCGCCAGACTGCGTATTGGAGGCTTTTACATAGGCCTGTTGGCTCCAGGTCGTGCCGTTGCTGATAAACACATATACGGCGCCACTTTGCACCGCCGAATTATCTGTTTCAATGCCGTTGACGCCGGTGGCCTTGCTGCTCTCCGACGGGGAACTGACCACCAGCGTATTGCCGGAAATGGCCATGGCCGAGCCAAACTGATCGCCGCCCCCGGTATTGGAGGCTTTCAGGTAGGCCTGCTGGGTCCATTCCGTGCCACTGCGGTGGAACACATACGCCGCTCCGGCATTGAAAAAGCTGTTATCTGTCTGGTCACCATTAATGCCGGCGGCCTTGCTGTCTTCCTGGTAGGCGCCCACCGCCAGCGTGTCACCGGAAATAGCTACCGACCAGCCAAATGAGTCATCTTGAGCAGCATTGGAGGCCTTCAGGTAGGCCTGTTGGGTCCAGGTCGAACCGACCCGGGTAAATACGTACACCGCTCCCGCACTCAGCGCCGAATTATCACCCTGGTCACCGTTGATACCCGTGGCAAAGCTGTCCTCCTCAAAGGCGCCAATCACCAGCGTGTCGCCGGATATCGCCACGGACGAACCAAACTTGTCATAAGCCTGGGTATTGGATGCCTTCAGATAGGCCTGCTGCTGGAAACTGGGATCGATGGTGAGCGGATAACTGGCGCCGCTGTCATCAATTACGAGGTTTAACTGGCCGGTCGAAAGTTGCATGCTCGCGGGCAGTTCGCGGCCGGTGGCGTCCCAGGCTTTGAGCTTGTTGTAGGTGATGGCAGTGCCGCCGGCATCAACAAAACTTAATTCATTACCCGACTGTCCGACTTGCTGGCTGGCTGCCAGGTCGGTTGCCAGCGCCATGGACAGCACCAGGCTCTCGCCTTCCTGCCCGCCTTCCGGGCGGCGTTCCAGCTCAAACCACTGTTCCAGGTCTGTGCCGCTGTTGACCCACCATTCGCGCACATTGTCATTCCACCGGTAGGTGACGGTGGCATCAGAGGCGCTCACCTCTTGCGGATCAGCCAGGGTTTGCGCATCAGAGTACCCGACTGCGCGTAGCTTGAGGCCCAGCGCATACGCCATCCCCCCCGCTGTGCGCGGTGTCAGGGTGGTCGTGCCATCGGCCGCATAGTGAATGCGCCAGCCATGGGACGGGTTGGATGCAACAAAACCATCGCTCCCGTTGGGATAGGCGCGGTAACTACGCGCCGCGATCTGGGCCTGGATACCGGCCCACTCGCCACTGGACAAGCCTTCCGGTTTCGCGCCGGAGGCCTGCAAGGTACTCACGGGGGCCAATAATGCAACCGTTACAAGACATAGCAGGGCGAAGGCTGTCACCAGCCTGGAAGCATGGGCTTGTTCGCCGTTGCAATACGTTTCGGTCATGAGTCGTTCCCCCGGTGACACCGGCAATCAAAGAATTCAGGTAATTATTGTGAAGCAACGGTAAGTATACCAACTCACCAAATGGCGTGGATAACAAATCACGGTTTGACTCCAGTGGCCTGTAACAGGCCACTAAAGGCGCAATTTGCTCTTGCGCATGCTATAGGCAAAGTAAATCACCACAGCCGCGGCCATCCAGAAGAAAAACATGTGGTAAGTGGCTGCCGATAAATCCTTGAGAATGTACAAACACGCAAGGACGCTCAAGCCCGGCACGAAATAAGGGCCAAACGGGATGCGAAAGCCCGGTGTTTCCTGGCCAATTTGTTTGTGGCGCAAGACCGGTACGGCGATGGATACCACCATAAACGCCACCAGGGTGCCCATGCTGACCATGTCCCACAGAAAAGTGGAGTCCACCGAACCGGCGACCAGCGCCACCATGATGCACACCACCACGGTGTTAA
>Ga0315271_10001211_pt1 | contig 15472 bp, 16 predicted proteins | sample C3_top_MG_FD_204664 | JGI IMG/M metagenome (GOLD analysis project Ga0315271, IMG submission 204664) | Sediment microbial communities from Yellowstone Lake, YNP, Wyoming, USA - C3_top | ecosystem: Environmental > Aquatic > Freshwater > Lake > Sediment | place: USA: Wyoming | collected 2017-08-01 | reverse complement strand
CTGGCGATCACGCAGGCAGACTGCGGCCTTCACTTCGTTCCAGGGATGTAGAGCCGACACTTGCAGCGTGTTCATCGCAGTATCTCTTCCAGCACATGGCGCAATTGCGCCTGCACCTGCGGTATGGCGCAGCCGGCATCAATGACACGGATGCGCTGTGGGTCTTTTGCTGCGGCCGCCAGGTAGCAGTTGCGCACGCGCTCAAAGAAATCGGTTTTCTCGCGCTCGAAGCGGTCCGGTGCGCTGCGCTTCCCGGCGCGCTCCAGCCCCTGCACAGCCGGTATGTCGAGCAACAAGGTGAGGTCCGGACGCAGGCCTTGCTGCACCCAGTCTTCCAGAATGCGGATGCGCACCTCGGGCACACCGCGCCCGCCGCCCTGGTAGGCGTAGGTAGCGTCGGTGAAGCGATCGCACACCACGCAGGCGCCATCGGCGAGCGCCGGGCGAATCACGCGCACCAAGTGCTCGGCGCGCGCAGCAAACATCAGCAGCAGCTCGGTGTCGACGTCCATGTTTTCCCGGCCACGCAGCAGCAATTCACGTATATTCTCGCCCAGTGGTGTGCCACCCGGCTCGCGCGTGACCATGACGCGCCGGCCGGCCAGTTCCAGGAATTCACGCACGAACGCGAGGCTGGTGCTTTTTCCGGCACCCTCTCCACCTTCGAGCGTGATGAACAGGCCGCGGTTCATGGTGTGGCGCGTACCGCCTTGCCGCCAGCGGCGACAGGTTTGGCGGACGCCTCAGGCTTCGACCGCCCTTTAAGCTGGTACTTGGTGACCCATTTATTGTGTTGTTCGTAGGTTTCAGAAAATTCATGGCTACCGTCGCCGCGCGAGACGAAATACAACGCCTTGGTGTTATCCGGATTGAGAGCGGCATGCAACGCGAGCCGTCCCGGCATGGAGATCGGTGATGGTGGCAAACCCTTGTTTACGTAGGTGTTGTAGGCGCTCGGTGTGCGCAGGTCCTTAACCGTCAGGTTACCGTTGAAACGGTCGCCGATCCCGTAGATAACGGTAGGGTCGGTTTGCAGTTTCATGCCAATGCGCAAGCGGTTGACGAAGACGCCAGCAATGAGTGCGCGCTCCTCAGCCTTGCCGGTTTCTTTCTCGACGATCGAGGCCAGCGTCAAGGCGTCATCACGTGTCTTGAGCGGCAGATCTCCCTGTCTTCCGTTCCATTCTTCCTCCAGCACCTTTTCCATTTTCTGGAAAGCACGCTGCAGGATGATCAGATCGGACATGCCTGCGGAGTAATAGTAGGTATCGGGATAGAAGCGCCCCTCCGGATGCAGGGTCGGATAGCCGAGGCTGGCCATGATCTGGTTCGGCTTGAGGCCTTGCAGGGTATGGGTGAGCTTGGGGGCGGCGGCGAGGACCTCCAGCGCCTGCCTGAAAGTCCAGCCCTCGGCGATGGTGAGCGGGTATTCCACCACCCGTCCGGCCATCACCTGCTCAAGGATTTCGAGGGCAGTGATACCTTTGCGGAAACGGTACTCGCCAGTCTTGAGTTCACGGCTCTGTCCCTTGAGATAGGCTATCCACACCAGCGTGTTCGCATCCGGCAGCATTTTCTCGCTTCGCAGCTGACGTGCAAAGGCCTTGAGGCTCGTGCCCGGCGCGACCACATAGATCTTCGCCTCCGGATCGAGCCGCGCGACGCTGAACCAGTACACATAGGTGCCGAGCCCGAGCAACAGCAGCGCGAACACGGCGCCGCTGTATTTCAGGACCTTATGCCAGGCAGTCGGCCGCGTGTAACGCCGCTTGTAACGTCTGCGAAATCTGTCTAACCACATAGCGCCTCGCTTCGATCCGCCGGATCGGCCAGATGCCGATCAGGCTGTTGGTAAGAAATAATTCCCGCGCTGATTCGACCATGTCGGCAGTGACGTCCTGAATAACGCAGTTCATGCCCAAGGCCGCGGCGCTGTCCAGCACCTGGGCGCGCATCACGCCGGCGACACCGGATTGTGACAGATCAGGAGTAACCACGGTACCGTCGTCGCGCACCAGAAACAGGTTCGCCTTGGTGCCTTCAATGACAGCTCCATCTGTGTCGCACATCAAACCTTCAGCATAGTCATCCTGCCATTCGGCGCGCGCCAGCACCTGCTCCAGCCGGTTGAGATGCTTCATGCCAGCCAGCCGTGGCTGACGCGCGAGTCGCGTTTCGCACCAGCGCACGTCTACGCCCTCCTTACTGGCTGTGTCCGGATACACGGGCCATGGCAAACGTTGCACAATGCGTGTCGCGACAGCAGCGGTATCCGTCCGGTAACCGCGGCCAGCGCCACCGCGCGTCAGGATAATCTTGGCCACCGCTCGGGTTTCCGTCCCGGCGATCCGGGACAACTCTTCGCGAAGAAGTGTTGTCTCCGGCGCCGGCAAACCGAGGCGTCGGCAACCATCGCCAAGTCGTTGAACATGCCGATCCCACAAGAGCGGTATACCGTTGCGCAGCGCCAGGGTCTCGAACAGTCCGTCGCCATACTGCAAGCCACGATCGACGATCGGCAGCAGTACACTTCTCTCTCCATTGACCAGTGTGGTCACGATGCAGTTCCCGCCAAGGCCAACGCAGCCAGCATCCCTTTAGCCTTGGCACGTGTTTCGTTCAGTTCCCGATCCGGATCGGAATCGGCCACAATCCCGCCGCCGGCGCGCAGCTGCACAGATAGTCCATCCAGCGTCAAAGTGCGAATCAGTATGTTGAGATCTAGACTGCCATCGCGGTTGATGTAACCTATGGAACCGGTATAGGCGCCACGCGCTGCGCCTTCCAGTTCCGCAATGATCTGCATGGTGCGCAACTTCGGACAGCCGGTGATGGTGCCGCCAGGAAAAACGGCGCGAATTACCTGTGCCGGGGTCACGTCGGCGTTCAGTTCACCGCTAATCGTCGACACGATGTGATGCACATGCCGGTAACTTTCCACTACCAGCGACTCGTCCGTGTGCACGCTCCCGGGCCGGCAGATACGTCCAAGATCATTGCGCTCCAGATCGACGAGCATGACATGTTCGGCACGTTCTTTCGGGTTGCGTACCAACGCCTGTGCCAGCGCCTGATCCTCTTCGGGATTGGCCGAGCGCGGAAAGGTGCCGGCGATCGGCCGCGTGTTAATGCGTCCGTGACGCACATTCACCAGCCGCTCCGGCGAAGAACTGATGATCGCTCGATCCGAATCGATCGTCATAAGGCCGGCAAAAGGCGCTGGATTGGCAAGACGCAACTGTGTGTAAAGATCGATCGCTGCAGGACGGTGCCTGAGTTGCAGGTGCCAGACACGCGACAGATTCACCTGGTAGGTGTCGCCAGCACGGATGTAGTCGAGGATGCGTGCAATGCGCTGCCGGTAGAGCAAGGGATCCTCTTCCAAGATTTCATTTGCGCTAACTGGCGCGATCGGTCCACCTGCCCCATCTTTGATGCAGCGCAGATCCTGCTCCATCTGGTTCAGCAAATCATCATCTGAATGCTCGCTGACAAGCAGGGTTTTTTGGGTTGCGTGGTCACGAATGATGGCAGCAGAAAAGCGCGTGGCCACTGCTACCGGCCAGTCGTTCCCGGGAGGCATATTCGTCAGTGCCGGTTCCAAGAACCGCGCCAGCTCGTAGGACAAGTAAACGAACCAGCCGCCTTGGAACGGAATGGGCGAATCCGCCTGTTCAGTCAAGGATGCAGCACGCCACATCGCATCGAACGTGGACAGAAATTCGCCAGCAATGGCTTCACCCCTGTGCCGCAACGTTCCGTTACTCTCGAGTACCAGGGAATCGCCAGGAAAGGCAAACAAGACATCGTAGCGTGCCTGTGGCGTGCCATGTGCGACGCTTTCAAGCAGGTGCGGGTAACGCGACGGAAACAGGCGATGCAGCTGGGCCAGGTCAGGAAAGCCGCTGACCGTTCGCCAGACGCAATACGGCGCGGCCGTATTGGCCTGCTGCCCGGTCTGTTTCACACCAGACGGCGCATCACCAGCGTGCCGTTGGTGCCGCCGAAACCGAAGGAGTTGGAAAGCGCGACATCGATGTTCATCGGCCGCGGTGTGTTCGGCACGTAGTCCAGATCGCAGTCCGGATCCGGAGTGATCATGTTGATCGTGGGCGGCGCAATCTGATGATGAATGGCAAGCGCCGTGTAGATCGCCTCAACGCCGCCAGCGGCACCCAGCAGGTGACCGGTCATGGACTTGGTGGAACTCATCGCCACCTTGCGCACGTGGTCGCCGAACGCTGCCTTGGCCGCCATGGTCTCGGCCTTGTCGCCTTGCGGCGTGGACGTGCCATGTGCGTTGACGTACTGCACATCGGTAGTGTTGATGCCGCCATTGCGCAACGCATTGCGCATGCAGCGTGCCGCGCCCTCACCGCCTTCCGACGGACTGGTCATATGGTAAGCATCACCGCTCATGCCAAAACCGGCGAGCTCGCAGTAGATGCGCGCACCGCGTTTCTTGGCATGTTCATATTCTTCCAGCACCACCACGCCCGCACCCTCACCGAGTACGAAGCCATCGCGATCCCTGTCCCAGGGACGGCTGGCCTTTGCCGGATCGTCATTGCGCGTGGACAAGGCCTTGGCGTTGCCAAAGCCGGCCATGCCGGTTGGCGTTACCGTCGACTCGGCGCCGCCTGCGATCATGACATCGGCGTCGCCATACTCGATCAGACGACCGGCATCACCGATAGCGTGGGTTGCCGTGGCGCAGGCCGTTACCATGGCCAGGTTCGGGCCTTTCATGCCGTATAGAATCGACAGGTTACCGGAGATCATATTGATGATGCTCATCGGGATATAAAACGGCGAGAGTCGCCGGTGACCCTTTTCTGCCAATGTGCGCGTGCCACTCTCGATGGTGTTCAGCCCGCCGATACCGGAGCCGATGTGCACACCGATACGATCTGCATTGGCTTCGGTCACTTCAAGACCGGAGTCCCGCACCGCTTGAATGCCGGCCGCCATGCCAAGGTGAATAAAGCGGTCCATGCGACGCGCCTCTTTCTCGGTCATGTACTTTATCGGATCGAAACCTTTCACTTCACCGGCAATGGTCGCCGGAAAACCAGTGGCGTCGAACTGGGTGATCTGGGTAATGCCGCTTTTGCCGGCCAGAATGCTCTGCCAGTTCTCGGCGAGATCGAGACCGATAGGCGAGACAATACCCATTCCGGTGATGACCACACGTCGTTTGCTCAAGCAGCTACCCTCGTAAATGTATGGCGGCGGATCGGGCGGAACTGGCCGTTAGTAAAAACAAGGGCCGCCGGCACGCGGTGGCTGGCAGCCCTTGCGGTATGGGATACCGGTTACTTCTGGTGCGCGTTGACGTAATCGATGGCCTGCTGCACCGTGGTAATTTTCTCGGCCTCTTCATCTGGAATCTCGCAATCAAATTCCTCTTCCAGCGCCATTACCAGTTCGACGGTGTCGAGGGAGTCGGCGCCCAGGTCGTTGACGAACGAGGCAGCCTTGGTCACTTCACTTTCATTTACGCCCAGCTGCTCGGCGACGATCTTGACGACGCGTTCTTCAATACCGCTCATGTCTCATTTTCCTCCAGAATTAGCCAGTTCATCGATTTCTCGGCCTGGCGAGGCCGCATAGTAAACACGATTCAGGGTTCCAAGTCCACCCGCATAATCTGACGTTAATTCATGTACATGCCGCCGTTTACGTGCAAGGTCGTGCCGGTCACGTAAGCCGCACGCGGCGAAGCCAGAAATGCCACAGCGTGCGCGATTTCTTCAGCCTGGCCAAGGCGCCCGAGCGGGATATGGGCCAGTAGCGCGGCGCGTTGAGTTTCGTTCAGTGCCCGGGTCATGTCCGTATCGATGAATCCCGGCGCCACGGCGTTCACGGTGATGTTGCGTGAACCAACTTCATGTGCCAACGACTTGGTGAATCCGATCACGCCGGCCTTGGCGGCCGCATAATTACACTGCCCGGCATTGCCGCTGCTGCCGACAATCGAGCTGATACTGATGATGCGGCCCTTGCGCGCCTTGGTCATGCCGCGCACCACCGCCTTGCTCATGCGGAAAATGGACTTGAGATTGGTATCCAGGATTGCGTCCCACTCCTCGTCTTTCATGCGCATCAGCAGGTTGTCGCGCGTGATGCCGGCGTTGTTGACGAGAATGCTGGGCGCGCCCCAGGCGCTCTGGATTTCGGTGAGCGCGGTGTCGATCGAACCCTGATCGGTGACATTCAGCACCAGACCCTGGCCCTTGATGCCCTGGGCCTTCAGGGCTTCGCCGATTTTTCCGGCTCCGTCGTTCGAGGTGGCGGTGCCGATGACCGTCGCGCCCTGGCGTCCGAGCTCCAGGGCAATGGCAAGCCCGATGCCACGGCTGGCGCCGGTGACCAGTGCAATTTCGTTATCCAGTTCCTTCGCAGACATGATGTTTTCTCCCTTTCAGGCGCCGAGCGCGGCACGCGCCTGACGCAGGGTTTCCGGATCGTAGACCGACAATGTCTGGGTCTCTTTGCTGATGCGCTTGTTAAGACCCGCGAGCACTTTGCCGGGACCGCATTCTACCAGTTTGTCGACGCCGTCGGCGGCCATTTTCTGTACGGTCTCGACCCAACGCACGGGTGATTCCACCTGCCGCACCAGCGCGTCGCGGATTGCATCGGCATTGCTCTCGGCCCGTACATGCGCGTTATGCAGCACCGGGATACGTGGCGTCACGATGTTCATCTGCTTCAGGCGTTCGCGCATGCGTTCGGCGGCCGGATGCATGAGCGCACAATGCGACGGCACGCTCACTGGTAATTGCCTGGCGAGCTTGGCACCAGCACCCTTGGCCTGCTCCACGGCGCGCGCCACCGCCGCGGCGGTGCCGGCAATGACCACCTGTCCGGGCGAGTTGAAATTGACTGGTGACAGCACCTCACCCTGAGCCGCATGCTCACACAAGGCGCGCACCTGTTCGTCATCCAGGCCGACTATCGCCGCCATGCCGCCCTGGCCGGCCGGCACCGCCTCCTGCATGAAGCGGCCGCGATCGGCCACGAGTCGCACGGCATCAGCAAAGACGATGGCACCGGCGCAAGTCAGCGCCGTGTATTCGCCGAGACTGTGTCCGGCCATGACCACCGGTTGCGGACCGTTCTCCGCCTGCCAGACGCGCCACACCGCCACGCCGGCACTGAGCATGGCCGGCTGGGTAATTTCGGTTTGATTGAGTTTTTCCTCGGGGCCCGCCGTCACGATTGACCACAGATCGTAGCCGAGCGCCGCTGATGCCTCGGTAAATGTTTCCTTCACTTGTGGATAGGTCTCAGCGTGCGCATTCAACATTCCAACTGATTGCGAACCCTGACCGGGAAAAACAAATGCTAGTGACATTGAAATAATCTCATCGCTGTGAATGTTGCCGTATCAATATTTCAACAACACCGAGCCCCAGGTAAAACCGCCTCCGAATGCCTCCATCAGCACGGTATCGCCGCGCTGGATGCGCCCGTCACGCACCGCTTCATCGAAGGCGAGCGGGATTGAGGCCGCCGAAGTGTTGCCGTGCCGGTCCACAGTCACGACGACGTGATCCATGGACATATCGAGCTTGCGAGCCGTGGCGGCGATGATGCGGTGGTTGGCCTGATGCGGCACGAGCCAGGTGATGTCACTTTTCTTTAGGCCGTTCTTCTCGAGCGTCTCGTCGACGATGCGCCCGAGCGTGTTCACCGCCACCTTGAACACCTCGTTGCCCTGCATCTGCATGAACGCCTGATTGCTCTGCACCTTGTCATAACCCTGGGAAATACCGGCCGGCACCGTGAGCAATTCCTTGTACTGGCCGTCGGCGTGCAGATGCGAATTGATAATGCCGGGCTGCGCATCGGCGCTGATCACGACGGCCCCGGCGCCGTCGCCGAACAGCACGCAGGTGCCGCGGTCGGTCCAGTCGACAATGCGCGACAGGGTTTCGGCACCAACCACCAGTGCATGTTTTGTACTGCCACTGCGCACGAACTTGTCGGCAATTCCCAGTGCGTACACAAAGCCGGTGCACACGGCCTGCACGTCGAATGCCGCGCAACCGTGAATATCGAGGCGATCCTGTAACAGGCAAGCGGTGCTGGGGAAGACACGGTCAGGCGTGGTGGTCGCGACAATAATCAAATCGATGTCGCGGTGGCTGAGACCGGCGGCCTCAATGGCGCGGCGTGCGGCCTGCTCGGCGAGATCGCAGGTCGTTTCCTTGTCCGCGGCAATATGCCGTTCGCGGATACCGGTGCGCTCGATGATCCACTCTTCGGTGGTATCGACCATGCTCACCAGGTCAGCATTGGTCAAGACCTTTGCCGGCAGGTAGCTGCCCGTACCGCGGATGCGTGAATAAATCATGCGGAATTGGCCGAGATGGGCGGTTTTCCCTGACCTTGCAACGTGGTCAGGCGCGCTCCAATCAGTTGCGGCAACTGGTTCTGCACTTCTTCAACAGCAACACGTATGGCGTACTCAAAGCCGATGACGTCGGTGCCACCATGGCTCTTGATGACAATACCATTCAGGCCAACCAGGCTGGCGCCGTTGTACTGTCGCGGGTCGAGACGCCGGCGCAAGGCGTTGAGCACCGACATCGCCGCCAGGGCAGCAAGCTTGGCGAACACATTGCGGGTGAATTCTTCCTTCATAAACTGCGAAATCATGCGCGCCAGCCCCTCGCTGGCCTTCAGCGCAACGTTGCCAACAAAACCGTCGCACACGATAACATCCACTTTGCCTAAATAGATTTCGTCACCTTCGACGTACCCGTGATAGTTGAGGGCGCTTGCGCGAAACAACTCATCGGCCTTCTTGACCACCTCGTTTCCTTTAATGTCCTCGACACCGACATTGAGCAGGGCCACTAGAGGTTTTTCCTTGTGTTCGACGGCGCCCACCAGCAATGCGCCCATGATGCCGAACTGAAGAAGTTGTTCGGGGCTGGAATCAACGTTCGCGCCCAAATCGAGAATATGCACATGGCCGTGGACGGTCGGAAACGCGGTGATGATCGCGGGACGGTCGATGCCGGGCAGGGTCTTGAGAACGAAACGCGCGGTCGCCATGAGCGCACCGGTATTGCCGGCGGACACAACTGCCTGCGCCTCCCCGCTTTTCACGAGGTTGATGGCCACACGCATGGATGAGTCTTTCTTGCCGCGCAGCGCCTGTGCCGGCGGTTCGTCCATGCCGACCACTTCGGAGGCATGCTGAAGTCTCAGGCGCTCGCTTTCCACGCAACCATGACGTGCGAGCTCCTTCTCCAGGACTGCACGCTGTCCAACGAGCACAAGATTCAGGTCGGGATGGGAACGCAGCGCAGCGAGCGCGCCCGGGATTGTGACGGCCGGACCACGGTCGCCGCCCATGGCATCCAGGGCGATGGTGACAGCCAACGGTTGTTCCTCTTTAGCGGTAAATTGTTCCAACCGCCGCCTTAGTCGGCTTTGACGTCGATCACCTTGCGGCCACGGTAAAAACCGGTCGCGCTGATGTGGTGCCGGCGATGTGTTTCGCCACTAGTCGGCTCTACGGAGAGATGCGTCGGCTTGAGCGCGTCGTGCGAACGACGCATGCCGCGGGTTGAAGGTGATTTGCGGCTTTTCTGGACTGCCATGGTAATTCCTCGTTCGGTTTAATGGGTTTACTGATTCTTGCCCCTGAATCCGCGCAACTCGGCAAACGGATTCACTCTCTTCTCGGCCACAGGCTCCTTGTCCTTGGAAGCCGGAAATACAACCTCACATTCTCCCTCGGCATGCCCCGGGCTCATGGGCAAGGCGAGCAACAGTTCATCTTCCACCAATTCCACCAAGGACAACGGTGATGCCGCAACCAGTGTTTCGCCCTCTTCCGGCTCGACCTCGCCCGGCAGCAACAGCACGGAAAGAGGCTGTGCGACAACCTCGATCTTCAGTGGCTTCAGGCAGCGCCCACAGGCCAATTCAACCTGTGTGCGAATCGTGCCGCGCATCCGGCGTACGCCCTGGCCGGTGCGCTCGAAGTGCAGATCCACTGTCACCGAATTCAAACCGCTGTCCGGGAGAACCAGTTCCTGCAATCTCGTCATTTCGTTGCCTGGCAGCGTGCCGTATAGCCGCGCCCCCTCATCCGCAAGGCGGATGAGGTCGACCTGCACAGGCAACTGGCCAGACATAAGCGGCGCATGATAGCTTTGCGTGTAACTCCTGTCAAAATAAGCATTAAATGGGGCAAGTCGAACGCAGCGGGCTTCATTTGCTCGGCTTTTTGGTTATTGACACTCCCGGGCGCATTCCGTAAAAAGACGCACCCGGGATCGTTTTTCTCCCAGGCCGAACGGGCCCTTCCTTTTCAGGCCGGCCTCCAACCATACGGAGCATCTGTGTTCAGCAAGATACTGGTCGCCAACCGCGGCGAGATCGCGGTGCGAATCGTGCGCGCCTGCGCCGAAATGGATATCAAATCGGTGGCCATCTATTCCGATGCCGACCGCAGCGCCTTGCACGTCAAAAAGGCCGACGAGTCCTATAACTTAGGACCCGACCCGGTCGGCGGCTATCTCAATGCCCACCGCATCGTGAATCTCGCCGTTACCGCCGGCTGCGATGCCCTGCATCCCGGCTATGGCTTCCTGTCCGAGAATCCGCAGCTTGCCGAGATCTGCGCACGCCGCGGCATCGCCTTCATCGGCCCGTCGGCCGAGGTAATTCGTGCCATGGGCGACAAGATCCATGCGCGCAAAACCATGATTGCCGCCGGTATCCCGGTGGTGCCGGGCAGTGAAGGAAGCCTCAAAGACGTCGCGGAAGCCGTAAAGATTGCCAAAAAAATCGGCTATCCGGTGATGCTCAAGGCCACCAGTGGCGGCGGCGGACGCGGCATCCGTCGCTGCGACAGCGAGGACGACCTGAAGCGCAGCTTTGAGCGTGTCGTGTCCGAGGCCACCAAGGCGTTCGGCTCGGCCGATGTGTTCGTGGAAAAGGCCGTGGTCAACCCGCGCCACATCGAAGTGCAGATACTCGGTGACCGGCACGGTAATGTGATCCACCTGTTTGAGCGCGACTGCTCGATCCAGCGTCGCCATCAGAAGCTGGTTGAGATCGCACCCTCGCCGCAGCTCAGCGAAGAGCAGCGTCAGTACGTGTGCGGACTCGCCGTCAAGGCAGCCAGGGCGGTGGGTTACGAGAATGCCGGAACGGTCGAGTTTCTGCTCGACCACCAGGACAACTTCTACTTCATGGAGATGAACACGCGCCTGCAGGTCGAGCACACCGTAACCGAGCAGATTACCGGCGTGGATATCGTGCAGGAGCAGATCCGCATTGCCAGCGGCGAACCGATGTCCTACCAGCAGGCGGACATTTCCATGCGTGGCTACGCGATTCAGTTTCGCATCAATGCCGAGGATCCGAAGAACGATTTTCTGCCGAACTTCGGGCGCATCACGCGCTACTACGCACCCGGCGGCCCGGGGGTGCGTACCGATGCCGCGATCTACACCGGCTACGAATTTCCGCGTTACTACGACTCGATGTGCGCCAAGCTCACCATTTGGGCGCTCACTTGGGAAAAGGCGATAGCACGGGCACAACGTGCACTGCTCGACACCGGCGTGCAGGGCGTAAAGACCACCATTCCCTATCATCTGGAGATCCTCAAGACATCGGAATTCCGGGCCGCAAAATTTGACACCGGATTCGTCGAGCAGCATCCGGAACTGATAAACTACTCGGTACGTCGGCCACCCGCGCATCTGGCCGCGGCGATTGCCGCCGCGGTGGCCGCGCACCACGGCCTGTAACAGCATCGGAATCTCATGTCATGACGTCCAACAAGAACAAGGTCCACGTCACCGATCTCATCCTGCGGGATGCACATCAGTCGCTGATTGCCACGCGCATGCGCACCGCCGACATGCTGCCAATCTGCCCGAAGCTCGACAAGGTCGGCTACTGGTCGCTCGAGGCCTGGGGCGGCGCAACCTTCGACGCCTGCATTCGCTTCCTGAAAGAAGATCCGTGGGAACGGTTGCGGCAGCTGAAGAAGGCGCTGCCCAATACTCCGATCCAGATGCTGTTGCGCGGCCAGAACCTGCTCGGCTATCGGCATTATTCGGATGACGTGGTCGAGGCGTTCGTCAAAAAATCTGCAGAGAACGGCGTGGACGTGTTCCGCATTTTCGACGCCATGAACGATCTGCGCAATCTCACTGTTTCCGTCAAGGCGGTGATCAAGTCCGGCAAGCATGCGCAAGGAGCCATCTGCTACACCGTGAGCCCGGTGCACACCATTGAGCACTTCGTGCAACAGGCGGTCGAGCTTGAGAAAATGGGTTGCCACTCCATCGCCATCAAGGATATGGCCGGGTTGCTCACCCCGGCGCGTGCCGCCGAGCTGTTCGCGGCTTTATCGAAAGCCGTCAAGCTGCCGTTGCATTTCCATTCACACACCACTGTCGGCATTGCCAACATCTCCATGTACAAGGCGGTCGAGAACGGTGCCCGGCATGTTGACACGACGATCAGCTCCATGTCCTGGGGCACCAGCCACTCGCCCACCGAGAGCATGGTGGTGGCGCTGCGTGACACGCCCTACGACACCGGTCTCGACCTGCCGCTGCTGCAGGAGATCGGCATGTACTTTCACGAGGTGCGCAAGAAGTATCACCAGTACGAGAGCGAGTTCAACGGCATCGATACGCGCGTCCAGGTCAATCAGGTGCCGGGCGGCATGATCTCCAATCTGTCGCACCAGCTTAAGGAACAGGGCGCACTGGCACGCATGCACGAGGTGCTGGCCGAAATCCCACGCGTGCGCGAAGACCTTGGGTTCCCGCCGCTGGTCACGCCGACCTCGCAGATTGTCGGTACCCAAGCGGTGCTCAATGTGCTCACTGGCAAGCGCTACAAGAGCATCACCAATGAAGTGAAGCTCTACCTGCAGGGCCGCTATGGTCAGGCGCCAGGCACGGTCAATGACACGGTGCGCAAACTCGCCATCGGCGACGACGAGGTCATTACCTGTCGTCCGGCCGACCGCATCCAGCCGGAAATGGATCGTCTGCGCCACGAGATTGGCGATGTCGCCAAGAGCGAAGAAGATGTGCTGACCTACGCCATGTTCCCGGAGATCGGGCGCAAGTTCCTCGAAGAGCGGGCCGCCGGCACCTTGCGGCCTGAGGAATTACTGCCCATGCCGGGCACGCCAATGGCCGTCGCGGCGGCAGCGCTCGCCCCGACTGACTTCAATGTCACGGTGCATGGCGAGACCTACCACATCAAGATCACCGGTGCCGGCCATCACTCGGCCGAGCGCCGACCGTTCTATGTGTCGCTGGACGGCGTTCCGGAAGAAATCCTGGTCGAGACCTTGAGCGAAATGGTTCCGACCGAAGGTGGTGTACTGGATAGCAAGCGTGTCACCAAGGCATCGCGCCGCCCCAAGGCGAGCAAGGAAGGACATGTCACCAGTTCCATGCCGGGCACCATCGTGGACGTAGTGGTCAAGGTCGGCGCCAAGGTCAAGGCCGGTGATGCGGTGCTAATCATCGAAGCCATGAAAATGGAGAACGAGGTGCCTGCCCCGATCGCCGGCACGGTCAAGGCCGTGAACGTCCTCAAGGGCGACAGCGTCAATCCAGACGAGGCGCTGGTCGAGATCGAATAAGCATTTTTCTCCGCCAGGACGCCAAACTTCGGCAAGTTAGACATTCAGTTCCCTTGCGTCTTGGCGGTTCGAAGACCCTCTTATGAAACTCATTCTTGCTTCGTCGTCACCGTTCCGGCACGAGCTGCTGTCGCGGCTGATGATCCCTTTTGAGGTCATTGTGCCGGACGTGGATGAAACGCCACGCCAGCATGAGTCGCCACAGGCACTGGTTGAACGCCTCGCCATCCTCAAGGCGCAGACCGTAGCCTCGAAACAGGCCAATGCGCTGGTGATCGGCTCCGACCAGGTGGCCGTGCACAGTGATGCGATCGTCGGCAAACCGATCACCCATGAACGTGCGGTCGAACAGTTGAAATCTGCCTCCGGAAAATCGGTCATGCTTTATACCGGGCTCGCACTCATCAACAGTGCATCCGGCCGGGTTCAGAGCGAGATGGTGCCGTATGGGGTTACCTTCCGGACGCTTTCCGAACTGCAGATTGAAACCTATCTGCGCAAGGAGCAGCCCTATCATTGCGCCGGCAGTGTGAAATCCGAAGGGTTGGGGGTGGCGCTGCTGGAACGCTTCGACGGCGAGGACCCGGCCACGCTTATCGGTCTGCCGCTGATCCGCCTCATCCGCATGCTGGAAGAAGAAGGTCTGGCCGTGATCTGATCGCCCGTCTGCCGCCGTCCCACCTATCGCCGGGCCGGGAAGTTGGCAATCAGAAATCATGCATTCACCGCGGCACCGGGCGCGCATGCGCCATAGGGCACAAACTTAACGCAGGCCGCGGCCCGTAAGGCGCATCTCCGAGGCAACCGAACGACCCATGGCCATGCCGAACCGGTCGGCAAGTCGGTGTAACAGACTTTCGTGTACGGTGTAGTCCACAATCTCTTCAGCGCCGATCACATCGCGCGCGACAGAGCTGGCACTGCCATACTCATCCACGAGTCCAAGCTCTTTTGCCTTGCTGCCCGACCAGAACAGGCCGCTGAAGATTTCCTTGTTCGGTTTGAGTGCGGCACCGCGCCCCTGTTTCACGGCATCGATGAACTGGGCGTGGATCTCATCCAACATCTTCTGGGCATGGTGACGCGCCTTCGTGTCGAGTGGCGAAAACGGATCGAGCATGCCTTTGTTCTCGCCTGCCGTCAGCAGCCGTCGCTCGATGCCCAGTTTCTTCATGCCGTCCACAAAACCAAACCCGTCCATGAGCACACCGATTGAACCGACGATGCTCGCTGGACTCGCGTAAATCTTGTCGGCGGCGGCGACCGCGTAGTAGCAACCCGAAGCGCACACATCACCAATCACGGCATACAGCGACTTGTCCGGGTATTTCTCACGCAGACGCAGTATCTCGTCGTAGATATAGGCTGATTGCACCGGGCTGCCGCCCGGGCTATTGGCATGTAAGATGACACCGACTGCCGCCTTGTCTTCAAACGCGTCACGCAGGCCCTTGATGATGTTATCGGCATTTGCGTTGCTCTCGGACGATATCTCGCCGTCCAGTTCCACGAGCGCTGTGTAGCGGCTGGCAAGCGCCTTTTCACCCCAGCTGCCGGACAACATGAAGAGCAATACGATTACGAGATAAACAGAAATAAATATTTTAAAGGCTATCCCCCAGCGGCGCGCCTTGCGGCTCTCTTCGAGCGAAGCGAATGCGAGCTTCTCGAGCAACTCGCGTTCCCAGCCTTCGTTTCTTTCCTGCTGTCCGTTTTCCATGCTTGTTCCGCGTACTGAATTTTTATCGACGTATCATTTGACCACAGTATCCGGTGATCCGGCGAGCCATACAGCCCCGTTTGTCTCGCGCAACGGCAATG